>Ga0326726_10000018_pt1 | contig 164452 bp, 141 predicted proteins | sample MHFenrmetagenome_2_FD_207603 | JGI IMG/M metagenome (GOLD analysis project Ga0326726, IMG submission 207603) | Lab enriched peat soil microbial communities from Michigan Hollow, Ithaca, NY, United States - MHF15MN | ecosystem: Environmental > Terrestrial > Soil > Wetlands > Peat | place: USA... | reverse complement strand
TGCTTCATCTTCCTGTTCCTTGCCGCCGCGGGCGCGGGCGCCTGGGGCATCGACACGATGCGCGCCGCGCCGCGAGCCTGAGGGTGGACGCGCCGGCCGGCTGCAGCGCTCGGGGCACACCGATGGCCCGCGGTTTCTACGAAAGCAGAGTCTTCCCCTGGCTCAACGACCGGCTCAATGCCGACCCGGCGCTGCAGCGCATCCGCGCCGAGGCGGTGAGCGCGGCACGCGGCCGCGTGCTGGAGATCGGCTTCGGCAGCGGGCTGAACCTGCCGCACTACCCGGGCGCGGTGGAGTCGCTGGTCGCGGTGGAGCCCAACGAGGGCATGCACACGCGGGCGCAGCCGCGCATCGCGGCGTCGCGCTTTCCAGTCGAGGTGGTGGCGGGCACAGCCGAGCTTCTGCCGTTGGCCGATGCCGGCTTCGACACCGCGGTCAGCACGCTGACGCTGTGCACGGTGGCCGAACCGGCCCGTGTGCTGGCCGAGCTGCGGCGGGTGTTGCGAGGCAGCGGCCGGCTGCTGGTGATGGAGCACGGGCTGTCCGAAGACGACCGCGTCGCGCGCTGGCAGCACCGGCTCAACCGCATGCAGCGTGTGCTCGCGTGCGGCTGCAACCTCGACCGCCCGATCGCCGAGCTGGTGCAAGCGCACGGCTTTCGATTCGAATCGATCCGCAAGTTCTATGCACCCAAGATGCCGCGCACGCACGGTTGGATCACCGTCGGCAGCGCGGTCAAGCTGCCCTGACGATGGCCAGCGACGAGCGGATCGACTGCCCGGAGCCGCATTGGCGATCGCCTTCGCGGTGCTGAGCTCGCTGTGCTTCGGCAGCGCGCTCATCAGCGGGCGCGTCGGGCTGCGGGTGCTCGATGCGCGAGCCGGCGCCGCCATCAGCATCCCGACCGCCACCGTGTTGTTCGTGATCGCGGCGCCGTTTGCACTGGACTTCGGCGGCTTCGATCTGCGTGCCGTGGCCTGGTTTGCGGGCGTCGGCTTGTTCTTCCCGGCGATCGTCACGCTGCTCACGTTCCGCTCCAACGAGTTGCTCGGCCCCACCGTCACCAGCGCGGTGTCGGGCAGCGCACCGCTGTTCGCGCTGCTTGGCGCGGCGCTGCTGCTCGGCGAGCACGTGCCGGCGCGCGCCACCGTGGCGGCAACGGGCGTGGTCGCCGGCGTGGCCTTGCTGTCGTGGCACAGGGGCGGCGAACGCACGCGCTTCGCGGGGCGGGCGATGCTGTGGCCGCTGGCCGGCGCGCTCGTGCGCGGGCTCGCTCAGGTGGGCGCCAAGGCCGGCCTGTCGATCTGGGCCAGCCCCTTTGCCGCCGGCTTGACCGGCTATCTGGTGTCGTCGGCCACCGTGCTGGCTGCCGACCGGGCGCGAGCGAACAGGCCACGCCGGCTGACCCGCTCGGGTGTGGCGTGGTTCGCCACCACCGGCTTGCTCAACGGCAGCGCGGTGCTGCTGCTGTACGCGGCGCTCAGCGCGGCGCCGGTGTGGCGGGTGGCGCCGATCGTGGCGTCGTACCCGCTGGTCACGGCGCTGCTCGGCGCGCTGCTGTTGCGCGACGAAAAGCTGTCGCTGCAGGTGGCGGCCGGCGCGCTGGTCACCGTGGCCGCGATCATGCTGCTGGTGGCGGCGCCGCTGTCGGCACCTTAGGCCACCAATCGAGCGGACACGGCCGACACCGATGCCGACCGAACTCGTGCTGCTGGCCGCCGGTGCTGCCGTCGCCGGCTTCGTGCAGGGCCTCTCGGGGTTCGCCTTCGGCATGGTGGCGATGTCGATCTGGGTCTGGGGCGTCGAGCCGCGCCTGGCCGCGGTGATGACGGTGATGGGCGGCCTGTCGGGGCAGTTGCTGCAAGCGTTCACCGTGCGGCGCGGTTTGCGGCTGGCGGCGCTTGTGCCGTTCCTGGCCGGTGCGCTGGTCGGTGTGCCGCTGGGCGTGGCGCTGCTGCCGCACCTGAACAGCGGGCTCTTCAAACTCACGCTGGGCATCATCCTCGTCGTGTGCTGCCCGGCGATGCTGATGGCGCACCGGCTGCCGCGTGTCGCTTGGGGTGGTCGCGTCGGTGACGGTGTGGCCGGTGCCGTGGGCGGGCTGATGGGCGGCATCGGCGGTTTTCCGGGCGTGGTGCCCACGTTGTGGTGCACGCTGCGCGGCTTCGACAAGGACCTGCAGCGCGCGGTGGTGCAGAACTTCAATCTCGCGGCACTGGCCGCCACGATGGCCGTCTACGTGGCCAGCGGCGCCGTCACGCGCGACATGCTGCCGCTGTTCGCGGTGGTGGTGCCGGCACTGATCGTGCCGTCGCTGTTCGGGGCGCGCGTCTACGTGGGCCTGAGCGAGGCCGGATTTCGGCGCGTGGTGCTGACGCTGCTCACCGGCGCCGGGGTGGCGATGATCGTCGCCGCGCTGCGCGCATAGCCCATCGCCGGGGTGCGCTCGCTGCGCCGCCGTGCTCGCCTGAGCCCGCCCTTGGTGTAATCCCGTGCGGATTTGTCCCTGTTGCCGCAACGCAAAACGATCTGGCCTCAGCGCACCCGGCGCGGACAGAATGGCCGCCTGTCAAGGCAGGGCACGCGTCGCGCCAGCGATACCGGCCCGCAGCAGGTGTGACTATGTACGTGCGCAACATGGACTCGACCCGATCGCTGTGGAAGCAGCGCGGCCAGCGCTTCGTCGCCGGGCCGTCGGCGATTTCGACGCGCCTGTCGCAAATGATCAGCGAGTTCGAGCGCGCGCTGCGCGGCACGCCTGCGGCCGCCGCGTTGGCGTTGCAAGGCAGGATTCGTTCGGTGCGCAGCAAGCAGGACTTGTGGCACCTGCGCGCCGACGTGCACGCGCTGGTCGTGCAGGCGTACGACAAGTGGGAAGCACAAACCCGGCTCGACGAGCTCGACGAGTTGTTCGACGCGTCGCGCCGCTGATCGGCACGGCGTCGCGCTGAGCGCGGCCGCCGCGTCACGGGCGCGCCTTATTCACGCGGTGCGATTTCACGCTGCGCGGTGACGCCACCGAGGCGGCGCCGCGCGCGGCAGGGCGTTCGTCAAGTTTCGCGCTTTCCAGCGCGGTGACGCGCGGTCGCGCACTCGACTTTGCTGCGGCGCGGCCGATGACCTGTGCACCGGCCCTCGCTCGCGAGTCGTCCCCATCACGCCAGACGACAGGCAAAGACTCCCGATGGCGGCGACCGGTCCTGTGAAAGGTCGGCCATGCTGCGCGCGTTTGCGCTCGTCGTTCTCGTGATTGCCATGTGTGCGGCCCGTGCACAGTCCGCTTCGCCCGTGGTGGCGCCGAGCGCCCGCGACGCCGGGCGCGACGACGCGCCGCTGCCGCTGTGGGTGGAGCCGCCGCGGCAGTTGACGATCCAGCTGCCGGGCATGAGCCACCACTTCGACCCGCCGACCGATCGCCACGGCCAGGTGATCAGCGGGCGCCGGTTCAACGAGCGGAATTGGGGCGTCGGCATCCAGCTCGAGCGCACCCTGTCGGGCGATTGGGAGCGCTGGGTCGCCAAGGCCTCGTTCGGCTTGATGAAGGACAGCCTCGACGCGATGGGCGTGTACGCCGGCTACAGCTGGCAAAAACGCGTGATCGACAACGACTCCTACAGCGCAGACATCGGCGGCGGCGGATTCCTCTTCTACCGCACGCTGCAGTTCGACGGCCCGCATCTGCTGATCCCGGCCGTGCTGCCGGTGCTGTCGGCCGAGCACAAGGGCCTGCGCCTGGGCATCAACGTCGTGGCGGTGCCGCGCTGCCGCTTCGGCGGCGGCACGATGCCGGGCGTCGTCTACCTGCAGTTCACCAAGGCGTTCTGAACCAGCGGCCGTTGCCCGACAATGCGGGCCGCGCAGGCCTGAAGCCCGCAAGGTGAGATGCATGGATCCTCAAGCGCCCTTGCTCGTCGGACAGTGGGTCGTTCGGGTCTGCCTGTTCCTGGTCGCCGCCATCGCCATGTTCGGCGGCACGGTGCAAATGGTGCTCGGACAGCCCGATACCACGCCGCGGCTGGACAACGTGCACCGCTTCATGGCGGGTGTGTATTTCGGCATGGGCGTCATCTGCCTGTGGGCCGGCATCACGGTGCGCCAGCAGGGCACCCTGGTCGACCTGATCGCGTTGGGCATCCTGCTGGCCGGCGTCGGGCGGCTGGTGTCGATGCGCAAAGTGGGCCTGCCCAGTCCCGCCGCGGTGTGGCTCGGCTATCTAACCCCGGAGTTGCTGCTGCCGTTCGTGATCGTGGCGGCGCACCACTGGGCCGCCTGACGGCGCGGTCATCCACTAACGCCACCTTGTGTGGCATCATCGTCGCGGAGGGAACACACGCACGCGCACGGGAGGGCGGCGATGGGTTCAACTGAGACAGATGCTGGCGCGCCGCGTCGGCGCAGGTGGCAGGCCGGGTCGGCGGCTGCGCTGCTGGCGATCGTGGGCTGCGCAAGCCAGCCATCACAGCAGGTGAGCAGCGGCGAGCGCTGCATGGCCTCGTGCAGCCGGCCCGCGGCCGATGGCGAATCGTGTCTGGCATGGGCTGCCCTCGCGCCCGAGGCTTGCGTGAACCGGTTCTCCGCCGCGCTGTCGTGCTGCGGGCCGGGCGAGCGGCGCGAATGTGCGCTGGCGGTGCCGATGTCGACGGGCACGCCTTGTGTGTGCCGAGGCGCCGATCCGCGCGGTGCGTTCGTCGTGCAAGGCTCCGCCTGCCAGGCGCCATAGGGCCCGGCGCGGCGGTCGGCATTCCGCTGGCTGCCGCGTCTGCGGGCGCGCAGCGGCCACCAGGCGCCTCGGCGTACGATGGGGCGCTCCGGCGCGCGACGCGCCGCGGCAATCAGGAGATGCTGGCCATGACCACACGCGGCTTCGTGGTGTCGCATGCCGAGGGCGCGCGCTTCGAGCGCGGCTTGCGATCGTTCTTCGAGTATCGCGATCTCGGCATCCGAGCGGCCACCGAGGGGCGCGTGGTGGCGCACGTGATCCGCGCCGCCGCGGGCACCGAGTTCTCGAGCCAGCCGCATTGGCATCAGACGACGTTCCAGCTGGTCTATGTGCTCAAGGGCTGGGTTGAATTCGAGTACGAGGGCCAGGGGCGCGTGCGCCTCGAGGCCGGCTCGTGCGTGCACCAGCCGCCCGAGATCCGCCACCGCGAGATCGGCCACAGCCCCGATCTGGAACTGCTCGAGGTCGTGATGCCGGCCGACTTCAAGACGGTGGAGGTCGACAGCGTGTCCGGCGCCCAGGAGCGACGCGCGACCGGAGCGCGCCGATGACCGCTACGACGGCGCAACTCACGCTGCGCGAACTGCGCGTGCGCGCCGTGCAGGTGCCGCTGCGGCTGCCGCTGCAGACCAGCGGCGGCACCGTGCGCGTGGCGCCGCTGGCGCTGATCGACCTCGTCACCGAAGAGGGCGTGAGCGGCCGCAGCTATCTGTTCTGCTACACGCCGCCGGCGTTGAAGCCGGTGGTGCAGCTGCTGGAGAATTTGTCGGCGCTGCTCAAGGGCGATGCCGTGGCGCCGTTGGAGATCGACCAGAAGCTGCAGCGCACGTTCCGGCTGCTCGGCGTGACCGGCCTCACGGCGATGGCGATGGCCGGCATCGACATGGCGGCGTGGGACGCATTGGCGTGCGCGGCGCAGCTGCCGCTGGCGCGCCTGCTCGGCGGCGCCTTGCGGCGCGTGCCGGCCTACAACAGTTGCGGCCTGGGCATCATCGGGGCGTCGCGTGCGGCGGCCGAGGCCAGCGAGCTGGTCGCGCCCGGATTCAACGGCGTCAAGGTGCGGTTGGGCTACCCGGACCTGAAGACCGACGTCGAAGTCGTGCGTGCGGTGCGGCGCGCGATCGGCGAGGGCATCCAGCTGATGAGCGACTACAACCAGACGCTCACCGTGGCCGAGGGCCTGCGCCGCGCCGAGGCGCTGCGCGACGAAGGACTGGCGTGGATCGAAGAGCCGACGCGCGCCGACGACCACGAGGGCCACGCGCAGATCCGCCGCAAGGCGCGCGTGCCGATCCAGATCGGCGAGAACTGGTGGGGCCCGCACGACATGGCCAGGAGCCTGGCCGCAGGCTCGTGCGACCTCGGCATGCCCGATGCGATGAAGATCGGTGGCGTCAGCGGCTGGCTGCGCGCTGCGGCGTTGGCCGAACCGGCGGGCCTGCCGATCTCGAGCCACCTGTTTCCCGAGATCAGCGCGCACCTGCTTGCGGTGTCGCCGACCGCGCACTGGCTCGAGTACGTCGACTGGGCCGAGCCGGTGCTGCAGACGCCGTTGCGCATCGACCAGGGCGATGCCGTGATCGCCGATTTGCCGGGCAGCGGCATCGAATGGAACGAGAGTGCAGTCAAGCAGTATCTGGTGCCCTGAGCTGGCGGTCGCGCCGGCAATGCGCCGCGCCACCGCATCCACCGGGTTCCGATGAACTGCGACCAGCGGCGGGAGGTCACGCGCGCACGTTGCGCCGGAGTGCCCGGTTGGGCCATGAGAGCCGGCGCGCTGGTGACGGCGCTCGTGCTGGTCGCCTGCGCGTCGGTACCGGCCGATGAGCGGCTGCTGATCCCGCAGCGCGACGGCAGCGTGACGGCCGTGAACCGGCCGTGCAGCGACCAGCGCCAAGTCAAGCCGATGACGGTGCGCGCCACCCACGAGTGGCTCGATGCGGAGAAATTGCGCGTGCTGTCGTGGAACCTGCACAAGGGCGCGGATGAAGGCTGGGACATCGATCTCGCCCGCTTCGCCGCCGACCACGATCTGGTGCTGCTGCAAGAGGCGGTGATGAGCGACGCGGTGCGCAACGTGCTCGAGCAGGCCGGATATGACTGGATGATGGCCGGCGCTTTCGCAGTCAATGGGCAGGAGCGCGGCGTGCTGATCGCCGCGCGTGCGCGGGCGCTGGACGGCTGCACCTTGCGTTCGTTCGAGCCGCTGCTGCCGCTGCCGAAATCGGCTCTGGTGGCGCGCTACCGGCTCGGCGGCAACACCACGGTGGCGGTGGCCAACCTGCACGGCATCAACTTCACGCTCGGGCTGGGCCGCTTTCGCGAGCAGCTCGAGGCGGTGGCGGCCGAACTGGCACGCCACCGGGGGCCGGTGATTCTGGGCGGCGACTTCAATACCTGGAGCGAGAGCCGCCACGAGGTGCTGGTGGAGATCGCGGCGCGGTTGGGGCTGGTGCCGGTGCTGTTCGACGACCCGGACGGCAGGCGTCTCGCGCTGGGGCGCCACCTCGACCACTTCTACTTTCGTGGTTTCAGACTGGTGCGCGCCAGCGCACCCTACGTGAAGTCATCGGATCACAACCCGATCATGGTGGAGCTGGAGCTGCGCTGAAACGGCGATGGCCGGCCGTGCCGGCAGGGTCGACGCCGGCGATAGGGGAATCTCCGTCCTTCGTTCAAGGGGGATCCCGTTTGCACTTTGTATTCGCCTGCTGTCACGATCCGGCGCTGGAATCGAGGGTGGAATCTCCTTCCAGGGGGATGCCCGTGCCGATCGGAGTCGCAATTGAACAAGAGTCGGTTTCTGCTGATGTCTCTGGCGCTGCTCCTGGGCGTGACGCCGCGCAGCTGGGCGCATGACGATCCGCCGCCGCAGGTGACGATCACGCCGGTTCCCAGCAGCACGACGTTGAGCCGCGCCAACGCGACGAGCTTCGCCTCCTACACCGTCACGGTGAGCAACCGCAGCGACGACAAGCTTGGCTATCTGGTGTTGTCGGCCACGGCTTCGGTACCCGATGGTGCGGGCGCCACCGCCTCGTTCGTCTCGTCCGATGGGCTGGCCACTCCGTGTGCGGCGAGCGCGAGCGACCCCGCGACCGCCACCTGCACGCTGCCGCCGCTGGCCAGGTGCGGCGGGACGGTGACGTTCACGCTGATCTACCAGGCGCCGAGTGCGGGGACGGTGATCAATCTGAACGGCGTCTTGACGTTCGCCGAAAACGCCTACCACTATCGCAGGACGGTGCTGGCATCTGCGAGCACCGGCCTCGAGGCGCCGGTGGCAAACAGCGTGCAGTCGTATGTGCCGGCTGCGACCGGAGGCACCTTCGGTACCGGTCTGCACATCGACCCGACGACCGGCATCGCCAGCGCCACCACCGAGGATCCCACGGTGACGACGGTGGTCGTTCCGGCCGGCAAGGCGACCACGGCGCAGATACAGGAGAGCCCGCAGCTGCAATCGTGCGCGATCTTCGCGACCTGCTACATCTCGGACATCACGATCCCGGGGACCGACTTCAACCACCTGACGATCTTTCTGACCCGCGACGTGTCCACGATTCCGAAGTCGAAGAAGGACAAGGACCACGATGACGACGACGATCATCACCACGCCGGTTCGTCGAAGAGCCGCGGCGTGAACATCGACAATGTGGTGATCTTCTACGACCACCTGGATGGGCAGGGGCCTCTGCCGGTGCCCAATTGCGTGGATGATCCGACGCGCCCGTCATCCGGCAAGCCGTGCGTCAAGAATCGCACCGAGTTTCCCAAGAAGTTGCCGACACCCGTGATCGACCAGGGCGACTGGCGCTTCGAGATCTGGGCCACCGACAACGGGCGCTATTCCTGGTAGTTGGCGCGCCGCCGTTGGCCCGGCGCGATATGGGCTAAGCGATCGCGCAATCGGCGGATCAATCGGCGCCTGCAAGGCGGCCGGCTCGGTCTGCAGCGCGCGCTGCGGACACACGATCGCCCTTGGCCTGGTACAGGGCGATCGCCTCGTCGATGGCGACGCGTGCCTCGCGCTCACGACCCGACAAGGCCAGTACCTCGGCGAGCTCCGACAAGACATCGGCGTGCAGCGCGGGCGCCTCGGTCTGGCGGGCCAGATCGAGTGCTTCGCGCGCCAGCGATTCGGCACGAGCGGCCTGACCCCCCCGCGCCAGGATCGGCGCCTGGATCGAGCGCCACAGCAGTTGAGCATCCACGTCGTCGGGCGCTGCCGCCGCGCGCGCCACCTCGGACAACTCCAGTGCCTCGGCGTCACGACCCTGGTCGCGCACCAGTCTGGCCAGCAGCGCCGTCATCGTTGCGAAGAAGAAGGTCTCGCCCATGCGTTGGAGAAAGTCGCTGTCCGAGCGAACCTCGCGTTCGGCAGCGCGCAGGTCGCCGGCCAGCAGTTCGATGCTGACGAGGTCGATGCCCATCGACGCCGCCCGCACACCTTGCCCCAGGTCCTGCATCGCGGCGCGGGCGCGTCGGTAGAGCGAGCGCGCGACATCGAAGTCGCCGTTCATCGCATGCAGCAGGGCCAGCTTGCACGAGATCATGCTCTCGACCTGACGGTCACCCAGCCCACCCTCGATCAATTGTCGGCACTGCTCGATGGCTTGAACAACCGGCGTCGGGCCGAACAACGCGCTGATCGACAATCCGACGCCGCTGCGCACCAGCAGCCGTTGATTGCCGGACCGCTTCGCGTGGGCGATGCACTGTTGGACTGCGCGGCTCGACAACCCATGCCGGCCCGCCACGCCGTGCACTTGGGCGACCACGCGCCACGCCAAGGCCAGCACATCGTGCGCGGCCGACGTGTCGGGCGATGCGATGGCACGGTTGGCCAGCGCCAGCGCGTCGGCGCTCCAGTCGCCGGATTCGGCGCTGTGCTGCCGCACCAACATGCCGACGAGTAGGGTCTCGAAGGTGGCGGTCGCGTCGCCGGCACGTTCGGCGCAGGCCAGCGATTCGGCCAACACGCGACGTGCTTCGCCGAAGTCGCCCAACTCGAGCAATGTCTCGCCAAGCTCGGGCAGCAACGAGCGACGCAGCGCACTGTCGGGCCCGGTGAGGTCGACCGCACGGCGATAGAGGTTGGCGGCTGCGGCCAGGTCGCTGCGCAAGAATGCCCGCTTGGCCGCTCGCCCCAACCGCTGTGCCGCGTCGAAGGCGACGGCTTCGCCGTCGTCGTCCAGCCGGCCGAACTCGCGCAAGTAGCGGGTCGCCTGCTCGAGGTGATAGCCCAGGATCTCCTCGAACTCCAGCGCACGATCGCGGTCGGCATTGACGCGATCGGCCCAGCGCACGAAGTCGACGTGCAGTTGGGCACGTACCCGTTTGAGCAGGCCGTGGTAGACGGTGTCGCGCACCAGCTGGTGGCGGAAGCGGTAACGCGCGCTGGCGTCGACGCTCATCGACAGGTGGACGAACTGCTTGCGCGTCAGCGCCCCCAGATGCTCGCCAAGCGCCGGGCGCACGGCCTCTGGCGCCAGTTCGAACAGCCCGCTCTGCGGGAACTCCAGTCCCATCACCGACGCCGGTTCGACGGTGGCGCGTTCGGCGCGTCCCAACTGATCGAGGCGCGCCTCGAGCAGGGCGTGGATGGTCGGTGGCACGTCGATGTCGACCGCCGCCGGGCCGCGCATCCAATGCCCATCGACCTCGAGCAGGGCGCCACGGTCGATCAACATCGACAACAATTGCTCCACGTACAGCGGGTTGCCTTCGGCGGTGTCGACGATGCGCGCCAGCACGTCTGGCGGCAAACCGGTGCCGCCGAGCAGGTTGGCGACCACCTGCGCGGCGGCGTCGTCGGTCAGCGGTTGCAGGACGATGCGCGACGCGCCGGGCTGCTCGCCCCATTGCGCTCGCTCTTCCAGCAGATCGTGTCGTGCGGTGGCCAACAGCAGAATGGGCGCGCCGCTGGAAGTGGACAGCACGTGTTCCAGCAGGTCCAGGAACGCGGGCTCGGCCCAGTGGATGTCATCGATCAGCGCCACCACCGGCGCGTTGGCCGCCAGGATCTCGAGCACCTTGCGCGCCGCCCAATACACTTCGTGCAGCGGGTAGTTGGCGGCGCTCAGCCCGGTGGCCGCGGCGACGCGATCGACCACCTCGCGATCGCCGAGGAAGGCCATCAGCTTGGTCTGTGCCTGTTCCGGCTTGTCGTCGTCCTGAATGCCGGCGGCGTTGAGCATCACGCGCAGCGGCCAGAACGTGATGCCGTCGCCATAGGGCAGGCAACGGCCGCGCAGCACTGTCGCCCCCGCCGTGATCTGCGAGACGACCTCGTGCACCAGGCGTGACTTGCCGACTCCGGCGTCACCGATCACCGTCACCAACCGCACCGCGGACGTGCCGACGGTCTCCTGGTACACCCGCGCGATCTGGTCGAGCTCGGCCTGGCGCCCGACGATCGGCGTGTCGCTGCGGCGCACGTTGCCCTCGAGTCCCTGCGCACTGACGAGCCTGAAGGCGGCGACGCGCTGCGACTTGCCCTTGAGCTCGAGCGGCTCGACCGCCTCGACCCGGACTGCGTCGCGCACCAGCCGGTATGTGACGTCGCCGAGGTAGATCTGGTTCTCGGGCGCGGCCTGCTCCAAGCGCGCTGCGACGTTGACCGCGTCACCGGTGGCGAGCTTCTGATTGGCGCCCGGGTCGTCGTTGGCCACCACTTCACCGGTGTTGACGCCGGTGCGGTTGGACAATGCCACGCCGTAGCGCGCGCGCAGGTCTTCGTTGACGCGCTGCAGCGCGCCCTGCATGCCGACGGCGGCACGCACCGCGCGCAGCGCGTCGTCTTCGTGTGCGCGCGGCAGGCCGAATACCGCCATGATGGCGTCGCCGATGTACTTCTCGATCTTGCCGCCGTGGCGCGCGATCTCGGCGGCCATCGCATGGAAGTAGCGCTCCTTGACCTCGTGCAGCGCCTCGGCGTCGAGGTGTTCGCCGAGAGCCGTGGAGCCCTTGAGGTCGCAAAAGACGATGGTCACCGTCTTGCGCACCTCGTGCGCGGGCAGCGGTGCCGGCGCGGCCGTCAGTGAGGTGCCGCAGTAACCGCAGAGCCTGAACTTCGGTGGGTTTTCTTCGCCGCAACTCGGGCAACGGATCATGCATGCAGTCTAGGCGATCGAGCCACGGCGCCGCGTGCGCGCCCCGTCGGTGGCGCGAGCGAGAACGCGGCCGCCGCCATCGACCGACGCCTGTACAGTCGTGACTTGACGGCAACCATCGGCAACACCCAGGGTGCACGCAGCAGAAATCGTTCAGCACGCGATCGCGACGGGCACGGCCGCGCTCGCCAGCCCCGAGGGCCGGGTCGCGCTGGCATCTGCCGGCCTGGCCTCGGCATTGATCCTGGCCGGCTCGTTCGTCAAGACGATGATCCCGTTGCGCTGGCTGGCGGTGGGCAGCAACCTCGGCTTCATCGCCTACGGTGCGCTCTATCCACAACTGCCGATGCTGGTGCTGCACGTGCTGCTGCTGCCGATCAACCTGTACCGCGCGGTCGAGATGGTGCGGCTCACCCGGCGCGTCAATGCAGCCGCGCAGGCGCACGATTCGTCGGGGTTGTGGTTGCGGCCCTACATGAAGCGACGTCGGCTCAAACCCGGCGCCGTGTTGTTTCGCAAGGGCGACCTGGCCGACCACCTGTACCTGCTGGCGTCTGGGCGCATCGAATTGGTCGAGATCGGCACCGAGCTGCCGGCGGGCCGAATCTTCGGCGAGATCGCCTTCTTCGCGCCCGACCGTCGACGCACGCTGACTGCACGCTGCGTCGAGGCCAGCGAGGTGCTGGCGATCGACGAGAGCACCGTGCGGCAGCTCTATTTCCAGAATCCCAACTTCGGCTTCCAGATGATCGGCCTGGTCGCCGGTCGATTGACCGCCGACATCCGCCGCCTCGAGACCACGCTCGAAGCGCGACAGCGAGGCGACGCGGCCGCCGGCGACGCGTCGATCCGTTCGGCATGACGATGCGTCCACTGCGCATCGCGCCGCCGAACGCGCTGGCCGTGACGCAGCCGGCCAGCCGCTACCTCGTCTGCGAGGAGTGCGACGCGGTGTTCCCGGGCCGCTCGGTGGCCGCTGATGGCGTGCTGCGCTGCCGCCGCTGCGGCGCGACGCTGGCGCGCGGGCATGGCTTGCCGCTGGACGGCCAGCTGGCGTTGACGTTCGCCGCGCTCGTGGTGTTCGCCATCGCCAGCGTGTCGCCGATCGTCACGCTCGACCTGAAAGGCATTCGATCGGTGGCGACGCTGGCGCAAGCGACGCTGTTGACCTGGGACTCGGGTGGCCATCTGGTGGCCCTGCTGGCTGCCGCCACCGCGTTCGCCTTTCCGCTCGCGGTGATCGTGCTGCGCTTGTGGGTGCTGGTGCCGCTGGTGCTGGGCCGGCCGGTGCCCGCGCTGGCGCCGGTGATGCGCGCGCTGCGCTGGGTGTTGCGCTGGAGCATGGTCGAGGTCTTCATGCTCGGCGTGCTGATCGCCGTGGTGCGATCGGCCGGTGCCACCAACGTCGTGCTCGGGCCCGGCATCTTCGCCTACACCGCGCTCACCGTGCTGCTCACCGCCATCCACGCCGCCGGGCTGCAGGGCCTGTGGCGGCAGGCGTCCAGGCCATGAGCGACAGCTATCCGGTCGCAGCCGACCTCGGCGTCGCCGGTTGCGAGTGCTGCGGTCTGGTGCTGGCCGCGACTGGCGGCGCCGGCGCCTGGCGCTGCCCGCGCTGCGGGTTCGCGCTGTACACCCGCAAGCCGCACAGCGTGCAGCGCACGGTGGCCTGGCTGCTGGCGGCGGTGGTGCTGTACCTGCCGGCCAACCTGCTGCCGGTGATGGGCACCAACAGCGTGCTCGGCCGCGAGACCCACACCATCGTCGGCGGCATCATCGAGTTGTGGGCAACGGGTTCGCGCGAATTGGCGGCGATCGTGTTCATCGCCAGCATTGCCGTGCCGTTGCTCAAGATCGGGGCGCTCGCGCTGCTGGCCTTCACTGCGCATCGGCGCTCGCGTTGGCGTCAGCGCGAACGGGCGGCGCTGTACCGCCTGGTCGAAACCGTGGGGCATTGGTCGATGCTGGACGTGTTCGTCGTCGTGCTGCTGGTGGGCATGGTGCATTTCGGCGTGCTGGCCAGCGTCGAGCCCGAACCCGGCCTGCTCGCCTTCGGCGCAGTGGTCGTGGCGACGATGCTGGCGTCGAGCAGTTTCGACCCGCGCCTGATCTGGCCGCACGCCGACCCCGGCAGGAGGCCGGGTGCGCATGGCTGAGCCCGCCGCGCCGCCACCCATTGCGGCGCCGGCCGCTGCGCCCGCGCTGCCGGAGCCGGTGCTGCCCGAGCCGGTGCTGGCCAAGCAGAACCGCCTGCACCTGTCGCTCGTGTGGATCGTGCCGATCGTGGCCGTGGTGGTCGGCGTGGTGCTGGTCGTGCGCGCGTTGCTGCAGGCCGGGCCCGAGATCACGATCGAGTTCCGCAGTGCCGAAGGCATCGAGCCTGGCCGCACCGAAGTGCGCTTCAAGGAGGTCATCGTCGGCCGCGTCAAGAGCGTGGCGATCGGGCCCAAGCGCGAGAAGGTGCTGGTCACCGCGACGCTGGACCGCGGCGTCAAGTCGATCGCCGTTGCCGACAGCCGGTTCTGGGTGGTGCGCCCGCGCGTGGGCACCGGCGGCATCAGCGGGCTGAGCACGCTGCTGTCTGGCGCGTACATCGGCGTCGACATCGGCGAATCGCCGGAGACGCGGTCCGAATTCGTCGGCCTCGATCAGCCGCCGCTGGTGCTGCGCGGCGAGCCGGGGCGCAGCTTCGTGCTGCAGGCCAACGACCTGGGGTCGCTCGACGTCGGTTCGCCGGTGTACCACCGGCGCGTGCGCGTCGGTCGCGTGGTCGGCTACACGCTGGCTGCCAATGGGCGCGCGGTGGACATTCAGGTGTTCGTCGAGGCGCCGTACGAAAACCTGGTGACGCAGAGCACGCGTTTCTGGCACGCCAGCGGTGTCGACCTGCAGCTCAATGCCGGCGGGCTGACACTGAACACGCAGTCGTTGGTCTCGGTGCTGGCCGGCGGCGTCGCCTTCGGCTTGCCGCGCGATGCCGAGCCCGGCGCACCGGCAGCCAGCGGCGCGCGCTACAAGCTGTTCGAGCAGCAGCGCCAGGCGCTCGCGCCCGACGATGGCGAGCCGATCCGCGTGCGCATGGTGTTCAACCAGTCGCTGCGTGGTCTCGTCGATGGTGCACCGATCGATCTGCTGGGGGTCGAGGTCGGCACCGTGCGCAGCGTGTCGCTGCTGGCTGACCCGATCACGCGCACGCTGCCGGTGGAGGTGCTGGCCGACATCTACCCGCCGCGCCTGGGTGCGATGCGCGAGCGTTTCCTGTCGCGCGGCGCCGGCCGCAACGACCGCATGCTGCTCAACCGCCTGGTCGAGCGCGGCCTGCGCGCGCAGGTCCGCACCGGCAGCCTGCTGACCGGGGCCTTGTACATCGCACTGGAGTTCACGCCCAAGGCGTCGGCTGCGTCTTTCGATATGGCCGCCGCCGTTCCGACGGTGCCCACCGTGCCCGGCACGCTGGCCGATGTGCAGCCGCAAGTGGCCGAGATCGTGGCACGCCTGTCGCGCGTGCGCTTCGACGAGATCGGCAGCGATCTGCAGAGCGCGTTGAAAGCGGTGAACGCGGCCACCGCGTCGCTGCAGACGACGCTGGCCAGCGCCGACACCACGATCAAACAACTCACCCCCGATGCGAAGGCAGCGCTTGCCGACATGCGCCAGGCGATCAACGCGGCGAACCAGGCGCTCAGCAGCGCCCAGGCCACATTGCGCAGCGCCGAAGCCAATCTCACCGATTCGCAGGCGCCGCTGCAACGCAACGCCAATCAGGCGCTGGCCGAGCTGCAGCGCGCGGCGCAGTCGCTGCGCGTGTTGGCCGACTACCTGCAGCGACACCCCGAGACGCTGCTGCGCGGCAAGCCGGAGGATCCACCCCCTGGCGTCGGAGACCAGAAATGAGCAACGACGCGCGCTGCCGGCCCGTCGCCGGAGTGCTGCCGTGGCTGCTGGCCGCCGCGCTGGCCGGCTGCGGTTCGACCCCGCCCACGCATTTCCACAGCCTGGTGGCGCCGGCGCCGAGCACGGGCAACGCAGCGGCGGTGGTGCCGGCACCGAGCGTTCGCTTCGAGGTGCTGCCGGTGTCGGTGCCGGTGCAGGCCGACGTGCCGCAGTTCGTGGTGCGTCTGCCGGATGGCTCGATGACCGTGCTGGAGCATGAACGCTGGATCGCGCCGCTCGGCGACGAGATCCGCTCCGTCGTGGCGTTGCGTGTCGGCCAGGCGCTGGCCGCTGTGCCGGCGTCGAACCACGCGGCAGCCGCCGGCGTGTGGCGCATCGGGATCGACGTGCAGCGCTTCGAATCAGCGCTCGGGCGTGCCGCCAGCGTGCAGCTGTTGTGGTCGCTGCAACCGGCCGGCGGCGCCGCCGTGTTGCGTTGCCAGGCCCGCTATGAAGAACCGGTGGGTGGCGGCGCGACCGCACTGGCCGCCGGCCACCGGGCCCTCTTCGAGCGGCTGGGCGACGTGATCGGCCAGGCGGTCAAGGCCGCGGCTGCGGGCGGCACGCCGTCGTGCGGCTGATTCACTCGGTCTGCGACGCGCCCGGCGGCGCGTGATTCGTCAGCGCGCCGCCGGCAGCGCCGCCAGGCGCTGGCGGGCCGCATCGGCCGCTTTGGACTGACCCGCCGCCTGGTAGACGTCGATGGCGCGTTCGTAGAACTCGCGCGCCGCCGCCGTCTGCCCGCGCACCGCCTCGTTGTCGGCCGCTTCGACCAGATCGAGCGCGACGCGCTCCGACAGACCGAGCTTGCGGTCGATCGCCAGCGCCTGCGCCAGCGCGGCGGCAGCGGCGTCCGCTTGGCCCAGCTGTTTGCGCGCACGCCCCAGCTGGCGCAGCGCATTGGCGCGCTCGGCCGTCTCCTCGGCCGCCTGCGTTGCGGCGCGTGCAGCCCACTGTGCCGCGGCGTCGCTGTCGCGGCGTTGCAGCGCGACGTGCGCGCGCAGGTTGCTCAGCGTGGCATCGAGCTCGCACGGCGTCGCGCAGGCGGCCTGCGCCCGCTCGGCCCAGGTCAGCGCCGCGGTGTCGTCCGGCGCGTCCAGGTAGAGCAGCGCCTTGCGCGCCGATGCCCGGGCGACCCACGATGCGCCATAACGCTGCGGTGCGTTGACGATGCGGTCGACGCGCGCGTGCGCGCCGGCCAGGTCGCCGCTCGCCCCTTGCACCAAGGCCAGGTTGAGCAGCATCGCGCCGGCGAGATCGAAGTCCTCCACCGACTCGGCCGCTGCGAGCGCGTTCTCGTACAGCGTGCGTGCCTGCGCGGCGTCGTGGCGCGCCCATGCGCGTGCCGCCGCCTGGCTCAACGTGGTCGCGTTGTGCTGGGCTGGGTTCTGCGGCGGGCGCGCGCTGCCGCAGGCCGCCAGCATCCAGGCGAGCGCGCACGCCAGCGCCGCCGCGGCCCAGCGCGCGCGCGCCGGCGCGGCGAGCTCAGCGCGGCGCCGGGGTGCGCGCCGCCGCGGCATCATGGCTGTCGATCGGCAGCGTGGCCGGTGGTGGCGCCGGCAGCATCGAACGCAGCGGCCACGATTCGCGCAGGCCCTGCATCATGTCGCGCGAGTCGTCGATCAGCGGCGCCGTGCTGCGCAGCATGTCGGGCACGCCCTTGGCCGCGGCCGACGAGATGGTGCGGCCATCGCGCAGCACCGCGTCGAGGTTGCCGAGCGCGCTCTCGCTCTTGTCGAGCAAATTCGGCAGGCGGCCGTTGAGCGTGTCCAGGCTCTTCTCGGCCTGGCCCACCAGGCCGCCCAGCCGCACGATCGAGCGGTTGGCCTCGCCGAGCACCAATTCGCCTTGGTTGCCGATGCTGCCGACGCGGGCGCGCAGGTCCTGCGTCAACGCGTGCATCTCGTGCGCCGTGCTGGCCAGGTCGCGCGACAGCGCGTGTGCGTTCTCCAGCATCGCGTCGATGTCGGCGCGCCGTGCGCGCGCGGTGCCGGTGAGCTGCTTGAGGTCGTCGAGGATCGGCGCCAGGCGGACGCGCAGGTCTTCGGCGATCTCGGTCAAGGTGCCGCGTTTGCGAAAACCGACGCGCGGGTCGGACTCGGGCAGCGGCTGTGCGGCGCTGCCCGGCCGCAGGTCGATCGCTGCCGGACGCAGCTGCTCGCGCACCACATCGGCCCGCGCGTCGGACCTCAGGTGCGAGTAGGGCTCGGTCTCGATCGCCAGCACGACCTTCACGCTCAGGTCGGGCTGCAGCTGCATTGCCGCGATCTTGCCGACCCGAAAACCGCTCATGCGCACCGGCGTGCCCGGCGACAGGCCGGTCGCGTCGTCGGCGAGGAAGTACACCTGCGCCTGGCCGGTGAACGCACCGTGCTGGTAGGCAATGCCGCCGGCCAGCGTCAGCGCCAGCAGCACCGCCAGCACGATCAGCGCGGCGATCTGGCGCCGCTGCCACGACACCTTGGGGGGCTCGACGCCGGGTGGTGTGGTCATGTCAGCAGAAGCGCCACGGCGATCAGGTCGACCGCGAGCACGTAGGTCAGGCTGCCGGCGCCGGCCGCGACCACCGCCTTGGGCAATGCGCCGACCTCGGCCTTCACCTGCAGCCCGTGGTAGCAGGCGATGGCGCCGATGCCGGCGCCGAACAGCGCGCCCTTGGCGATCGACAGCGGCACCTGGATCCACGACGCGGTGTCGAGGAACGAATCGAGCTCGAACTCGAACGCAGTGCCGAGGGTGAAGGCGCTGGCCACCAGCGCCGACACGATGGCCACGAATTGAAAGCAGCTCACCAGCGCGGCGGCCGACACCGCCGCCCCTAGCACGCGCGGCAGCACGACTTCTTCTTCATGTTGGATGTCGCGCCAATGGCTGTCGAGGATGCCGCCGCGCAGCCCCATCAGCGCCACCTCGGCAGCGATGGCCACGCTGGAGCGCACGATGATGATCAGCGCGGTGACCAATGGCCCGAGCTCGCGGATGCCGCCCCACACGACGGCCTTCAGCGCGGTGTCGTCGTCGGGGCCGAGCAGCTCCAGTGCACGCGTCACGACCACCGCGCCGAACAGCAGCGCCACGCCCGACACATAGGGCAGAGCCTGCACGCCGGTGACCTGGATCTGGCGCGCCAGCGCAGCGCGCACCTCGGGCAGCCGCAGCAGGCCGCGGCGCGTGAAGGCATGCGCCAGCATCGAGCCGTAGCCCAGTGCCAGCCGCGCGGTTGCCGAGATCATTCACCCCCCGATGGGCAGTCCTCGCTCGATGATGCCGCAAAGCCCGCCCTGCAGAAGCCGGAGTTGCCCGCAATCGTCACTGCTTGACCAGGCTCGACACCACGGAGTCGGTCGCCTCGCGCAGCTTGACCCGCGCGATCGCCCTGCACTCGTCGCGCGTCGCGTTGGGCTTGGCGTCGAAGGCCATGGCGCGCTTGGCCGGCCGCATGATGACGCCGTTGGTGACCGTGAGCGGCGCCAACATCACCCTGGCGGTGACGACGCAGATCTTGTCCGCGGTGAAACCACCCTCGACCTGGCTGAAGAAGCCCCACTTGCTCGGCGGATACAGCTTCCAGACCGAGGTCGGAATTGCAGCGCCGACCACCGAGGTGGCCTCGCCGGCGTCGATCAAGGTGTCGGAGGAGAGATCCAGCAGCACGCGCTTGTTCCGCGTCGCCGTGGTGTCCGCGGCCCACACGCTGGACGACGCGGCGGCAATGCAGGCAATGGCGATGACGATGTGATTCATGGGGCGGCCTTTCTGCGCCACGCGGGGAACGGGATCGCGTGCGCGCGGAAGTGTACGCAGTCGGCACCGCGAGTGGCCGACGCCGATCGGATGGCCGGCGCGCGAGCAACCTTGGTATCGTGCGCGCGACGGTCCATCGAGGAGCACCATGCACGATCGCAAAACCGCCATCGTCACCGGCTCGGGCACCGGCGTCGGCGCGGCCACCGCGCTGCTGCTTGCCGAGCGCGGCTACGACGTGCTGATCAACTACTCCAAGAGCGAGCGCGAGGCCCGGCAGTCCGAGGCGGCGTGCCGCGCCGCCGGCGCCGACACGCTGCTGGTGCAGGGCGACGTCGCCGACGACGCCGCGTGCCGCGCGCTCGCGCAAGCTGCGGTCGGCCGCTGGCAGCGCCTGGACGCGCTGGTCAACAACGCCGGCGTCACCACCTTCAAGGGCGGCGGCCAGTGGGACGCGATGGACGCCGAGGTGTTCCAGCACATCATGGGCGTCAACGTGCTCGGCACCTTCCAGATGGTGCGTGCCTGCGCGCCGCACCTGCAGGCCGCGCGCGGCGCCATCGTCAACGTGTCGTCGATCGCCGGCGCCCTGGGCATCGGCTCGTCGGTGCCGTACATCGCGTCGAAGGGCGCGGTCAACTCGATGACACTGCATTTCGCGCGCGCGCTGGCGCCGCAGGTGCGAGTCAACGCGGTGTGCCCGGGGTTGATCACCACGCGCTGGTTCGTCGACGGCGTCGGGCAGCAGAGCTTCGAAAAGCTCAAGGCCCACTACGAACAGACCACGCCGCTGCAGATCGCGGCCAGCGCCGAAGACGTGGCCGACGCGGTGGTCTGGCTGATCGACGGCGCGCGCACCACCACCGGCGAGCTGCTGATGCTCGACGGCGGCCGCCATCTGGGCGGCACCGTGTCGGTGCCGTCGCGCGGCTGAGCGCCTCAGCGCTTGACGCTGCTCGCGGCGTAGCTCGGCGGCTTGCGGTGCTGGGTGGCCTGCTCGTACGCGTAGGCGTACTGCAGCAGCCGCGCGTCGCTCCACGCGGCACCGATGAAGCTCAGGCCCAGCGGCAATCCGCTCGCCGCCTGGCCCATCGGCACCGTGACGTGTGGGTAACCGGCCACCGCGGGCGGCGAGGTGGCCGAGGCGCCACTGGCGTCGCCGTTGACGGTGTCGATCAGCCAGGCCGGGTCGCCGGTGGGTGCGATCAACGCGCTGACGCGTTTGCGCTGGAGCACCGCGTCGATGCCCAGCATGCGCGAATAACGCCGGCAGTCGTTGCGTGCCTTTTGGTAGGCCACGCTGTGGATCGTGCCCTTGGCCTGTGCCTGCTCGAACAACTCCTGGCCGAACAGCGGCAGCTCCTGCTCGGCATGCGCGCGGTTGTAGTCGATCAGGTCGGCCAGGCTTCGGTAGGGCAGGTTGGGCGCGAACTCGCGCAGGTACGGCCCCATCGAGTGCTTGAGCTCGGTCAGCAGCACGTCGAGTTCGCTCTGCTGGTACTTGTCGGTGTTGGGGATCGGCGCCTCGACGAGTTCCGCACCGAGCGCCTTCAACGCGGCCTGCGCCTCCTCGAACCGTTTGACCGCGTCGCGCTGCGTGCCGGCGAGGTTGCTCGCGATGCCCAGCCGCACGCCGCGCAGCGATTGCGCATCGAGCCGATCGAGCGTCATCGCCTGCAGGCGTTGGTTCGCTGCACCGGTGGCCGCGTCGCGCGGGTCGCTGCCCGCCATCGCCGCCAGCAGCAGCGCGGCATCGCGCACGCTGCGGCACATCGGGCCCGGCGTGTCCTGCGTGAACGAGATCGGCACGATGCCGTCGCGGCTGAGCAGACCGACGGTCGGCTTGATGCCGACCAGCGCCTGGATCGACGACGGCGAGGTGATCGAGCCGTCGGTCTCGGTGCCGACGCCGGCCGCACAGAGATTGGCGGCCACCGCGGTGCCGGTGCCGGAGGACGAGCCGCTCGGACTGCGATCGAGCGCGTACGGGTTCAGTGTCTGGCCGCCGCGCGCGCTCCAGCCGCTGATCGAATGCGCGCCGCGGATGTTGGCCCACTCCGAGAGATTGGTCTTGCCCAGCAGCACCGCGCCGGCCGCGCGCAGCCGCTGCACGACGAAGGCGTCGCGCGGCACCTGCGCGCCCATCAGGGCCGGCGAGCCCGCGCTGGTCTGCATGCGGTCGGCGCTGGCGAGGTTGTCCTTCACGAGGATCGGGATGCCGTGCAGCGGCCCGCGCCAGCGGCCGGCGTGCGCCTCGTCGTCCAGCCGTTGCGCGATCGCCTCGGCGTCGGGGTTGAGCTCGATCACGCTCTTCAACATCGGGCCCGCGCGGTCGATCGTGGCGATGCGCGCGCCATAGGCACGCACCAGCGCCAGCGCGCTGGTGCGCTGCTCGCGCAGCGCGGCTCCCAGCTGATCGATCGAGATTTCTTCGAGGTTCAGGTCCATGGTGGTATCGCCGGCGGCCGGCGCGCGTGTGGCCGCTGGCATGGCCGCGGCGGCGAGCGACAGTTGAACGAAGGTTCTGCGACGCATGCGTGAGGTGCTCCAGGAGGGTCAGTGCGCGGACGCCGTGCGCGGCCAGCGCCTGAGCAGGCGCCGCTCGATCCATTCGAACAGGCCCTGCGTCAGCAGCGCCAGCACCGCGGCCGGCACGGCGCCGGCCAGCAGCGTGGCGTTGTCGTTGAGCGCCAGGCCGGTGGCGATGCGCTCGCCGAATCCGCCGGCGCCGATGAACGCCGCGATCGTCGCGGTGCCCACCGTGATCACCGCCGCCGTCTTGACGCCGGCCACCACCACCGGCATGGCGATCGGCAGTTCGATCAGCCACCAGCGTTGCCAGCCGCTGAGCGCCAGCGATCGCGCGGCGTCGCGCAACACCGCGGGCACCTGCTGCAGGCCGGTGGTCACGTTGCGCACCACCGGCAGCAATGCGTACAGCGACAACGCCACCAACGCCGGCAGCGTGCCGATGCGCCCGAGCAGCGGGATCAGCATCGCGAACAGCGCCAGCGACGGCACCGTCTGCAACAGGCCGACCGCCGCCATCACCGGTTGCTCGACGCGCGGCCACGCGGCTGCCGCCGTGCCGAGCGGCACGCCGATCAACACGGCGAACAACACCGAGACGGCGACCAGCGTGAGGTGCTCGCGCGTGAGGCGCGCCAGGTCGTCGCCGAACAGTCGTTGCAGCCAACCGGTGCGGCCAGCGCTGGCCGTGGCGGGCGCGACGAACGTGCGCGCGATGTCGGCGAAGCTGCGCCCGCGCAGCTCGGCGTCGCCGTTCATCTCGATCATGCGGTTGGCATCGATGCGGCCTTCGAGCGCCTGCAGCGCGCGCCAGGCGGCGGCAAACCGCGTGGGCACGTCGAGCCGGTACAGCAGCACGGCGTCGTAGCGCGGGAAGTATTGCCTGTCGTCCTGCAGCACCGTGAGGCCGAGCGAGGCGATCTTGGCGTCGGTGGAGTAGATGTCGGTCACCGCGATGCGACCCGCAGCCAGCGCCTCGTACGAGATGCCGTGGTCGATGCCGGTGGGTTTTTGCGGCAGCCCGTAGTGCGCGGCCAGGCCGGGCCAGCCGTCGGCGCGGCCGAGGAATTCGTGCGACACCGCCACCGCGAGTTCCGGATGCCTGGCGAGATCGCCGATGGTCCGGACACCGAGCTGCGACGCCTGTGCAGCCGTCATCGCCAGCGCGTAGGTATTCTGAAACCCGAGCGGCACGCCGACCGCGAGGCCCATCGGCTCGAGCTCGCGCTGCATCGTGGCCAGGTCGGTCGGCTGCGGGTGCTTCAGGATCTCGGCGTCGATGGTGCCGCTGTACTCAGGGTACACGTCGATCGCCCCGGCCTTCAAGGCCTCGAGCACGACCGCCGTGTTGCCCAGGCCCTGGCGGTGCTCCGCCTTGGTGTACGGGGCGGCGGTCTGCGTGATCACCTCGCCCAGGATGTACGACTCGGTGAAGCGCTTGGAGCCGACCACCAGCGTGCCGGAGTCGGCGGCCTGCGCGGCCAGGCCGAGCAGGGCCGCCAGGGTCAGCCACGGGCGAACGCGCATCGCGGCATTCTCGGTGTTATCGGCGGCCGGCGTGTAGGGGCGACTTCTCCGATTGCAGGGTCCGCGCGTTAGTGGCTGAGCCGCAGCGGCTTGCGTATCCATTGCTACAGAACTCGCGCGCGTCGGCCGCTACCTTCGGCGGGTCGTCCCAACCGGAGCGTTGAATGTCCAAGGATTTGTTGTGGCTCGCCTACACGGTGGGCGCCACCGCGCTGTTCTGTTTTCCCTACGTGCTCAATCGCGTCGCGGTGCGCGGGTTGTGGGGCCTGTTCGCCAACCCGTCGCCCGACGACAAGCCGCTGGCGCCCTGGGCGCAGCGGGCCCGGGCCGCGCACGCCAATGCGGTGGAGAACCTGGTGATGTTCGCGCCGGCCGTGCTTTGCGTGGTGGCGCTGCAGCGCACCGACTCGCTGACGGCCGGCGCGTGCGCCACCTATTTCGCGTCGCGGATGGTGCATTTCGTGGTCTACACCGCGGGCATTCCGGTCGCGCGCACACTGGCGTTCTTCGGTGGCTGGGGTGCGACGCTGGTTCTGGTCGCCCGTGTCGCCGGATGGTTGTGAGGCCGACTTGATGGATTCCCTGTCGTTGCATGCCGACACTCGGCTCGCCGCGCTGGTGCACGGCGAGTCGCAGCCGTGGCAGCCGTCGCCATCGCCCGGCGTGGAACGCAAGCTGCTCGAACGCGTGGGCGGCGAGGTGGCGCTGGCCACCAGCATCGTGCGCTACGCGCCGGCGAGCCGCTTCGACGCGCACGTGCACGGCGCGGGAGAGGAGTTCCTGGTGCTCGACGGCGTGTTCTCCGACGAGCACGGCGACTACCCGGCGCTCACCTACGTGCGCAACCCGCCGGGCTCGGTGCACGCGCCGCGCAGCGGGCCCGGCTGCACGATCTTCGTCAAGCTGCGCCAGATGAGCGGCAGCGGCGGCTGCCCGCGGGTGGTCGTGCCGGCGTGGCCCGAAGAACCCGGCGAGCAGCGGTTGCACCGTGGCGCGGCGGTGACCGTGGCGCTGCACCGCTTGCCGCCCGCAGGAACCTTGATGCTCGACGCTCAGCTCGGCGGCGAAGAGCTGTTCGTGGTCGAGGGCACCGCGCGCGCGCCGGGAGTCACGCTCACGCGCTGGACCTGGTGGCGACGACCGGCCGGCGAGGCCGCGTGCCTGCTTCATACTGACCGCGGCGCGCTGCTGTGGGTCAAGCGCGGCCACCTCGATCGGGCCGAAGGGTGACGGCGCCGCGTGCGCGCCAGTGAAACGATGTCGGTGATTGCTCAGCTCGAGCAGTACGATGCGTTCGCCGATCTCAGCGGCGAGGCGCGCTCGCTGCTGGCGCAAGGCGCGCTGGAAAAGCGCTTCACGCATCGCGCCGCCGTGCTGCACAAGGGTCAGCCGGTCTCCGGGGCCTACTTCGTGCTGACCGGGCGGCTGCGTGTGTTCACCATCACCCCGGGCGGCACCGAGGCGACGCTGTACTTCGTCGACCCGGGGGAGACCTGCGTGGTGGCGTTGAACTGCCTGTTCGGCGATGTCTTGTACCCATCGTGGGTGCAGGCCGAGGCGCCGACCAGCGTGGCATTGATTCCCGGTGCGGTCTATCGGCGGCTGTTCGAATCGGAGCGCGCGATCCAGAACCTGACGGTGAGCGCGCTGTCGACGCTGGTGTATCGGCTGATGGCCGAGCTCGACGGCATCCACGCCAACAGCCACAAGCAGCGGCTGGCGCAGTTCATCCTCACGCACGCGTCGTCCGACGGCTCGCTGCGCATGACGCAGCAGCAACTGGGCAGTCACCTCGGCACCACGCGCGAGGTGGTGGCGCGGCTGATGCAAGACTTCGTCGCCAGCGGCTGGGTGCGCACCACGCGCGGCCGCATCACGATCAGCGATCTGTTCGGGCTGCGCCGCGTGGTGGCGCCCGACGCGCTCATCGCACGACGGCGCTGACCGCAGCCGCAGCGAGGCCGCTATGCTGCGCGCACTGGGGATGACCACTCGCTGAATTCAGAGGTTCACGATGCACTCCGACGTGGCGTCGCCGCTCGCGCGGCCCGACTACCGGCTGCAAGACAACCTGTGGGCCGAACACGGCAGCGTGTTCCTCACCGGCACGCAGGCGCTGGTGCGGCTGCTCTTGATGCAGCGCGCGCGCGACGCCAAGGCCGGTCTGGACACGCGCGGCTTCGTCAGCGGCTACCGCGGCTCGCCGCTGGGCATGGTCGACCAGGCGATCTGGAAGGCCGGTCCGCGTTTTTCCGAGGCCGGTGTGCGTTTCGTGCCGGCGATCAACGAGGAGCTGGCGGCCACGCAGGTGCTGGGCACGCAACGCGTCGAGTCCGACCCCGAGCGCACGGTCGACGGCGTGTTCTCGATGTGGTACGGCAAGGGCCCGGGTGTCGACCGCGCGGGCGACGCGATCAAGCACGGCAACGCCTACGGCAGCTCGCCGCACGGCGGCGTGCTGGTGGTGGCGGGCGACGACCACGGCTGCGTGTCGTCGTCGATGCCGCATCAGAGCGACCTGCTGTTCCAGGCCTTCCACATGCCGATCGTGGCGCCGGCCAACGTGGCCGAGTACCTGGAGTTCGGCCTCTACGGCTGGGCGCTGTCGCGCTACTCGGGCAACTGGGTCGGCATGACGGCGTTGTCCGAGGTGGTGGAGAGCGGCGCCACCGTCGATCTCGACGCGATCGCCGCGCGCACTGCGGCCTGGCTCGACGCCGATGCCGTGCATGCGGCCACCGGCCATCAGGCGCCAGCCGGGGGCCTGCACTACCGCTGGCCCGACTTGCCGTCGCTGACCATCGAAGCGCGCCTGCACGACAAGCTGGCCGCCGCCCGTGCGTTCGCGCGCGTCAATGCGATCGACCGCGAGGTGATCGTGGCGCCGCAGGCCAGCGTGGGCATCGTCACCTGCGGCAAGGCGCACTACGACCTGATGGAAGTGCTCAGGCGCCTCGAGATCACGCCGGCGATGCTGGCGGCCGCGGGGGTGCGGCTCTACAAGGTGGGGCTGTCCTTTCCGATCGAACCGACACGTTTGCTCACGTTCGCGCGGGGACTGCGCGAGATCCTCGTCGTCGAAGAAAAGGCACCGGTGGTCGAAACGCAGCTGCGCGACCTCTTCTACAACGCGCTCGATCGCCCGGCCATCGTCGGCAAGCACGATGCGCAGGGGGCAGCGCTGGTGTCCGCGCTCGGCGAGCTCAGGCCGTCGCGCCTGATCGAAGGGGTCGCGCACTGGATCGCGCGCCACTTCCCGGGCAATCGCACGCTCGGCGACCACCTGCAGCATGTGCGCGACTTCACGCCGCCGGAGCTGTTGAGCAACGCGGGTGATGCCGTCAAGCGGGTGCCGTACTTCTGCGCCGGCTGTCCGCACAACACCAGCACCAGGGTACCCGAGGGCTCGCGTGCGCAGGCCGGCATCGGCTGCCACTTCATGGCGGCGTGGATGGGCCGCGAGACCGAAGGCGTGATCCAGATGGGCGGCGAGGGAGTCGATTGGGTCAGTCACTCGATGTTCACCAAGGTGCCGCATGTGTTCCAGAACCTGGGCGACGGCACCTACTGGCACTCGGGTTATCTGGCGATCCGCCAGGCGGTGGCATCCAAGGCCACCATCACCTACAAGATCCTGTTCAACGACGCGGTGGCGATGACGGGCGGCCAGCCGGTCGACGGCGTGATCACGGTCGACCGCGTCGCGCGCCAGGTCGAGAGCGAGGGCGTCAAGAAAGTGGTCGTCGTCAGCGACGACATCGCCAAGTACGACTCGCAGCACCGCCTGTACCCGCTGGGCACCGAGTTCCACCCGCGCGAGGCGCTCGATGCCGTGCAGCGGCGGCTGCGCGAGATCGAAGGCGTGACGGTCCTGATCTACGAGCAGACCTGCGCCGCCGAGAAACGGCGCCGGCGCAAGAAGGGCGAGCTGGTCGACCCGGCGCGCCGCATCTTCATCAACGAGCGCGTCTGCGAAGGCTGCGGCGATTGTTCGGTGCAGAGCAACTGCGTCGCGGTGCTGCCGCTGGAGACGCCGCTCGGTCGCAAGCGCCAGATCGATCAGAGCAGCTGCAACAAGGACTACTCGTGCGTGAAGGGCTTCTGCCCGAGCTTCGTCGGCGTGTTGGGCGGTTCGCTGCGCAGGAAGGCCGGCGCACTGGAGTCGGGGCGTGAGGATTTCGAGCGCCGCGTCGCCGCGCTGCCGCGGCCCGCGCCGCACGAGTGGACCGGCCCGTACGACCTGCTGGTCACCGGCGTCGGCGGCACCGGCGTCGTCACGGTCGGCGCGGTGATCGCGATGGCCGCGCACCTCGAAGGCAAGAGCGCGAGCGTGCTCGACTTCATGGGCTTTGCGCAGAAGGGCGGCTCGGTGCTGTCGTTCGTGCGCTGGGCCGACCGGCCCGAGCGCTTGAACCAGGTGCGCATCGACACCCAGCAGGCCGACGCGGTGCTGGCCTGCGACCTGGTGGTCGGCGCCTCGCCCGAGGCGCTGCAGACGGTGCGCCACGGCCGCACGCGCGTGCTGGTCAACGTGCACGAGGTGCCGGTGGCCGAGTCGCTGCACAACCCCGACGCCAGCCTGCGCGTCGATGCGCTGCTGCAGAAGCTGCACTTCGCCGCGGGAAAGGAACGCGTCGAGACCTTCGACGCGCAGACGCTGGCGCAGGAGTTTCTCGGCGACACCATCGTCTCCAACATCCTGGCGCTCGGCTACGCCTGGCAACGCGGCCTGGTGCCGATGAGTCTGGCGGCGCTGCAGCAGGCGATCGAACTCAACGGCGTGGCGGTGCCGAACAACCTGCTCGCGTTTTCGCTCGGGCGGCTCGCCGCCGCCGACCCTGCCGCATGCCACGCACTGCGCAGCAGCGCTTCAGACGATCGGCTGCGCGGCGCCTCGCCGGGCGAGCCATTGTCCGACCTGGAGACCGTCGAGTCGCTGGTGGCCCGCGGCGTCGCGCACCTCACCGGCTATCAAGACGCCGCCTACGCGCAGCGTTACGCCGAGCGCGTGCGCCGCGTGCAGGCGCAAGAGGCGGCGTTGGCTGCCGATGCCAGCCTGCCGTTCACGCGCGCGGTGGCCAAGAGCCTGCTCAAGCTGATGGCCTACAAGGACGAGTACGAGGTCGCCCGCCTGTACAGCGACGGCCGCTTTCAGCAGGAGCTCAAGCAACAGTTCGATGGCGATGTGCACCTCGAGTTCTACATGGCGCCGCCGTTGCTGGCCCGCGCCAGGAACGGCCAGCCGCCGCGCAAGCTGCGCCTGGGCGGCTGGCTGCTGCCGCTGCTGCGCGTGCTGGCGCACGGCAAGCGGCTGCGCGGCGGCATGTTCGACGTGTTCGGCCGCACCGGCGAGCGCCGCATGGAGCGCGAACTGATCGGCCACTACGAAGCGCGCATCGACGAGCTGCTGCCACGGCTGCGCATCGAGACGCTGGCGCTGGCCAGCGAGATCGCGCGCCTGCCGTTGAGCATGCGCGGCTACGGCCACGTGAAGATCGCCAACGTCGCGCTGGCGCGCGCGCGCGAGGCGCAGTTGCTGCATCGGCTGGACCCGCAGCGCTATCCGCGGCCGCCGGCCGCCCCGCAGGCCGGGCAGCTGCGCGGCATCGCGGTGGTGGCCCGCTGAGCCGCCGTCGGCGCTGGCGCGTGTGGTAGAACGTGGCGGATCGCACCGTCGCCATGCCGTCGCTCATGCTGGAAAACTTCAAGCCCGTCGCATTCGAACCGTACGGCCGCAAGCGCTCGCCGTGGCGCGTGCCACGCTGGCTGGTGTTTCTCTTGCTCGGAGTCGCAGCGGGCGCCGGCGCGGTGATCCTGGTGCAAGAGCGCCTGCTGCCGCCGCGCCTGTCGGCCGCGGAGTCCTCGGCGTTGCGCGCGCAGCTCGCGCAGGCCGAGCAAGACCGCAATCGCGCCCGCAGCGACCTCGCGGCCACCACGCAGAAACTCGACGCCACCGTCGCCGAACGCCAGGCGCTCGCCGACCAGCTTGCGGCCGACCGCGAACGCACCAAGGACAGCCGCGCCGACCAAGAGTTCCTGATCGCGTCACTGCCGCCCGACCCGCGCGGCGGCGTGGTCGAGGTGCGTGCCGCCCGCCTGACCAAGCAGCGCGGTTCGCTCAACTACGAGGTGCTGCTCACGCGCAGCAAGGGCGGCAACGCACCGCTGGCGGGCGTGATGCAGTTCGTGGTCAGCGGGTTGGCCGGCGGCGTCGAGCGCCACATCACGCTCGAGCCGATCAAGGTGGCGGTCAATTCGGCGCAGAGCCTGCGCGGTAGCGTGCCGCTGCCCGATGCATTCAACCCGCGGCAGACCACGATCCAGGTGCTCGATCGCGTCGGCGGCAAGGTGCTCGGCATGCGCGTGATGTTCGTCAGCTGAGTCTGCCGCGCCCCAGTGCACTGATCCATCCTGCACAGGCCGCGCGAAGGCAGCGATGAACGAGCGCACCACCGACGAACCGCGCGCCTTGCTGCGCTCGCTGTTCGACGCCGCGGTCGCGCGCGCACAACCGGCGCAGGCAATGCAGCGCTTCCTGCCGCCGCCGCCGGCGCGCGGGCGCACGCTGGTGCTGGGCGCCGGCAAGGCCGGCGGCGCGATGGCCGCAGCGCTCGACGCGCTGTGGCCGCGCGATGCGGCGCTGTCGGGCCTGGTCGTCACGCGCTACGGCCATGTGCCGGCGGCGCTGCGCGAGCAGCCGGGGCGCATCGAAGTCGTCGAGGCCGCGCACCCGGTGCCCGATGCGGCCGGGCAACGCGCCGCTCAGCGCATCGTCGAGCTGACGCGTGGCCTCGGCGCCGACGATCTCGTGCTGTGTTTGATCTCCGGCGGCGGCTCCGCGTTGCTGAGCCTGCCGGCCGACGGCCTGACGCTGGCCGACAAGCAGCAGATCAACCAGGCGCTGCTGGCCAGCGGCGCGGCCATCGACGAGATGAACTGCGTGCGCAAGCACCTGTCGGCCATCAAGGGCGGGCGGCTGGCGACGCGCTGCGCGCCGGCGCCCGTGGTGACGCTGGTGATCAGCGACGTGCCGGGCGACGACCCGTCCATCATCGCCAGCGGCCCGACGGTGCCCGATGCGAGCACCTGTGCCGATGCGCTGCGCATCCTGGCGCGTTACCGCATCCCGATTCCGCAGGCCGCCCGGGTCGGCCTGGAGAGCGGCGCGTTCGAGACGCCCAAGCCTGGCGACGCGGCGTTTCGTGGCCACGCAGTGCACGTGATCGCCACGCCGCAGCAAAGCCTGGAGGCCGCCGCCGCGTCGGCGCGCGAGCGCGGCCTGCACGCGTTCATCCTCAGCGACGAGATCGAGGGCGAGTCGCGCGAGGTCGGCAAAGTGCACGCGGCGCTGGCGCGCGCGGTGCGGCGCCGCGGCCAGCCGTTCGCCAAGCCGTGCCTGATTCTCAGCGGCGGCGAGACCACGGTGACCGTGCGCGCGGCCGCGGGCCGCACCGGCCGCGGCGGCCGCGCCACCGAATTCCTGCTCGGCTGCGCGCTCGCATTGCAGGCCGAGCCCGGCGTGTGGGTGCTGGCCGCCGACACCGACGGCATCGACGGCGTCGAGCACAACGCCGGCGCCATCGTCACGCCCGACACGCTGGCGCGCGGCGCGGCGCTGGGCTTGAAGGCGGCCGATCATCTGGATCGGCACGATGCCTTCGGCTTCTTCGAGCCGCTCGGCGACCTGGTGGTCACCGGGCCAACGCTGACCAACGTCAACGACTTTCGCGCACTGCTGATCCGTTGACGTCGTGCGCCGCGCCCGCTGGGCGCTCGCGCGCACGCATCGGCTCGAGCGCATGCTCGATGCCGTGCAGCGCGGCGAACACGTCGCGCGTGCCGGCGTGCAGCGCGCGCGCCGGCGCAGTGGGCAGCATGCGGCGGCCGTCGCAGTGGAACAGCGGCACCTCCAGCGCATCGGACAACTTGCGCAGGTGGCCCGACACGGTGGGTTGCGCCATGTGCAGGGCCTGCGCTGCCCGCGTCACCGAGCCCAGCCGCATCACTGCGTCGAAGGCTGCCAGCTGAGGCATCAAGCCGTGCCGCAGGTAGCGCCGCAGTCGTTGGGTTTCCATCGTCGCCGCACCTCTTGCTCAGAAGGTGCAGGCAACGAGATCGGTCGCGCGGCACCCTTGCCGGTGGCGCGAACCGCACGCGTGCAGGGTTCGCGAGCCACCCATGGCAAAGGTCTCGTTCGGCGAATCGACCGCATCGATCCGCTCGGGCACCGGGGCCACAGGGCCCGGATTGACGGCGCTCCGTCGGCGCCGCTCGGGGGCGCGGCGCCGGAACTACTACCGCTTTGCGACTTCGCCGCGGCGGCCGTTTCAGGCCACCGCGCTTGGCGCTGTTTATATCAGCTCGCGCCGGGCCGCGTAGCGGGCATTGCGATTCGCGATGGCAGCTGTCGCGACACGCAGCACGGCGCGCCGCGCCGCTCGCCACAATCGACGCCACATCGATATCAGGTGACCGCCGCGATGGAGGCTTCTCAATTTCTGTCGTCGCTGCTGGCGATCGTGCTGATCGACATCGTGCTGGCCGGCGACAACGCGATCGTCATCGCGCTGGCGGCGCGCCAGCTGCCGGCCCATCTGCAACGCCGCGCCATCGCGTGGGGTGCATTGGGCGCGGTCGGCGTGCGCATCGTGCTCACCGCCGCAGTGGTGTGGCTGCTGCAGATCCCCGGCTTGTTGGCGGCCGGCGGCGCGCTGCTGGTGTGGATCGCCTGGAAGTTGCTGATGCCCGAAGGGTCCGCGGCCAGCGGACCACAGGCGCCGGCCGTGACGGGCTTCTGGAGCGCGATGCGCACGGTGATCGTGGCCGACGCGCTGATGGGCCTGGACAACGTGCTCGCGGTGGCCGGTGCCTCGCACGGCAACCTGGCTCTGGTGGTGCTGGGCCTCGTGATCAGCGTGCCGATCGTGATGTGGGGCAGTACGCTGGTGCTCAAGGTGGTCGAGCGCGTGCCCGCTGTGGTCTACCTCGGTGCCGGCGTGCTGGTGTGGACCGGCGTGGTGATGGTGCGCAGCGAACCGCTGGTCAGGGCATGGCTCGTCGAACACCCCGGCGCGGTGCTCTGGGGCTACGCAGGGGTGCCCGCCGTGCTGTTGGCGGCCTTCGTACGCAACCACCGGCGCCTGGATTCGTGCATCCGTGCCCGGCTCTCGGAGTTGGCCGGCAGGCAGCCGCGCGCGGCCCGATCGTGCAACGAAGGAGACCGCGAGATGCTGAACGTGCTGGTGCCGATCGACGGCAGCGACAACAGCTTGAACGCACTGCGCCACGCGATCGACGAATACCGCCGCGACCACGACTTGCGGCTGCACCTGCTGCACGTGCAGCCGCGCCTGTCGCGGCACATCGCGCGCTTCGTCGGCCGCAGCGACCGCGCGGCGTGGCACGCCGAACGCGCCGACGCGGCGCTGGCCGCAGCGCGCCAACTGCTCGCGCGCACCGGCGTGCCCCATCACACATCGTGGCGAGTCGGCGAACGCGCCCAGGAGATCTGCCGCATGGCCGAGCAGCTGGGCTGTCATCACATCGTGATGGGCACGGCGCGCAAGAATTCGCTCACGCGCATGCTGCAGGACTCGGTGACGCACCGCGTGCTCGAAGAAGCGCCGGTGCCGGTGGAGGTGGTGGTGGGGCCTGAGGTGTCGCGGCTCGAGCGCTGGGGGCTGCCGGCCGGTGTGGGCCTGGGCCTCGGCGGCCTGTTGTGGGTGGTGTTGTCCGATTGAGCCGCTGGGTCAGAACTTCGTCTTCAGGCCGACGTAGACACCGTCGCCGGTGAGCCTGAGCACCAGCGGCTGGTCACGCTCGTGCGCGAGGTAACCCATCGTGAAACCCAGCGCGGCGCCGCCCAGCACGTCGGTCAGCCAGTGCCCTTGCGAGGCCATGCGCGCCTTGCCCATGTACAGCGGCAGTGCGGCCAGGCCCCAGACGGCCGGGTGATCTTCGTAGTAGCTCAAGATCAGTGGCGTGGCGAACGCGGCCATCAACGTGGTCTCGCCACTGGGAAAGCTGTAGTGGCCGCGGCCCTGGAACCACACGTTGGGGTCGGAGTTCTGGTTCGGCCGCGGGCGCGTGAACAGGTGCTTCAACGCCTCGGCCGACAGCCCGCCGGTGATGGAGGCGTCGACCGACTCCCACATCGCCTTGCCCAGCCGCGAGTCGGTGCCTTGCCACAGCGCGGTGCCAGCCATCGTGAGCAGCACGATGTTGTCGATGCGCTTCTGATTGGGCCGCGAGAAGATGCCCCGCGCCTCGTTCTCATCGAAGCGGTCGATGCCGAACAGGCCGTGGTTCTGGTCCATGCCGGACGACGTCTGCGCCTGCACGCCGGCGTGCAGCACCAGCAACACGGCGATGCTCCGCAGTGCGGCGCGCGCTCCACCAACACGCGTCAAGAGTCGAAACCCACCGCACCCGAGCACCATCGATCCAATGCATACGAAGCCCATGAGGGCGTTGCATGCAGTGTCCGGACTGCGCGGCTGCCTTGTCTTGCGCCAAGTCGTCAGAACGTGGCGCTTTTGCGATTGAAGGGGCCGGGTTCAGCGCCGCTTCAGCAGGCCTTCAGTGCATCTTCAGTCAGCCTGCATCGTCGGCGCCGACCCGGCCGAGCGCAGACCGCGCGGCCCCGCGGCCGCGTGCTCACACCGCGCCGGTGGTGTTGACGTAGAGCGCGTACAGCGAGTGGCTCGCAGCCATGAACAGGCGGTTGTTCTTGGCGCCACCGAAACACAGGTTAGCGCAGCGCTCGGGCAGGTGGATGTGGCCGACGTCGCGGCCCTCGGCGTTGTACACGCGCACGCCGTCGAGCTGGTCGAAGTGCTCCCCCGTGCTGCTGCCGAAGCCGCACCAGACGTGACCCGACACGTCGACCTTGATGCCGTCGTAGGCGCCGGGCCCGTTGGCGTCGACGAAGATGCGCTTGCCGGAGAGCTCGCCGTCGGCGCCGACGTCGTACGCCCAGATCTTGCGATACGGCATGCCGCGGCTTTCGACGACGTAGAGGATCTTCTCGTCGGGCGAAAACGCCAGGCCGTTGGGTGCCGCGAGGTCGTGGATCACGCGTTGCAGCTCGCCGCTGCGCGGATCGATGCGGTACACCGCCCACGGTGTTTCGCTCGGCGCGGGTTCGCCCTCCCAGTGGCCGAGGATGCCGAACAGCGGGTCGGTGAACCAGACGCTGCCATCGCGTGCACAGACGATGTCGTTAGGCGAGTTCAATCGTTTGCCGTCCCAGCGGTCGGCCAGCACGGTGATCGAGCCGTCGTATTCGGTGCGCGTGACGCGGCGCGTCAGGTGCTCGCAGCCGAGCAGCCGGCCTGAGGCGTCGCGCGCATGGCCGTTGGCGTGGTTCGACGGCTGGCGGTAGACGCTGGCCAGGCCGGTGGTCTCGTCCCAGCGCAGGATGCGGTTGTTCGGGATGTCGGAGAACAGCAGGTAGCGCCCGTCGCCGAACCACACCGGCCCCTCGGCCCAGCGCAGCCCTGTGGCGAGCTGCTCGACGTTGGCGCTGAAGATCCGCAGCTTGAGGAACGACTCGTCGAGCACCTCGACGGCCGGATCGGGGTAACGGGCGCTGGGCACGAAGGGCACGCGGGATTCGCTGCCCATCGCCGGCCCCGTGTGGATTTCCTTTGTCATGGCAGTCAGAACACCGGGTGGCCTGTGATGAGCGTTGGCAGCCAGGTCGAGAACACGGTGACGTAGGTGACGAGGTTGATCGCGACCCAGATCGCCAAATAGTAGGGCCAGGCGGTCTTCGTGGCCTGGCCGATCGAGATCTCGCCGATCGCGCAGCCGACGAACTGCACTGTGCCGACCGGCGGGTGCACCAAGCCCAATGCACAGTTCAGCAACAGCATCATGCCGAACTGTACCGGGCCGACGCCCATCTGGATCGCCAGCGGCAGGAACAGCGGCGTCGTGATCAGGATGTGCGCTGCCATGTCGAGGAAGATGCCGAGCACGATCTGGATGATGTTGATGTACAGCAGCATCAACCATGGCGTCCTGGTGGCGTGCAGGAGCGCGGCTTCGATCTGGTCGGGGATCTCGAGGTAGGCCATCTGCCAGCGCAGCATGTTCGAGACGCCGATCAGCAGCAGGATCACGCCCGTCGTGCGCGCGGCCTTGCCGAGCGCCTTCATCAGCTTGCCGCGCGACATCGTGCGGTAGATCAGCGTCGTCAGCAGCAGCGAATAGGCGACCGCGATCGCCGCCGCTTCCGTGGCAGTGGTGACGCCGCCCATCACGCAGCCCAGGATCACCGCGACCACCATCAGCCCGGGCACCGCGGCGACGAAGCGTCGCAGCACCGCGCCCCAGCCGGGAAATCGTTCGACCAGCGAGCTGCCGTCGGCACGCTTGGGGAATCCGTAGTGCACCGCCTGCCAGTAGGCGGCGATGAGCATGCAGACCATGATCCAGAAGACCGGGATCAGGCCGGCGAACATGAGGTCGCCGATTGACACGCCCTTGATCGTGTGGCCGTCGATCACGCCGCTGGCCGCCTGCGCCGCGAAGGCGTAGATGATCATGTTGTGCGAGGTCGGCATCAGCGCACCGGTGAGCGACGCGTGCGTGGTCACGTTGACCGCGTAGTCGGCGCTGTAACCCTCGCGCTTCATGATCGGGATCATCACGCCGCCCATCGCCGAGGTGTCGGCCACCGGGCTGCCCGAGACGCCGCCGAACAGCGTGCTGGCCATCACGTTGGCCAGCCCGAGCCCGCCCTTCCAGTGGCCGACCAGGCTGCGCGCGAAGTCCATGATCTTGTCGGCGATGCCGCCGTGCAGCATCAGTTCGCCAGAGAAGATGAAGAACGGGATCGCCAGGAACGAGAACACGTTCATCCCGGAGACCATCATCTGGATCGCGGTCGCCAGCGGCAGGCCCTCGACGGCGAAGGTCGCCAGGCAGGCCAAGCCGATCGCGAACGCGACCGGCACCCCGAGCACCAGAAAGACGACGAAGCTGGCGCACAGAACGGTCAGTTCCATCGACCGGCTCCGCGTTTGAACAAGGCCATCAGGTGCACGATCGAGAAGAGCGCGATCAGCAGGCTCGCCAGCACCGGCGGGAAGTAGCGCCAGCCTTCCGAGATGCCCAGCGTCGGGATCTTGTCGTGGTAGGTCGACAGGATCATCTGCGCGCTGCCCCACAGCAGCAGCGCGGCGAAAACCAGAATCAGCACCTCGACTGCCACGCTGACGAGACGCTGCCCCGCTGCCGGCAGCAGCTTGACAACCGAATCCAGCCCGATGTGGCCGGCCTCGTGCACGCCCGCTGCGGCGCCGAACATCGCCACCGAGATCACCAGCAGCAGGGCCACCTGCTCGACATAGGGCGGCGCGGCATTGAAGGCATAGCGCAATACGACGCCGTAGATCACGACGACGCCGAGCGCGGCCAGGCAGGTACGCGCCGCGTGAAGCACCCAGCGCGACAGCAGCGCGCTGGTGTCGACCAGCCAGGTCACTTCGCGTTGACGATCGACTGCAGCAACGCTTTCAGCTCGGGCGTGGTCGCGAATTTGTCCCACACGGCACGCTCGACGTCGACGAAGCCCTTGCGGTCGATCTCGGCGGCGGGAACGATCTTCGCGCCGTTCTTCAGCACCGCGGCGCGGGCGTCCTTCTCTCTTGCGTCCCACAGCTTGACGTAGTAGGGCACCGACTCCTTGGCGGCCTTGCGAATCGCCGCTTGCTCAGCCGGTGTCAGCGTGTCCCAGACCTTCTTGGAGAACACCAGCACCTCGGGCGTCATCACGTGCATCGTCTCCGAATAGACCGGTGCAGATTCGTAGTGCTTGGATTCGTCGTAGGACGGAATGTTGTTCTCGGCCGCGTCGAGCAGGCCGGTCTTCAGGCCGGTGTAGACCTCGGCATAGGGCATCGGCGTCGGCGATGCGCCGGTGGCGCCGATCATGCTGACCATCAGGTCCGACGGCTGCACCCGCACCTTCAGGCCCTTCATGTCGGCGACGCTCTTGATCGGCTTCTTCGCATAGACCGAGCGTGCTCCGCTCTCGTACAGGGCAAGGCCGACGAAGCCGGCCTTCTCGAACGCGGCCAGGATCTTGTCGCCCTCCGGGCCGTACATGGTCTTGCGGAAATGCTCGAGGTCGCGGAACAGGAAGGGCAGCGACGGGATCATCGTCTCGGGCACGATGCCGTGGAAAGTGGCGGTGCTGACGCGCACCATGTCGATGGCGCCGATCTTGACCTGCTCGACGGTGTCCTTCTCGGAGCCGAGCGCGCTGTCGCCGAAGACCTTGATCTTGTCCTTGCCACCGGTGGCCTTGGACAACTGATCGCTCATGAAGGCGACCGCCATGTTGGTCGGGAAGTCCTTCGCATGCACGTCGGCGGAACGGAAGTCGCGCGCCTGCGCTGCGGCGGCCAGCGCCAGCACCGCGGTGGCGACCAGATGGACGAGGGGACGTCGTTGTCGAAGGGTCATCTTGTGTCTCCTTGGAATGAGGCCCAGGCAAGGGTGGTTCCGGTCACTCGAACGGTCCCAGCTTCACGAAGCCGCCGCCCTGGTGGATCGCGGCCGGGTCGTCGAGGTCGATGCGCGGCTGGCGTGCTTCGAGCGCGGCGCGAAACGGCTCGGAGCTGTCTTGCGCGCGAAAGCCCAGATGCCGTGCCGAGGTGTTGTCCCACCACGAGGTGGTGTTGTCCGACAAGCCGTAGACGATGGTGTGTCCGACCACCGGCGCTGTGAGGCAGGCCTGCACCAGGCGTTCGAGGTCGTTATAGCTCAGCCAGGTGGCCAGCATGCGGCGGTCGCGCGGCTCGGGGAACGACGAGCCGATGCGCAGGCACGCGGTCTCGATGCCGTAGCGGTCGAAGTACAAGCGCGACAGGTTCTCGCCCCATGCCTTGCTCAGGCCGTACAGGCCGTCCGGGCGCACCGGATCGTGCGGCGAGATCACCTCGTCCTGTCGATAGAAGCCGGTGACGTGATTGGAGCTGGCGAACACGATGCGCCGCACCCGGTGTTGGCGCGCTGCTTCGTAGAGGTGGTAGGCGCCCACCACGTTGGCCGCCAGGATCGGCTCGAACGGCTGCTCGGTCGACACGCCGCCCAGGTGAACGACCGCGTCGACGCCGTCGAGCAGCGCCAGCACGGCGCGGCGGTCTTCGAGCGCCACCACCTGCAGCTCTTCGCCGGCGGCCGCGGTGCCCAGATCGACCTTGTCGGACACGCGCAGCGTGGTGCACAGCCGCTTCAGGCGCGGGCGCAGCATGCGGCCGAGGCCGCCGGCGGCGCCGGTGAGCAGCAGGCGGTTCACCGGCGGGCTCATGCGATGCGATGGCGCCGCGGGGCGCGCGGTGTCGGGTTGCCGAGGGGTTGCGCCGCTTGCACGGTGCGAAGCGATGCGCTACGGTTGTCGTACATCATGGTCAGTTGTCGTACAACGAATCCATCGTCGCCGAAGCGTCGGCGGCTGTCAACGCAGGCGGGACCGGGTTTCCACTGAAATGGCGAGCTCCAACCCCGCCGCGCCGCCGCGCCGCTCGCGCACGCTGGCCCACGAGCTGGTCGACGTGCTCGGTGAGCGCATCCACGACGGCATCCTGTCGCCGGGCGACAAGATGCCCACCGAGGCCGCGGTGATGCAGGAGTTCGGCGTCAGCCGCACCGTGGTGCGCGAGGCGATCTCCAAGCTGCAGGCCGCGGGCCTGGTCGACACGCGCCACGGCGTGGGCAGCTTCGTGATCGGTGGGGTCCAGGGGCCCGGCATCGGTCTCGCGCCGCACAACGTGGCCGCACTGCGCGACGTGGTGGCGGTGCTCGAGTTGCGCATCGGCATCGAGACCGAGGCCGCTGGCCTGGCCGCGCAGCGCCGCAGCGCGCGCGACCTGGCCGTGTTGCGTGACGCGCTCGACGCCTTCGAGCGCTCGGTGCGCGCCGGGCGCGACGCGGTCGATGCGGACTTCCGCTTCCACCTGGGCATCGCGCGAGCCACGCGCAACCGGTATTTCGCCCAGATCATCGGCACGCTCGGTCAGACGTTGATCCCGCGCGCGCGAGCCGGTGCCGGCGTGTCCAAGAGCGAACGGCGCGCGTACCTGGCCAAGGTCAACACCGAGCACGAGAGTATTCTCAGCGCCATCGCCGCCGCCGACGCCGACGGCGCGCGCGCGGCGATGCGCACCCACCTGGCCAACAGCCGCGAGCGGCGCCGCCGCGAAGCCGCGGCCATCGGTGGCGGCCATTGAAGACCTGTGCTGCAATCGTCGACGCGTCGCCATGTCGGGCCGCGCCACAGTCAGGGAGGATCGATGAAACCGAGGGTTCTGCAGTACGGGCGCCTGATGCCGTCACTGGAAAAGCAGCTGGCCGAGGCTTTCGACTGGCATCGGCTGGTCGATGAGGCGGATCCCAAGGCGTTCATTGCCGCGCGCGGCCGCGAATTCGTCGGCCTGGCCACCGCCGGCTTTGCCGACGCGGCGCTGATCGATGCGCTGCCGTCGCTGAAGGTGATCTCCAGCTTCGGGGTCGGTGTCGACAAGATCGACCTCGACGCCGCCAGCCAGCGCGGCATCCCGGTGGGCAACACGCCCGACGTGCTGAACGACTGCGTGGCCGACCTGGCGATGGGCCTGATGATCGACGTGTCGCGCGGCATCGGCGCGTCGGAGCGTTACCTGCGCGCCGGCTCGTGGCCCAAGGGACCGTACCCGCTGCAACGCAAGGTGAGCGGCAAGAAGCTCGGCATCGTCGGCCTCGGGCGCATCGGCCACGCCGTCGCCAAACGGGCGTTGGCGTTCGACATGGACATCCGATACCACAACCGGCGCCCGGTGGTCGACACCTCGATCGCCCATGAGCCCTCGCTGGTCGAGCTGGCGCGCTGGTGCGACTTCCTGCTGCTCATCGTGCCCGGCGGCGCCGCCACGCAGCACCTGGTCAACCAGGCCGTGCTCGATGCGCTGGGCAGCAAGGGCTATCTGATCAACGTGGCGCGCGGCTCGGTGGTCGACGAGGCGGCGCTGGTGCGCGCGCTGACGCAGCGTCGCATCGCCGGCGCGGCGCTCGACGTGTTCGAGAAGGAGCCGCAGGTGCCGGCCGAGCTGATGGCGCTCGACAACGTGGTGCTGGTGCCGCACATCGGCAGCGCCACGATGGAAACGCGCGCCGCGATGGCGCAGCGGGTGTTCGACAACCTGAAGGCGTTCTTCGACAGCGGCCGCGTGGTCAGCCAGGCGATATGAAGCCGCCCCCGGAGCGGCCTGGCGGCCGCCTTCCCCTCAAGGGGGCAACGCCGGCGGACCAGCAAAGCCGGATCCGCGGCGTTTGCCTGGGACTGCGATGCCCTGCTATCCAACTGATGGCTGGAGACGACTCGTGAGAGAGAACCGCCTGCGCACCCTGTGGCAGCAGAACCGCCACGCCGTCAACGGCTGGCTCGCCATCCCCAGCAGTTTCTGTGCCGAGGTGATGGCGCATCAGGGCTGGGACACGCTGACCGTCGACATGCAGCACGGCGTCATCGACTACGCCCAGATGGTCACGATGCTGCAGGCGATCAGCACCACGGCCACGGTGCCGATCGTGCGCGTGCCGTGGCTGGAGCCCGGCATCATCATGAAGTCGCTCGACGCCGGCGCCTACGGCATCATCTGCCCGATGGTCAACACCCGCGAGGATGCGCAGCGGCTGGTCTCGTACACGCACTACGCGCCGCGCGGCAGCCGCAGCTTCGGCCCGGTGCGCGCCAACCTGTACGGCGGCAGCGACTACGCCGGCAAGGCCAACGACACCATCGTCGTGTTCGCGATGATCGAGACCCAGCAGGCGCTCGACAACCTGGACGACATCCTGTCGGTGCAAGGGCTCGATGCGATCTACATCGGACCATCGGACCTGTCGCTCGCGCTCGGCTGCCGGCCGGTGTTCGACGACGTCGACCCGCCCACCGCGCAGGCGATCGCGCACATCCTGGCGCGCGCCAAGGCGCACGGCGTGCGCGCGGCCGTGCACAACGGGCTGCCCGCGGTCGCCAAGGCCCGCGCGGCGATGGGCTTCGATCTGGTCACGCTGAGCTCCGATGCCCGCATCCTGATCGCGGGCTCGCAGCAGCTGCTGGCCGCGATGACCTAACGACGCGGCGTGTTCAGGCGCCGGCGCGGCGCTGCTGCCTCTCGCGCCCCATGGCCTCGATCTCGGCGCCTTGCATGCGCTCGCGCGCGGCCGCGAAGCCGTCCTCCAGCAGCAGGTGCCGCTTGTGGCAGGCCTGCAGCATGGCGAACGGCTGTTCGAAACCAACCTCCGGCGAACGCGATCGCAACAGTGAATGCGCCGACATGCAGACATTCTCACGTCAACACGATGGCCCGGCGCGCCGACCGCTTGATCCAGCGCAACCGCATGCGGCAGGTGCTGCACCACAGTGCGATCGACCCCTTGCCGACGCCGCGTTGTGCGCAAAACCGCCATGGCCGCTTCCCTCGCCGACGCCGCCGCATCTGCGGCGCTGCCTCAGAAGAACCGCCGCGTGCGGGCGCCGCGCGCGCCTGCCGCCGCCGGCGAACCCGTTGTGGCGCGCGCGATGACCGCGCTGGGCCTGCTCGCCAGCCACGATGGCCACGACACCGATCTGGAGGAGCTCGCGCTGGTGCGACGCGTGGCCGCCGGACGCATGGTGTTTGCGCGCGAGGAGCGGGCGCGCTGCGCGGTGCTGTTGGCGCAGGGACGTGTGGCGCTGGGCATCGAGCACGCCGGTGCGCGCTTCGAAGTCGAGCGCACCGTGCAGGCGCCGGCATGGGTCGACCTCGCCTCGGTGTGGCTCGGCGGGTCGCGCGCGCTCGATGCGCGGGCCGTCACCGAATGCGTCGTGATCGATCTGCCGCTGGCGCCGTTGCGCCAGCACCTCGCGCAGCAGCCGGCGGCGGCGTTGCGCGTGGTCGAAAGCCTGTCGCGGGCACTGCACGATCTGGCGGCACAAACGTCGGGCCTGATGCACAGCAGCGCGGCGGCGCGCCTGGCGCGCTGGCTGCGCGACCATGCCGCCGCTGCGGGCGGCGAAGAGGGCCGTTCGATCGTGCGGTTGAGCGAACGCAAGCGTGACCTGGCGAGCCAGCTGGCGATCGCCCCCGAAACGTTGTCGCGCCTGCTGCGCCGCTTTGCGCACGAAGGCGTGATCGACGTCGCCGGCTACAGCGTGCGCATCCTCGACCACGCGGCGCTGGAAGGCCTGTCGCGCTGGTAGGGCCATCCCGGCCGGTCGCGCCGCGCTGTTCGCGCCGGCGCCTCAGCGTGGCTGCGTGGCAAGGGCGTGCGCGGTGCTCCCGCAGGGCGCATCCAGCGGCGCCAGTTGCAGCAGCTGCGCCACCACGGCCACGGCGATCACCGCAGGCTCCTTGCCATCGACACCCAGCACGCCGATCGGACAGGTCAATCGCGCCAAGGCCTCGGCCGCGATGCCGCGCGCCTGCAGGCGATGCGCGAAGCGCGCGCGTTTGGTCTTCGAGCCGATCAGCCCGAGGTAGGCGAAGTCGCCACGCCGCAGAATCGCCTCGGTGATCGCCAGATCGAGCGCGTGGCTGTGCGTCAACACGAGGTAGAACGCGCCGGGCGGCGCGTGGGCGACCTCGGCCTGCACCGGCTCGACGCACACCCGCTCGATGTGCGATGCGTTCGGCGCGGGCGGGAATTGCGCGTCGCGCTCGTCGATCCAAGACACGCGGCAGGCGATGCCGTCGAGCAGGCTGACGATCGCGCTGCCGACGTGGCCGGCGCCATAGAGCTGCAGCGTGAAGCGCGGCGCGGGTGACGCCCACGATGCGGGATGGCTGTCGGCGAGTGCGCGGTAGCGCAGCGTCAGTGCGCCGCCGCAACATTGGCCGAGCGTCGGGCCCAGTGCCAGCTGCTGCTCGCTGCGCAGCGGCTCGCCCCGCAACAGGCGGCGCGCGTGCTCGATCGCCTGCAGCTCGAGATGGCCGCCGCCGATGGTGCCCATCACCTCGCGCGCGGCCACCAGCATGCGCGTGCCGGTCTCGCGCGGCACCGAGCCGCGATGGCCGCTGACCTCGACCACGATGGCCGGTTGCCCTGCGGCCAGCCAGCGCAGCGCGCTCGCTCGCAGGTCCATCATCCGCCCTTCACCGCGCGAATCGCGTCGAGCACGGCCTCGGCTGTGGCCGGCGCACGCAGCGGCGGGTCGACGCGGTGTCCGCCCAGCGCCGACACCGCGTCGCGGATCGCGAAGAACACCGAGAACGGCAGCAGCAACGGCGGCTCGCCCACCGCCTTGCTGCGGTGGATGCTGTCGGCCACGTTGTCGGCTTCGAAGAGGGCCACATTGAACACCGGCGGGCAATCGTTGGCGGTGGGGATCTTGTAGGTGCTCGGTGCGTGCGTCATCAGCAGGCCCGACTGCGGATGCCAGACCAGCTCCTCGGTGGTCAGCCAGCCCATGCCCTGGATGAATGCGCCTTCGACCTGGCCGATGTCGATCGCCGGGTTCAGCGAACGGCCGACGTCGTGCAGCACGTCGGCGCGCAACAGGCGCGACTCGCCGGTCAGCGTGTCGACCACCACTTCGCTCACCGCCGCGCCGTAGGCGAAGTAGAAGAACGGCTTGCCCTGCAGCGTGTCGCGGTTCCAGTGCAGCCCCGGCGTGGCGTAGAAGCCGTCGCTCCACAACTGCACGCGCGCGACATACGCCTGCTCCACCAGCTCGGCGAACGCGATGCGATGGGCGCCGCCGAACACGGCGTCGTCGGCAAAGCGCACCTGCGCGGCGGGCACCGCCCAGCGCTCGGCGGCGAGCGCGGCGAGCCGCTCGCGGATCTGGCGAGCGGCGTCCTGCGCGGCCTTGCCGTTCAGGTCGGCGCCGGTCGATGCGGCCGTGGCCGAGGTGTTGGCGACCTTGTGCGTGTCGGTGGCGCTGCAGCGCACGCGGGCCAGCGGCACCCCGAGCTCGTGCGCCACCACCTGCGCGACCTTGGTGTTCAGCCCCTGGCCCATCTCGGTGCCACCGTGGTTGACCAGGATCGAGCCGTCGGTGTACACGTGCACCAGCGCGCCGGCCTGGTTGAGATGCGCCAGGTTGAACGAGATGCCGAACTTCACCGGCGTCAGCGCGAGGCCGCGCTTGAGCACGGGGCTGGCGGCGTTGAACTGCGCGATCTGCTGGCGCCGCTGCGAGTAGTCGCTGCGCTCGACCAGCTCGTCGACCAGGCCGTGGATCACGTTGTCGTCGATCGTTTGCCCGTACGGCGTGACGCGATGGCGCGTCGTGCCATAGAAGTTGGCGCGCCGCACCGCCAGCGGATCCTTGCCCAGCGTGCGCGCGATCGAATCGAGGATCGCCTCGATCACGATCGCGCCCTGCGGGCCGCCGAAGCCGCGGAACGCCGTGTTGCTCTGCGTGTTGGTTTTGGCCGAGTAGCCGTGCAGCGCCACGTCGGGCAGCCAGTAGGCGTTGTCGACGTGGCACAGCGCGCGCGTCATCACCGGGCCCGACAGGTCGGCCGAATAGCCGGCGTTGCTGATCAGGTCGATCTCGGCGCCGAGCACGCGGCCCTCGTCGTCGAAACCGACCACGTAGTCGTACTCGAAACCGTGGCGCCGCCCGGTGACCAGGAAGTCGTCGTCGCGATCGGGCCGCAGCTTCACCGCCACGCCGTGGCGCCGCGCGGCGATCGCCGCGGCGCAGGCGAACACCGCCGACTGCGACTCCTTGCCGCCGAAGCCGCCGCCCATGCGCCGGCACTCGACGCGCACGTGGTGCGCGTGGACGCCGAGCGCGTGCGCCACCACGTGCTGCATCTCGCTGGGGTGCTGCGTCGAGCAGTGCACCAGCATGCCCTCGTCTTCGAGCGGGATCGCGTAGGCGATCTGGCCTTCCAGGTAGAACTGCTCCTGGCCGCCGATCGACAGCGAGCCTTTGAGCTGGCGCGGCGCGCCGGCGATGGCACGCGCCGCATCGCCGCGCACCAGGTGCATCGGCGGGATCACGTACTGCTGCAGGCGGTGCGCGTCGCGCGCGCTGAGCACCGGCGGCAACGCGTCGACCGCGATCGCCTGTTTGGCCAGCGCGGCCGCGCGCCGCGCCGCCTCGCGCGTGCGGGCCAGCACCACGAACACCGGCTGGCCGAGGTACTGCACCGTGCCGTCGGCCAGGATGGGGTCGTCGTGCACGATCGGGCCGCAGTCGTTGCGGCCGGGGATGGCGGCGGCGCCGAACACGTCGACCACGTCGGGCAACGCGCGCACGGTGTCGAGCGCGAGCGCTTTCAGCCTGCCGTGCGCCACCGGCGACAAGCCGAACGCGGCGTGCAAGGTGCCCGCCAGTTCGGGCATGTCGTCGACGTAGGTGGCCTCGCCGGCCACGTGCAAGTGTGCCGATTCGTGCGCATGCGGCGCACCGACATCCGGCGCCGACGCACCCGGCGAGGCTGCGCCGACCAGGGCCGCTTCGTGGGGCTTGTTCATCGGGCCGCCTTCAAGCCTCGGCACGTGCCCACACGTTGACTGCCGCCGCCGGCAATGCATCGTGCGTCCGGGTCTCGAGCCAGTAGCGGTGCAGGAGGCCGCCCGCCACGTCCAGCCGGTACGCAGCGCTGGCGCGATGGTCGGTCAACGGCTTGAAGTCGCTGGCCAGCGCGGCGATCGCGCGCTCGACGGTCGCTTGCTGCCAGGGCTGGCCGACGATCGCGCGCTCGGCGTGTGGCGCGCGCTTCACGATCGCCGCCATGCCACCGAACACCAGCCGCGCGTCGCGCACGATCTCGCCGTCGAGCCGGATGCGGCATGCCGCGAACACCGCCGAGATGTCGCTGTCGAAGCGCTTGGAGATCTTGTAGGCGCGCAGCGAGGCATCGAACGCATCCAGCGGCACCTCGATGGCTTGCACGAACTCGCCGGGCTCGAGGCGGTTGACCATGTAGTCGACATAGAAGTCGGACAGCGGCAGGCGCCGTGTCTGCGCGCCGCGACGCAACAGCAGTTGCGCATCCAGCGCGATCAGCACCGGTGCGCTGTCGCCGATCGGCGAGCCGTTGGCGACGTTGCCGCCCATCGTGCCGGCGTGGCGGATCGGCGGCGACGCGAAGCGCAGCCAGGCCTCGGTGAGCGACGGCGCGCGTTCGGCCAATGCAGACCATGCGGCTTCGAGCGATGCGGCGGCGCCGATGCGCAGCGTGTCGCCATCGACCTCGATGCGGCGCAGCTCGGCCACCTCGCCGACGTAGATCACCTCGCCGAGGTCGCGCAACTGCTTGTTGACCCACAGGCCGATGTCGGTGGCGCCGGCGAGCAGGCGCGCCTGTAGCTTGGCCGCGCGCAGCGACGCCAGCGCCTGCAGCGTGCGCGGGGCATGGAACGCATCGCGGCTTCCGGCGCGCGCCGCGCTCGGGCCCACGTAGTCGAAGTCGCCGTCTGCCAGCGCACGCAGCGCATGGGCCGCCTGCGCCGCCGGCAAGCGCACCGGCGGCGCATCGAACATGCGCTCGCCGGCATCGAGGATCGGCCGGTAGCCGGTGCAGCGGCACAGGTTGCCCGACAGTTCGTCGGCCAACTGCTGCCGGGTCGGCCGCGTGCCGGCGGCCTGGTGGCGCTCGTAGCAGGCCGCCAGCGACATCACGAAGCCCGGCGTGCAGAAACCGCACTGCGAGCCGTGATGGTCGACCAGGCTTTGCTGCACCGGGTGCAGGTGGCCACCGGCGGCGTCTTTCAGGTCTTCGACGCTGAATAATGCCTTGCCGTCCAGCGTTGGCAGGAAGCGGATGCAGGCATTGACCGCGTGCATCTCGAGGCCTCCGTCGGCGGTGGCCGGCTCGCCGACGATCACCGTGCAGGCGCCGCAATCCCCTTCGGCGCAGCCTTCCTTGGTGCCGGTGCAGCGGGCATCCTCGCGCAGCCATTGCAGCACCGTGCGCGTGGGCGACACGCCCTGCACCTCGACCATCCGGCCGCGATGGAAGAAACGGATCGCTCGCGTGGTCATGCGCTGGCAGGCTCGTCGCGTCGGGCACACGACGTCCGATGCGAGGATTCCCGACCGTGTGCTGGATAGGCAGCCGACTATAGTGCAGACGCCATGAGCGCCGTGCCGGGCCGCCCCAAGCAAGCGAGGCCCCTGCGCGGGGCCGCTGGTCGTACCCGGCCGGCGGGGGGCTCCCGATGAGCGCAGGCCCTCGCGCCACACGCCGCGCGCTGCGCGCCGACCTGCTCGATTTCACCGGCGATCCCGGCCTCGGCGCGCCCGACACGAGCGTGGTGCGCCATCGCCCGGACCATTGGCTGCTGATCGATGGCGGACGCATCGTCGACGCGTTGCCGGGCGCACAGCCACCTGGCGGCGACTGGCCGCGCGAGGACCACCGCGGCTGTCTGCTGCTGCCGGGCTTCATCGACAGCCACGTGCACAGCGTGCAGCTCGATGTGATCGCCTCCTACGGCAGCGAACTGCTCGACTGGCTCGAACGCTACACGTTCCCGGCCGAGATGCGCCATGCCGACCCGGCCCACGCACGCGAGCAGGCCGAGGCCTTTGCCGATGCGTTGCTGGCGCACGGCAGCACCGCGGCGGTGGTCTTTCCGAGCGTGCAGGTGGCGTCCGTCGATGCGTTGTTCGCCGCCGCGCAGCGCCGCGGCATGCGCCTGGTCGCCGGCAAGGTGCTGATGGACCGCCACGCGCCCGACGACTTGCGCGACGACGTGGCGCAGGCCGAACGCGACTGCGAGGCGCTGATTGCCCGCTGGCACGGCGTGGACCGCCTGGCCTATGCCGTGACGCCGCGTTTCGCGGCCACCAGCACGCCGGCACAGCTGGCGATGGCCGGTGCGCTGTTGGCGCGCCACGGCGGCCTCTACATGCAGACCCACGTGGCCGAGAACCGCGCCGAGGTGGCGTGGATCGCCGAGCTCTACCCCGAGGCGCGCAGCTATCTCGACGTCTACCACCGGCACCGCCTGCTCAACGAGCGTGCGGTGCTGGCGCACGGCATTTGGCTCGACGATGCCGACCGCGCGCTGCTGGCCGACACCGGCGCACAGATCGCGCACAGCCCGAGCTCCAACCTGTTCCTGGGCAGTGGCCTGTTCGATTGGCAAGCGATGGCGGTCGCCCATGCCAAGGTGTCGCTGGCCAGCGACGTCGGTGGCGGCACCAGCCTGTCGATGATTCGCACGATGGCCGACGCCTACCGCGTGCAGGCGCTGCGCGGTGTCAAGCTCAGCGCATTCAAGGCTCTGCACACGGCGACCCGCGGCGCCGCGCAGGCGCTGCAGCTCGACCACGAGATCGGCAGCCTCGAGCCCGGCCGTGCCGGCGACGTCACCGTGTGGGATTGGGCCGTGGGCCCGGTGGCCGCGCAGCGCGACGGGTTGGCACGCGATCTGCACGAGCGGCTGTTTGCATGGATGATGCTCAGCGATGAACGAAACCTGGTCACCACGCTGGTGGCCGGGCGCACCCAATACAAGCGCCGGAGCAACGATTCCGGTGCCTCGGAGACAGTCCATGACGCCGCGGCTTGAGCTGACCGGCATCGGCAAGCAGTACCCCGCCGTCAAGGCCAACGACGGCGTCAACCTCACGGTGGCGCCGGGGCAGATCCATGCCGTGCTGGGCGAGAACGGCGCCGGCAAGTCGACGCTGATGAAGATCATCTACGGCGCCGTGCAGCCCGACGAGGGCGAGATGCGCTGGAATGGCCAGCGAGTGATCGTGCGCAACCCGCACGAGGCGCGCGCGCTGGGCATCAGCATGGTGTTCCAGCATTTCTCGCTGTTCGACACCCTGAGCGGCGCCGAAAACGTGTGGCTCGGTCTGGACAAGGCCTTTTCGCTGCCCGAGGTGACGCGGCGCATCGTCAAGGTGGCCGAGGACTACGGCCTCGATGTCGACCCCGCGCGGCCGGTGCACACTTTGTCGGTGGGCGAGCGCCAGCGGGTGGAGATCGTGCGTGCGCTGCTGACCAGCCCGAAGCTGCTGATCCTCGACGAGCCGACCTCGGTGCTGACGCCGCAGGCGGTGGAGCGCCTGTTCGTCACGCTGCGCCAGCTGGCCAAGGAGGGCTGCTCGATCCTCTACATCAGCCACAAGCTCGACGAGATCCGCGCCTTGTGCCACCACTGCACCGTGCTGCGCGGCGGTCGCGTCACCGGCGAGGTCGACCCGACGCAGGAGAGCAACGCGAGCCTGTCGCGGCTGATGATCGGCGCCGAGCCGCCGCAGTTGCAGCATCGCGAGGCCAAGCCGGGCGCCGTGGTGCTGGACGTGCAGGGCTTGTCGATCGCCAAGCAGGACCAGTTCGGCACCGATCTGCACGACATCGCGCTGCAGGTGCGCGCCGGCGAGATCGTCGGCGTGGCCGGCGTGTCGGGCAACGGACAGCAGGAGTTGATGGCGGCGCTCTCGGGCGAAGACCCGCGCGCCGGCGCCGGCACGATCCGCGTCTTCGACAGCGACGTCTCTCGCGCATCACCGCGCGCGCGGCGCAGACTCGGCCTGCACTTCGTGCCCGAGGAGCGGCTGGGCCGGGGCGCGGTGCCGACGTTGTCGCTGGCCGCCAACACGTTGCTCACGCGCACCGAACACGTCGGCCGTGCCGGCTGGCTGCGCATGGCGGCGGTGGAGGCGCTGGCCGCGTCGCTGATCGAGCGCTTCAAGGTCAAGGCCGGCGGCCCGGGGGCGGCGGCGCGCAGCCTCTCGGGCGGCAATCTGCAGAAGTTCATCGTCGGCCGCGAGATCGATGCCAACCCCAAGCTGCTGATCGTGTCGCAGCCCACCTGGGGTGTCGACGTCGGCGCGGCGGCGCAGATCCGCGGCGAGCTGCTGGCGCTGCGCGATGCCGGCTGCGCGCTGCTGGTGGTCAGCGAAGAGCTCGACGAGCTGTTCGAGATCAGCGACCGGTTGGTGGTGATCGCGCAGGGACGGCTGAGCTCGAGCGTGGCCACCGCGAAGGCGACGATCGAGATGATCGGCGAGTGGATGAGCGGGCTGTGGCCCGAGGCGCCGAGCGCCGCCGAGGCCGCCCATGCTTAGGCTCGAGGCGCGGCCGCAGCCTTCGCAGGCGATGTCGTTCGCCTCGCCCTTGCTGGCGCTGGCGATCACGGTGGTGATCGGCGTCGTGCTGTTCGCGCTGCTCGGCAAGGATCCGCTGCGTGCGCTGCAGATGTTCTTCGTCGAACCGATCAAGAGCGGCTATGCCTGGACCGAGATCGCGGTCAAGGCCACGCCGCTGGTGCTGATGGGCTTGGGCCTGGCGATCTGCTACCGCTCCAACGTGTGGAACATCGGCGCCGAGGGCCAGTACGTGATCGGCGCGGTGTTCGCCGGCGGCGTGGCGATGCAGGCCGGCGCCGACACCACGCGCGCGATCGTGCTTGCGATCCTCGCCGCCGGCATCGTCGGCGGCATGCTGTGGGCGGGCATCGTGGCGCTGCTGCGCGACCGCTTCAACGCCAACGAGATCCTGGTCAGCCTGATGCTGGTGTACGTGGCGGTGATGGTGTTGAGCTATCTGGTCTACGGCCCGTGGAAGGACCCTAAGGGCTACAACTTTCCGCAGACCATCACGTTTGCCGCCGCGACCCGGGTGCCGCGGCTGATCGATGGCTTTCGCCTGAACATCGGCGTGTTGATCGCGCTGGCCGCAGTGGCTCTGGCCTGGCTGTTCCTGTTTCGCACCTATCGCGGGTTCGCGTTGCAGGTCGGCGGCCTGGCGCCGGCGGCGGCACGGTACGCAGGCTTCTCGTCGCGCCGCGCGCTGTGGACGGCGCTGCTGATCTCGGGCGGCCTGGCCGGCCTGGCCGGCGCGCTCGAAGCCGCCGGGCCATTGGGGCAGCTGACGCCGTACGTGCCGGTGGGCTACGGCTTCGCCGCCATCATCGTCGCGTATGTTGGACGCCTGCATCCGGTGGGCGTGGTGTTCGCCGGCATCCTGATGAGCATGTTCTACATCGGCGGGGAGTTGGCGCAGTCGAGACTGGGTCTGCCGAAATCACTGACCGGCGTGTTCCAGGGTTTGCTTCTGTTCGCCCTGCTGGCCTGCGACACGTTGATCCACTACCGCATCCGTTGGCGTCGCGCGCCGCGGGCGCATGCGCCCGCGGTCACGGCGCCGGTGCAGACCGCGACTGCGAAGGAGGTTTGATCGTGAGGCCGCCGCCAACGCAATGGGCAGTCGAGTACATGGCGGCTTTCGACTCACTGCTGAAGGACCCAGACATCTGCTTGTCGTGCGACGTATCACCGCGTCGCGCCAGACGGTACCCGGCAGGGGCTCATGCTGGGGCGGTCGGCGCTGCGCGCCGACTCTACTGCGATGCTCGCGCCGGGGTCGCGCCGCAAAACTCACTTCACTCACTTCGTTCGCTGCGTTCGACCAATTGCGGCGAGTCAGATCACGAAGCGCGCGCGGTGCGCGCGCCGACCCCGACACTGCGCTTCTCATCACCCCAGAAATCGCCCCAACCGGGTACCGCCTGCCGCGAGTGCCACGAGCGGTGGCCTGCCGGCGGAACCGCCAGTTCATGCCCGCAAAGGTGCGGGCGGGCAGTCGGCGCAGTGCCTTTGCGCAGCCGAGAAGCACAGGGCCTGCGGCCCGCGCGCGCCAGCGCGCCACGTGTTCTGACTCGCCGCAATTGGTCGAACGCAGTGAGCGAAGCGAACGAAGTGAGTTTTGCGACGGGGCCGCGGGACCGAGCATCGCAGGGGACCCTCGCGCACCGAGGGCCAGCAACGAAGCGAAGCCGGCTGCCCGCCCGCACCTTTGCTCGCGCTGGTGTGGGCAGGAGGCGTTTGATGGTCGTTCGACTCGAGGCCGGCCTGCGCGCCGGATGACGATGGACGCACTCGCCCTGCTGCTGGCTGCCACACTGAACGCGGGCACCGTGCTCGCGATCGCCGGCCTGGGTTTGCTGATCAACGAACGGGCCGGCATCGTCAACCTCGGTGCCGAGGGGATGATGCTGGTGGCCGCGATCGCCGGCTATGCCACCGCGGTGCACAGCGGCAGCGACTGGCTGGCCTTTGCGGCCGGCATGGGCGCTGGCGCGCTGCTGGCCGCGGTGTTCGGCGTGTTGGTGATCTGGCTCAACACCAACCAGTACGCCACCGGCCTGGCGCTGAGTCTGTTCGGAGCCGGCTTCTCGGCGTTCGTGGGCATCGGGTACACGCAACAGAAGCTCGGTGAGCGATCCCGATTCGAGATCCCCGGGCTGGCCGACATTCCGTTCATCGGGCCGGCGTTCTTCAAGCACCACCCGATCGTCTATCTGACGGTGCTCGGCACCGTGGCGCTGGCGTGGTTCCTCTATCGCTCACGCGGCGGACTGCTGCTGCGCGCGATCGGCGAGTCGCCGGAGTCGGCGCATGCGCTGGGCTACCCGGTGCGGCGAATCCGCTTGTTGGCAGTGATGGCCGGGGGGGCGCTGTGCGGCCTGGCCGGTGCCTACATCTCGGTGATCTACACGCCGCTGTGGGTGGAGGGCATGATCGCCGGCAAGGGCTGGATCGCGCTGGCCCTCACCACGTTCGCCACCTGGCGGCCGGCACGGGTGCTGCTCGGCGCGTATCTGTTCGGCGGCGTCACGATGCTGCAGTTCCATCTGCAAGGCGAGGGCGTGCAGATCCCGAGCCAGTGGCTGAGCATGTTGCCGTACCTGGCCACCATCGTCGTGCTGGTGCTGATCTCGCGCAATGCCACCTGGATCCGCATCAACATGCCGGCGTCGCTGGGAAAGCCGTTTTACCCGGGCTCCTGACGGCGCCTTCACCGTCGCGCCGCGCATAGAATCGCCGTCCTCGCCGGCCGCCATTTTTCAAGCTCTTCCCTCACTCCTGGAGAACCCATGATCCGCCACACCCGACGCACACTGCTCCAACTCGGCGGCCTGGCCGCAGCGGCAGCCGCGGCAGCACTGGTGGGCTGCGGCAAGAAGGAGGAGCCGGCCCAGGCCGCGGCGTCCGCGCCAGCGGCTGCGGCATCGACGCCGGCCAAGCCGGCACCGCTGAAGATCGCGTTCGCCTACGTCGGCCCGGTGGGCGATGGCGGCTGGACCTTCGCCCACGACAACGGCCGCAAGGCGCTCGAAAAGGAGCTGGGCGACAAGATCAGCACCAGCTTCGTCGAGAGCGTGCCCGAGGCGGCCGATGCCGAGCGGGTGTTCCGCGACATGGTGAGCCAGGGCAACAAGCTGATCTTCGGCACCACCTTCGGCTACATGGAGCCGATGCTCAAGGTGGCCGCCGACTCCAAGGACGTGAAGTTCGAGCATGCCACCGGTTACAAGACCGCGGACAACATGCGCACCTACGACAGCCGCACCTACGAGGGTGCCTACATGGCCGGCGTGATCGCCGGCGGCATGACCAAGACCCACACGCTGGGCGTGGTGGGTTCGATCCCGATCCCCGAGGTGATCCGCAACATCAACTCGTTCACGATGGGCGCGCAGAGCGTCAACCCGAAGATCAAGACCAAGGTGGTGTGGGTCAACGAGTGGTTCAATCCACCGAAGGAGACCGAGGCCGCCACCGCGCTGATCAACGGCGGCGCCGACGTACTGATGCAGAACACCGACTCCCCCGCGGTGCTGAAGACCGCGCAGGAAAAGGGCAAGCGCGCATTCGGCTGGGACAGCGACATGACGGCCTACGGCCCCAAGGCGCATCTGGGCTCGGCGGTGATCAACTGGGCGCCGTACTACATCAAGGCGGCCACCGACGCGCTGGAAGGCAAGTGGGCGACCGGTCGGGCCTGGTGGGGTGTGAAGGAGGGGGCGATCGATTTCGTCTCGGTCGCCGCCGACGTGCCGGCCGAAGTGAAGGAGAAGATGGAAAAGGTCAAGGCCGGTCTCAAGGACGGCAGCTTCGTGATCTGGAAGGGCCCGATCGTCGACAACACCGGCAAGACCGTGCTCGAGAAGGACAAGGTCGCCGACGATGAGTGGCTGGGCGGCATCAAGTTCTTCGTCAAGGGCGTCGAAGGCAAGGTGCCCGGCGAGAAATGACCGCGCGGCGACTGCGCAGCCGTCATGCGTCGTTGGGCGGTGCTCGGGATCCTCACGTACCTCCGGTACGTTCCGGTACCTGGGCTCCGTCCACCTAGCCTGACGGCCGCTCGCTACGCCGCCAAGAAGGCCACCCGCCGGGTGGCCTTCTTGCATGGAGGCTCAGTCAGCAGGAGCGACGCGCCATGAATTTCGACAGCATTGCCCGCTCGGCATTGCCGGCGCTGCTCAAGCGCATGCCCAAGGCCGAGCTGCACATCCACATCGAGGGCTCGCTCGAGCCCGAATTGATCTTCAAGCTGGCGCAGCGCAACCGCGTGTCGCTGCCGTACGCCGACGTCGACACGCTGCGGCGGGCCTATGCGTTCGAGAACCTGCAGAGTTTTCTCGACATCTACTACGCCGGCGCCAGCGTGCTGCTGAAGGAGGAGGACTTCTTCGACATGGCGTTCGCCTACCTGGAGCGGGCCGCCGCAGACAACGTGGTGCACGCCGAGATCTTCTTCGATCCGCAGACGCACACCGAACGCGGCGTGCCGATCGAGACGGTGATCGTCGGCCTGTCGCGCGCGATGCGGCGCGCGCATGCCGAGTTGGGCGTCAGCTCGGCGTTGATCCTGTGCTTCCTGCGCCACTTGAGCGAGGAGGCCGCATTCACGACGCTGGAGCAGGCGCTGCCGTACCGCCACCAGTTCATCGGCGTGGGCCTGGACAGCAGCGAGCGCGGGCACCCGCCGGAGAAATTCGCGCGCGTGTTCGCGCGCTGTCGCGAGCTCGGGCTGCACGTGGTGGCGCACGCGGGCGAGGAGGGGCCGCCGGCATACATCGAGTCCGCACTCGACGTGCTGCAGGTGCAGCGCATCGACCACGGCGTGCGTTGCCTCGAAAGCCCGGCGCTCGTGCAGCGTCTCGCCCGTGAACGTGTGCCGCTGACGGTGTGCCCGCTGTCTAACGTCAAGTTGTGCGTGTTCAAGACCATGGCCGACCACAACCTGCCGGCGCTGCTCGATGCCGGCTTGGTGGCCACCGTCAACAGCGACGACCCGGCGTACTTCGGTGGCTACATCAACGCCAACTTCGTCGCCGCTTTCGAGGCGCTGCCGCAGCTGGGCGCGCGCCAGGCCTGGCAGCTGGCGCACAACAGCTTCGAGGCGGCTTTCGTCGACGCTGCACACAAGGCTCGCTGGGGCGCTGCGCTCGATGCCGTGTTCGCGCAGGCGTCCAACACGTCACGCTGACGGCCGCCCCGGCGCCGTGTCCGGGCGGCACAATGGGCGGCAGGCTCTCGGCGCAATCCCATGGACGCATCGCGGCGCGACTACTTTCGGCAGGCGCAGCTGCTGCAAAAGCAGCTCGCCGCGCTGCTCGTCGTGGGCCTGGTCGCGATGTGGCTGCTGTCGCACGCCTCGTCGCGCTGGTTCGAACTGCTGTGCGTGCTGCTGCTGCTCATGTGCGGCGCCGGCATCTTCGTGGTCTCGGCATGGCTGTTCACGCACCACCATCCGGCGATCTCGCTGTTCAACGATCGCCTGTGGTTTCGTGGCCTGCGTGAGCAGGTGGTGATGCTGCGCAACGTCAGCGACGCCCAACTTGTCGAGTCGCGCATCGCGGGCTGGACCCGCCGCTGGATCCGCCTGCGTCTTGGCGACGCGGGCTCCGGCGACGCCGACGATGACGATGTCGAGCAGCTGCGCATTCCGCTCGATGCGGTGGACGGCGACCCCGGCGAGATGCTCGAGCTGATCCGCGAGCGCGCAGCGCTGCAGCGCGAGCAGGCCCACGCCCGCTGAGCCGATCGCGGCGGCGCGGCCGCCGGCCGGGGTAGACCCTTCGTGCGGTCGAGTGGGCACATCGTCGTATAGTGGATTGATCCCCCCGTGTCCGCACTCGCCCGATGACCCCGATCGCCGTCGTCACCACCGTGGCCACCCGCGCCGAGGCGCAAGCCCTGGCGCGTGCGCTGGTCGAGCGCCGCCTGGCGGCGTGCGCGCAGATCTCGCAGATCGAGAGCGTGTACCGCTGGCAAGGCCGGGTTCAGGGTGAGCCCGAGTGCCGCATCGTCGTCAAGACCACGCGCGAGAAGTATGCGCAGGTCGAGCAGGCGATCCGCGAGCTGCACGGCTACGAGTTGCCGGCCATCCACGCGCTGGCCTTCGAGGCGATCTATCCGCCGTACGCCGAATGGATCGCGCAATCGTGCGCGGCCGAATCGAATCCCACGACCTGACCTCACGGAGTGTGTGAATGAGCATCCTGTCCCAAGACAACCCCGAACCCGCGGCACCGCCCGAGCGCAGCAGCTCGATGGAAGAGCGGCTCGCGTTCCAGTCGCGTTTCGTGCTGGTGTTCGGCGAGATCGACGACAAGCTCGCGCTGGCCACCTGTCGCAGGCTGCTGGCGCTGGCGGAGCAATCCGATGCGCCGATCACGATGCTGGTGTCCTCGCCCGGCGGGCATGTGGAGTCGGGCGACGCGATCCACGACATGATCCGCTTCGTGCGCTCGCCGGTCACCACGGTGGGATCGGGCTGGGTCGCCAGCGCCGGTTGCCACATCTTTCTGGCGCCGCCCAAGGAGCGCCGGCTGTGCCTGCCCAACACCCGCTTCATGATCCACCAGCCTGCGGGCGGCGCCGGCGGCCAGGCCACCGACATCGCGATCCAAGCCAAGGAGATCCTGCGCACGCGCGAGCGCATCGCGCGCGTGATCGCGGCGCAGACGGGCAAGTCGTACGCCGCCGTGCTGGCCGACATGGAGCGCGATTTCTGGATGAACGCCGAGGAGGCCGTCAAATACGGCATCGTCTCGCGCATCATCGAGCGCCAGAAGGACCTGGCCTGAGATTCGCACAATGCTGCGCCTTCATTGCTTCTGCCAATCGGGCAACAGCTTCAAGGCGGCGTTCGCGCTGCGCGCGATGGGGCTGCCCTACGAGAGCGTGCTCGTCGACTTCATGAACGGGCAGACGCGCGATGCCGCGTGGCGCTCGCAGGTCAATGCGATGGGCGAGGCACCGGTGCTCGACGACGGGCCGCTGCGCCTCACGCAATCAGGCGTGATCCTGACCCACCTGGCGCGCAAGAGCGGCCGCTTCGCCGGCCGCGACGAGGGCGAGCAGCAGGAAGTGCTGCGCTGGCTGCTGTTCGACAACCACAAGTTCACCAGCTACTTCGCGACCTACCGCTTCATGAAGGCCTTCGCGGCGACAGCGCCCGACCCGGCGGTGCTGGCCTTCCTGAAGTCGCGCATCGACAGCGCGTACGGCATCGTCGACAAGCATCTGGCCAGGCATGAATGGCTGGTCGGCGAGGTGCCGACGATTGCCGAGTTCTCGTTGTCGGGCTACCTGTTCTATCCAGTGGACGAGAGCGGCATCGACGTGGCGGCGAGCTACCCGCACATCGCCGCTTGGCTGCAGCGCCTGCGCCGCATCGACGGTTGGGGCGACCCCTATGCGGTGCTGCCCGGGGAGCGCATCGCACCGCGCTGGCAGCCGGCCTGATGCGGCTGGTGCAACCGCTAGCGCTTGATCGACGACACCGACACCGGCGTGCGCAGCCGCACGCGGCGCGGCGGCTCGAGCGCCGGCCGCGACACCGGCGGTGTCGGGTGCTGACGGCCGCGCAGCAGCGGCGTCATGCGCTTGGCGTGCAGCCCGTACAGGCGATCGATCTCCTGGCGGATGCGCGGCGGAAAGCCCATGCGGTTGCCGCGCCGATCGACCATCAGGTCCATCAGCAGGCGGTCGACCGCCGGCACGTCGGCCCATGTCACCGCGATGCGGTTGGCGATGCGCGGGTAGTGGCGGCACAGCTGCTTGGGATGCATGCCGTTGGGAATGCTGCGCAGCCAGGCGTGGGTGTGGCTCTGCATCACGCGGTCGTCGTCGATCAGCGGTGCGCGTGTCTGTGACCAGTCCATGGCGCCGCGCGGCCCGCGCTGCGCGCGGCCGAGCAGGGCGCTCAGCAATCGTCGGACGTTCACAAAAGCAGCTTTCAACGACATGTTAGAGGTCACGACCCGGTCGGCGCAAGGCTGGCGCCGCCATCGGCGATCGGGGACAACTCGCAGCGTAGTGAACCGGCGGCCTCGCGGTAGCCCCATGTCCGAGGGGAACCGGCACGGCATGAGAAATTGTTGACGCCCGCTGTCGCCGCCGCCGCACAGCTTTGTTACCGAGGCGGCCGTGGCAACGACGGCCGCGGTCGCGGCAGGCCATCGCGCTGTGCGCATACAGTGCGCATTCGGCGTGAATTCGTCGCTTTCGCCCGTTCGTACGATCTGACTCATGGCCCGTCGACCCCGTTCAAGCGCCCGCCGCACCCTGCCGTTGACTGTCGTGGCCGCATACGCCGCGGGTCTGTGGTTGGCGACCGGGCCTGGGGGGCCTCGATGCGTCATGTGATGCCGGCCGTGGCATGGCCCCGCCTCGCTGTGCCCTCGCTGGCGTGGCTGCCTTGGGTGGCCCTGCTGCCTGCGGCGGCGGGCGCGTGCGGCTACGCAGCGGGTTGGCGGCTATTCGGCCCGCGTGTGCCGCCAGCTGCGCGGGCATCGGCGTGCATCGCCTCGCTAGTGGCGGGCTGCCTGTTCGTGTGGCTCAGCGGCGTGCTGTTGCCCGCGCTGGCGGCGCTGCAGGCCGCTGCCTGGCCGGTGCTGGCCTGGTGCGTGCTCGGCAGCGCGCTGGCCGTGCTGCCCGTCGTGCGGATGCTGCGCAAGACCAGCTGGAAGGAAAACTCATGAATCAAGCGGACAAAGCGGTGCGCTTTCGGGCCCTGCACGCGGCGCCAGGCGCCTTCGTGATCGGCAACGCGTGGGACGCCGGCTCGGCGCGTGTGCTGGCCGCGGTGGGCTTCATCGCATTGGCCACCTCCAGCGGCGCCGCCGCCGGTGTGCTGGGTCGGCGCGACGGCTCGGTGTCGCGCGACGAGGCATTGGCCAATGCCCATGCGGTGGCCATGGGCTGCGAGTTGCCGGTGTCGGGCGACCTCGAGAACGGCTACGGCCATGACGCTCAGGCGGTCATCGAGACCATTGGCCGGGCCGCCGAGGCCGGCCTGGTCGGCGGCTCGATCGAGGACTTCAGCGGCGACGCCGCGCAGCCGCTGTACCCGCTGGCGCAGGCGGTGCAGCGCATCGAGGCGGCCGTGCAGGCGGCCCGCTCGCTGCCCTGGCCATTCACGCTGACCGCGCGCTGCGAGAACTTCCTGCGCGGCAACCCGGACCTCGACGACACCATCGCGCGCCTGCAGGCCTTCGAGCGCGCGGGCGCCGACGTGCTGATGGCGCCCGGGCTGCCCGACCTGGACGCGGTGCGCCGGGTTTGCGGCTCGTTGCGCAAGCCCTATAACTTCATGGCCGGCATCCGCGGCAAATCGTTCTCGGTGGCCGAATTGCGGGCCGCAGGCGTCAAACGCATCAGCCTGGCCACCTCGTTGTACCGCAGCGCGATGACCGCGCTGGCGGACGCGGCCCGCGAGGTGCAGGCCCAAGGCACCTTCGGTTACCTCGATCGCGCGATGTCGACGCCGGACTTCAATCGCTTGCTTCAGGGCTGACACGATGCGACGTTCGCAGGCCAGCGTCATTGTTGTCGGATGCCGGCACGTGTGCCGCGCCGCGATCGTCGTGGGCACCGCGTGGCTCGCGCCGGCGCTGGGGGCGACGCCCCTGATGCAGCCGCAGCTCGATGGGCCACTGACCACCCGCACGATCGAATTCCCCGATCTGTCCGATCCGGCCCGCAGTGGCCGCCGTACGCCGATCAAGGTCCACGTGCCGCAGTGGACCGGGCCATTTCCGGTGGTGGTGTTGTCGCATGGCGGCGGCGGCAACTGGGACGCCAACTACGCGCAGGCGCGCCATCTGGCGAGCCACGGCTACGTGGTGCTGGCGCTGGAACACATGGCGAGCAACACCGATCGCCTGCGCCAGGGCATGCGTTTCGGCGCCAACCTCAAGGCCATGACGCGCGACGCCTCCGAGGTGCTCGGCCGGCCGCGCGACGTGACGTTCGCGCTCGACCAGGCGCAGCAGTGGAATCAGTCCCATCCGGAGCTCAAGGGCGTGTTCGACCTGACGCGTGTGGCGGTGATGGGCCACTCGTTCGGCGCCTACACGGCACTGGCGGTGTGCGGGGCGCGCCCGGCGCTGGACTGGCTGGTGCCGCGCGTCGAGCCGGGCCACGGCCTCGGTCCCGATCTGAGCGACCCGCGCGTCAAGGTCTGCGTCGCGCTGTCGCCGCAGGGGCCGGGAGAGCCGTATTTCCTCGAGGACAGCTTTGCCACCATCAACCGGCCGGTGCTGGCGATCAGCGGCTCGCGCGACGAGCAGCAAGGCGCCACGCCCGCCAACCGCAGACGCTTTTTCGAGCTGGAGCCCGCCGGCGGTAAGGTGCTGGTGTGGCTGGCCAATGCCGATCACCTGGCGTTTTCCGACGCCACCGGCTCGCGGCGCAGCAACCTGCCGTCGCGCTCGCGTGTCGACGTGCAACCGATCGCGCGCGCGGCGACGCTGTTGTTCCTCGAGGCGCAACTGCGCGGCGACGCCGACGCCGATGCGCGGTTGTCCGAGCGCGGCCTGCAGCCGCAGGCGCATGGCGTGGTCAACCGCATCGAGGTGCTGCGCAAGTAGCGTTGGCCTCACCCCGCGGCGGCACCTGCGAATCAGCGTGACCGATGCTACGCGCTAGACTGCCCCATCGTCATCAACGCCGAAGGCGTCGCCATGGTTGCCGTCAACGAAGCCGCATTGCTCGAGGCCTTGAAGGCCGTGGTCGACCCCAACACCGGCCACGACTTCGTCTCGACCAAGCAGCTGAAGAACCTGCGCATCACCGGTGGCGACGTCGCGTTCGACGTCGAGCTCGGCTATCCGGCAGCCAGTCAGATCGTGGCCCTGCGCGCGCAACTGGTGGCGGCGGCGCGCCGTGTCGGTGGCGTGGGCAACGTGAGCGTCGCGCTCAGCTCGAAGGTCATCGCGCACGCGGTGCAGCGCGGCGTGCCGCTGCTGCCCGGTGTCAAGAACATCGTGGCAGTGGCCTCCGGCAAAGGCGGCGTCGGCAAGAGCACCACCACCGCCAACCTGGCGCTGGCGCTGGCCGCCGAAGGCGCTCGGGTGGGCATCCTCGATGCCGACATCTATGGCCCGAGCCAGCCGATGATGATGGGGCTGTCGGGCCGGCCCGAGAGCGAAGACGGCAAGACCATCGAGCCGCTGGAGAACCACGGCGTGCGCGTGATGTCGATCGGCTTTCTGGTCGAACCCGACCAGGCGATGATCTGGCGCGGCCCGATGGCCACGCAGGCGCTCGACCAGCTGCTGCGCCAGACCCATTGGGGCGATCTCGACTATCTGCTGGTCGACATGCCGCCAGGCACCGGTGACATCGCGCTCACGCTCAGCCAGCGTGTGCCGCTGACCGGCGCGGTGATCGTCACCACGCCGCAGGACATTGCGCTGCTCGATGCCCGCAAGGGCCTGACGATGTTCGAGAAAGTCAGCGTGCCGATCCTGGGCATCGTCGAGAACATGAGCGTCTACGTGTGCCCGAACTGCGGCCACAGCGAGCACATCTTCGGCGCCGACGGTGGCCGCCGCATGGCCGAGCAATACAAGGTCGACTACCTCGGCGCACTGCCGCTGAACCTGTCGATCCGCGAGCAGACCGATTCGGGCAACCCCACCGTGGTGGCCGACCCCGACGGCGAGATCGCGCAGATCTACAAGGCGGTGGCGCGCCGCATCGCGGTGTCGATCGCCGCCAAGGCACGCGACTTCAGCGCCAAGTTCCCGACCATCACGGTCAGCAAGGGCACTTGACGGGCACGCGGCGCGCCGCCGTGGCCGCAGCGCGCGCTGCTAGCATGCCGCCCAGCCGCGCCGACCCATGAACTTGCTCGAAGCCCTGCGTTATCTCACCGCGCTCGAACAACACCGCCATTTCGGCCGCGCGGCGCAGGCCTGCCGCATCACGCAGCCGGCGTTGTCCAACGCGATCCGTGCGCTCGAACAGGAGCTGGGCGTGCCGGTGGTGCGCCGTTCGCGCTTGTACGAGGGCCTCACCGCCGAAGGCGAGGTGGTGCTGGCGCACGCGCACCGCATGCTGCGCGAGGCCGAGTCGCTGCACCAGGAGCTGCACAGCCGCATCGAGGCGCCGCGCGGCCGTCTGCAGATCGGCGCGGTGCCCACCGCGCTGCCGGTGGCGGCGCGCTTTGCGGCGTCGTTGCGCGAGCGCCATGTCGGCATCGAGCCGGTGTTGCGCTCGCTGAGTTCTCCCGAGATCGAGATCGGGCTGGAAAACCTGTCGCTCGATCTGGCGCTGGGCTACAGCGGCCGTGAGCAGGTCAAGGCCCGCGCGTTGCAGATCTGGCCGCAGTACGAGGAAGCGTACTTCCTGGTGCGGCGCGACGATGCCGGTGGGTCGCCGCCGGATGCATCGACCTCCTGGCGCGAGGCGGCGGCGCTGCCGCTGGTGATGCTGACGCCCGAGATGCACAACCGCAGCATCGTCGAAGACGCCATGCGCAGTGCGGGTGCGCAGGCGCGGCCGGCGCTTGAAACCAACTCGGTGCTGGCCTTGGTGGCCGCGCTGGGCGAGGGTACGCTGGCCGCGGTGCTGCCAGGCTCGCTGCTCGGTGTGGCCACCGGGTTGACGCGTTTGCGCGTGCATCCGCTGGTCGAGCCCACGGTGCGCACGCCGATCGGCTTCATGACCGCGGCCACCGCACGCACGACGCCGGCGCTGCGCGCCGCGCTCGAGCTGGCACAAGACGAGCGATGGCTGCAGCAGGTTGGCCGCCACTGAGGCGGTGTTGGTGCGTGCTGCCGCCGGGCTCAGTGGATGGTCACTTCAGCGCCATCGTGCGCGCTGCCGCTGGTGAAGGCCTCCGTGCGATCGATGTCGCCGCCCTGCGGCGTCATGGCACCCAGGTCGCGCTCGGCGAACAGCAGTTGCAACGCGTCGTCGGCCGGCATCGGCGGAGCCAGGAAATAGCCCTGACCGAAGCGGCAGCCGCGCGCGCGCAATTGCGCCAGCTGGGCCGCCGTTTCGATGCCCTCGGCGATCACCGTCTTGCCCAGCGCATTGCCCAGGCCGATGATCGCGCGCACGATCTCGGCGTCCTGTGCGGCGTTCATCATGTGGTTGACGAACGAACGATCGACCTTGAGGCTCGAGATCGGCAGCGTCGACAGGTACGACAGCGACGAGTAGCCGGTGCCGAAGTCGTCGACGCTGATGCCCACGCCGATGTCGCGCAGCCGGGTCAGCGTTTCCAATGCACGCTCCAGCTGCGTCATCAGCTTGCTCTCGGTGATCTCCAGCGTCAGGTGCGAGGCCTCGATGCCATGGCTGCGCAGCAGGCCGGCCACCTGTGCGGCCAGCGCGCCGTGACACAGATCCATGCCGGACAGGTTCACCTGCATGCGCAGCTGCGGGTTGCCGGTGGTCAGTTGCCAGCGCTTGAGTTGCTGGCAGGCGCGCGACAGAATGCGCTCGGTCAGCGCACCGATCAAGCCCGACTCCTCGGCCACCGGGATGAACAGCTCCGGTGCCACCGGACCGCGCTGCGGATGCGTCCAGCGCGCCAGAGCCTCGAAACTGACGATGCGGCCACCCGCGAGATCGAAGATCGGCTGGAAGGCCAGCGTCAATTGATCGTGCTCGATCGCTTGGCGCAGATCGGCTTCCAGTCGCACCTGGTCGGACAACTGCGAGCGCAGCGCAGTGTCGAACAACGCGTGGCGCGCGCGGCCACTGGACTTGGCGCGGTACATCGCGATGTCGGCATCGCGCAGCACCTCGTCGGGCGTGTGGTAACCGACGGCGCTGAAGGTGATGCCGATGCTGGCGCTCGAATTGACCTCGGTGCCGCCCACCTGGAACGGCTCGCGCAGCGCACATTGCAGCCGTTCGGCCAGCGCCAGCGCCATCTCTTCGCCGCCGGGCTGCTCGATCAGGATCGCAAACTCATCGCCGCCCAGGCGCCCGACGATGTCGGCCGGGCGCACTTGGCGCACGATGCGCTGCGCAGCGGCCACCAGAAACTGGTCACCCGCGCTGTGGCCCAGCGTGTCATTGATCAGCTTGAAGCGATCGAAGTCGAGGTACATCACTGCAAAGCCGATGTCGGGGTTGCGCCGGTTGCGCTCGATGGCGGCGCCCAGGCTGTCGCGGAAGCGCACGCGGTTGGCCAAGCCCGTCAGACTGTCGTGGTAGGCGATGTGCTGCAATCGGGTTTCGGCATGGTGGCGGGCCGTGATGTCCTGTGCCTGCAGGATCAAACGCGGCACTGCGATCGCGCCATCGGCAAACGTGCCGATGTGGATCGAGACCCACACCGGCCGACCTTGCGGATGGTTGACGCGCAGCTCGATCGGCGTCGTGTCGCTACCCAGCGCACAGCGCGCCAGGCGGTCGGCCAGCGCCACGGCATCCTCGGTCAGCACGATGCTGCCGAACTCGCGGCCCACCAAGTCGCGCTCCTCGCGTCCGACCAGCGCCAGCATGGCTGCATTGGCCTGCAGCACCTGCCCGTTCACCGACACCAGCGCCATGCCGATCGCCGCATTGGAGAAGGCGCTGTGGAAACGCTGTTCACTGACACCGAGCTCGGACAGGTGGCGCGCGGTCTGCTCGGCCTCGCGCTCGGCGGCTTCCAGGCGCACATGGTGGGCGGCGTCGTCGAGCTCGCGCTTGCGAAAGTACACGTGCAGCATCGCCAGCAGCATGCCGATGATCGGCACCGCGGCGGTCAGCACGCCCACACCTACCTGCTCGAAGGTGAGGAACAGCAGCCCTGCGATCAGCGAGCTGGCCGCGTAGGTGATGCCGACCCAACCGAAGCTGCCCATCAACGCGCGCAAGCGCATCGGCTCGTTGCGCTTGAGGTGAGGGATCACCGTGATCAGCGCAGTGTTGAGCAGGAAGTAGCCGATCGCGAAAGTCATCGCTGCCAGCAGCAGCACGACTTCGTTGAGCAGACCCCAGGTGCGTGTCAGGTCCACTGCCGCGTGCAGCGTGTGGCCGGCCGCGCCCATCGAGATCGCAGCCACCGCCGGGCTGACCAAGCGGCTGGTCCAGCGTTTGGAGCTTCGCACCGAGCCGACCAGTGCCTCGCCGGCGGCGGCCAGCACCGCGGCCGCGGGCCCGTGCATCAGCAGCAGCAGGAAGATGAAGATCTCGCCGGCGGCGAACGAATTCTTCGATCCCGGGATGCGCACCGGATACAGGCCGGCCAGCATCGCCACCGCACAGCCGATCACCACCCGCAGCTGGTCCTGCGGCGTCATCATGGTCACCTGATGCAGCGCCAGGCCCAGCGAGCACAGGCCGAGCGCGATCATCGACCACCAATAAGCTGCCGCCTTGCGGTTGTAGTCGGGCATCAGCGCCGCATGCAGCGCGAGCCACCACGGTGTCTTGGCGGGTGACGGATCGGCGGTGGTCATGGGCGTCATGCGGTCGAACGGGGTCCGTGGGGTGTGCTCACGGCTCGCCGCCGAGGTAGGACTCGCTGAGCACCAGGCCCTCGCTCAACACCAGGCCCTCGCTGAGCACCAGGCCCTCGCTGAGCACCAGGCCTTCGCTCAACACCAGCCCCTCGCTGAGCACCAGGCCTTCGCTGAGCACCAGGCCTTCGCTGAGCACGATGCCTTGCGCCAGCGTGAGCCCGGAGCCGCTGGCCAACCAGGCCGCCAACGTGGCGGTGGGCATGAAGATGCCGGTCTGACCCGACAGTGAGCTCGCGCCGACCAGCGAATCGGCGCGCACCACGCCCCAGGTGAGCAGCTGTTGATTGGGCAGCTGGACTTCGCTGAACGACTTGACGTAGGTGTTGGCGGGCACGCCCCAACCTGACCAGTACGTCGCCGTGCGCTTGAACACCACGCCATTGGCCCAGACGAGGCGCGGATCCCAGATCGGCTGGTACCTGGTGAACAAGGCGTTGCCGCTGACCACGCCGTTGCCGCCGGCATAGACGACGCGCGACCAGTCGAACGGGCCACCGATCAGCGTCGAGTTCTGGTTGGGCATCGAGGCGCCCGCAGCCAGCATCGACTGGCCGGTCGCGATGGTGCCCGCAGCGATCGCGCTGGACAGGTCGGTGCGCAGCGCCTTGGCCAACGCGACGGCGCCGTCGACGTTGAGCAGGCCGGCACCTTGCTGCAGCAGGTTGGCGCCCGGCAGCGGTTGCGCCGAGTACTGCAGGATCGCCTTCACCAGTGGCGGCGTGAGGCCGGGGTTGGCTTGCAGCAGGAGGGCCACCGCACCGGCGACCGCAGGCGCCGCGACCGAGGTGCCGCTGAGCACCATCTGCGACTCGTTGGTGCGCTGCACGATTCCCAGCGCGCCGACCAGATCGTCGTAGTGCGCGGCGGCGATCGTGTTCCACGCCGGGGGCAGTGGAGCGGCCGCTGTCGCTGCTGCGGCTACCACTTTGTTGCCCGGCGCCACGAGGTCGGGCTTGAGCAGGTTGTCGATGCGAAGGTTGCCCACCGCATCGGTGAACACGCCGCGCGTCGGTCCGCGCGAGCTGAAGCCGTTGACGCTGTCGTCGCTGCGCGACGGGGTGTCGCGCGAGTTGGCCGAGCCGACGGTGATGACCGAGGGATCGGTGCCTGGAGAGCCGATGCGCCCGTAGACCTCGTGCTGCGCTGCGTCGAAACCGAAGTTGCCCGCCGCCACCACCACTGTGATGCCTGCCGCGGTCGCGCTGCGCACCGCCACGCACAAGGGATCGGTGCGCCAGCTCTCGGTGGAGTCGGTGGCGAGGCTCAAGTTCATCACCCGGATGTTGTATTCCTTGGCGTGGTAGATGACCCACTGGATGCCTTCGAGCGCATCGCTGAGCGTGCCCGAACCGTTGGCGTCGAGCACCTTCACGTCGTACAGGTCGGCGTTGGGCGCGATGCCGGTGGTGTCCGGCGTCCCTTGCGAATAGAAGCGCGACATGCCGGCTGCCACCGCGGCGACATGCGTGCCGTGGCCGTAGGGGTCTTGCACCAGGCCGTCGTCGTTGGCCACCGTCGCTTCGTAGGCCTGCATGGTCGAGCCGCCGGGCAGCAACGAGGTCACTGCGTCGACGCCGCTGCTCCAGCTGGCCACGTTGGTGTTGAGCATGTCGACGTTGCGGCGAACGCGCGAGACGCCGCCTTGATCGGCGAACGCATAGTGGCTGCGCATCACGCCGGAGTCGACGATCGCGATGCCGATGCCGCTGCCGTCCAGGCCGCTGTAGCTGGTCTTGCTGCTGGCAGGGCGCACGCGGTCGCTCAGGGCGCCGCTGGCTGACTCCAACAGGCTCGCGCTGCGCACCGTGCTGCGGTTTGGCGACACGCTGACCACGTCGTCGCGCTGCGCCAGCGCGTGCACCTGGCTGGCGCGGATCTGCACGGTCAGCGCATGCACGGCGGTGTGCACGGCATGCACCGAGCCACCGCTGCGCAACACGTGGCGGCGCAGCTCCTTCATCTCGGGATCAGGCGAGTTGCTCACCACGATCACCTGCACCTGCCGCACGCCTCGCACATCGCGGGCCCACTTCGAGCGCGAGGCGCGACCGTTGCTGACCTCGTCGTGCAGGTCGCGCGCCATCTTGCGCTGCACTTCGGCGGGCACGGCTTGCGCGGCCGCGCCGCGCGCATACAGCCCCATCACGGCGATGAGCGTGGCGGTCAACGCCGCGCTCAGGACCACCCGAAGGCGCCGGCGTTCGATCAGCACGATGAAAGGCGCGAGCAGCGTCGACATGATTCCTCCCTCCACACGCAGCAAGGTGCTGCGTTCCCCCGATCGCTCTGCCGTGCAAGCCGCATTGCAGTGCGCGCGAATCATTTCAGCTTGTTTACGAGGGCGGCCGGATGTAACCGCTTCGAGGTGACGCAGTTCACGCGCGGAGTTCGCACTTCGGACCCTCGAAACGTGTCGTGCAGCACGAACTCCCGCGTTCGAGGGGTCGCCGACGTGACGGAGTTGGCACCCGCCACATGCCGATACACTGCCGCGCGCCGCCGCCATCGGCGCGTGGCGAAAAGCTTCTTACGCGCCCATGTCGAATCAACTGGCCGTCGTGCCGCAGTACCTGCTGCCCAAACGTGCGCTGACGCGATGGCTGGGGCGCGCCGCGGCGGCAAGGGGTGGCGCGGCGACGACGGCGGCGATCCGCTGGTTCATCCGGCGCTATGGCGTCGACATGAGCGAGGCCGCCGACGCCGATCCCGAGCATTACGACAGCTTCAACGCGTTCTTCACGCGTGCGCTGAAGGCGGGCGCACGGCCGCTGGCCGACGCCGAACTGCTGTGCCCGGTGGATGGTGCGATCAGCCAGTTCGGCGCGATCGAGGGCGACCAGGTGCTACAGGCCAAGGGCCACCGCTACTCGACGAGGGCGCTGGTGGGCGGCGATGCCGATCTCGCGGCACGGTGCCAGGACGGCCACTTCGCGACGCTGTACCTGAGCCCCAAGGACTATCACCGCATCCACATGCCGTGCTCGGCGCACTTGACGCGCATGATCCACGTGCCGGGCGATCTGTTCTCGGTGAATCCGGCCACGGCGCAAGCGGTGCCCGGGTTATTTGCGCGGAACGAGCGCGTGGTGTGCTGCTTCGACGCCGCGTTCGGTCCATTCGTGCTCGTGCTGGTGGGCGCCACCATCGTCGGCAGCATGGCCACCGTGTGGCACGGCGTCGTCAATCCGCCGCGCCCGGGCCGCGTGCGCGAATGGCGTTATGGTGATCGTGAAGTGGTGCTTGAACGCGGCCAAGAGATGGGCCGCTTCCTGCTCGGCTCGACGGTGGTGCTGTTGTTCCCGAAATTGCCGCTGCGCTTCAACGCCGCGTGGACGCCGGGCGGACCGATCCGCCTGGGCGAGGCGATGGCCGCTTTCGAGAGCTGACCGCGGCGGGGCGGTTCACACCGCCCGAACACTCAATCAGTCGTCGAATTCGATGTCGTCGAAGTCAGGTTCGTCGTCGTCCCATTCGCTGACCACCACGGCTCCTTCGAACAGATGGTGCAGCTGTCCACGCTCGGTCAGCGAATCGGTGTCGACCAGGCCGGCGTTGTCGGATTCCAGCGCCAGCATGCGGCCGCCGTCGAACAGCGTAGCGTCGCGCGAGGCATTGCGGGTGTACGGCAGGGGACTGATCGTCGACAGGTGCATAGGGCTCTCCAGCGGTTGACGGGTCTCGACGTGCTTTGGGTTGCAGCGTGTCAGCGCTCGGTTCAGGTCGTGTGACAGTCGAGGGCCAGCGAGCCCCCTTACACGCCCGGCCCCGCGATGTCGCAAAATCGCGGTCCCTTCCCGCGCGTGGCCCACCAGGCGGCGCGCTCCCTTGACCCCCACATCAGCGAGGCTTCGCATGTCCACCACCGCCGCCACCCCACCTGCCGTCGACGCCGCCTACCCGTCGGTGCAGCTGTTCATTGCGGGTCAATGGCGCGACGGCGGCGATCGCAAAACCCTCGCCGTGCACGACCCGGCGACCGGCAAGCCGATCGGCAGCGTCGCGGTGGCCACACGTGCCGACCTCGACGCCGCCTGCGCGGCGGCTGCGCAGGGCTTCGAGACCTGGCGCAAGGTGCCGGCGTTCGAGCGCGCCAAGGCGATGCGCGAGGCCGCGCGGCTGCTGCGCGAACGCGCCGACGCCATTGCGCGCTGGATGGTGCAGGAGCAGGGCAAGCCGCTGGTCGAGGCCAAGGGCGAGATCATCATGGCCTGCGACATCATCGAGTGGTTCGCCGAGGAGGGCCGTCGCGTGCAGGGGCGCATCCTGGCGCCCCGCCAGGCCGGCGTGCTGCAGCAGGTGTTCAAGGAGCCGGTGGGTCCGGTGGCCGCGTTCACACCTTGGAACTTCCCGATCAACCAGGTGGTGCGCAAGCTGTCGGCGGCGCTGACCACCGGCTGCTCGATCATCGTCAAGGCCCCAGAGGAGACCCCGGCGTCGCCGGCCGAGCTGATCCGCGCCTTCGCCGACGCCGGGGTGCCGGCCGGCGTGGTCAATCTGGTGTATGGCAACCCCGCCGAGATCTCGCAGCACCTGATCCCGCACCCGGCGATCCGCAAGATCACCTTCACCGGCTCCACCGTGGTCGGCAAGCAGCTCGCTGCGCTGGCCGGCCAGCACATGAAGCGGGTAACGATGGAGCTCGGCGGCCACGCGCCGGTGATCGTGGCGGCCGACGCCGACATTGCCCGCGCGGCCAAGGTAGCGGGCGGCGCCAAGCTCCGCAACGCCGGCCAGGTGTGCATCTCGCCGACGCGCTACCTGGTGCACAACGACGTGCGCAAGGCCTTCGTCGATGCCTTCGTTGCGGTGGCCAAGGGCGCCAAGATCGGCCACGGCCTGGAAAGCGGCACCACGCTCGGCCCGCTGGCCAACCCGCGGCGTTTGACTGCGATGCAGAAGATCACCGACGACGCGCTCACGCGTGGCGCCACGCTGGCCACCGGCGGCCAGCGTGTCGGCTCGTCGGGCAACTTCTTCGAGCCCACCGTGATCGTCGACGCTCCGCTCGACAGCCTGCTGCTGACCGAAGAGCCGTTCGGTCCGATGGCCTCGGTGCGCGGTTTCGACAAGCTCGAAGATGCCATCGCCGAAGCCAACCGGCTACCCTGGGGGCTGGCTGCCTACGCGTTCACCACGTCGCTGAAGACCGCCCACGAACTGACCCACGGCATCCAGACCGGGATGCTATGGATCAACCAAGCCGCGATGCCGTGGGCCGAGATGCCGTTCGGCGGCGTCAAGGATTCGGGCTACGGCTCCGAGGGCGGCCCCGAGGCGCTCGAGGCCTACCTCAATACCAAGTCGGTGGCGGTCCTCAACACCTGACAGATAGCGAGCCGGAAAAAGAGCGGCGCCGGAAGGCGCCGCTTTGCATTTGGGCAGGTGCGAAGAAAGGGAGCGTGAACTCAGTGGATCGTGGGCTCGACACGGGGCATCGCGAAATCGCGGCCAATCACCGTGCGGGCGTACAGGTAGTTCAGCCTGGCGCGTTCGCTCAGCGAGTCGAGATTCACGTGGCCGCCGGCGTCACAGTCGAAGGCCAGCGCACGCCCGCCGTCGAACAGCGATTCGAAGCGCAGCACGTAGCCAGCTGCTTGGCGGACTTGAGTGTTGGCTTGGCTGTTCATGGCAGGGCTCCTTGGGCGACAGGTCAGAAACTGTCTGGATCTGACCTTTTGGTTGCGCCCAGGCTTTAAACGGTTCAAGGGTTCCTGGGTTGGCGATGGGTCGCTGATCGATGGGGAGAACTTACGCTGTGCACGCGGAGGCGGATGCCTGCGTTTCGGCCGGCAGCACCACGGTCAAAAGGGCGCCGCGCACGCCATCCGTGCGGTTTGTGGCGATCAGGTCGCCTCCGTAGCGCTCGAGGAGGCTGCGGCTGATCCACAGCCCAAGTCCCGTGCCATCGGGCTTGCGCGTCACGAACGGTTGGAACAGTTCTGTGAGCAGGTCCTCACTCAGGCCGTTGCCCGTGTCCGACACTGACACCTCGACGCGATCACCGTCTGGCGTATCGCGCGTGGCTACCACCAACCTGCCGCCGTCGGGCATGGCCTGGATGGCGTTGACCAGCAGGTTGACCAGCACCTGCTGCAATTCGCCGCGGTTGATCAGCGGGCGGCCCGTCGCGGCCAAGTGCCGCTCGACCGTGACCTGGCTGCGGTTCAGCAGGTGCGCCACCAGCACCAGGCAGTCGTCGATGACGGCGACGGTGTCGACCGGCTCAACGTACCCTGCGTATTCGCTGGGCCGGGCGAACTGGAGCAATCGCGTCACCATCAGCCGCATGCGTTCGACCTGCTCGTCGATCAGCCGCAGTTCGCCTCGCACCGCGTGCGCCTGCGGGCCGAGCACCTCTCGCGTGACGTCGAGGTTGCCTTGGATCACGGCGATCGGGTTGTTGATCTCGTGGGCCAGGCCGGCGGTCAGCTGGCCGATCGCGGCGAGCTTTTCCGAGCGCAGCAGCTGCTGCTGGGTGGCTTCGAGTTCGCGTGTGCGGGCATGCAGCGCGCTGGTGCGTTCGGCCACCTTAGCGTCGAGCTCGGCGTTCCAGCGCTGCAACGAGCGCGTCTTGTCGTCGATGACGTCGAGCAGGTGGTCGAGGTGGGACGCCAACTGACCGATTTCGTCACTCACCGGCAGCGGGCCAACGCGCGCCGCGGCGTCGCCCGCTTCGACAGCGTGCATGGTGCGGCTCATGCGCTCGAGCGGTCCGAAGATCGCGCGCGCCCAGCGCAGCGACACCACCGCGGCGATGGCCATGACGGCGAAGAAAATCGCCCCGATGGCGGCCAGGGCGCCGTACTTCAACCACAGGAAGGGCCGCTCCGAATAGCCGACGTAGAGCATGCCCACGCGCCGTCCCGCACCGTCCATCAAAGGCTCGTAGGCCGACATGTACCAGTCGTTGACCACGAACGCACTGCCCAGCCACGTGCGGCCTTCGCCGAGCACCGCGTCGCGCACTGCCTGGGACACCCGGGTGCCGATGGCACGGTTGTCGCTCTCGGTGCCGAACAGGCGCACGTTCGTGCTGACGCGCACATCGCCTAGGAACAGGGTGGCCGTGCCGCGGCTGCCGAACGGCAAGGAGCCCTCGGGATAGACGATCTCGTTGATGTGGTCGATGAAGGCCAGGTTGCGATTCAGCAGCGTGCCGCCTTGCACCAGGGCCAGCACGTTGCCGTTGGGGGCGACCACGGCGTGACTCGACAGAACCACCAGGGCGCGGTTCTCCAGCGTGCGCCTGGTCGGTGCGGCGTTGCGCGTGTCGATCAATGGCACCTTCACTTGCGGACTGAGCGGCGGACTCAAGGTCGCGAACTGCTCGGTGTCCAACAATTCAACGGTCGCACCGCCGACCGCCACGGGATCGATCAGCGGTCCGGCGGAGGCAGGCCCGCTGTCGGTGACGAGCAGGGCTCCCTGGGGCGTGCGCAGATTGATGAAGTCCAGCCCTTCGCGTCGTTTGAAGCGCTGCAGCAATGCCGGCAGATCGGAGTCGACGGGCTGATCCAACGCCAGGTGAAGCTCGTGCGAATCGGCGACCGCCGCGGTGCCAGCTCCCACCCGCGCCAGCACTTGCTCGAGGTAGCCCTGTGCCACTGCGAGGTCGGCGCGCACCTTGGTCACCAGCAGCTGGTCGAATGCCGTGTGGCCCCACAACAGCAGCGCCACGCCGAGCAGCGGCAGCACCAGCAGTAGCGGCATCAGCACCAACGCCAGCAGCTTGTTGCGGATCGACAGGTTCTGGAAGCGCCACGCCAGCGGGCGCGGGCGGACCGCACCAGGGTCCGGCGGGCGCGTGGTCGACGGCGCGACTTCTGCGGGCACCGCGGCGGGCTTCAGGTCAACGCCCATTCGGTGCAGCGACGTTCCAGCGTGCGCCGCGAGATGCCCAGCAGCTGCGCGGCGCGCGTCTTGTCGCCAGCCACCGATTCGAGCACGGCGACTATGTGGTTCTTCTCCAGCGTGCTCAGGTCAGTCGGCGCGGGCACTTGCCCCGTGCCCTGCGTGCGCTTGATTCCCTGGTACAGCGCCGATACGTTGAGCGCCCCGACGATCAGCGAGCGCTCGACCAGGTTGCGCAGCTCACGCACGTTGCCGGGCCAGTCGTATTGGCTCAGGTAGGCCAGCTCCTCGGGGCTGACTTCGATCGGTGGCACGGCCAGTTGCGGCGCCAACGTGGCGACAAAGTGTGCCATCAGCTGCGGGATGTCTTCCTTGTGGGCGCGCAGCGGCGGCAGTGCGATCTCCACCACCTGCAGGCGGTAGTACAGGTCCTTGCGGAAGCGTCCCGCCTGCACATCGTCGAGCAGCGGTCGGTTGGTCGCGGCAATGATGCGCACATCGACCGGAATCTCCTGTTCGCCGCCCACCGGACGGATCTGCCGTTCTTCCAGCGCGCGCAGCAGCGTGGCCTGCAGAGCGATCGGCAGGTCGCCGATCTCGTCGAGGAACAGCGTGCCGCCCTGGGCGTAGACGAACAAGCCGTCGCGACTGCGGGTGCTGCCGATCTGCCCGAAGAGCTCGCTCTCGATCAAGGCGGGCGACACCGTGGCGCAGCTGACCGGCACGAAAGATCCCGACGCACGCGGGCTCTGCCTGTGCAGCGCCAGCGCGGCAAGTTCTTTGCCGGTGCCTGACTCACCAGTCAAGAGCACCGTGCTGGTGACCGCGGCCACCCGCTGCAGCGCGGAACGCAGGCCCTTGATGACGATCGAGTCGCCGACCAGGCCGTCGCCCGGCGGCATGCGGCGCGACAGCGCGCGGCGCAGCACCCAGTTCTCGCGCGTCAGGCGCGAACGCTCCAGGCAGCGGTGAAACGCGCTCAGCACCTGCGTGACGCGAAACGGCTTGAGCAGGAAGTCGCTGGCGCCTGCGCGCAGGGCTTCGATCGCCGTGTCGAGGTCGGCAAACGCGGTGATCAGCACCACCTCGCAGGCGATGCCCTGTTCACGCAGACCCTTCAGCAGCGCGATGCCGTTCTTGCCAGGCAGCGCGATGTCGAGGATCACCAAGTCGAAACGGTGCTGCGCGATCAAGGCTTCCGCCGCCTCGGCCGAAGGTGCGCTCATCACACGGCCGGCACGTGGCGCCAGCGTGCGCTCCAGGAAGTTGCGCATGCCCGGCTCGTCGTCGACCACCAGCACGCAAGCATGGGGCCAGCACCCAGACAAGTTGTCGTGCTGGCCAGGCGGGTCGATGACCGCGGTATGCATGGCAGGAGTTCCCCTGAGCCGATTCTAGAAAGGGCCATTGCGACAAGTTGTCGCACGGACTTGCCAGATTGCGCGTCGTCGCCTTGGGCTCGACCGAATGGCGGGTCGTGCCCGCACAGCGTCTGATTCACGGTGCGAATGGTGCGATGCGACGTGAGGCTGCGCCCCTTCTTCGCAGACGACAAGCAGACAGGAGACCCAGGCATGTCCAGCACGCTCACCGCAGACCCGATCGCAGGCACGCTCGGCTGGCTCGACAAGGAACGCACCATCGCCTCGGCTGGCTACAGCCGCTGGCTGGTGCCGCCTTGCGCGCTGGCCATCCACCTGTGCATCGGCATGGCCTACGGCTTCTCGGTGTTCTGGCTGCCGCTGTCGAAATCGCTGGCCACGGCTGGCACCGGCGCCAAAGCTTGCGGCGCCGATGTGAGCTTCGTCGCCGAGTTGTTCGCCACCGGCTGCGACTGGCGCATCTCGACGCTGGGCTGGATGTACACGCTGTTCTTCGTCTTCCTCGGCATCGCGGCGGCCATCTGGGGCGGCTGGCTCGAGCGCGCGGGCCCGCGCAAGGCGGGCGTGATCGCGGCCGTGTGCTGGTGCGGCGGCATGCTGATCTCGGCGCTGGGCGTTCACCTGCACCAGTTCTGGATGATGATCATCGGCTCGGGCGTGATCGGCGGCATCGGCCTGGGCTTGGGCTACATCAGCCCGGTCAGCACTCTGATCAAATGGTTCCCCGACCGGCGCGGCATGGCCACCGGCATGGCCATCATGGGCTTTGGCGGCGGCGCGATGATCGGTTCGCCGCTGGCCGCCGAGTTGATGAAGAACTTCTCCAGCGCCACCGACGTCGGCGTGATGCAGACGTTCATCACGATGGCGTTGGTCTACTTCGTGTTCATGCTGGGCGGTGCGTTCGGCTACCGCGTGCCGCCGTCGGGCTGGAAGCCGGCCGGCTGGACGCCGCCGCCGTCGCTGACCCGCAACGCGATGATCACGCAGCGTCATGTGCACGTGAAGAAGGTGTGGGGTATCCCGCAGTTCTGGCTGATCTGGATGGTGCTGACGATGAACGTGTCGGCCGGCATCGGCGTGATCGGCATGGCCAGTCCGATGCTGCAGGAGGTGTTCGGCGGCAACCTGATCGGGGTCGCGAAGCGCTTCGGTGAACTCGACAAGGCCCAGCTGACGGCGATCGCTGGCATCGCCGCCGGCTTTGCGGCTCTGCTGAGCCTGTTCAACATCATGGGTCGCTTCTTCTGGGCCAGCCTGTCGGACAGACTGGGCCGCAAGCTCACCTACACGGTGTTCTTCATCCTCGGCGGCGTGCTGTATTTCAGCATCCCGGCCAGTGCCGGCGCCGGCAGCAAGCTGCTGTTCGTCGGCGCGTTTTGCATCATCCTGAGCATGTACGGCGGCGGTTTCGCCACCGTGCCCGCCTACCTGGGCGACATGTTTGGCACGCAGATGGTCGGTGCGATCCATGGCCGCCTGCTGACGGCCTGGTCGACCGCCGGCATCCTGGGCCCGATCGTCGTCAACTACATGCGCGAGTACCAGCTGGGACTCGGCATTCCGCGCGAGCAGGTCTACAACCAGACCATGTACATCCTCGTGGGCATGCTGGTGATCGGGTTGATCTGCAACCTGATGGTCCGCCCGGTGGCCGACAAGTGGTTCATGACGGAAGCGGAACTGGCGGAAGAAAAGCGGTTGGCGCACGAGCGGGCGGTGGCCGCCGAGGTCGGGTCCGCCTCGGGCCCGGCCGCGCCGCCGACCACCACGCTGGCAGTCGCCTTGGCCTGGCTGGCGGTGGGACTGCCTTTGGCCTGGGGGGTCTACAAGACGCTGCAGAGCGCCGGCAAGTTCTTTCAGTGACGCAGGGCACTGCGGCCCGCGCGGGCGCCGTCGCCAAGGCGCGCGAATCGCCCGCGAGCGGGCGTGCTCGGTCGCGCCATCACGAATGCGAATCGATTGGTTCAGCCAATGCATTGGACAGGGTGATCCGCGCGAGGCGATAGTTCGACGTTGAATGCGTTCGCGAGGCACGGCCGTTGAACCACCCGACGATACCCATCGCAGTGGCCGCTCCTGAGCGGAAGCGCAAGCGTCAGGCGCCCAAGGGCCGACGTGTCGACCCGACTGCCCTTGCCGAGGTGCAAGCGCTGCTCGGCGGCGAGCCGCTGCGGCGTGACCGGCTGATCGAGTACCTGCATCGCATCAACGACCGTCATGGCCAACTCAGCGCGCCGCATCTGGCGGCGTTGGCGCAGGAGCTGCGACTGGCGCAGACCGAGGTGTATGAGGTCGCCAGCTTCTATCACCACTTCGACATCGTGAAGGAAGGCACCGACGGCAAGGTGCCTGCGGCGCCCGCGCTCACGGTGCGGGTGTGCGACGGCTTGAGCTGCGAGATGGCGGGCGCTCAAGACCTGCTCGCGCGCCTGCCGGCGTTGCTCGGCGCCGAGGTGCGCGTGCTGGCGGCACCGTGCGTCGGGCGTTGCGAGCAGGCGCCGGTGGCGGTGGTGCACCACAACGCGCTGCCGCATGCGACGCCCGACGCGGTGCGAAGCAAGGCCGCGTCGCGCGCCACCGCACCCGAGACCGAGCCCTACATCGATCTGCAGGCCTATCAAGCGCAAGGTGGCTATGCGCTGCTGCGCGAGTGCATCGAGGGTCGCCGCGACATCGAAGGCGTATTGAAGACACTCGAGGATTCGGGCCTGCGCGGACTCGGAGGCGCAGGGTTTCCGGCTGGCCGCAAATGGCGCATCGTGCGCGCGGAACCGGCGCCGCGCCTGATGGCGGTGAACATCGACGAGGGCGAACCCGGCACCTTCAAGGATCGCTACTACCTCGAACGCGATCCGCACCGCTTCATCGAAGGCATGCTGATCGCGGCCTGGGCGGTGGGCATCGACTCGATCTACGTCTACCTGCGCGACGAGTACCACGGCTGCCGCGAACTGCTCGAGGTCGAACTGGCCAAGCTGCACGCCGAGCCGCCTGCCGGCGCGCTGCCGATGATCGAACTGCGTCGCGGCGCCGGCGCCTACATTTGTGGCGAAGAGTCCGCGATGATCGAATCGATCGAGGGCAAGCGCGGGCTGCCGCGCCTGCGGCCGCCGTACGTGGCGCAAGTCGGCCTGTTCGGCCGGCCGACACTGGAGCACAACTTCGAGACGCTGTACTGGGTGCGCGAGCTGCTCGAAAAGGGCGCCCCCTGGTTCGCGTCACAGGGGCGCAACGGCCGCAAGGGGCTGCGCAGCTTCTCGGTCTCCGGCCGCGTCAAGGAGCCTGGTGTCAAGCTCGCACCGGCCGGCATCACGCTGCAGCAGCTGGTCGATGAGTTCTGTGGCGGCATGCAAGACGGCCACACGCTGTACGGCTACCTGCCGGGCGGCGCGTCGGGCGGCATCCTGCCGGCGTCGCTGGCCAACGTGCCGCTGGACTTCGACACGCTGCAGCCGCATGGCTGCTTCATCGGCTCGGCCGCCGTGGTGGTGCTGTCGGACCACGACAGTGCGATGGACGCCGCCCGCAACACGATGCGATTCTTCAAGCACGAGTCGTGCGGCCAGTGCACACCGTGCCGTGCCGGCACCGCGAAGTCGCTGGGGCTAATCGAGCAACCGACCTGGGACGTGGGCCTGTTGGCCGAGCTGTCGCAGGTGATGCGCGACGCATCGATCTGCGGCCTCGGCCAGGCGGCGCCGAACCCGGTGGACAGCGTGATCAAGTACTTCCCGCACGAGTTGAAGCAAAGGGGCGCGAAGGCATGAACGCGATCACCCGCGCCGAGCGCGCCAAGTTGATGGCCGAGCAGGTGCCGTTCAAGCTCGACGGCCGTCCCGTCGTCGCGCGGGGTGCGGAGACCATCCTCGACGTCGCCAAACGCGAACGCATCAAGATCCCGCACCTGTGCCACAAGGACGGCCTCGATCCGGTGGGCAACTGCCGCTCTTGCATGGTCGAGATCGCCGGCGAGCGTGTGCTCGCGCCGTCCTGCTGCCGCCGGCCGACCGCTGGCATGGAGGTGCAAACCGCCAGCGAACGCGCGCGCAAGTCGCAGGCGCTGGTGCTCGAGCTGTTGCAGTGCGATATGCCCGAGACGCTCTACACGCGGCGCAACGAGGTCGACTTCTGGTCGGAGCACCTGCACGTCGGCAAGCCGCGCTTCGCGCCGCGCCAGCAGGTGGCGCGTGACGCCAGCCACCCGGCGATCGAGGTCAACCTCGACGCCTGCATCCAGTGCACACGCTGCCTGCGGGCTTGCCGCGACGAGCAGGTCAACGACGTGATCGGCCTGGCATTCCGCGGCGAGCACGCGCAGATCGTGTTCGACATGAACGACCCGATGGGTGCCTCGACCTGCGTGGCGTGCGGCGAATGCGTTCAGGCCTGCCCGACCGGAGCACTCGCACCCGCACGCGAAGCGCAGCTGACGGTGCCCGACAAGCAGGTCGAATCGTTGTGTCCGTTCTGCGGCGTCGGCTGCCAGCTGACCTATCACGTCAAGGACAACACGATCCTCTATGTGCAGGGCCGTGACGGCCCGGCGAACCACAGCCGGCTGTGCGTCAAGGGCCGCTACGGTTTTGACTATGCGCACCATCCGCAACGTTTGACTAAACCCTTGATCCGTCGCGCCGACGCGCCCAAGCGCGGTGACTTCACGATGGACCCCGACGACGTGATGTCGGTGTTCCGCGAAGCCACTTGGGACGAGGCGCTGCAACTGGCCGGCGGCACGCTGCGCAAGCTGCGCGACACGCACGGCCGCTACGCGCTGGCCGGCTTCGGCTCGGCCAAGGGCAGCAACGAAGAGGCGTATCTGTTCCAGAAACTGGTGCGCACCGGCTTTGGCAGCAACAACGTCGACCACTGCACGCGGCTGTGCCATGCCTCGAGCGTGGCGGCGCTGCTCGAGGGCATCGGCTCAGGCGCGGTCAGCAACCCGGTGATGGACGTGACGCAGGCCGAAGTGGTGATCCTGATCGGCGCCAACCCGACGGTGAACCATCCGGTGGCCGCCACCTGGATGAAGAACGCCGTCGAGCACGGCACCAAGCTGATCGTGATGGACCCGCGCAAGAGCGACCTGTCGCGCCATGCCCATCGCTTCCTGCAGTTCACGCCCGACACCGACGTCGCGCTGCTCAACGCGATGATGCACGTGATCGTCGAGGAAGGGCTGGTCGACCAGAAGTTCATCGCCGACCGCACGCTCGGCTACGAGGCGCTGGCGCACAACGTCAAGGGCTACAGCCCGGAGGCGATGGCGCCGATCTGCGGCATCCCGGCCGAGACGATCCGCGAGGTGGCGCGGCTGTACGCCACCAGCAAGGCCTCGATGATCCTGTGGGGCATGGGCATCAGCCAGCACGTGCACGGCACCGACAACGCACGCTGCCTGATCGCGCTGTCGCTGATGACCGGCCAGATCGGCCGCCCCGGCACCGGTCTGCATCCGCTGCGCGGCCAGAACAACGTGCAAGGCGCGTCCGACGCCGGGCTGATCCCGATGATGTACCCCGACTACCAGCGCGTCGACAACAAGGACGCCAAAGCGCGCTTCGCCAGAGCGTGGGGTTTGGCGCCCGAGCAACTCGACGACAAGCCGGGCCTGACCGTGGTCGAGGTCATCCACGCGATCGACGCCGGCCAGATCAAGGGCATGTACATCATGGGCGAGAACCCCGCGATGAGCGACCCCGATGCCGACCACGCGCGCGATGCACTGGCCAGGCTCGAGATGCTGGTGGTGCAGGACATCTTCCTCACCGAGACCGCGTACCTGGCCGACGTGATCCTGCCCGCGTCGGCGTTCCCGGAGAAGTACGGCACCTTCACCAACACCGATCGCATGGTGCAGCTCGGCCGCCAGGCGCTGCAGCCGCCCGGCGATGCGCGCCAGGACCTGTGGATCATTCGCCAGATGGCGCGGCAGTTGGGTTTGAAGTGGCCCGACTATGGCGACGCCAACGAAGCGGCCAGCGCCGCGGTGTTCGACGAGATGCGCCACACGATGCCGAGCATCGCCGGCATCACATGGCAGCGTCTGCAGGCCGAACACAGCGTGACCTACCCATGCCCGAACGAGGGCGACCCCGGCCGGCCGGTGGTGTTCGACGACCGTTTTCCCACGGCCACCGGCAAGGCGCGGTTCGTGCCGGCCGACCTGATCCCGGCCAACGAACGCCCCGATGCCGACTACCCGATGGTGCTGATCACCGGCCGCCAGCTCGAGCATTGGCACACCGGCAGCATGACGCGCCGCGCCGGCGTGCTCGATGCGATCGAGCCCGATCCGGTGGCGATGCTGCATCCGGTCGATCTGGCCAAGCTGGGCATCAAGCCCGGCGGCATCTTGACGATCGAGTCGCGTCGCGGCCAGGTGAGCCTGTACGCGCGCGACGACGACAGCTCGCCGCCGGGCGCGGTGTTCGTGCCGTTCTGCTACTACGAGGCGGCGATCAACAAGCTGACCAATCCGGCGCTCGACCCGTTCGGCAAGATCCCGGAGTTCAAGTACTGTGCGGTGCGCGTCAGCGTCGGCGGGCCGGAGCCGCGCAGTTCGAGTTTCGGTGCCGGACAGGTGCTGGCTGAGGTCGCGGTGAATTAACCTCGCGCGATGCGATCGCGCGGCGTCCACCTCGAGTACAGCTTCCAGCCCGACGGCCAGCGCGGCGCCGACGTCCACAACCCGCTGTTCGAGCTGCTGTCGATGCTGCGCGAGCACGGCTCTATCCAGCATGCCGCTCGAGCGATGGGGGCGTCGTACCGCCATGTCTGGGGCGCGCTGAAACATTGGGAGTCGGTGCTCGGCGAGCCGCTGGTCACCTGGGTGCAGGGGCAGCCGGCGCGCCTGACGCCGTTCGCGCAGCGCATGGTGTGGGCCGAGGCGCGCGCACGCGCGCGCCTGGCACCGCACATCGAGGCGTTGCGCGTCGAACTCGAACGGGTGCTCGCCGAGGCGCTCGACGGCACGCAGCAGGTGCTGACTCTGTATGCGAGCCACGACATGGCGCTGCCGCTGCTGCGCGAGCGCGCCGGCAGCGAACACCGGCTGCACGTCGAACTGCGATTCGCCGGCAGCGTCGATGCGTTGCGCGCGTTGGCCGACGGCCGCTGCGTGGTGGCGGGGTTCCACGTGCCTCGGCTGCCGTCGGGCGGCAAGCTGTTCGAGAAGAGCCTGAAGCCGCTGCTGAAGCCCGGGCGCCACAAGCTGATCGGCTGCGCGCGCCGCAGGCAGGGCCTGATCCTCGCCAAGGGCAACCCGCATGCCATCGCTTCGCTGCACGATCTGACCGGCAGCGGCCTGCGTTTCGTCAATCGCCAACACGGCTCGGGCACGCGACTGCTGACCGAGCAGCTGCTGCAGATCGAAGGCATCGACCCGGAGACGATCGCCGGCTATCGCGACAGTGCGGAGAACAGCCACCTCGCGGTGGCTGCCGCGGTGGCCAGCGGCTCGGCCGATGCCGGCGTGGGCATCGAAGCGGCGGCGCGCGACTTCGGGCTGGACTTCGTGCCGCTGGCCGAAGAGGACTACTTTCTGGTCTGCCTGCGCGACGCACTGGACACACCGCCGGTGCTCAAGTTGCGCGAGGTGTTGGCCAGCGCGTCGTGGCAACAGACGTTGCGCAGGCTGCCGGGCTATGCGGGCGACCGTTCTGGACAGGTGTTGTCGCTGACCCGCGCACTGCCGTGGTGGACCTTTCGCGCGCGCAAACGCAGCACGGCGTCGCGCTGACCCGCCGCTGCCGGGCGCACCCTGGCCGCGCGCTATGTCGAAGCTTTCATATCGCGGCAATGCAGCGCCTTGCGTAGGCTGGACGGCATGCCGACTCGCCTGACGCGCTCCATCTCGCTTCGCCGCGCTGGCGGGATGCGCCCGAGCTGATGCGAGGCGCGATGGCTGCCGCGATGCTGGTTGCGCTGGGGGTGGCCGCGCAGCCGCAAGGCGAAGCCGAGCTGCGCGTCTATGCGGCAGGCAGCCTGCGCGCCGCGTTGACCGAGGTGGCGCGCGCGTTCGAGTCGGCCGAGCCGGGCGCTCGTGTGGTCTTCACCTTCGGCGCATCGGGCCTGCTCAAAGACCGCATCGCCGCCGGCGAGCCTGCCGACGTGTTCGCATCGGCCAACATGGCGCATCCGCAGGCGCTGGCTGCCGCCGGTCAGGCGCGCGACGTGCGGCGCTTCGCGCGCAACGCGATGTGCGCACTGGTCGCACCGGCGGTCGCGCTGACCGCCGACACGCTGGTCGATCGACTGCTCGATCCGCAGGTCAAGGTCGGGACGTCGACACCCAAGGCAGATCCCTCGGGCGACTACGCCTGGATGGTGTTCGAGCGCATCGAGCGGCAGGGCCGGCCCGGCGCGTTCAGGCAGCTGACCGAGAAGGCCAGGCAGCTCACCGGAGGCCCGAACTCGCCGCCGCCGCCAGCGGGCCGCAACGTGTACGCCGAACTGGTGGCACAGGGCCAGGCCGATGTGTTCATCACCTACTGCACCAACGCCACCATCGCGTTGCACGAGCAACCGACGCTGCGCATGGTGCCCATGCCCGATCCGGTCAATGTCAGCGCCGACTATGGCGTGGCCACCCTGGCCGGGGCGGCGCCGGCGGCCCGGCGTTTCGTCGACTACCTGCTCGGGCCGCACGGCCAGGCCACGCTCGCACGCCATGGCTTTGCGCCGGGCTGAAAGATCACATGGGTGCACGATGGAGTTGCTCGATCGCCAGCCTGCTGGTGATGGCGACGCTCGGCGCCACGTCGCAAGTTCGCGCGGCCGACGAGTTGCGGGTGACTGGCGACGTCAAGCGGCCGCTGACGCTGGATGTGGCCGCGTTGCGCGAGATGCCGGCGGCCGCCCAGACGAGCGCACGCCTGACGCGCGAGGTCAGCGGTCAGCCGCAAACGGCCGCCGTGGTCAAAGGTGTACGCTTGCTTGCGCTGTTGGAGCAAGCCGGTCTTGCCGAGCGCGATCGTTTCGACTGGCGCAAGACGGTGGTGATCGCCAGCGCGCGTGACGGCTACCGCGTAGTGTTCTCCTGGCCCGAGCTGGCCAACACCGCGGCAGGCTCGCAGGTGATGGTGGTGTACGAGCGCGACGGCGCGCCGCTGGGAGCGCAGGAGGGCCCACTGACGATCGAGTCGCCGGGCGACGTGCGCAGCGGCCCTCGCCACGTCAAGTGGCTGAGTGGCATCGAGGTGAAGGTGCTGCGCGACTGACCGGCTCGCGCGTGCGGACGATGTGCGTTCAACGCGGCTGCGATTGCAGGTGCTGCAACTCATCGGCGGTGTTGGCGTTGAAGAAGGCCGCCGCATCGTCGAACTCGACATTCACGCAGCGGTGCAGCGCGGTCCAGCGATCGATCTTGCGCTGCCCCTGGTGCAGGAAAGCCACCAGGCTTTCCATCAACGTGGCCTTCATCAAGCAGAACACCGGCTGCGCCGTCACCACGCCGCCCTCGCGGGTGGCCGCCATCGCGATGTCGGCGTTCGCGCTCTCCAGGCCCGCCGCCAGGCGCTCGACCAGGTCGAGCGGAAAGTTCGGCGTGTCGCAGGGCACGGTCACCAGGTACGGTGTCTCGCAGCGCTCCAGCCCCGACAGCATGCCGGCCAGCGGGCCGGCATAGTCGGCCTGCGCGTCGGGCCACACCGGCACGCCCATCGATTCATAGGCTGCAAGGTTGCGGTTGGCATTGATCATCGAGGCGCCGACCTGCGGCTGCAGCCTGAGCAGGGCGTGCAGCGCCAACGGCATGCCCAGGTGGTTCTGCAGGCCCTTGTCGACGCCGCCCATGCGGCTGCCGCGACCGCCCGCCAACACCATGCCGGTGATGAGATCGCGCTCCAAGCTGTCACGACTCCAGCAGATCGAAGGCCTGCGCCTCGACCTGCATGAATGCGCGCGTCATCGCGGCCACGGCGCGCCAGGTGGCCGCGCGCGGATGGGCTTGGACGGCGTCGCACAGTTGATCGACCCAAGGCTGCAAGTGAGCGCGGAAGAAACGCCGCTGCTGTTCGAGGTTGCACACGGCGGCGTCGTCGCCCGCGATCAGGTAGCGCATCACCTCCAGCAGGTAGGCGATGTGGTCTTCGGTCTCGCCACTTTGCGCGTCGCGGGTCAGCCCCAGTTGCAGCAGGTCAGCGCGCAGTCGCGCCAGCGGCTGTTCGTTGAGGAAGCCGCTCAGGTAGTACGAGCCGAACACCAAGACCTCCGGCTTGCCGACGCCGAGGAAGAGGGCATCGTGCTCGGCGGCCGTCGCATCGACCGTGGTGGCGCGCATCGCCGCGACCAGTGCCTGCCAAGGCGACTCGAGGTGCGCCCCAGGCTCGCTCGCCTGCGTGACGGCGACCTTGAACTGCTGCAGCAACGCATCGTCCGGCGGCGCCAGCCAGAGGCGGGCCAGCAGTCCGTACAGATCGGCGCGTGCCGTTTCCTCGCCGCTGTCCGGGGTGGTGAAGTGCAGCGGGTTGACGGTGGGGGCGGCGCTCATGGTCAGAGGTCGGTGATGCGCACTTCGCCGGGGTTGGTATGGATATCGATGACACGGCAGTCGCTGCACATCTTCAGGCGCTCGGCCGCCGCGCCCTGGAAGGCCGCATGGCCCGCGAGCTTGCCGATCATGGCCTCGATCGCTCGCAGCGTACCGAAGGGCTTGCCGCAGCGCACGCAGCGATAGGGTGCCACTTCGTGCAGCACGCGTGCTTCCTTGCGTGCCTTGCCCGCATCGGCCAGCCACAAGCGCGGCTCGAGCGTGATGGCCTGCTCCGGGCATGTGTTGGCGCACAGGCCGCACTGCACACAGTTCTTCTCGATGAAGCGCAGCTGCGGCCGCTCGGGGTTGTCGAGCAGCGCACCCTCTGGGCAGGCGCCGACGCAGCTCAGGCACATCGTGCAGCGTTCGGTGTCGATGCGCAGGCTGCCGAAAGGGGCACCGGCGGCAGGCAGGGCGATCGCCTCGGCAGGCTGCGGCGCGTGCACCAACAGATGGTCGATCGCCAGCTCCAGCGTCGTGCGCTTGTTGGCCTGCGCGTTGAACCCGGCGGCGCGCGACACGCCGGCGGCGGCGGGTTCGCGCAGCTCGGCGTCCAACTCCGCCAGGCTGCCCGCTTCGTTGCGGGCGTTCATCACCTTGAAGTGGCGGCCCGCATAACCCAGGCCCTGGAGCACGGCCTGCGCCAGCGCCATCTGTTCGGCGATGGCCCGCCGGTACTGGGGCGCGTCGTCGTCGGTCATCAGCACCCACACCTGGTTGGCACCCTGCGCGATGGCGCTCAGCCACAGATCGAGCCCGGTGCTCGCCGAGTGCCACACGGCCACCGGGATCACGCGGGCCGGCACGCCGTGGATGCGCCGATCGGTGCGGGCGGCACGACCGAGGGCCTCGATGATTTGCATCCCTGCGCTGTCGCCGTGGATCAGCAGCGCCGCGTCGCGGCCGCCGGCCTGCGCATAGGTGCGCAACAGCGTGCGCAGACGCTGCCCCTGCTCGACGGCGCTCGGGTAGCCGAAGCTGATGGCACCGCTCGGACACACCGTGCTGCAGGCGCCGCAGCCGACGCACAAATGCGGCTCGACGACGATGCCACCGGTGGGCTTGGCCGCGGCGCCGAGGGCGCGCTCGGGCCCACCGCGGGCCTTGCCCTGCAGCTTGCCCTTGAGCGACGCGTCGCTGGAGATGGCCTGTGCCGAGCAGACATCGATGCAGGCGCTGCAGCCGATGAGTTGATTGCGGCTGTGCGCACAGAGCTTCTGCTGGTAGGCGAAGAACTTGGGCTTCTCGAACTCGCCGACCGCGTCGCGCAGCTCGAGCACCGCCTTCGCGAGCGCCAGCGCGTCGTCGCCGACATGAAAGTAGCCCTGCGGCGCCTGGTGCATCGCGAACGCGCGGTCGACTCGCAAGTCGAGCACCAGGTCGAACGACTCGCTCGTGGTCTGCTGCGCGCGCTCGAAATCGATCGCGCCGGCGGCATCGCAGGCGCGCACGCAGTCGCGGTGGCTGCGGCACCGGGTGAGGTCGATCTGGTAGCTGAAGTCGATGGCGCCCTCGGGGCACGCCGCGATGCACGCGTTGCAGCGGGTGCACAGGTCCAGATCGATCGGATTGGTGCTCGCCCACTGGGCTTCGAACGCGCCCAGCCAGCCCGACAGGCGCAGCAGTCGGCCGCTGTGCACGGCCCAACGATGCGGCTGCGCCACCGGCCCCCCCGAGCCGTCGATCAGCAGGTTGACGTCGAGTTTGTCGGCCAGCATCGCGGCCGCGCGTTCGGCGGCCGACGCGGGGCCGACGATCAGGCAGCGGCCACCCGAGCGGTAGCTCACCTGGGCCACCGGCTGCGGCGCCGGCAGTTGTGCGGCGGCGATCAGTGCCGCGATCTTGGGCGTCGCCTGGGCGCCGTCGCGCGACCAACCACCGGTCTCGCGGATGTTGACGAAGCGGATCGGCCGCACGTCGAGCGCGGCCGCGCCTTCGGTCTGGTCGTTCAATTCGAGGAACAGGCGCTGTTCCTGCGTGCAGGCGACCAGCAACTCTTCGACTGCCGCCCCGGTGGCCTTGGCCGCACGCTGGAACGCTCCCGCCTCACGCCGGCACAGCAGCGTGTGCTCGACCTCGAGTCCGTCAGGGCTCGCCGCTGCCGTCTGCTGCAGCGCCCGGCTCAGGGCTCGCACATCCAGCGGCATCGTGTGGTTGCAGTTGCAGATCAGGGTCTTCATTGCCATCGGGGCTCGGGGTATCTGGCGGCGTGGGCAGCGCAACGCCCGCGCTGAGTGTCGCGGCGCTTGGCGTCTTGGCTTCGTCGACCTGGGAATCGACCAGGCCGAGAAAACTCGACCGCAACATCTGGCGCGCGACATGGGCGGGTAGCGGGTCGGGTCGGTTGTAGTCGTCGATGTAGGTGTCGAGCCCGTCCATCACGTTGTAGTGCGGGTCTTCGAACAGCTTCTTCAGCGCCGCGTTCCTGACATCGCCGTCGACGCCGGGCGCCACGAAGCGAGCGAAGTCCGATTCGCGGGTCAGGCTCGCCACGTCGCTCAGGGTGGGTGGCGCTGGCTCGGCGGCTGCAGGTGAGTCACCTGCCGGGATCGCCGTGGCAGGGGGGGCGGGCTGCGCCCTGTCCACTGGGGTCGCCACCGGTGGCGGCGCAAGCCGCTCGGCGGGGACGCTCGCGGCGCTCGGGGCCGGCGGTTGCTCGACCGGGTCGGGATCGGGCCTGCCGGCGCGGAGGGCAGCCTTGCGGCGCGACCAGCGCGCCAGGAAGGGCGTGTCGTCACTGCTCATGGCTGGCGGTCGCCCGGGGCCCGAAACGACGCCGGACGGCGGCGCTGCTTGGGTTCCGGGTGGTAGTGCAGCTCGGTGAACGCCTGCAGCCAGGCCACTACGTCGGCTGGCAACGGCACGTTGTCGACTCGCTCCTGCGCGTCGAGCAGACGGCCCGCTTCGTTGTACGACAGTGTCACCAGCTCGGGCCAGGCGCGCGGCGGATCGGACTCGTCGGCGCGCCACATCACGAACCACACCGGGTTGCCCGAGCTGAGGTTGAGGTAGTAGCCCTCGGCCTCGTCGCGATGCAGGCTGACCTGCAGGCCGGGATGCAGGTGCAATGCGCTGCGGCCGTCGTCGCGCAGCAGGCGCGCCGAGTCACCGAATCCGCCCTCGTCGACCACGACGTCGGCGATGCGAAAGCGCCAAGCCTCCCAGGCACTGGGCTGTCGCAGCCGCTCCATCAGGACGGCCACGCGCAAGGTAGGGGTCGAATCCATCGTCGTCGCCGAGCCAGTCTAAACAGCCAAGTGGCGCCGCGGCGTCGCATGCGTCACCAAAAGGGTCAACGCCGCACCCGGGCGAGCCCTGATTGATTTGCGGGTTTACTCTGACACCTAATGCATAGGTTGATCTGCACCCGTTTGCATAGGTGACGTTGGAGTCTGCCCGATTGGAGCCAGCCATGGAAGAACGCAACAACCCGCCCGTCCTCAAGCGCCGCCTGCTGCTGGGTGGGGCCGGCACCGTCGGCGCCTTGGCGGCTGCGGTGGCCCTGATGCCCAAGACCGAGCCGCAAACGGCCGCGGTCGACGGATTGAAAACGCCGCCTGAGCAGGGCGGCGGCTACCAGGTCACCGACCACGTGCTGCGCTACTACCGGACCACCAAGGTCTGAGCCGCGGCCACGTCACGCCATTCGCTTATTTCCTGCAATCGGTTCGATCCGCGAGAGGTTCAACCATGCTGCTCACCCGCAAGTCCAACAGCGCCGGGTTGCCGACGACGAGTCTCGTGCACAGCCTGTCGCGCGGCGCCGCGCGCGCCATTCCGACGCTGGACCGGCGCACGTTCCTGCGGCGCTCCGGGCTTGGCCTCGGCGCCGGCATCGCCGCATCGCAGCTCACGCTGGTGCGCAAGTCGCATGCGGCGGACGCCGGCAAGTCGGCCGACGGGGCGCGCAAGGTCGAAGTCAAGCGCACGGTGTGCGGCCACTGTTCGGTCGGCTGCGCGCTCGATGCGGTGGTCGAGAACGGCGTCTGGGTCCGCCACGAGCCGGTGTTCGACAGCCCGATCAACCTGGGCTCGCACTGCGCCAAGGGCGCGGCGGTGCGCGAGCACGGCCACGGCGAGTACCGGCTGCGGGCGCCGATGAAGCTCGTCGACGGCAAGTACCAGAAAATCACCTGGGACCAGGCGCTCGACGAGATCAGCGCCAAGATGCTCGAGCTGCGCAAGCAAAGCGGCCCCGATTCGATCTTCGTGGTCGGTTCGTCCAAGCACAACAACGAGCAGTCGTATCTGCTGCGCAAGTGGATGAGCCTGTGGGGCAGCAACAACTGCGACCACCAGGCGCGCATCTGCCACAGCACCACGGTGGCCGGCGTGGCCAACACCTGGGGCTACGGCGCGATGACCAATTCGTATAACGACATGCAGAACTCGAAGGCTGCGATGTACATCGGCAGCAACGCTGCCGAGGCGCACCCGGTGTCGCTGCTGCACATGCTGCACGCCAAGGAAAACGGCTGCAAGATGATCGTCGTCGATCCGCGGTTCACGCGCACGGCCGCCAAGGCCGACGAGTACGTGCGCATCCGCTCCGGTACCGACATCGCGTTCCTGTTCGGCGTGCTGCACCACATCTTCAAGAACGGCTGGGAAGACAAGAAATACATCGCCGACCGCGTCTACGGCATGGACAAGGTGCGCGAAGACGTGATGGCGAAGTGGACACCCGACAAGGTGCAGGACGTCTGCGGCGTCGACGAGGCCACCGTCTACAAGGTGGCCGAAATCATGGCCAAGAACCGGCCGAGCACGATCGTGTGGTGCATGGGCCAGACCCAGCACAGCATCGGCAACGCCATCGTGCGCGCCTCGTGCATCGTGCAGCTGGCGCTGGGCAACATCGGCGTCTCGGGTGGCGGCGCCAACATCTTCCGCGGTCACGACAACGTGCAGGGCGCCACCGACGTCGGACCCAACCCCGACTCGCTGCCAGGCTACTACGGGCTGGCCGACGGCGCGTTCAAGCACTACGCGAACGCCTGGAAGGTCGACTTCGACTGGATCAAGAAGCAATACGCGCCGGGCATGATGGGCAAGCCCGGCATGACGGTGTCGCGCTGGATCGACGGCGTGATGGAGAAGAACGAGCTGATCGATCAGGACGGCAACCTGCGCGGCCTGTTCTTCTGGGGTCACGCGCCCAACTCGCAAAGCCGTGGTCTGGAGATGAAGCGGGCGATGGACAAGCTCGACCTGCTGGTGGTGATCGATCCGTTCCCGTCGGCCACCGCGGCGATGGCGGCGATGCCCGGCAAGGCCGAAGACCTGAACCCCAAGCGGGCGGTCTACCTGCTGCCGGCGTGCACCCAGTTCGAGACCAGCGGCTCGGTCACGGCGTCGAACCGCTCGATCCAATGGCGCGAGAAGGTGATCGAGCCGCTGTGGCAAAGCCGCTCCGACCACATGATCATGTACCAGCTGGCGGGCAAGCTGGGGTTCGACAAGGAGCTGACCAAGAACTACAAGATGCAGAAGGTCAATGACCTCGACGAACCGGTGCCCGAAGACATCCTGCGTGAGATCAACGCCACCAACTGGACCATTGGCTACACCGGGCAGAGCCCCGAGCGCTTGAAGGCGCACATGCGCAACATGAACGTCTTCGACGTCAAGACGTTGCGCGCCAAGGGCGGCATCGACAAGGAGACCGGCTATTCGCTCGACGGCGACTACTTTGGCCTGCCGTGGCCGTGCTACGGCACGCCGGAGATGAAGCACCCGGGCTCGCCCAATCTGTACGACACGTCGCGCCATGTGATGGACGGTGGCGGCAACTTCCGCGCCAACTTCGGTGTCGAGCGCGATGGTGTCAACCTGCTCGCCGGCGACGGATCGCACAGCAAGGGTGCCGAGTTGACGACCGGCTATCCCGAGTTCGACCACCTGCTGCTGAAGAAGCTCGGCTGGTGGGACGACCTCACAGACGCCGAGAAGAAGGCCGCCGAAGGCAAGAACTGGAAGACCGATCCGTCGGGCGGCATCATCCGTGTCGCGATGAAGGTGCACGGCTGCCATTGCTTTGGCAACGCCAAGGCCCGTGCGCTGGTGTGGAACTTCCCCGACCCGGTGCCGCAGCACCGCGAGCCGTTGTATTCGAACCGGCCCGATCTGGTGGCCAAGTACCCGACGCACGACGACAAGAAGGCCTTCTGGCGCCTGCCGACGCTGTTCAAGACCGTGCAGGAGAAGAACAAGGACATCGGCAAGACTTTCCCGCTGATCATGACCAGCGGCCGCCTGGTCGAGTACGAGGGCGGCGGCGAGGAGACGCGCTCCAACCCCTGGCTGGCCGAGCTGCAGCAGGAGATGTTCGTCGAGATCAACCCCAAGGCGGCCAACGACCGCGGCATCCGCAACGGCGACTTCGTGTGGGTCAAGACGCCGCCGATGCAGGCCGTGCCCGAGTTCAAGGGCCTGCGCGTGCGCGCGCAAGTGACCGAGCGGGTCGATGCGCAGACGGTGTTCCTGCCGTTCCACTTTTCGGGCCGCTGGGGCGGCATCGACATGTTGCCGTACTACCCGCAGGGTGCCGCTCCGGTGATCCGCGGCGAGGCGGTCAACACGGCCACCACGTACGGCTACGACAGCGTGACGATGATGCAAGAGACCAAGACCACGGTGTGTCAGGTCGAGAAGGCCACGGCCTAAGGAATTACATGGACCCCCAAGCTCACATTCGTTCGCTGCCCCCCGAGGGGGCGCCGTCCTCCCTTGGGGGCGGCCCGGCAGGAGGACTGACATGGCCCGCATGAAATTCATCTGCGACTCCGAGCGCTGCATCGAGTGCAACGGCTGCGTCACGGCCTGCAAGGCCGAGCACGACGTGCCGTGGGGCGTCAACCGCCGGCGCGTGGTCACGCTCAACGATGGCGTGCCCGGCGAGAAGAGCATCTCGGTGGCCTGCATGCACTGCAGCGACGCGCCGTGCATGGCGGTGTGCCCAGTCGACTGTTTCTACCGCACCGACGAAGGCGTGGTGCTGCACGACAAGGACGTCTGCATCGGCTGCGGCTACTGCTCGTACGCCTGCCCGTTCGGCGCGCCGCAGTTCCCGACCAACGGCACGTTCGGGCTGCGCGGCAAGATGGACAAGTGCACCTTCTGCGCCGGCGGTCCCGAGGCCAACGGCAGCGAGGCCGAGTTCGAGAAGTATGGTCGCAACCGCCTGGCCGAAGGCAAGTTGCCGGCGTGCGCAGAGATGTGTTCGACCAAGGCGTTGTTGGGTGGCGATGGTGACGTGGTGGCCGACATCTTCCGCAACCGCGTGCTGGTGCGCGGCAAGGGCAGCGAGGTCTGGGGTTGGGGCACTGCCTACGGCAGGCCCGCCACCGGCGGTGCCCCGCCGGCCAAGCCGGAGGGCAAGAAGTCATGATCATGCGCACTGTGGCGTGGGTGTTGTGCGGCGCGGCCATCACGCTGGCCGCCTGCGGCGAGAAGACATCGGGCGCGGCCAAGAAGTCCGACGTGCCGGCGTACCAGGGGTCCGTCGGTGCCAGCGCCTATGTGGCCGACGGCTGGAAGGCGGGCGACCAGGCAGCATGGGAGTTGCAGTTGCGCAATCGCATGCAGGGCCAGAACGAATACGCTCGCATACCCACCAAGCCCTGAGCACCGGCAGGCCAAGGAGCAAGCATGCACAGCCCGTTGCGGCGACTGATCTATGCACCGATGCTGGCGGCCGCGCTCGCGTTCGGCTTCGCCGTCGGCGCCCTGGGGCAGACGGCCACCGTGCCCGACGACCCGGCGGGCGGCAAGGCGCCCGCCGGCACGCCGCGCGGTTTCGTGGTTCCGGCCGATCCCAGCCCTGACGAGACCAACGCCCAGCGCGGCAAGAGTCAGCCCGGCAACAACGCACCGCTCTGGCGTGCGGTGCGCGAGTCAGGCAATACCCAGGGCTTCACCACGTTGCCCGGCGAAGAGCAGGGGGTGCTGATCCAGCGCTTCGTTCAATACCCCGGTGCGCCGCTCACCACCGCCGGCGAGGCCTGGCGCCTGGTGCGCAACCAATGGATCATTCCTTATGGCGGCGCATTGCTGCTGCTGATGGCCGTCGCGATCGGACTGTTCTATTGGCGCAAGGGCCCGATGGGCAGCGATGCGGTCGATACCGGGCGGCGCATCGAGCGCTTCACCTACTTCGAGCGTGCGGCGCACTGGAGCGTGGCAATCACCTTCGTCGTGCTGGCCGTCTCGGGACTCGTGATGGCGTTCGGCAAGTTCATCCTGCTGCCACTGATCGGCAGCACGCTGTTCGGCTGGCTGACCTACGCGCTGAAGACGGCGCACAACCTGGCCGGGCCGCTGTTCGCGGTCGCGCTCGTCGTCTTCATCGTCGGCTACATCCGCGACAACATCCCGCGCGCCTACGACCTGAAGTGGATCGCCAAGGCCGGTGGCATGCTCGGTGGCCACGAGGAACCTTCACACCGCTACAACGCCGGCGAGAAGTTCGTGTTTTGGGGCGGTGCGCTGGTGCTCGGGCTGCTCGTCGTCGCCTCGGGGCTGGTGCTCGACAAGCTGGTGCCAGGCCTGGTGTACCTGCGCGGCGACATGCAGATCGCGCACATGGTGCATGGCGCGGCGGCGATGCTGATGATGGCTTTGTTCTGCTTCCACATCTACATGGGCACGGTCGGCATGAAGGGCGCCTATCAAGGCATGCGCACCGGCTATGTCGACGAAGCATGGGCCAAGGAGCACCACGAGCTGTGGTACGAGGACATCAAGGCTGGCAAGATCCCTGCTCAGCGGTCGGGTCAGGCCCAGGCGCCCCTCGAGCCATCCAAGTCGCGGGCCTGAGCCTCAACGTCGGGAGCAAGCATGAACAGAACCATACTGTGCGTCGCGGCTGCCGCCTGGGTGGCCGGCACCGCCTGGGCCAAGTTGCCGCCGCCGAGCGACGAGACCAAGGCCAAGGCCGCGGAGGCCGCCGCGAAAGCGGCGCATAGCGACAAGGTGGCCGGCTTCCAGCTGTGCAAGGTGATGGACAAGGTGGCCGCTGGATACCTGGCCGACGCCAAGAAGGCCGGCAAGGACGTCAAGCCAACGGCCACGCCGGCGTGTGCCGACCCGGGCCCGTTCGTCTATCCGCCACCGGCCGCTGCCGCCACGCCCGCTCCGGCGCAGCACCCGGCCAAGAAATCTTGATCCGCCTCGGGGACTGCTCCTCGCTACCGGCCTTGTCGAGGTGAGTACCGCCAATCCATCGGTTCGCCTGCCGCTGCTGACGCGCGCCGGCGTCGCGCTGACGCGCGAGATCGAGGTGCTCGACGAATACGGCGAGCGGCGCGCGATCCACATTCCAGACGAGCGGCCGCTGACGTTGTATGTCGATCGGCGCGAACTGGTCACACTGATGACGCTCGGCGCCGAGCCCGAGCTGCTGGCGCTGGGTTACTTGCGCAACCAGCGCCTCGTCGACAGCCCCGACCAGGTGCTGTCGATCACCGCCGACTGGGATGTCAATGCGGTGGCCGTGCGCACGCGCGCGGGCGTCGAGGACTTCGATCGAAAGACCGCGCAGCGTGTGGTCACCACCGGCTGCGGCCAGGGCACGGTGTTCGGCAACGTGATGGACGGCCTGCAGTCGGTGCGGCTGCCCGATGCGGGAGCTGCACGCATCAGCCAGTCGCGGTTGCGCGACATCCTCGAAGTGATGCGCCAGCAGGACAGCATCCACCGCAAAGCCGGATCGGTGCACGGTTGCGCGCTGTTTCGCGGCAGCGAGAAGCTGATGTTCATCGAGGACGTCGGCCGCCATAACGCGATCGACACCATCGCCGGCTGGATGTGGATGCACGGCGTCGAGGGTGGCGACAAGATCTTCTACACCACGGGCCGCCTGACCAGCGAGATGGTGATGAAGTCGGCGCAGATCGGTGTGCCGATCATCGTCAGCCGCAACGGCGTCACCGCGATGGGTCACGAAATGGCCACGCGCCTGGGCATGACCCTGTTTGGCCGCGCGTCGAATCGCCATTTCATCTGCTACACGGGATTCGAGCGCTTCGATTCCGAGCCGGAGCCGCAGCGCGCGCCTGTTCGCGTCGTGTCCGGTTGAGCGCCCGCTGATTTCGCGTGCGCCGCTCAGGCCCGGCAGCTGCGCCACTGCTTGCTGTAGCTTGCGGCCGGTTGCACGACGACGCTGGCACCGCTCGGCTTGCGCAGGCTGCTGCCGGTCTCGAGCTCGAGCTTCATCGAGTACTTGTCGAAGAACGCATCGAACATCTCGCCACCGCGAGTACCGACCGCGTGCAGCTGGTCGGTGCCGGCGTCCCACTCCAGCAGCACGGCAGCCAGCGGCTGCGGCGCCGGACCGTCGATCACGCGCGCCCCCTGCAACGGGTCGTAGCGCGAGTTGTCGCCGCAGCAGTGGATCACGTGCGCCGGCTCACCGCGGCCGCCGCTGCGCAGGCCGATGAAGCTGATCGTCGGCGTGGGGTACATCAGCTTGTGGGCACAAATCGCCGAGAACGCGACGATCGATTTGTTCGGACCCACGCCGGCAGGTGCCGCATAGCGCTGCTTGTCTTCGGTGACCAGCTCGACCGGCTTGACCTCGCGCTCGAACGCGATCAGGAACACCGGCGACACCGTGTACGGGTAGTTGAAGAGGAACGCTTCGCCCTCTTTGAGCTGGCGTCCCAGCCACGGGCTGCCGCGCGAGTCGACCAGCAGCGAACGCGGGTGGCGCTGTTCTTCGCCGGCTACCACTACCGGCAGCGCGCCGGAGACCGCCCACGCGCCGGCGACGCAAGCGGCCTGGCGCATCAGGTCGCGGCGGCGCTCAGCGTCGGGATTCGGCTGCACAAGGCAAACGCTACACGAGCGGCGAAGTCCTAGCAACGCGTTCGCACGCGGTCGACCCATCGTTAGACCAGCCCGTCGAACAGCCACACGTCGACCGGCTCGCCGGCCGCGACCGAACCCTGTTCGTGGCCCAGCACGAGCAGCGCGTTGGCCTCGCTCATGCTGCGCAGGATGCCGGCGCCTTGTGAGCCCGCCACGCGCACTTGCCAGTGCCCATCGTCGGCGCGGCTGACGATCGCGCGCTGGAACTCGGTGCGTCCCGGGCGCTTGCGGATCGCCGCGGCGCAGCGCGCCTGCAGCACCGGCAAGGGCTCGGGCGTGGCGCCGGCCAGCGTCAACAGCGCGTCGCGCGCGAACACGTAGAAGGTCACCAGCGCGGCCACCGGATTGCCGGGCAAAGCGAACAGCCACGCGGTCTTGGAAGGCTGCAACGGGCCGCCTGCGTACAGCGGCCCGAACGCGAACGGCCGGCCCGGGCGCATCGCCACCTTCCAGAAATCGACCGCGCCGACTTTGCCGAGCACCGTGCGCGTGTAGTCGGCGTCGCCGGCACTGACGCCACCGCTGGTCAGCACCACGTCGGCCTGCTCGATCGCCTGCTGCACGACGGCTTGCAGCGCCTGCGGGTTGTCGCGTACCAGGCCGAGGTCGATCACCTCGAGCCCCAGTCGTTGCAATGCGCCCAGCAGGCTGAAGCGGTTGCTGTCGTAGACGCGGCCGGGCGCCAACGGCTCGCCCAGGCTCGCGATCTCGTCACCGGTGGAGAACAGCGCCACCCGAAGGCGCCGCATCGCGGGCACGGCGCCGATGCCCAGCGAGGCGATCAGGCCGAGGTCGGCCGGCTTGAGCACGCGGCCCTTGCGCAACACGGCCTTGCCGCGGGTCAGGTCCTCGCCTTGCCGCCTGCGGTTCTCGCCGACTTTGATCACGCCGGGGGCGATGCGCACCGAGTCGGCATCGCCACGTGGATCGAGCTGGCACAACTCCAGCGGCACCACGGTGTCGGCGCCGGCCGGCATCACCGCGCCGGTCATGATGCGCACGCATTGGCCGGGCCCGACGCTGCCGCCATGCGGCGCGCCGGCCATCACGGTGGCCACCGATCGCAACTCGATCGCAGCATCGGCGCGCAGCGCGCTGCCGGCGAAGGCATAACCGTCCATCGCCGAGTTGTCGTGCGCCGGCACGTCGATGGTCGCGATCACGTCGGCAGACAACACGCGGCCCAACGCCTGGGCCAGCGGCACGGTCTCATGGTCTTCGATCGGCCGCAGGCGCGAGGCGATGGCGGCGCGCGCCTGCGCCACGCTCAGGTTGTCTTCGCCCGCTGCCAGCGGTGAGGGGCCCAGTTCCGACATGTGATCCACAGCTCCGGCGCTGAACGCATTTTGCAGCGCGCCACAAGAGACGCTCGCCATCCCAATGGCCTCATATGCAGGTGCCAGCATATCGCCGCAGGGGGCGCTGAATCCGAGAATCCCGCATCGCGCCGCGGTGGGACTGCCCGGCGCTACCCCATGCAATCGATTGCCGACAGCGTTTTGCTGGCCTTGCAGCTGATCACGCACGCCGACCCCGAGCTGTGGCGCATCGTGGCTCTGTCGTTGCGGGTCAGCGCCACCGCCTGCGTGATCGGTGCCATGGCCGGTCTGTGCCTCGGTGCATGGCTGGCCGTGGCGCGCTTTCCGGGGCATCGCGCCGCGGTGTGGCTGGTCAACACGCTGCTGGCGCTGCCGTCGGTGGTGGTGGGCCTGATCGTCTACTTGCTGCTGTCGCGCTCCGGGCCGCTCGGCGCCATGGGCATCCTGTTCACGCCCGGCGCGATGGTGATCGCGCAGAGCATCCTGGTGGTGCCGCTGATCGCTGCGCTGTCGCGACGCCTGGTGCTCGAGGGCCTGCGCGACGGCGGCGACCAGTTGCGATCGCTGGGTGCGGGGCCGTTCCAGAGCGCGCTGCTGATGCTGGTGCACGAGCGCCTCGGCCTGCTGACGGTGCTGCTGACGGCGTTCGGGCGCGCGGTGTCCGAGGTCGGCGCGGTGATGATCGTCGGCGGCAACATCGACGGTTTCACCCGCGTCATGACCACCGCGATCGCGCTGGAGACCAGCAAGGGCGACCTGCCGTTGGCGCTCGCGCTGGGGTTGGTGCTGCTCGGTGTGGTGGGCGTGGTCAATCTCGTCATCGGCGTGGCGCAGCGACGCACCTCGATCGAGCGCGAGGTGATCTATGCCTGAGCGCAGCGTGCAGGACCTGGTCGCGCGCACCGTGGCCGACGCCGAGAGCCGCGCAAAGGGGTACGCGACGCCGCTGTTGCGACTGGAGCATGCCAGCGTGCGCTTCGGTGAAGTGCAGGCGCTGCGCGACATCGGCCTCACGCTGCAGCGCGGCGAGCGCCTGGCGCTGGTGGGCGCCAACGGGTCGGGCAAGACCACGCTGCTGCGTCTGCTGCATGGCCTGGTGCCGTTCGACGGGCGGCGCGAGGTGGTCTCGCTGCAGGGCCGGCTGCCAATCACGGCCATGCTGTTCCAGCGCCCGTTCCTGATCAGCCTGTCGGTGCGCTGGAACGTGCTGTTGGGGCTGTGGCTGCATGGAGTGCCGAGTGCACAACGAGCCGAACGTTGCGCGCGCGCGCTGCAGCGCGTCGGCCTTGCACCGCTGGCCGACCGGCCGGCGCGCGCGCTGTCGGGCGGCCAGCAGCAGCGGCTCGCGTTCGCGCGCGCCTGGGCTCTCGAGCCCGACATCCTGCTGCTCGACGAACCCACCGCCAACCTCGACCCGAGTGCCAAGCGCGAGGTCGAGCGCTTGATCGACGACCTCGCCGACGACGGCGTGACGGTGGTGATGAGCACGCACAACCTCGGCCAGGCCAAGCGGCTGGCCACGCGAGTGGCGTACCTCGAGGCGGGCCGGTTGGTGGTCGACCTGCCGGTGGACCGTTTCTTCAACGATGTGCTGCCCACCGAGGCGGCGCTGTTCCTCAAAGGAGAGTTGCCGTGGCGATGATCAGTCGGCGTTGGACGTGGGTGCTGGCCGCTGCGCTGTGCATGACGGCGCCGGCATGGCCGCAGGACAAGTCGATCGTGATGGCCTCGACCACGTCGACCGAGCAGTCGGGCCTGTTCCCGCACCTGCTGCCGCTGTTCAAGCAGGCCACCGGCATCGACGTACGCGTGGTCGCGGTGGGCACCGGCCAGGCGCTCGACATGGGCCGGCGCGGCGACGCCGACGTCGTGTTCGTGCACGACACGGTGGCGGAGGAGAAATTCGTTGCCGAAGGCTTCTCGCTGAAGCGAATGCCGGTGATGTACAACGATTTCGTGATGGTCGGGCCGAATTCGGACCCTGCCCAGGTCAAGGGCAACGACATCGCGGCCGCACTCGCCAAACTGAAGGCCAGCGGCACGCCTTTCATCTCACGCGCCGACAAGAGCGGCACCCACGCCGCCGAGTTGCGGCTGTGGAAGATCGCCGGCATCGACGTGGCTGCGGCCAAGCCGGCCGGCTACAAGGAGTGCGGCTGCGGCATGGGCCCGGCGCTGAACATGGGCTCGTCGATGGGCGCCTACGTGCTGACCGATCGCGGCACCTGGTTGTCGTTCAAGAACCGTGGTGACCTCGCGATCCTGGTCGAGGGCGACAAGCGCCTGTTCAACCAGTACGGCGTGATGGTGGTCAACCCGGCCAAATTTCCGCACGTGAAGCATGCGCTGGCGCAGCAGTTTGCCGATTGGGTCGTGTCGCCGGCGGGGCAGAGCGCGATCGCCAGCTACAAGATCGGCGGCGAACAGTTGTTCTTCCCGAACGCGGATCGCTGACCGCGGCCTTCAGACCCCCAGCGCCGACCTCAGCTCGGCGCCGCTGCGTGGCCGCGGATCGCTCGGCCACGCGCGCACCAGTTCGCTGATGCGCTCGTTCACCGGTGCCGCAATGCCGTGGCGGTGCGCCAGCCTCACGACCTCGCCGCACAAGGCGTCGACTTCGGTGGGCTTGCCGTGCGTCAAGTCATCGGCCATGCTGCTGCGCGCCTTGGCGTCGATGCGCAACATGCGAAACGCGAGCAGCCGAAAGATCGACGTCGGCAGGCGCAAGGCCGCCGGCAATGCGGCCGGCGGCAGCGGTGTCAGCTTGGCTGGTGCAATGCCTGCGGCTTTCAGCGCCGCCAGCGCTTCGGCGATCAACGCGGCCATGCACATGCGGTGATCGCGCTGGAGCAGTTGCGCGCGCAGCGGCAATCCCGACAACGCATTGACGGCGTTGTTCAGATTCAACAGCAGCTTGCCCCACTGCAGCGGTGCGAGATCGGCGTGCAGCGTGAGCGGCACGCCGGCCGCATCGAATACCGGTTGCCACGCCAGCAGGGCAGGATGGCTCTCGGCGGCCAGCGTGCCGCTGGTGGCGCGGTGGTAGCGCCCGGGCCCCAACTCGACCACGTTGAACGGCACCATGCCGGCTCGCACCGTGAGGGCTGGCGCGCTGGAGCGTGCCAGCGCGGCGTTGGAGACGCCGTTTTGCATCGACACCACCAGGCTGCCGGCTGGCAGCGCGCGTTCGAGCTGAGCCGCGGCGTCGGCGGTGGCGCCGCTCTTCACGCACAGCAGCACCAGTGTAGGCGCAGATCCAACGGCCGGCGCCGCGGCCAGCGTGAGCGAGTCGGCGGCCAAGGTGCGACGGCCGCCGTCGAGATCGGTCAGCACGAGACCGTGCTGGCGCAACGCCTCGAGCACTCGCGGCCGGCCGACGAAGGTCACTGGCACGCCGGCCACGGCCAGGCAGCCGCCGATCCAGCAGCCCACGGCGCCCGCGCCCATCACCAGCACGGGGCCGGGGACTCGTTCGGTCATCGGGTCGCTGGCGTGGCGAGATCGCGCAAATGGGTGGGACCGACGCGGCGCTCGATCTCGGCCAGCATGTCGTGGCCCCAGCCGATTGCGAACAGCCACTCGCCGACCACGAACATCGGGCCCACCAGCAGGCCGACGATGTCGTCGACGAAGGCGGGCTTGCGTCCTTCGTAGTAGTGGCCGATGAACTGGATGATCCAGCCGAGCACGAAGGCGCCCACCCCCCACGACAGCCAGGGCACGAACAACATCGCCGCGAATGGATGGGCCAGCCAGATCAGCGCGGCGTTGACCACGCTGGTGGCCATGCCGAGCACCAGGTTGCCGCGCGTCAGATACCACGCGGTCGACAGCGCCCAGACGATCCACGCCAGCGTGAAGCCGCCGATGCTGGCGCGCGCCAGCAGGATGCCGATCGCAAACACGATCAGCGGGATGCCGACGAAGTGGGTGACGATGTTGCGCTTGTCGCGGTGGTACAGCGCGTACTGCGACATCAGGTCCAGCGCGGGGCGAAAAGGCGTGGCGGCCATGGCGATCCTCCAGGCGCGGGCCGTTGCCGGCCCATCGATGCGCTGATTGTGCCCCGAGCGCCGCCAGCGCCGGATTCATCGCGTCGAGGTTGGCGCGCGAAATGTCGAAGACGGTGATCACAGCCGCCGGCGCGCAGACCGAGGTCCTCGAGTTTCGAGTTAGCGGTGCACCGTGTCGGGGCAACCGGGCGGGGCGAATAAGATCGCAACCCCAACAGGACGGGCCGGTCATGAGCATCAAGAGCGACAGGTGGATCCGCCGTATGGCCGAGCAGCACGGCATGATCGAGCCGTTTGAGCCGGGCCAGGTGCGCCAATCGGCCGACGGCCACAAGATCGTCAGCTACGGCACCTCGAGCTACGGCTACGACATCCGCTGCGCGCCCGAATTCAAGGTGTTCACCAACATCTACAGCACGGTGGTCGACCCGAAGAACTTCGACGAACGCAGCTTCGTCGACATCCAGGCCGACGTCTGCGTGATCCCGCCCAACAGCTTTGCGCTGGCGCGCACGGTGGAGTACTTTCGCATCCCGCGCAACGTATTGACCATCTGCCTGGGCAAGAGCACCTACGCGCGCTGCGGCATCATCGTCAACGTGACGCCGTTCGAGCCGGAGTGGGAGGGCTTCGTGACGCTGGAGTTCAGCAACACCACGCCGCTGCCGGCCAAGATCTACGCCGGCGAGGGCTGCGCGCAGGTGCTGTTCTTCGAGAGCGACGAGGTCTGCGAGACCAGCTACAAGGACCGTGGCGGCAAGTACCAGGGGCAGCGCGGGGTCACGCTGCCCAAGGCCTGAGCCTCCTCAGGGCCCGCTGGCGCGAAGCGTCAGCGTGCAGCCCACGTCCGCCGTCATCACCACCGTGACGGTGCTGCCGGTCTGGCTGCAACCGCCGCTGCCCGACCAGCTCAGGTTGAGCGACAGGTTCTGTCCCGGCCGTGCCTGCCCGCTCAGCGTAACGCTGCTGCCCGCCGGAAAGTTGGCATCCATCCGCTGGCGGTTGTCCGTGGGGAACGAGCTGTAGTCGATGCCCGCGGGGGTGCTGGTGATGATGCCGTTGCCGTCGCTCGAGCCGCTCACCGTCACATGCAGCGCAAAGCTCGACGGCGGCGGTGGCGGCGGATCGTTGTTGCTTTGCGCGTTGCTCGACGCGCTGCGCGTCGTGGTCAGGAAGCAGCCCTGGTTGAAGTTGGGAATGCCCCAGTTGTTGGTGTTCCAGTACGAGAGGTGGGTGCAGCGGTCCTGCCACCACGGGTGGGTGCCGCTGGCCGCAAAGGTCCACGGTGATCCGAGGCCGCCGAAGCTGCTGCCGGCGCCGACCGGCACCGCCGGCCCGGGCTCGCTCGTCAGGTTTCCGTTGTCGTCGACCTTGTAGGCGAGCAGCGTGCTGTTGCTGTCGATCGCATAGACGAACTGGCCCTGCGGCTCGGCGACCACCCCGATCGGCCCGACCTCCGCGCCGCTGCCGGTGAGCAAGCCGCTGGCAAAGCTCAGGCTGCCGTTGGAGGCATTGATGCGATAGACCAGCAGGTTCATGTTGAATGTCGGCTGCTGCTTGACGATGTACAAGAAGCGCCCGAGCGGATCGACCGCCAGCCCGGCGGGATGACTCTGCGCCTGGACGCTGGCCTGCGGAGTTAGGGCACCGATCATGGGGTTGATCGTGTAGACGCGCACTTCGTCGTTGCTGATGCTGGCCACGTAGGCGAACTTGCCGCCGGGGTCGACCACCACCGACCATGGGTGGTCGCCAGCGGCCGCCGAATACTTCGGACCCACTAGCTCGCCGGTGACGCGGTTGACCTCATACGTCTGCACCGTGCCGAGGAAGGTGTTGCCGACCGGCGCAAAGGTGCTGAACTCGTAGGTCACGTAGGCGAACTCGCCCGACGGGTCGAAGGCGATCGACGTCGACGGTGCGCCGCCGGAGTCCCCGGTGGCCACCGGGCCGCTCAGCGCGCCGGTGGCGGCGTCGACCTTGAACAGCGAGACGTTCTTGTTCGGGTTGTTCGAGAACGGGTCGCGGTTGACCACGTAGATGAAGCGGCCGGTGGGGTGCACGACAGCCGTCACCGGTGGCGCCGCCGGCGACGCATTGGACGCGGCCACCGTCTGCACGATGGGGCCCACCGCGCCGGTGACCGGATCGAGCGAATAAGTCGTGATGCTGTTGGGCGCGATGCCGTTGAGCGTCGAGTTGCCGGCGTTGGTGACGAACAGGAAGCGCCGCGACGGGTGCACGATCGTCGAGGCCGGTCCGTCACCGGTCGGTGCCGATGCCGAGGCCGCAGGCAGCGCGCCGGTGTTGCGCGTGATCGTGAAGCTCGACACCGTGTTGGACCCGGTCAGCCCGTACACCGCACGCGGCAGCGCCGAGGCGTAGCCCGGCACGACCCACGAGAAGCTCGAGGCGTCGGCCACCAGCATGTCGTTGTCGATGGTGGTCACGATCGGCGCGAACGAGCCGCCCGGCTCGGCCTTGTAGAGCACCGGGTCGGCGTCGGTGGGGATGCGGGTGCTGTCGAAGGGGATGCGCACCGTCGACGCAGTGGCGAAGGTGGTGCCATGTGGCGTCAGCGCATACGGTGCCCCGGCGGTGTCGATGCCCGCGGGTGGCAAGCCGGGCATGCCGGTGCCGTCGCGTGCGATGCCGATGTCCACCGTGGTCGACAACGCAGCGGCCGGCACGATCACCTGTGCGCCATACGGGCCGGACACGGTGCCGCCCGCAGGGCCGATGCCGCTGGGCGCGGGGGCCGGGGCAGGTGCCGGGGCAGGCGCCGGGGTGGGCGCAGCACCAGTGGTGTCGTCGCTGCCGTTGCAGCCGGCGATCGCGACGGCAGCCATCGCCAGCGCGCACCACGCCATGCGTGCAGACCATGGGTTCACGCGGCGCTGCCCGCGATCAGGGATGCTCGTCTGGTCCATGGGTCCTCCGTACGCTGCGGACGCAGGCTAGGACGCGGCCGGTGACGGATAGGGAACCGATTAGCGAACTCCTGCGTTCGAGGGAGCGGGCTCGACTATGCTGGCCGCAACGAGAAAGCGCGCGATGAGCACCAAGCCCGCTCGGCTGAAGCTCGCCACCACCGCGGCGGCACCACCGTCGTTGGCACCGCTCGCGTTCGGTGCTGGCGAGCAGTTGCTGCGCAGTGGCGGACTGCATTCGCTGCGCGCCGCGTTGCGCCCGTTGCTCGCACAGCCGCTCGGCGACGTGCTCGACGCGTTGCCGAGCGACGATGGCTGGACCTTGTTCTGGCTCGGCTTCACGCAGCAGTTCGATGCGCCGTTGGCCGCCACGCCGTCATGGCGCGCTGCGCAGCGGCGATTCGCTGCAGCCGGCGACGAGCGCGGCCTCGACCTGGTGGCCTGTGGGCTGCTGCAGGCGATGCTGATGGACAACCAGAATCATCACGGCATCGCGGATGTGCTGGCGCGCGTCGGCCGAACGATGCCCGGTGCCGACGACGAAGGCCTGCTGGCTCTGTACAGCGCGGCCGCGCGGCTGCTGGTCGCCGGCGAGAACCTCGACGGCCAGGGCGCCGATGCGCACGACATCGAGCGCGTATTCGTCGCGCTCAGCGGGACGCTCGATGCCGAGCTGCGCCTGCATTGCGCGGCCGCGGCGATGCACGGCATCGGCCGTTCGCTGGACCATTTGCGCGCGGCCGATTTCCACCAGGCGGGTGCCGCGGTGGCCGCGCAACCGGAGGTCGGCGCGATCACGCGCCTGCGTTGGCAGGTGCTGGTCAGCACGGCGCGCTGGCATGACGCCAGCGCGGTGCCGCGGCTCGCGGCCGAACTCGAAGCGGTCGAGCGCCAGGGCCCTGCTGGGCCCGCGCGCCGCTTGATCGCCTGGTCGCGCGCACTGCGCGCGCTGCATGCGGTGACCGCTGGCCAGCTCGACGAAGCGCGCGGGCACCTCGATGTCGCGCACCGCTTCCTCGACCCGGCGTACCCCCTGGACTATGCGCTGTTCCATTTCGTGTCCGCTCGCCTCGCGCTGCGTCGGGGCGACCCGCAGAGCGCGGCTGCCCACGTGACGATGTGCCTGCAAAAGAACGATGACGGCGGTAGCCCCGTCGGTGACCTGGCGCCGATCCTCAGCCTGAGCGGCGCAGTGCATGCCGCGCTCGGCCGCTTCGACGAGGCCGTGGCGCACTTCGCGCGCGCGGCCGAGCTGTCCAGCGGCGTGCAGGAGGCGCTGCCGCTGTGCCACCTGCACCTGACGCGCGGCGTGCAGTTGTTTCGCGCCGGCGCGCCCGCCGAGGCTCGCACTGAACTGGGTGCCGGCTTCGCACAGGCGCGCAGCATCGACTACGTGAACTACTTCGGCGTGCTGCCCGATTTTGCCGCTGAGGTCTGCGGAGCGGCACTCGAACTCGATGTCGACGCCGCTTACGTGCGCAAGACGATCGCGACCCGCTCGCTGACGTGCCCGGACCGCGGCATCGCTGCATGGCCTTGGCCGCTCAGCGTGCGCGCGCTCGGCGGTTTCGCGATCGAGCGCGACGGCGTGCCGTTCAAGTTCGCGCGCAAGGCGCCGAAGCGGCTGCTGGACGTGCTGCGCCTGGTGGTTGCCTTCGGCGGACTGCAGGTCGACGCCGGTCGCGTGGCGTCTGCACTGTGGCCCGACGCCGACGGCGACGAAGGGCGCAGCGCGCTGAAGGCGATGCTGCACCGTGCACGCTTGCTGCTCGGCGTCGATCCGCTGGTCGTGCGCGAAGGACAGATCTCCTTCGATGCACAGATGGTGTGGCTCGATACCTGGGCGTTCGAGCACGTCAGCGGGCGCATCGAGTCGCTGCTGCTTGCCGGCCCCGGCACCGAGCGCACCGACGATGGCGAACTCGAGCGACGCCGCTTGCAGCTGTTCGCGCTGTACCGCGGCAACCTCTTTGGCGTGGCCGATGTGCCAGCCTGGGCGCTGCAGGCGCGCGACCGCCTGCGCGCGCGCTTCGTGCGCGCCGTCGATCTGCTCGGGCAGCGGCTGGAGCGCCGCGGCCATCCCGACGAGGCCATCGCGCTGTACCGCGCCGCGCTCGAACAGGACAACCTGGCCGAGGAGCTGTACCAGCGTCTGATGGAGTGCCACCTGTCGCGCGGCGAACACGCGCAGGCGCTCAACGCCTACCGGCGCTGCCGCGAGCTGCTGTCGATCGTGCTCGGCCTCAAGCCATCGGCGCGCACCGAGGCGCTGGCGGCGCGCATCGCCGCACGCTGACGCACCCGCGGTCCGCCTTTGGTGCACCATGCGCGCTGCAACGCAGCCGGAGCACACCATGAAATGGGAAGGCGACCGCCAGAGCGACAACGTCGAAGACCGGCGCGACGACGGACCATCGGGCGGCGGCTTCAGCTTCGGCGGCGGCCGCGGCATCGGCGTGGGCACCATCGTGATCGCGCTGGTGGCCGGCTGGATCTTCGGCATCAACCCGCTGACCATCCTCGGTGCGTTGAGCGGTGGCGGCATGCCCGAGGCCCCGGTCGCGCAGCAGAGCCCGACGCATCGGCCGCCGGCCGACGACAAGCTCGCCGCTTTCGTGGCTACCGTGCTGGCCGACACCGAAGACGTCTGGAAGGCGCAGTTCGCGGCGCAGGGCGGCACCTACCGCGAGCCCAAGCTGGTGCTGTTTCGCGGCGCCACGCGCACTGCGTGCGGTACCGGGCAGGCGGCGATGGGCCCGTTCTATTGCCCCGGCGACCAGAAGGTCTACATCGACCTCGGTTTCTACGAGACGATGAAAACGCGCCTGGGCGCGCCGGGCGACTTTGCGCAGGCCTATGTGATCGCGCACGAGGTCGGCCATCACGTGCAGGCGCAACTGGGCATCACCGAGAAGGTCGACGCGATGCGCCAGCGCAGCAACCCCGCGCAATCCAACGCGCTGTCGGTGCGGCTGGAGTTGCAGGCCGACTGCCTGGCGGGCGTGTGGGCCTACCACGCGCAGCGCACGCGGCAGATTCTCGAGCCGGGCGATCTGGAAGAGGCGCTCAATGCCGCCTCGCAGATCGGCGACGACGCGTTGCAACGCCGTTCGCAAGGCACCGTGGTGCCCGAGAGCTTCACCCACGGCACCAGCGTGCAGCGCGTGAGCTGGTTCAAGCGCGGCATGGGCGGCGGCAGCCTGCGCGAGTGCAACACCTTCGACGTGGCGCGGCTGTAAGTCGGCCGGGCTCGCGCGCGGCGCGGCGTCAGGTCGGAAAGGTGCCCGGCAGCAGGATGCTGCGGTCGACCCGGTCGACCCGCATGCGACCGCAGAACGCCATTGTCAGGTCGAGCTCGCGCTGGATGATCTGCAGCGCTTTGAGCACGCCCGCTTCGCCCATCGCGCCCAGGCCATACAACATCGCGCGCCCGATGTAGGTGCCGCGCGCACCCAGTGCCAGCGCTTTCAGCACATCCTGCCCGCTGCGGATGCCGCCGTCCATGTGCACCTCGATCTGGCTGCCCACCGCGGCGGCGATCGCCGGCAGCGCCTCGATGCTCGACTGCGCGCCGTCGAGCTGGCGGCCGCCGTGGTTGCTGACGATCAGCGCGTCGGCGCCTGAGTCGACGGCCAGCCTCGCATCCTCGACATCCTGAATGCCCTTCAAGATCAGCTTGCCGCCCCAGCGGCGCTTGATCCACTCCACGTCGTTCCAGTCGAGCCGCGGGTCGAACTGCTGCGCGGTCCACTCGCCGAGCTGGCTCATGTCGCCCACTCCTTTCACGTGGCCGACGATGTTGCCGAACTGGCGGCGCTTGGTGCCCAGCATGCCGAAGCACCAGCGCGGCTTGGTCAGCAGGTTGATCAGGTTGGCCAGCGTCGGCTTAGGCGGCGCCGACAGTCCGTTCTTCAGATCCTTGTGGCGCTGGCCGAGGATCTGCAGGTCGAGCGTCAGCACGAGCGCGCCGCACTTTGCGGCCTTGGCGCGGTCGATCAGCCGCTCGATGAACTCGCGGTCGCGCATCACGTAGAGCTGGAACCAGAACGGCGCCGTGGTGTGCGCGGCGATGTCCTCGATCGAGCAGATGCTCATCGTCGACAGCGTGAACGGAATGCCGAACGCCTGCGCCGCCTTGGCCGCCAGGATCTCGCCGTCGGCGTGCTGCATGCCGGCCATGCCGGTGGGGGCGATGGCCACCGGCATCGCCACGTCGACACCGACCATGCGCGAGGCCGTGCTGCGCTCTTCCATGTTGACTGCGACCCGCTGGCGCAGCTTGATCTTGGCGAAGTCGCTCTCGTTGGCGCGGTAGGTGCTTTCGGTCCAGGAGCCGGAGTCGGCATAGTCGTAGAACATGCGCGGCACGCGTCGCTGGGCCAGCACGCGCAGGTCTTCGATGTGGGTGATCACGGTCATCGGGGTCTCCTCGTCCGGCAGCGATGCTAACGGCACTGCTGGCGGCGGCGGTCAGTCGCCGGCGAACAGTTCGCGCTCGAATTCGGCGGCGCCGTCCGCCGCGGCCGCGGGCAGGTCGCGTGAGCGCACCAGCGCGCCGGCCCGCACACCCAGCAGCCGGATGCGCCGCGCCAGCTCCACGCGCTTCAGGCATTGCCCGGCGGCGCGGCGGATGGCTTGCGCATCGTCCACCGGATGCGCCAGCGTGATGTCGCGCGTCACGGTCTTGAAGTCGTCGAAGCGCAGCTTGATGCCGATGGTGCGGCCGGCGTAGCCGTTGCGCTGCAGGTCGTGTGCCACTGCTGCAGCCAGCTCGGTGAAGACGCGCGACAGCTCGGGCCGGTCGCGCTTGGCATGCAGATCGCGGTCGAAAGTGGTCTCGCGGCTCATCGACACCGGCTCGCTCACCGTGACCACTGCGCGCTCGTCGCGGCCATGCGAGGCCTCGTGCAGCCAGCGTCCATAGCTGCGGCCGAAGTGCTCGATCAGGAACGCCGGCTCGCGCCCGGCCAGCTCGCCGATGCGCGTGATGCCCAGCGCCGCCAGTTTGAGCGCCGCCTTCGGCCCGATGCCGTTGATGCGCCGCACCGGCAGCGGCCAGATCTGACTGGGCACGTCGTCGTGGGTGACCAATGTCAGGCCGTCGGGTTTGTCGAGGTCCGAGGCGATCTTCGACAACAGCTTGTTCGGCGTCAGGCCGATCGAGCAGCTCAATCCGGTGGCGCGGCGCACGGTGTTCTTGATCTCCAGCGCCAGCGCACGCACGCCGCCGAAACGGTCGTGCCCCACCGAGTCCTGTGCGCCGGGCAGCTCGCTCAGGTCGATGTAGATCTCGTCGATGCCGCGGTCTTCGATGCACGGCGCCACCTCGGCCACCGCGGCCTTGAAGCGGCGCGAGTAGCGCTTGTATTCGTCGTGATCCACCGGCAGCAGCACCGCCTGCGGTGCGCGCAGCGCCGCCTTCATCAACCCCATGCCCGAATGCACGCCCAAGTCGCGCGCCGGGTAGGTGGCGGTGGTGATGACGCCGCGGCCCTTGTAGCTGGCCAACGTCGTGAACTCGCGGCTGCCGTCGTCACGCACGCGCGGCTGGTGGCGCCGGCCGCCGCCGATCACCACCGGCTGGCCGGCCAGCTCGGGATAGCGCAGCAGCTCGACCGACGCGTAGAAGGCGTCCATGTCGAGGTGGGCGATCCAGCGACGCGGCGCAGACATGCAAGCGATTGTCGGCCGTGGGCGCGCCTGGATGCATCCGGTTGCGATTTCGCTGGGATGCCATTCCGCAGACGCTCCGTATACTGATGTGCAAATTGCACATTTATAACCTCACGCTCGACGGTCTTGTCCGACCGCCGGGCCCACCTGGAGCACGCAGATGATTCAACTCCCGTTCGTCTCGAGCCCGATGGCGCGTGGCGCGCTGGCTTGGCTGGCCGCTGGCGTGTTGGCCATCGGCTGCGGCGGCGGCGGTGGCGGCCCGACCGGCGCTGCCGGCAGCGCCTTCACCGTCGGCACGATCAGCGGCTTCGGCTCGATCATCGTCGACGGCGTGCGCTTCGACGACAGCCGCGCGCAAGTGGTCGACGACGACGATCAGGCGCACGACCGCAGCGAACTCAAGCTCGGCATGACCGTCGAGGTGTTGAGCGATCGCGTGCAGGTCGCGTCGGACGGCGCCAGCGCTGCGGCGCGCCACATCCGCTTCGGCGCCGAGATCGTCGGTCCGGTCGCGGCGATCGACCTCACGGCCAAGCAGCTCACGGTGCTCGGACAAACCGTCGAGGTGACCGACACCACGGTGTTCGACGACAGCCTGGCCGGCGGCCTGACCAAACTGGCCGTCGACGACATAGTCGAGGTGCACGCACAGTTCAACGCGGCCAACGGCCACTACGTGGCCAAGCGCATCGAAAAAGAGGGGCAGGTCAATTTCTTCCGTCTGCGCGGCCCGGTCGCGCAGCTCGACACCACCGCCAAGACGTTCCACATCGGCGGCGCCACGATTTCGTATGCGTCGCTCGACGCTGCCGATCTGCCGGCCAACTTCGCCAACGGCCTGCCGGTGCGCGTGCGCCTGCAGACCGCGATCGTGGCCGGTGTGTGGCAGGCGCTGAGCGTGCGCACGGGCGTGCGCAAGGTCGAAGACCATGACGAGGCGCGTGTGCGCGGCGTGATCAGCAGCTTCACCGACATCGGCGCGTTCAGCGTCAACGGCCTGCCAGTGACGACCAGCGCGTCCACTGCGTTCCCCGACGGCACGGCCGGCATCGGGTTCGGTGCGGCAGTCGAGGTCGAAGGCGCGGTGCGCGACGGCGTGCTGGTCGCCAGCCAGGTCGAGCTGGAAGACCACCATGCCAACGACGACGACCGCTTGAACGAGCTGCATGGCGCGGTCAGCATGTTGGACACCACCGCACAGACCTTCGTCGTACGCGAGGTCAAGGTGCACTACGGCAGCGCCACCCAATTCGTGCGTGGCCGTGCCGCCGACCTCGCCGACGGCACGCTGGTGGAGGTCAAGGGGCGGCTGGGCAGCGATGGCGTGACGCTGGAGGCCATGCTGGTCAAGTTCGAGCAATAACACTTGCTGGCCACCCGAGTGGTGGGGCGGGCAGCAGCCGATGCCGCCGCGGCAGCGGCTAGCATGGCTGTCTGCCCGAGAAATGACCGCCGCGTAGCCGCATGACCGAGCGCGAGTCGCCCGCCCCGTCCGATGAACAGGAGGCCCTGTTGGCCGCGCTTCGCCAGGTGCTGGAGCCGTTGGCCACGCTGGCGGTGCAGCGTGGCTTGCCCTATGCGCCAGTCGAGGAGTTGCTGCGGCGCGCGTTCGTCGGCGCGGCCGACGCTGCGCACCCCGACATGCTGGCGCACCGCAAGGTCAGCCGCTTGAGCACCACCACCGGCATCAATCGCCGCGAGGTGTCGCGGCTGCTGAAGGTGCTGCGCGATGCGCAGGCGTCGCGACACTTGCCGCGGCGCTCGCTGGCCAGCGAGGTGTTCGCGCATTGGGTGAGCGACGCCCGCTATCGCGACCGGCACGGCGAGCCGCGGGTGCTCAAGCGCCAGGGCCGCGCGCCGAGCTTCGAGTCGCTGGCGTTGGCCATCACGCGCGACGTGCATCCGCGCAGCCTGCTCGACGAGCTGCTGCGCCTGAAGCTGGCGGTGCACGACCGCGAGCGCGACACCGTCGAGCTGGTGCGCGACGCCTTCGTGCCGAGCGGCGACCGCGTGCGCATGCTGCAGTACCTCGGGCACAACGTGGGCGACCATGTGGCCGGCGCGGTGGCCAACGTGCTCAGCGACGGCCAGCGCCACTTCGAGCAGGCGATCTACGCCGACGGCCTCACCGAAGCCTCGGTGCGCGAGGCCTGGCAGCACATCGGCGAGTTGTGGCGGGGCCTGCTCGCCGCGCTGGTGCCGGCACTGGAAAACAAAGTCGAGCGCGACCGGCCCCTCGAGGGCGCCACGCACCGGGTGCGCCTGGGTCTCTACACCTTCGACGAGGACACTGCGCCGGCCGCAAAGACCCCGCAGCCGCGCAAGACGAGGAAGCCGTGATGAACCGAGACCGTGTGTCGCGCTCGCGCCGGGTGCTGTGGTGGCTGTCGGCGCTGACCGTGGCCTGGTGGGCGGTGGCCTGCGGCGGCGGGGTCGGCACCGGCGGCACCGGCGCGTTCGCCTCGGGGCCGATCACCGGCTTCGGCTCGATCGTGGTCGATGCCGTTCACTTCGACGAGAGCGCGGCGCGCGTCGAGGACGACGACGGTTCAGGCCGCGACCGCAATGAATTGCGCCTGGGCACCATGGTCGAAATCGACAGCAGCGAGATTCGCGATGGTGCAGCGGTCGCGTCGCGGGTACGCATCGTGAGCGCACTGATCGGCAGCGTCGAGTCGGTGGCCTCTGGCGCACTGGTCGTCAACGGCCTGACGGTGCACATCGACGCCGGCACGGTGTTCGATGACCGCTTCGTCGGCGGCCCGGCCGCGGTCGAAACCGGCCGCACGGTCGAGGTCTTTGGTTTCGTGCTGTCGGGCTCCGGCGACATCCAGGCCACGCGCATCGAACCCGACGACGGCGCCGGCGCGTTCAAGTTCCGCGGCGTGGTGTCGGCCTTGAACACCCAGGCCCGCACCTTCGACATCGGCAGCCAGCGTTTCAGCTTCCCAGGGTCGGTGAGCGGCGCCAGCGAGCTGCGCGACGGCGCATTCGTGCGGGTGCTGGTCGGCACGCAGCGCAATGTGCAGGGCCGTTGGAACGTCGCGGCCATCGGCAACACCGGCCCGGGCGGAGGCGATGGCGACCAGGCCAAGGCGCGTGGGGTGATCACGACGTTCACCTCGACCGCCAACTTCTCCGTCGGCGGCTTCACGATCGACGCGTCGGCGGCGCAGATCCACGGTGGGCCGTTGGCGGCGGGACAACGCGTCGAGGTCGATGGCCGGCTGCAGGCCGGTGTGTTGATCGCCAGCAGCGTCGATGTCGAGGACCAGAACGACCATGACGTGCTGGAGCTGCGCGGCGCGATCGCCAGCGTCGACACGGTGGCCAAGGTCTTCGTCATCGCCGGTCGCAGCGAACGCGTGAGTTACGCACGCCCGGACATCGTCTTCGAAAACGGTAGCGCCGCGTTGCTGCAGGTGGGACGCAACGTGCGCGCAACCGGCCAGCTGTCGGCCGACGGCACGCTGGTCGAGGCCACTCGCATCCACTTCGACTGAGCCCGCGCGCGCCGGCGCCCCGCGCATACACTGGCGTTCACATGAAGCGCCGCGCCGCACTGCTGGCCGCCGTCTGCGTGGGGGCCGCAGGGCAGCCCGCCGCGCACGCGCAGGCCGATCTCGACACCTGGCAACGCGAGGTGCGCGACACCGAGCTCAGCTTCGCCCGCAGCATGGCCGAGCGCGACTTCGCCGCCTTCGCCAGTCACGTGTCGGAGCATGCGGTTTTCTGGTCGGGCAGCAAGGTGCTGCGCGGCAAGGCCGCCGTGCTGGCGTCGTGGCAGCGCTTCTTCGACGGTGCGCAGGCGCCGTTTTCATGGGAGCCCGACGAGGTGGTGGTGCTCGGCGACGGCAACCTGGCGCAGTCCAGTGGCCCGGTGCGTGACGCCGCCGGCAAGTTGATCGCGCGCTTTCGTTCGGTGTGGCGCCGCGAAGCGGGGGGCCGCTGGTTGATCGTGCTCGATCGCGGCGAGGCCGCCGCCGACCCGGCCAAGCCTTAGCCACCCGCCCTGCGCTCTGCGGCGGCCTCGTGTCAGCCGACGGCGCCCAGGCGCTGGCGGTGCCGCGCGATCTGCGCACGCACCCGGGCCGGGGCCGTGCCGCCGTGGCTCGATCGCGAGTTCAACGACCCCGCGAGCGTGAGCGCGTCGCGCGCGTCGTCGCCGATGGCGGCGTGCAGCGCATGCAACTCGGCCAGCGGCAGCTCGGCCAGATCGACGCCGCGCTGCAATGCCAGCTTCACCGCATGGGCCACCACCTCGTGCGCATCGCGAAACGGCACGCCTCGCTTGACCAGGTAGTCGGCCAGGTCGGTGGCGGTGGCATAACCCTTCAATGCCGCGGCACGCATGGCCTCGGGCTTGACGCGCAGGCCGCCCACCATCTCGGCCATGATGCGCAGCGTGGCGGCCAGCGTGTCGACGCAGTCGAACAGCGGCTCCTTGTCTTCCTGGTTGTCCTTGTTGTAGGTCAGCGGCTGGCCCTTCATCAGCGTGAGCAGGCCCATCAGGTGGCCGATCACGCGGCCGCTCTTGCCGCGCGCGAGTTCGGCGACGTCGGGATTGCGCTTCTGCGGCATGATCGACGAGCCGGTGCAATAGCGATCAGCCAGATCGATGAAGCCGAAGTTCTGACTCATCCACAGCACGATCTCTTCGGCCAGCCGCGACACGTGCACCATCGCGATCGACGCAAAGGCGGCGAACTCGATCGCGAAGTCGCGGTCGCTGACCGCGTCGAGGCTGTTCTCGCAGACACCGTCGAAGCCGAGCTCGCGCGCCACCGCGTCGCGATCGAGCGGGTAGCTGGTGCCGGCCAGCGCGGCGGCGCCCAGCGGCAATCGGTTGGTGCGGCGGCGCACGTCGGCCAGGCGCTCGGCGTCGCGCGCGAACATCTCCACGTAGGCCAGCAGGTGGTGCGCGAAGCTCACCGGTTGCGCCACCTGCAGGTGCGTGAAGCCGGGCATCACGGTGTCGGTGTGCGCGGCGGCGGCATCGAGCAGCGCCGTTTGCATCTGCACCAGCAGCGCAGCCAGCTCGTCGATCTCGGCGCGCAGCCACAGGCGCAGATCGGTGGCCACCTGATCGTTGCGCGAGCGGCCGGTGTGCAGGCGCTTGCCGGCATCGCCCACCAGCTGAGTGAGGCGCGCCTCGATGTTCAGGTGCACGTCTTCGAGTTCGAGTTTCCATTCGAAACGGCCATGCTCGATTTCCTGCGCGATCTGCGCCAAGCCGCGTTCGATATCGGCCAGGTCTTGCGGGCCGATCACTCGTTGAGCCGCCAGCATGCGCGCGTGCGCCAGGCTGCCCGCGATGTCGGCGCGCCACAGGCGGCGGTCGAACCCCACGCTGGCGGTGTAGCGCTGCACCAGCTGGTCCATCGGTTCGGAGAACAGCGCTGACCAAGCCTGTGATTTCTTGTCGAGCGGGTTGTGCGCCATGGCGTCTCGCGCTGCGGATCAACCCGTATTATCGGCCGTGCCCTTCGCAGGAGCTGAGCTCGCTGAACCGACATGACCGAGCCAACCACGCCCGCCGCGACCAAGCCGCATGAAAGCCGGCCGACCAGCCTGTGGCCGACGTCCACCAAGCCCGGTGAGCTCGGCCCTCAGACCGCGTTCGACGTCAGCCAGCTCGAAGACCCCGCCGTGCTGCGCGCGCGCCAGGTCGAGCGTGCCACCGAGTTGTTCGACCTGTGCCAGCCCACGCTGGTGTTGCGCGTGGTGCTGTTCGTTCAGCTCGGCGTGGCGGCGGCCGGGCTGGCGGCGTCGAACAGCGCGTCGCACTGGATCACGCAGATGGCGGTGCTGGCGTTCCCGGCACTGGCCGGCACGTTGTTGTGGCTGATCGGCGTCTGCGCATTGAAGTCGGTGTGGGCGCGCGTGATGCCGTGGCAACGCGCCACCGGCGCGGTCGGGCTCGGTGGCGTGATGGGCGTCGCCGGCTGGTCGTTGCTGTTGCCGCTGGGCATGGCCAATGCCGGCGCGTGGCCGCTGTTCACCACTGCGTTGGCCGGCATGGCATTCGCATCGCTGGTGTGGGTGTGGCTCGACCAGCGCGCGCGCAGCGCGCGCCCGGCCGACGCCAGTGCGCGGCTGGCGGAGCTGCAGTCGCGCATCCGCCCGCACTTCCTGTTCAACGCGCTGAACACTGCGGTGGCGCTGGTGCAGATCGACCCCGAACGTGCCGAGGCGGTGCTCGAGGACCTGTCGCAGCTGTTTCGGGTGGCACTGGCCGAGGTGGGTGCCTCGGTTACGCTGGCCGAGGAGATCGACCTCGCGCAGCGTTACCTGGCGATCGAGCAGGTGCGTTTCGGCGATCGCCTGGCCGTCAGCTGGGAGGTCGATCCTGCGACGTCGCAGGCGCGCGTGCCGCCGCTGGTGCTGCAGCCGCTGGTCGAGAACGCGGTGCGACACGGCATCGAAACCTCGCTCCGCGGTGGCACCGTGCGGGTGCGCGCCAAGGTGCGCCATGGCAGCGCCACCGTGCTGATCAGCAACAGCCTCCCCGACACGCCGGCCGCGCCGGGTGCCGGCATCGCGCTGGCCAACGTGCGCGAGCGGCTGAGCCTGCTGCACGACTTCGGCGCGTCGCTGGAGACCTGGAGCTCCGACGCGCAGCACCACGCGCGGGTCACGGTGCCGCTGTGAGCCGTCTGCCCATCTCGCCGCGACGATGAGCACACCGGGCGCCGCGCCGCCGGGCAACGATCGTGCGCCGCCGCTGGCGGTGATGATCGTCGACGACGAGGTGTTCGCGCGCACGCGCTTGCGCTCGCTCGTGCAAGCCTGCACCGAGCCGCGCTGCATCGTCGCCGGCGAGGCGGCCGACGGTGCCAGTGCGCTGCAATGGCTGCGCGACAACGTCTGCGACGTGGTGCTGCTCGATGTCGCGATGCCGGGCCTCGACGGCCTGCATCTGGCCGACGAGTTGCAGCACCAGCCACAACCGCCGGCGGTGGTGTTCGTCACCGCGCATGGCGAGCACGCGTTGCGCGCGTTCGAGCTCGAGGCCACCGATTACCTCACCAAGCCGGTGCGGCGCGAGCGCCTGCAGGCTGCACTGCTGCGCGTGGCGCAGCGGCTGCAGCCGCGTGCGGCCAATGGCGACACGGTGCCGATGCTGGTGGTCAGCGACCGCGGCCGCGTGCTGCGCATTCCGGCCACCGAGGTGCTGTACCTGAAGGCCGAGCTCAAGTACGTGACGCTGCGCACCGCCGAGGGCGAGTGGGTGCTCGACGAGCCGCTGGGCGATCTGGAGCAGCGGCTGGGCGAGGGCTTCATCCGCGTGCACCGCAACGCGCTGGTGGCACGCCGCGCGGTGCGTGCGCTCGAGCGCCACGCCTCGCAAGAAGAGCCGCTCGGCTGGGCGGTGATGTTGACCAACGGCGAGCAGCTTTCTGTTTCACGCAGGCAGTTGACATCGGTGCGCGAAGCGTTAGGGTCTGCCGACACATGAAGCTGGTGTCTGCGGACCTGTGAAGCTCGCGTCGCTGCGACCGCATCTTGCCTTTTGGGGTTTGCGCAGCGCTTGGGTGCTGGCGGTCGCGCTGTGGGCGCTGGCGCTCGTACCGTGGTTCGAGGCACCGGCACCCGCACCGCCCACCGGCCGCGTGGTTGCACGCGTGGCGCCGCGCGGTGCCGCCAGCGCAGCGCAGCCGACGCGCCCAATCGAAGAAGACACCCCTTCCGCCGAGCCGATCTATGTGGCGCAACGCCAGCGCAATGCGTTGACGGCCGAGCCCGCGGCGTCGCCGGCCGAGCGCGCCGGCCGCGAGGGCGCCGTGTGCGGCCTCACCGATGGCCCCGCTGCCGCATCCGGCGACGCCATGCAATCGCAAAAGGCGAGTCATCTGGCGCGGCAGGCGGCTGCCGGGTTGCTGCAGGCAGTCGACAATCTGCGCGCGCGTGCGGAGCCGGCGGCACAGGCGGCCGGCTTGTGGTTGCGTGTGTTGATGGCGCGCGAGGGCGCTGCCGACCCGCCACCGCCACCGACATGTGTAGCGGGCACGGATTGTTCCGCAGCCGGTGCGCTGGCCACGTCGACGTTGCCGACGGTGGCGGCCGTGGTCGATGCATTGGCTCAGCTGGCGCTGGCCCACAACGACCCCTGGCTGCAGCAGATCGCGCAGCGGGCCTGCGACGGCGCGCAGCCCGGCCCCGCGACCTGCGCCACGCTGGGCACGCGGCGCTGGAGCACGCAGGAGCCTGACAACGCAGCGGCCTGGCTCGAACTGCTGGCCGCGCGCGATGCGCAGGCGGCCGACGAGGCGTTGTACGGTGTCGGGCAGGCGAGCCGCTTCGACAACCAGCGCGGCCGCCTGGCCGCGTGGGTGGTGCAGGCGTCGCCCGAACAGGCGCCTGCGATGCAGCGCTACGCCGCGTGGCAACGCGCCGACGAACTCGAGCGAGCTGCCAACGCCAGGGTGATGGCCGCCGCCGCCCGAGCGTGCAGCGAGAGCGCGCGCCGTGACGCCAACCGCGCGCAACTGTGCGACGGCGCCGCGCGGTGGCTGGCGGCCGACCCCCGCGCAGCGACGGCGACGGAGCCGTCGGCCGCGGCATCGAGCCGTGCGCTCGATTGCGCGACCATCGAGCGGCAATGGCGCGAGGCGCGCGACGCGGCACAGCGCGGCGCGCGCGTCGTCACGATGCAAGGCACGACGGCGCAACGGCCTTGAGCCCGGCGGGCGGCGCGACAACAAGGGGCCGCGGATAATCGGGCGCATGTCCGAGCGCCCCGTCATCGCCACCCGTGAGAGCCGCCTGGCCCTGTGGCAGGCCGAACACGTGCGTGCGCTGTTACGCGAACGTTGTGCGCTCGACGTCGGCCTGCTGGGCATGACCACGCGCGGCGACCAGATCCTCGACCGCACGCTGTCGAAGGTGGGCGGCAAGGGCCTGTTCGTCAAGGAACTCGAGGCGGCACTCGAAGACGGCCGCGCCGACCTCGCGGTGCATTCGCTGAAGGACGTGCCGATGGATTTGCCCAGCGGCTTCGTGCTGGCCGCGGTGCTCGAGCGCGAGGACCCGCGCGATGCCTTCGTGTCGCGACGCCACGCGTCGCTGGCCGCGCTGCCGGCCGGGGCCTGCGTCGGCACCTCGAGCCTGCGGCGCGTGGTGCAGTTGCTCGGCGTGCGCCCCGATCTGCGCATCGAGCCGCTGCGCGGCAACCTCGACACCCGCCTGCGCAAGCTCGACGAAGGCCAGTTCGACGCCATCGTGCTCGCCGCCGCCGGGTTGATGCGGCTCGGCCTGGCCGCTCGCATCGTGCAGCGGTTCGAAGTCGACCAGATGCTGCCCGCCGCCGGCCAGGGCGCGCTGGCGATCGAAGTGCGCAGCGCCGATGCGGCGCTGCGTGCCACGTTGGCCACGCTGACCCACGCGCCGACCTGGCTCGCGGTGCACGCCGAACGCGCGGTTTCGCGCGCGCTCGGTGGCAGCTGCAGCGTGCCGCTGGCTGCGTTTGGGCGTTGGGAAGGCGATGCCCTGGTGTTGCGCGCAGCGCTCGGCCACGCCGACGTGCCGACACGACCGCTGTTGCGGGCACAGGTGCAGGGCCAGCCACGCGATGCCGACGCCGCGTCCGCACTCGGGCAAGAGGTGGCCGCGCGGCTGCGCCTGCAGGGCGCCGACGCCTACCTTGGCGCCACGTGAGCGCCATGCAGCTGCTGGTCACGCGGCCGCAGCCTCAGGCCGATGAGTGGGTGGCCGTGCTGCGCGCGCAGGGCGTGCCGGCGCAGGCGCTGCCGCTGATCGAGATCGCGGCGGCAACCGATCCTGCGGCAGCCAGCGCCTGGGCCACGTTGGCCACGCGGCGCATGGTGGTGTTCGTGAGCCCGAACGGCGTGGCCCGATTCTTTGCACTGCGGCCTGCAGCCACGAGTTGGCCGCCGCAGACCTGGGCAGCGGCCACCGGGCCGGGCACGTCGTCGGCCTTGCGCGCGGCCGGTGTGCCGGCCGCTTTGATCGTCGAGCCGCCGCACGAGGCCGAACAGTTCGACTCCGAAGCCTTGTGGCGGCGCATCGGGTCGCAGGGCTGGCAGGGCCAGCATGTGCTGGTGGTGCGCGGCGACGGCGGTCGCGAGTGGCTGGCCGATCGTTTGCGTGAACAGGGCGCGCAAGTGGCGTTCGTGCAGGCCTATCGGCGCGTGCTGCCGCGGCTCGATGCCCGACAGCGCGATTGGCTCGCCGCCGCGTTGGCCGCGCCCGCGACCCACTGGTGGCTGTTCTCGAGCTCGCAGGCAGTGCAGCACCTGGCGCTGCTGGCGCCACCGTCCGATTGGTCGTCGGGTTGTGCGCTGGCCAGCCACCCGCGCATCGCGGTGGCGCTGCACGCGCTCGGCTTCGCTTCGGTGTTGTCGGTGCGACCCACGCTCGATGCGGTGGTCGCCGCATGGAGGCGCTCGATACAATCGACGGCCGCACCCGACCAGCGACCTTGATCGCTGCACCGTGAACCAACCTCTCGCCGACCCATCGCCGCCGCGCGCGGCGATCGATGCCTCGCCCGCTGAAATCCGTGCATCGCGCGCAGGCGGCGCGCCCTGGTGGCTGTTGATGCTGACGGTCGCGCTCGCCGCCGCGGCGTTGTGGATGGCCTGGCAAACCGGGCAACGCGTGTTGTCGCTCGAGCAGGAGCTGGTGCGCCGACAGCAGGACAGCGCCACGCTGGCCACCGAAGCGCGTGTGCTCGCCCGCCAGGCGCAAGACGTGTCGCGCGATGCCGCCGCCAAGGTGGCGCTGCTCGAATCGCGCGTGGCCGAGAACACGCTGCAGCGTTCGCAGCTGGAAGAGCTGCTGCAGTCGCTGACGCGCTCGCGCGACGAGAACATGTTGTCGGACATCGAAGCCGCGCTGCGTGTGGCCGTGCAGCAAAGTGCGCTCACCGGCAGCACCGAAGCCCTGTTGACGACGCTCAAGCAGGCCGACGAGCGGCTGGCGCGCAACGCGCAGCCGCGCCTGGAGCGCGTGCGGCGCGCCGTCGTGCACGATCTCGACCGCGTGCGCGCGGTGGCGGTGAGCGACATCTCGACGCTGGTGATCAAGCTCGACGAAGCGGTGCGCATGGTCGATGATCTGCCGCTGCTGTCGCAGCCCGAGCGGCGCGCGAGCGCAGCCACCGACGGTCGTGCGCGCGCACCCGCCGTGCCTGCCGCGGCGTCGGCAGCCGCTGCAGCCGCGGCGGGTTGGCGCGCCGAGCTCGCCGCGCGCTGGAATCTGGTCGTGCAGCGTGTGCTCGACGAGGCGAAGTCGCTGGTGCGCGTGACGCCGATCGACCAGCCCGAGGCCATGCTGGTGGCGCCGGAGCAGGCGTACTTCTTGCGCGAGAACATCAAGCTGCGCTTGCTCAACGCGCGCCTGGCGCTGCTGTCGCGCCAATTCAGCACCGCGCAGTCCGATCTGCGCGAGGTGCAGATCGCGCTGGAGCGGCACTTCGACCGCTCGACCCGGCGCGTCAACGTGATGAACGAGCTGCTGCGGCAGGTGAGCTCGCAGTCGCGCGGCGTGATCGTGCCGCGCCCCGACGAGACGCTGGCGGCGCTGGCGGCCGTGCAAGCGGGGCGGTGAGCATTTCGCGATGCGCGGCGCCATTTGGCTCATGCTGCTGTTCGCGGCGGCCACCGTCGCGGCGCTGACGCTGGGCGACAACAAGGCGCTGGTGTCGTTCTTCTACGGCAACCAGCGCGTCGACCTGTCGCTGAACCTGTTCCTGATCGGCGCGCTGATCGGCACCGTCGCCTTGATGTTCGTGATCAAGGCCATCGACTCGTTGATCACGCTGCCCACGCGCGCCAAGGCGTGGCGCGCGCTCAAGCGCGAGCGCGCTGCGCAATCGGCGCTGCGCGAGGCGATGGCCGAACACTTTGCCGGCCGCTTCAACCGCGCCCACAAGGCGGCGCAGCGTGCGCTGGCCATCCAAGCCAGCACCGACGAGCTGGCCGGCGACCGCGAGCTGCGCGTGCTGGCGCACCTGCTGGCGGCGCGCAGCCTGCATCGCATGCAGGACCGCACGCGGCGCGACCAGCTGCTGCGGGTGGCGCTGAAGGCGGTGCGCCGGGCCGTGCCGCAGCAGGCGGTGGACGAGGGCGCGCGGCTGCTCGGCGCCGAGTGGGCGCTCGACGATGGCGATGCGCCGCGTGCGCGCTCGTTGCTGTCGGAGCTGGCGCCGGGTGTGGCGCGGCGCACGCAGGCGCTGCGCCTGAAGTTGCGCGCGGCGCGGCTGTCGCGCCACCATGCCGAGGCACTCGGCACCGCGCGGCTGCTGGCCAAGCACCAGGCGTTCTCCACCGATGCCGCGCAGGGCTTGCTGCGATCGCTGGCGCTGCAATTGCTCGATGCCGCGCACGACAGCGACCAGTTGCGGCGCGCCTGGGCCGCGCTCGACGAGGCCGACCGCGGCGATGCATTCGTGGTGTCGCGCGCGGCACGCCGCGCCACCGAGTTGGGCAACGCGGCCGACGGCCGGCTGTGGCTGCGCCCGCTGTGGGATGGCCTGCGCGAACTCGGCGCCGAGCAGCGCGCGCAGGTGGCGCTCGCGCTCGCGGCGGCCAGCGAAGGCATCGGCACCGATTGGCTGCAAGCCACCGAGGTGGCGCAAAAGGCCTTCCCCAACGAGGCCGCCGTGCAGTCGGCGGCCGGCGCCGTGTTCGCTGCGCGCGGCTTGTGGGGCAAGGCTCGGGGGCCGCTGGAAAGTGCCGCCGCCGATCGCGGCTTGCAGCCGTCGGCGCGCCGCCGCGCATGGCGAACGCTGGCCCGATTGGCGCACGAAGAGGGCGACGAGCCGCGCGCGTTGCGCTGCGAGCAGGCCGCGGCGTCCATCGACTGAGCGCCGCGGGCGCGCGCAGGCCCGCTGCTATACTGCCCGCCCGCGCGGCTGTAGCTCAGTTGGATAGAGTACTTGGCTACGAACCAAGGGGTCGTGGGTTCGAATCCTGCCAGCCGCGCCAGATCATTCAACGGGCCAGTTCGTCGACGAACCGGCCCGTTGTGTTTTTTGGCGTCTGGCGCGAGCGTTTCTGGGCGCTGCCGCTGAACGGCGCGCGCATGCGGCCGGCGCACAATGCCGCGCAGCAGGAGGTGCTCATGACCTGGCAGCGCTTTGCGGCGCGGCGCGCCGACATGGGCGGCGGGCTCACGATCACTCGCGCGCTGCCCACCGCGCAGCGGCGCACGGTAGGTGCGTGGTGCTTTCTCGATCACGCGGGGCCGTTGGTTTTTCCGCCCGGCGAGGGCATGCGGGTCGGGCCGCATCCGCACATCGGCCTGCAGACCTTCACCTGGATGATCGAAGGCGAGGTGATGCACCACGACAGCCTGGGCAATCGCCAGCTGATCCGGCCTGGCGAGGTCAACCTGATGACCGCCGGCCGCGGCATCGCGCACAGCGAGGAATCGGTGGGCGCTGCAGGCACCGTGCATGCCGCGCAGCTGTGGATCGCGTTGCCGCAGGCGCAGCGCGACTGCGAGCCCGCCTTTGCACACCATGCGCAGTTGCCCGTCGTGGCGAGCGGCGGCTTCAGGGCCACCGTGTTGGCGGGCCGCGCGTTCGATCGCGAGGCGCCGCCGCGCCTGTTCTCGCCGCTGGTGGCGGTGGACCTGCGTGCCGACACCGCTGCGCGCACGCGCATCACGCTGCAGCCGGAGTTCGAGCATGCGCTGTCGTGCCTGCGCGGCGCGGCCGGCGTCGACGGCGCGGCCATCGCGCCGGGCGAGTTGCTTTTCGCGGCGAGCGGCCGCACGCAGGTCGAGCTCGCCTGCGACGCCGCGGCGCAGCTGTTGCTGATCGGCGGCGCGCCGTTCGATGAAGCGCTGCTGATGTGGTGGAACTTCGTGGCGCGCACGCAGGCCGAGATCGAACAGGCCGTGGCCGACTGGAACGCGGGCCGCCGCTTCGGCGAGGTGCCCGAGACGCGGCTCGCACGCGTCGCCGCGCCCGACGTCGGCGGATTGCGGTTGCAGGCGCGAACCAACGCAAGACCTTGACGGAGCACCCAGTGATCAAGATCCTCGGCATCTCGGGCAGCCTGCGCGCGCAGTCGTTCAACACCGCGCTGCTGCGCGCAGCGCAGGCCGCGGCCGGCGCCGACGTGCAGATCGAGGCCGCCACCTTGCACGGCATTCCGCTGTTCGACGGCGACCTCGAGCAGCGCGACGGCACGCCGCGGGCGGTGCGCGAGTTGAAGACGCGCATCCTCGATCACGACGGCCTGCTGATGGTCACGCCCGAGTACAACAACGGCGTGCCCGGCGTGTTCAAGAACGCGGTCGACTGGTTGTCGCGCAAGACGCCCGACCTGCCGCCAGTGTTCGCCGATCGGCCGGTGGCGGTGATCGGTGCCTCGCCCGGCGGCTTCGGAACCATCATGGCGCAGAACCACTGGCTGCCGGTGCTGCGCACGCTCGGCGCACGCCACTGGAGCGGCGGGCGTCTGATGGTGTCGCGCGCGCAATCGGTGTTCGGCCCCGATGGCGCGCTGCTCGACGACGCCGTCCGCCGCCAACTGGCCGAGTTCGTGCACGGCTTTGCATTGTTCGTCGCCGGCACGCCGCGCGCGACGGCCGCCGCCTGAGCCCGCTGCGAAGGCCTGCGCCGAAACCTCCACACACAGCAAATACAGACACGCCTGGTTCTGTTCGGCGCACAAGCGGCACAGTGGCTGGCTGCTGCCTCTGCGGGAATGCGCCGTGCCGAACACCACCGATGCATCGAGCGTTGCGCCGTCGCTGCGCTTGCGCCGACTGTTTGCCGCCGCATCGTCGGCCGGGCTGACGATGCTGGCCTCTTGCGGCGGCGCCGACTCGGCCGGCGCGCCGGCTGCCGCGGCACCGGCGCCGCCCGCGGGATCGGTGCCTGCGCCTGCGCCGACACCGGCACCAGCTCCCGGGCCCGCACCCACGCCGGCGCCATCGCCTGCGCCGACCCCATCGCCTGCGCCGGCGCCCACGCCATCTCCCGCACCGTCGCCCACGCCGTCACCTGCACCGGTCGGCAGCGTGTCGATCGCCATCGATGCCGCGGCCGACGTGCATGCGATCTCGCCGCTGATCTACGGCGTGGCGGCATTCGACAACGTCAGCAGCACGCTCGCCGGCTTGAACAGCCCGATCAACCGCCACGGCGGCAATGCCACGTCGCTGTACAACTGGCAGCTCAATGCCGGCAACCGCGGCATGGACTGGTACTTCGAGAGCATCGATGAAGGCGCGGCCACGCCGGGCCGATCGATCCTCGACCTGGTCGCCGCCAACAAGCAGGCGCAGGCGGCGAGCATGGTCACCATCGGCATGACGGGCTGGGTCGCCAAGCTCGGCAACGCGCGCGCCAAGACCGCGTGTTTCTCGATCGCCAAGTACGGCGCGCAAGCGGGCAACGACTGGCAGTGGATGCCCGACGCCGGCAACGGCGTCAAGGCCGGCGGCGGCAACGTGACCGGCAACGACCCCAACGATTGCGCGCAGCCGGCCGATGCCAATTTCCAGAAGGGCCTGGTGCAGTTGCTGACGCAGACGCACGGCAGCGCATCCAGCGGCGGCGTGCGCTACTACATCATGGACAACGAGACGGCGTTGTGGAACTCCACGCACCGCGCGGTGCATCCGCAAGGCGCCGGCATGGACGAGATCTTCAACGACATCGTCGGCTACGGCAGCATGGTCAAGTCGGTGGACCCGCAGGCGCTGGTCGTCGGGCCCGAGGAGTGGGGCTGGTCAAACTATTTCGCGTCGGCCAAGGACGGCGCCATCAACCGCTGGTGGGACGGCCCGGATCGCGCCGCGCACGGCGGCATGGACTACATGCCCTGGTTGTTGAAGGCGCTGCACGACCGGCATCAGCAAACCGGGCAACGCGTGCTCGACGTGTTCTCGCTGCACTACTACCCGCAGGGCGGCGAGTTCTCCAGCGACGTGAGCGCGGCGATGCAGCGCACGCGCAACCAGTCGACGCGCTCGTTGTGGGATCCGAGCTACGTCGACAAGACGTGGATCAACGACAAGGTGCAATTGATCCCGCGCATGAAGGGCTGGGTCGACCAGCAATACCCGGGCACGCCGATCGCGATCACCGAGTACAGCTGGGGCGCCGACGATCACATCAACGGCGCCACCGCGCAGGCCGACGTGCTGGGCATCTTCGGCCGCGAGGGCGTCGACATCGCCACCCGCTGGACGGCGCCCGCCGCGTCGAGCGTCACCTTCAAGGCCTTCCAGATGTACCGCAACGTCGATGGCGCGAAGGGCGGCTTCGGCGACCGCTCGGTGCGCTCCGTCGTGCCCGACCCCGACACGCTGTCCGCGTTCGCGGCGCTGCGCTCGTCCGACGGCGCATTGACCGTGATGGTGGTCAACAAGGACGCCGCGGCCGCGCAAGCGGTGAACCTGCAGCTCGCGAACTTCGGCGGCGCCAACGCGCAGCGCTGGCAACTCACCGGCGCGAACGGCATTCAGCCCTTGAGCTCGATCGCGGTCTCGGGCGCGCGCGTCGTCGACACCGTGCCGGCGCAGAGCATCACGCTGTACGTGATCCGCTGATCAGGCGTAGCGCAACTCTCCCGTTTTGCCGCGGAACACGCGGTACGCGAACACCGTGTAGCCGGCGATCGCGGGCACCGCGATGCAGACGCCGACGAGGATGAACTTCAGCGCCGCCGGGCTGCTCGAGGCCTGCCAGATCGTCAGGCGGTCGATCACCACGTAGGGATAGATGCTGTAGGCCAGTCCCAGAAAGCTGAGCACGAACACGACGATCAGCAGCACGAACGGCAACCAGCAGATCGCGCCGAGCACCTGTCGGGTGTTCAGCAGCGCGCGCACCGCGAGCAGCGACACACCCGTCATCAGCGGGATCGCCATCAGCGCGATCAACTCGGGCAACACGAACCAGCGCTCGCGCACCGTGGCGCTGATCCACGGCGTGGCCATCGAGATCAGCACGAGGCCGGTGACCATCGGCGTCCAGGCGAGCCTGGCCCATGACGCCGCGCGCTGCTGCAAGGCCCCTTCGGTCTTCATGATCAGCCAGCACGCGCCGAGCAGCACGTAGGCCATCGGCAGCGCGAGCGCGATCGCGCCGGCGAACACCGGGTAGTTCCAGCCGCTGCCGAAGCCGCTGACGTAGCGCCCGAGCATCCAGCCCTGCGCCATGGAGGCGAGCGTCGAGCCGGCGAAGAACAGGCGGTCCCACATCGGCTTGTGGGCCGACTGCGCCTTGACGCGAAAGTCGAACGCCACGCCGCGCAGGATGAGCCCGATCAGCATCAGCGCCACCGGCAGGTAGAGCTCGCCGAGCACCAGGCCGTGCGCCTTGGGGAACGCCACCAGCAGGATGCCGACGCCGAGCACGAGCCAGGTTTCATTGGCGTCCCAGAACGGGCCGATCGAGGCGATCAGCACGTCCTTCTCCTCGGCTGTGGCGCGGTGCATCAGCATGCCCACGCCGAGGTCGTAGCCGTCGCTGATCACGTAGATCAGCATCGACACGCCCATCAGCGCCATGAAGATCACCGGCAGCGCTTCGTCGAACGACATCCAGTTCATGGCGTGGTCCCTGTGGCCATCGCCGGTTCCGGCTTCTCGGCCATGTACTTGAGCACGCCCACGTAGGCCAGCGCCAGCGCGACATAGACGGCAACGTAGAGCGTCAGCGTCAGGCCGATCAGCGGTGCGCCGACGCGCGAGGCGACGTCTGCGGTGCGCAGGATGCCATAGACGATGAACGGCTGGCGGCCGATCTCGGTGACGTACCAGCCGGCCACCGTGGCGATCCAACCCGAGAACGTCATCGCCGCCAGCAGCCACAGCAACGCACGTGGCAAACGCTCGGCCGACCAGCCGCTGCGGCGATACAGCCACCACGCGGTCCAACTGGTGGCCAGCATCAGCAGCGCCATCCCCACCATCACGCGAAAGGCCCAGAACACCGCGAACACCGGCGGGTGGCGGTCGCGGAAGTCGTCCAGGCCCTGGATCTCGGCGTCGAAGTCGTGGCGCAGCACGAAGCTCGCCAGCCCGGGGATCGCGATCTCGAGGTGGTTCTCGCGCGCGTTGCCGTCGGGGATCGCGAACAGCAGCAGCGATGCGCCGCGTGTGGTCTGCCACAGGCCTTCCATCGCGGCGATCTTCTGCGGCTGGTGCCGCAGCGTGTTCAGCCCATGCTGGTCGCCGACGAAGATCTGCAGCGGGATCAACAGCGCCGCCAGCGTGAGCCCGACGCGCAGCACCTTCGGCGCCGCACCCGACGCGCTGCCCTTGAGCAACTGCCATGCGCTGAGGCCGCTCAACAGGAAGGCACAGGTCAGCGCCGAGGCCAGCAACATGTGCGTGAAGCGATACGGGAACGACGGGTTGAACAGCACCCGCCACCAGCTCGCGACGACGAACTTGCCGTCGATCAGCTCGTGACCGGCCGGCGTCTGCAGCCACGAGTTGAGCGCCAGGATCCAGAACGCGCTGATCGTGGTGCCCAAGGCGACGAGGAAGGTGGCCCACAGGTGCACCCGTTCGCTGACCTTGCCGTGGCCGAACAGCATGATGCCGAGGAAGCCCGCCTCGAGGAAGAACGCGGTCAGCACCTCGTAGGCGAGCAGCGGCCCGGCGACGTCGCCCGCGCGCTCCATGAAGCCGGGCCAGTTGGTGCCGAACTGGAAGCTCATCACCACGCCGCTGACCACGCCGAGCGCGAAGCTCAGCGCGAACACCTTGGTCCAGAGGCGGTAGGCGCTGAGCCACGCCTGCTTGACATCGGGCGCCGCGGCTTTCAGGTAGCGCCAACGAAAGAACATCAACAACCAGCCGAGCGCGATGCTGATCGCCGGGAACAGGATGTGGAAGGTGATGTTGGCCGCGAACTGCATGCGCGCCAGCACGATCGGATCCATGCGCCGACCTCTCCTGCGGTTGAGACCGCCGCGCAGGATACCTCGGTGCGGGGCGACCCCGTGGTCGCCGCGGTGCGCTACACCCGCTGGGCGCGCGGCCCGATGAAGCCGCCGAGCAGCTGGCGCGCCCACTGCTCGACCTGCTCGCTGCGCGGCGTGCCGCTCAGGCACCACTCGACGAAGTGCTCGCAGTTGTTCGACCAAATGCGGTAGCGGTCCTCGCCCAGCCGCGTTCGCGCGCGTTCGACGGCGGCCCAGCCCCCATAGGCCGGTGCGGCGCCGGCCTTGACCTGCCAGCCGCGCCCTGCGCTGAACTGATCGAGCGTCACCTCTTCGACCGGCCCGCGGCGCAGCAGCGTCTTGAGCCCCGCGTAGTGGATGACACGGCCCTGTCCGACGTACAGGCCATGGTGCACGTAACCACGACGCCGGGTCGTGAGGTGCGTTCCGATGGGCAGGTCTGGCGACATGGCGAGTGGGGCGTCGAACGATCGGCGTATGCCTGGGCACGCAGATTGATCGCGCGCGGTTGGCGGGTCATTGCGCCGCCGCTGCGCTGTGTGTCAGTTGAAATCCGCGCAGCGCCAAGGGGGACTGCAACTTCGCGTCCCGCCAAGCGACCAATGGGCGTGGACGTCGCGCCGAAACCGGATGTGCGACGACTCGATTGATCAACCTGCGACCCATGGAGTTCGACATGCGATTCACCCAGAAACTGCTCACACTCGCTGCGCTCGGCGTCTGCGCCGGCGCTGCACTGGCGCAAGCCAGTGCGCCCGATGCGATGGCAACGACCACGGCATCGAAGTCACGCGCGCAGGTCGGCGCCGCCGCCGCTGCCGCGGCCGGCGCCGGTCAGCTGCCGCGTGGCGAGATCCTGCCGCTGGCTTCGGGCCAATTCAGCTCGACCGCACCCAGCGCATCGTTGCGCGCGGAGACGATCGCCGCGCTGGCAGCCGGTCAGGTGGCGCGAGGCGACGCTGCGCCCGCGGCGCGCGAGCGCTTTGCATCGCTGAAGACGCGCGGCGAGGTGCGTGCCGAAACGCTGGCGGCGATGCGGCTGAATCTGAGCCCGCGCGGCGAGGCGCCCTCACGCGACGCGACGCAGACGGAGCTTGAACTGATTCGCTTGGCTGGCGAGCGCGCACGCACCGCCGATCCCCGTCTGGCCTCGCGGTGAGGTGCCGCGAGCCGTGACGCTCAGACGGTCGCCACCGGCGTCACCGGCGAGCCCACGGCGCCGGGCAAGCGCAACGGCGGCGCGGTGAGCAGGCAACGGTTGCGCCCGGCCTGGCGCAGGTGTGCGGCCAGGTCGTTCAACCACCACAGCTCGCCCAGCGGCACGCCGAGCTTGAACAGGCAATGCTGGTGCAAGGGCAGCGCCGGGCGCTGCCCGTCCTGCTCACGCGCCGGGTAGTGCTCGACCGCGTAGTTGTCGGCGCACAGCGCGACCACGCCCGACTCGCTGATCCAGTTGAGCAGGGCTTCGTCGCGGCCGTCGAGCGCCGGGCACGCGGCGTTGAGCACGTCCATGTCGGGCTGCAGCTTCATGCCCATGATCAGCGTCGAGAAGCCGGTGTGCAGCAGCAGCATGTCGCCGCGCTCGACACGCACGCGGTCGGCGTCGAGCACGCGCTGCAGCGTGGCGCGGTCGATCAGCTTGCGCTCGTTGCCGAAGTGCTTGTGCAGGTCGATCAGCACCGCGCGGCCCTGGATTGCCTTGACCGCGAAGTTCTCGATGCCCAGCGCCTCGGCGCACGACGGGCCGTCGCACGGGTCGCCGACGAACTGGTAGTCGCCGGGGCCTTTGATGTGCTGGTGCGCACGGTAGCCGTTGTAGTACACCATCTCGGGCTTGCCGTCGCCGTCGGCATCGAACCACGAGCCGACGTGCGCGAAGCTGTCCCACTGCGTCGAGTACTGCAGGCTCATCAGCACCTGGTCGTCGCAGATGATGTCGGTGTTGCGCGGGTCCAGTTCATTGAGTGCAAAGTTCAGGAACGGCTTGCCGCGCAGGTTGGTGGGCTTCAGCTGCGGCGGATGGCGGCGCGGGTTGAGCTTGGCCTCGCCGGGGTAGTTCAGCGGCAGGCTCAGGCAGAACGACAGGCCATCGTGCACTTCGGCCAGGCCTTGCTTCACCTTCTCGGGCGTCAGCAGATTGAGTCGGCCCAATTGATCGTCGGGCCCGAAGTCGCCCCAGGTCGAGCCCGCTGGGCGCTGCCGCCAGCGCGGGGTGGTGTCTTGGCTCATGGCGTGGCTCCTCGCGTTCTGTGCAGTGAAACCGCGGTGCTGTGATGAAGGGTTCGAGAGATGCTACCGCGTGCTGCATGCCACTCGCATGCGGCCCACCCCATCGCGCGGTCAACCGCAGCGCGGGTTATCGACCGAGACGACCCCGAGGTCAGTCGGGTTCCGCCTGCGCGTTGGAGCCTGGCAGCACGGTGTGGCCATTGGCCACGTCGTCGAGGCCTTCGATGTCGAGCACCAGCAGGCGCTGCGGGCCGAGCTGCATGATGCCGAGCTGCTGCATCTGACGCAGCGCGCGGTTCACGCGCTGGCGGCTGCCGCCCACCATCGACGCCAGGTCGCCCTGCGACACCGCGAGGTCGATGCGCAGCCCGTTGGCGGTGGGCCGGCCGAAGCTGCGCGACAGGCGCAGCACCTGGCGAGCCAGGCGCTGCGGCAGGCTGAGCGCATGGCGCTCCTCGCAGCGCTTGTACATGCGGCGCAGCCGCTGGCAGTTGAGCTGCAGCAGTGCGTCGCGGAACTCGATGCTGAGCTCCATCAGCTCGTGCATGTCGGGCTTGGCCACGATCAGCAGCGTCGATGGCACGTGGGCCACCATGTCGAGGTCTTCGACGCGGTTGTCGACCAGCGCGATGTCGCCGAACCATTGGCCAGGGCTCATGAAGTCGAGCGTGAAGACGCGGCCGTCGCTCAGTGCCGTGCCCAGGCGCACCGCGCCGCGCGCCACGCCCACCCAGTTGCCGGCGGCATCGCCGCGCTGCGTGATGCGCGCGCCGGCCACCACGCGGTGCACGCGTGCGCGGCCGATGATGGCGTTGCGCAGGCCCTCGGGCAGTTCGGAGAACCAGCGCCCACCCTGCAGCGCGTCGAGCTCCTCTTCGCGCAGGCCATTGCTCGCCGCAGCGGCAAGCGACGGCCGCAAGCCCGGCGCGCGCGGCGCCGAGAGGCCGAGTTCGGTGACGATCGCGTCCATGCTGTGTTTCTCCCTTGCAGCGTCAGACCACTTCGAACAGGCCGGCGGCGCCCTGGCCGCCGCCGATGCACATCGTGACCACCACGTACTTGGCGCCGCGGCGTTTGCCTTCGATCAGCGCGTGGCCGGTCAATCGCGACCCGCTCACGCCATAGGGGTGGCCCACCGCGATGGCGCCGCCGTTGACGTTGAGGCGGTCGTCGGGCAAGCCGAGCTTGTCGCGGATGTAGAGCACCTGGCAGGCGAAGGCCTCGTTGAGCTCCCACAGGCCGATGTCACTGATCTTCAGCCCCGTGCGCTGCAGCAGCCGCGGAATCGCGAACACCGGGCCGATGCCCATCTCGTCGGGTTCGCAGCCGGCCACAGCGAAGCCGCGGAAGATGCCCAGCGGCTGGATGCCGCGTTTCTCGGCGAGCTTGCCGTCCATCAGCAGGCACACCGACGAGCCGTCGGAGAACTGGCTGGCATTGCCGGCAGTGATCACGCCGCCGGGCAGCGCCGAGCGGATCTTGCTGACGCCCTCGAGCGTGGTGTCGGCGCGGATGCCTTCGTCGGCGGCGATCGTCACCTCCTTGCGCGTCATGCGACCGGAGGCCTTGTCGACCACGCCCATCACGGTGGTCATCGGCACGATCTCGTCGTTGAACTTGCCGGCCGCCTGCGCGGCGGCGGCGCGCTGCTGGCTGCGCACGCCGTATTCGTCCTGCGCGAGCTTGGAGATGTTGTAGCGCTTGGCCACCTGCTCGGCGGTCTGCAGCATGGTCCAGTAGATCTCGGGCTTGATCTCGGCCATCGCCGGGTCGACTCGCATGTGGCGGTTGACCTCGTTCTGCACGCACGAGATGCTCTCGACGCCGCCGGCCACCATGATCGGCACCTGGTCGACGATGATGCGTTGCGCCGCCATCGCGATCGCCTGCAGCCCCGAGGAGCAGAAGCGGTTGATCGTGACGCCGGCCGTGCTGACCGGTAGCCCGGCGCGCAGCGCGGCGACGCGCGCGATGTTGCCGCCGGTGGTGCCTTCGCTCAGGCTGCCGCCGAGGATCACGTCCTCCACTTCGGCGGGGTCGACTCCCGCGCGTTTGACTGCGTGCGTGATCGAGTGCGCCGCCAGCGTGGCGCCATAGGTCATGTTGAACGCGCCCTTCCAGCTCTTGGCCAGGCCGGTGCGCGCGGTGGAGACGATGACGGCGTCGGTCATGACGGGTTCCTTCGCTGCGTACGTGTCATCAATTGAAAGTCTTGCCGTCGTCGGCCAGTTTCGTGAGCAGCGGCGCGGGTTGCCACCACGCTTCGGCGCCGGGCTCCGACGCGAAACGCCTGAGCGAGCGCACGACGTTGGGCAGGCCCACGATGTCGGCATACAGCATCGGGCCGCCGCGGTGCTGCGGGAAGCCGTAGCCGTTGAGGTAGACGATGTCGATGTCGCTGGCCCGCGCGGCGATCTTCTCGTCGAGGATGCGCGCGCCTTCGTTGACCAGCGCGAACACGCAGCGCTCGATCACCTCGTCGTCACTGATCTTGCGCGGGTTGATGCCGCGCTCCTTGCGGAACTGCTCGATGATGTCGGCCACCAGCGGGTCGGGGATTGGCTCGCGCGCGCCGGCTTCGTAGCGGTACCAGCCGGCGCCGGTCTTTTGTCCGTAGCGGCCTTGCTCGCAGATGGCGTCGGCCACCACGCGTTGATAGGCCGCGGGGTTCTCGGCGGCGCGGCGCTTGCGGCCGGCCCAGCCGATGTCCAGCCCCGCCAGGTCGCCGACGCGAAACGGCCCCATCGCGAAGCCGAACTTCTCGAGCGCCTTGTCGACCTGCTGCGGCAGCGCACCTTGCATCAGCAGGCCGTTGGCCGCGGCGCCGTAACGCGCCAGCATGCGGTTGCCGATGAAGCCATCGCAGACACCCGAGACGACGCCGATCTTCTTGATCTTCTTGGCCATCGCCATGCAGGTGGCGAGTACATCTTTGGCGGTCTTGTCGCCGCGCACGATCTCGAGCAGCCGCATCACGTTGGCCGGGCTGAAGAAATGCAGGCCGATCACGTCTTGCGGGCGCTTGGTGAAGCCGGCGATCGTGTTGATGTTCAGCGCCGAGGTGTTGGAAGCGAGGATCGCGCCGGGCTTGCACACCTCGTCGAGCGCCTTGAAGACCTGCTGTTTGACGTCCATGTTTTCGAACACCGCCTCGACGACCAGGTCGACGTCGCGCATCGCGTCGTAGCCGAGCGTCGGTGTGATCAGCGCCATGCGCTCGCTCACTTGCGCTTCGGTGATGCGGCCCTTCTTCGCGGTGTTGTCGTAGTTCTTGCGGATCGTGCCGAGGCCCTTGTCGAGCGCCTCTTGCTTCATCTCGAGGATCACCACGGCAATGCCGGCGTTCGCGAAATTCATCGCGATGCCGCCGCCCATCGTGCCGGCGCCGATGATGCCCACCTTGTTCAGCGGCCGCAGCGGCGTGTCGTCGGGCACGTCGGCGATCTTGGTCGCCGCGCGCTCGGCGCCGAAGATGTGGCGCAGCGCGCGCGACTCGGGCGTGTTCATCAATGCCAGGAAGCTCTCGCGCTCCAGACGCAAGGCCTCGTCGATCGGCTTGCTGACCGACCACGCCACCGCCTCCACGCACTTGAGCGGCGCGGGGAAGTTCTTGGCGGTCGCGCCGACCGTGTTGCGCGCGAACTGCAGGAAGGCTTCCGCCTGCGGGTCTTTGACCTTCAGGTCGCGCACGCGCTTGAGCGGCAGCTTGTCGGCCAGCACCTTGTCGGCCAGCGCGAGCGCGGCGGCGACCGGATCGTCGTCGGTCACGTCGTCCAACAACGCGGTGCCCTTCAACTTGGCCGCCGGCACCGTCGCGCCCGAGACGATCATGTTCAGCGCCGCCTCCAGGCCGATCACACGCGGCAGCCGCTGCGTGCCGCCGGCGCCGGGCAGCAGGCCGAGCTTCACCTCGGGCAGCGCGATCTGCGCATCGGCCTTGGCGACGCGGTAGTGCGCACCGAGAGCGAGTTCGAGGCCACCGCCCATGCACACACCCGCGATCGCCGCGATCACCGGCTTGGGCGAATTCTCGAACGCGGCGATCAACGCCGGCAGCCGCGGCTCGCGCGCCGAGTTCGGGGTGCCGAACTCCTTGACGTCGGCCCCGCCCGAGAAGGCACGTTCGCTGCCGGTGACGATGATCGCCTTGACACCGGCATCGGCCTGCGCACGGTCGAGCGCTTGCATCAGCCCCTGTCGCAGCGCAGCGCCGAGGCCGTTGATCGGCGGGTAGTCCAGGCGGATCAGCGCGTTCGCGCCGCGAACCTCGTACTGGGTGCTGCTCATGGCGAGCCTTTCAATCGATGAGTGTGTACGGCCGAAAGCCGGATTCAGATCGTGACCCCACCGTCGATGACCAGGCTCTGGCCGGTCATGAACGACGATGCGGGCGAAGCCAGGTACACCGCGGCACCGGCGATCTCGTCGGGCTCGCCGATGCGCTTGAGCGGGGTGGTGGCGGTGCGCTTCTTCAGCGCGTCAGGGTCTTCCCACAGCGCCCTCGCAAAATCGGTCTTGATCAATCCCGGCGCGATGCAGTTGACGCGCACGTTGTGCGGCCCGTACTCCACCGCCAGGTTGCGCGCGAGCTGGAAGTCGGCCGCCTTGGAGATGCAATACGCACCGATGATCGGCGAGCCGCGCAGGCCCCCGATCGACGACACGATGATGATCGAGCCATCGCGCCGCTCGATCATCTGCGGCACGGTGAAGTTGATCAGCCAGTGGTTGGCGATCACGTTGTTCTCGAGGATCTTGCGGAACTGGTCGTCCTCGATGCCGGCCTGCGGGCCGTAATAGGGGTTCGACGCGGCGTTGCACACCAGCACGTCGATGCGGCCGAGTTGGCGCGTCGTGTTGTCGACCAGGTTCTTCAGGTCGTCTTTCTTGGAGATGTTGGCCGGGATCGAGATCGCGCGGCCGGCACCATGCTTGGTGTTGATCGCGGCGGCCACCTCTGCGCAAGGCTCGGCCTTGCGCGAGGAGATCACGACCTTCGCGCCATGCTCGGCCATGCGCTCTGCGATGGCCTTGCCGATACCGCGCGATGATCCGGTGATGACGGCCACCTTGCCGTCGAGCGAGAACAAGGACATCGGTGTCTCCTGTGTTCGGCCTGCGGGCTGCGGCGCCCTGGTGTTTGCGCCAAACCCGTTTTTCTGAAAGCCGGCTATGCTGGCCCGAGCTTCCCCTGCGAACCCCTCGAATCCCAGCCAGCCGGGTGAACATACCAGAGTTTTTGAAAGGCGAGAATGAGCATTTCCTTTGATGGCCGTGTGGCCATCGTCACCGGCGCCGGCGGGGGTCTGGGCCGGCAGTACGCGCTGGCGCTGGCCGCGCGCGGCGCCAAGGTGGTGGTCAACGACTTCGGTCGTCCCGCATCTGAGGGGGCCAAGGAAATCCATGCGGCCGATGCGGTGGTGGCCGAAATCCGCGCCGCCGGCGGCACGGCGATTGCCAGCCATGCCTCGGTCACCGACGAAGCGGCGGTGAACCAGATGGTGCGCGACACCCTCGCCGAATGGGGGCGCGTCGACATCCTGGTCAACAATGCCGGCATCCTGCGCGACAAGAGCTTCGGCAAGATGATGCTCGACGACTTCCGTGCCGTGGTCGAGGTGCACCTGATGGGCGCCGTGGTCTGCACCCATGCCGTGTGGAACACGATGCGCAGCCAGCAATACGGACGGGTCGTGATGACGACCTCCTCGTCGGGCTTGTACGGCAATTTCGGGCAGGCCAACTACGGCGCTGCAAAGATGGCGCTGGTCGGCCTGATGCAGACCCTGGCCATCGAGGGCGCCAAGGACAACATCCGCGTCAATTGCCTGGCGCCCACCGCGGCCACGCGCATGACCGAGGGTCTGCTGCAGCCGCAGATGCTGCAGCTGCTGACACCCGAGTCGGTGACGCCGGGCCTGCTGGTGCTGGTCGCCGACGATGCGCCGACGCGCGCCATCCTGTGCGCTGGCGCCGGCACCTTCGCGCGCGCGCATGTCACGCTGACGCACGGCATGCACATCGGCAGCGGCGCCGATGCGCCCGAGCGCGTGGCGGCCCACTTCACCGAGATCTCCAGCCGCACGGGCGAGACCGTGCCCGACAGCGGCAGCGCGCAGGGCCACAACGAGGTGGCCCAGGCGTTGGCGGCCGCGCGATGAGTGTGGAGCCATCGGTGGCGCATGGCAGCGCCGGCCAGACGGCACCCGCCGCCGCTGCGCCCAGGCGCGCTGGCGGCGACGCCACGATCGCCGCGCCGCTGGCCGCTCTGCATGGCCAGGTGCCGCCGCGGCCGCGCTGGTTCGACGAGGCGTTGGCGCACGAACCCGAGTGCAGCTGGCACGTGGTGCATGGTGCGCGCATCGAAACGCTGGCCTGGGGCCAACCCGGCTTGCCGGGCCTGCTGTTGCTGCACGGCAAGATGGCGCACGCGCGCTGGTGGAGCTTCATCGCGCCGTTCTTCGCGGCCACGCACCGCGTGGTCGCGCTGTCGTTCGCGGGCATGGGTGGCTCCGATTGGCGCGACGAGTATTCGGCGCAGACCATGGCCGACGAGGCGATGGCGGTGGCGTCGGCCAGCGGCCTGTTCGACGCCGCGCAGCGCCCGCTCGTGGTCGGCCATTCGTTCGGCGGCTTCGTGTCGCTGCGCTGCGCGCATCAGCACGGCGCGCGGCTGGGCGGCGTGTTCACGCTCGACATGCCGCTGATGTCGCGCGAGCAGCGGCTGGCACGCACCCGGCCGGGCCTGCGCCAATCGATCGCGGTGCGGCCCACCCGCTTGTATCCGAGCCTCGGCGCCGCGCTGGCGCGCTTTCGTTTCGCGCCCGAACAGCCGTGCGAGAACCTGTACATCGCCGATCACATCGCGCGCACGTCGCTCAAGCAGGTGCCCTCCGATGACGGCGCGGCCACGGCCTGGACCTGGCGCTTCGACCCCAAGGTGGCGCCGGTCGGCCCTGGCGACGTGGCCTTCGCGCTGGCCGAAGCGGCGTGTCCGATGGCGATCGGCTGGGGCGCCGATTCGGCACTCGTCACGCCGGCGGTGGCGCGCTATGCGTGCGAGTTGGCCGGGCCCGCTGCGCCGCGCATCGAGATACCGGGCGCGCGCCACCACGTGATGGTCGACCAGCCGCTGGCGCTGGTGACCCTGCTGCGCGCCTTGCTGCAAACCTGGCCGCGCTCGCGATGAATCCGACCGCGCGGGCAGCCCGGCGTGCTCGGCATAATGCAGCGCCGACCGGCCAGCCGCCGGCCACGCCGCACACCGAGCCGCTCACCGAGCCGCTCACCGAGCCGATGCCCACACGCCCGCTGCCCTCGACCTCGCGCTACCAGGAAAAGCGCGAGGCCGTGCTCAACGCGGCGGCGGTGTTGTTCAACCAGCGCGGCGTCAAGGGCGCCACGCTGGCGGACATCGCCACCAGCGTGGGCCTGGTCACCAACAGCGTGACCTACTACTACCGCAAGAAGGAAGACCTCGCCACCGCGTGCTTCCTGCGCACGATCGAGGCCTTCGACGAATTGGCCGCCGCCGCGGCGCGCGAGGCCACCACCGAGGGCCGCATCGCGGCGTTCTACGCGCTGCTGGCGCGACTGCTGGCCGACATCGAACTCGGCAGTCATGTGCCGATCGTCACCTTCAACGACATCCGCGCGTTGCCCAGTCCGCATGCCGAGCAGGTGTTTGCGGCCTACACCGACATGTTCCGCCACGTGCGCAACCTGCTCAAAGGCCCCGCAACGGCGCAACTGCCGCGCGACGAGTTCAATGCGCGCGGCCACATCGTGCTGTCGGCAGCGCACAACCTGCGGCAATGGATCGGCCGCTACGAGGTCGACGAGTACCCGCGCGTGGCGCAGCGGCTGGCCGACATCGTGCTGCACGGCCTGGCTGCCGCGGGCTCGGGCTGGCAGCCTGCCGACAGCGAACGCCATTGGCGGCTCGGCGAAGACAGCGGCGGCACCAGCGAGGCCTTCTTGCGTGCGGCCACCGCGCTGGTCAACGAGCAGGGCTATCGCGGCGCGTCGGTCGACAAGATCTCGGCGCGCATCAACGTCACCAAGGGATCGTTCTATCACCACAACGACAACAAGCACGATCTGATCTCGGAGTGCTTCGATCGCACCTTCGCCGTGGTGCGGCGCGCGTTGAGCCTGGCCGAAAACGGCCCGGGCAGCGGCTGGAGCCGCGCCTGCGCCGCGGCACGGGCGCTGGTGCGCTACCAGTTGTCGGACGAAGGCCCGCTGCTGCGCTCCACGGCGGTCAGCGCGCTGCCCGATGAAGCGCAGCGCGACCGCGTGCGGCGCACTCTCTTTCGCCTCACCGAGCGCATGACCAGCGTGGTGGTCGACGGCATGATCGACGGCTCGATCCGCCCGCTCGATCCGCAGATCGCCGCGCAGGCGTCGATCGCCGCGATCAACGCGGGCGCCGAGCTGCACCGCTGGGTGCCGTCGGCCACGATCGAAAACGCCGCCGATCTGTTCGTGCGGCCGGCGCTGCAGGGCGTGTTGTGCCCGAGCGCGGTAGCAGTGCCCGCCTGACCCGACGAATTCCCTGAGCCGGGCCAGGCGCCGGGCAGGCCCACAATGGCGGCTTCGGCCACCCGGCCGCCAGAGATCACGCCACCGCGATGGAAGTGCAGTTCACGCAAGAGGTCGAGCGCCTGCGTTTGGGCGCCGGGGCCACCTTCCACGGCGAGGGCATCCTCGCGGTGACGAAGGCCTTGCTGCAGTCGGGCGTGTCGTACGTCGGCGGCTACCAGGGCGCGCCGGTGTCGCACCTGCTCGACGTGATGGTGCAGGCGCGGCCGTACCTCGACGAGTTGGGCGTGCACGTCGAGGCCTGCTCGAATGAAGCCTCCGCCGCCGCGATGCTCGGCGCCTCGATCCACTATCCGCTGCGCGGCGCGGTGACGTGGAAGTCGATCGTCGGCACCAACGTCGCCAGCGACGCGCTGTCGAACCTGTCGTCGCCCGGCGTGGTCGGCGGTGCGTTGATCGTGGTCGGCGAAGACTATGGCGAGGGCGCATCGGTGATCCAGGAGCGCACCCATGCCTTCGCGCTGAAGAGCACTATGCTGCTGCTCGACCCGCGGCCGGACCTGACGCGCATGGTCGAGCTGGTCGAGCACGCGTTCGCGATGTCGGAGGCGTCGAACATGCCGGCGATCCTCGAGTTGCGCATCCGCGCCTGCCACTTGCGCGGCCACTTCGAGTGCAAGGACAACGTGGCGCCCAAGCTGTCGACGCGTGCGCTGCGCGAAGAGCCGGCGCCGTTCGACTACATGCGCCTGGCGCACCCGCCGGTCACCTTCCGGCAGGAGAAGCTCAAGGGCGACGAGCGCATTCCGGCGGCGCGGCGCTACATCGTCGAACACCGGCTCAATGAGCACTGGCCCGGCGCGCACGGCGATCTCGGGCTGGTCGTGCAGGGCGGCTTGAGCCACGCGCTGGTCGTCGCGCTGCAGCGCCTGGGCCTGGCCGATTCCTTCGGCAGCTGCGAGATCCCGGTGCTGGTGCTCAACGTCACCTACCCGTTGGTGCCCGATGAACTGGTGCCTTTCTGCGCGGGCAAGCGTGCCGTGCTGCTGTTCGAGGAGGGGCAGCCCGAATTCATCGAGCAGGAGCTGGCCACGTTGCTGCGACGGCGCGACGTGCAAACGCCGCTGCACGGCAAAGACTGGCTGCCCGCCGCCGGCGAATACACGGCCGAGGTGATGGTCGGCGCGCTGCTGCAATTCGTGCAGCGCTATCTGCCCCATCATCCGGTGGCCGATGCGCAGGGCTGGCTCGACGGCAACCGCGCCCGCCGCGATGCCGCTGCGCGGGCGCTGCAGGCGCCGCTGCCGGCGCGGCCGCCGGGTTTTTGCATCGGCTGCCCCGAGCGCCCGGTGTTCGCGGCGCTCAAGCTGGCGCAGGCCGAGGTCGGGCGCGTGCACATCGCGGCCGACATCGGCTGCCATGCCTTCGGCACCTTCGAGCCGTTCGGCTTCGGCCATTCGATCCTCGGCTACGGCATGAGCCTGGCCAGCCGCGCCGGCGTGTCGCCGGTGATGGCGCGGCGCACGCTGGCCATCGTCGGCGACGGCGGCTTCTGGCACAACGGGCTGCTCACCGGCGTGCAGAGCGCGCTCTTCAACGGCGACGACGCGGTGCTGCTGATCTTCAAGAACGGCTACACCTCGGCCACCGGCACGCAGGACATCATCTCCACGCCCGACGACGACGCCAAGGCCGCGGCCGCCGACCCGCGGGTCAGCCTGGTCGACAAGAACACCACGATCGAGCGGACACTGGGCGGCCTGGGCGTCAAGTGGCTGCGCACCGTGCACACCTACGAGGTCGAGGCGATGCGGCGCACGCTGATCGACGCGCTGACCAGCGAGTTCGACGGCCTCAAGGTGATCATCGCCGAGGGCGAATGCCAGCTCGAGCGGCAGCGCCGCCTGCGGCCGTGGATCGCGGGGCTGTTGCAGCGCGGCGCGCGGGTGGTGCGCGTCAAGTACGGCGTCGACGACGAGGTCTGCAACGGCGACCATGCCTGCATCCGGCTGTCGGGCTGCCCGACGCTGACGTTGAAAGACAACCCCGATCCGCTCAAGGTCGACCCGGTGGCCACGGTGATCGAAGGCTGCGTCGGCTGCGGGCTGTGCGGCGCCAATGCGCATGCGGCGACCCTTTGCCCGAGCTTCTACCGCGCCGAGGTCGTGCAGCATCCGCGCTGGCACGAGCGCGCGCTGGCGGCGCTGCGCGGCGCGATGCGGCGCGCGCTGGCGCCTGCCTGACCGCACAATGAGCCGGACACGATGAACTCACAACGGCCGATCACGTTGTTGATGTGCGCGCTGGGCGGCGAGGGTGGCGGCGTGCTCGCGCAATGGCTGGTCGACGCGGCGACTCTGGCCGGTTATCCGGCGCAGAGCACGTCGATCCCGGGTGTCGCGCAGCGCACCGGGGCCACGACCTACTACCTCGAGGTGTTTCCGCAGCCGTTGTCGGCGCTCGGCGGGCGTCGGCCGGTGTTCGGCCTGGTGCCGGTGCCGGGCGCGCTCGACGCACTGGTGTGTTCCGAGTTGCTCGAAGCGGCACGCCAGGTCACGCTCGGCTTGAGCGATGCCGCGCGGACGCTGCTGATCGCTTCGTCGGCGCGCACCCTGACCACCGCCGAGCGCATGCCGCTCGGCGACGGCCGCGTCGACTCGGCCACGTTGCTGGCGCTGCTGCGGCAACACAGCCGCGAGAATCATGTGCTCGATTTCGGCGCGCTGGCGCGCGAGGCGGGCACGGCGGTCAGCGCGGTGATGCTGGGCGCGATCGCCGCCAGCGGCCTGCTGCCGTTCGCGCGCGAGCACTGCGAGGCGGCGATCGATGCGGGCGGCCGCGGTGCTGCCGCCAGCCGCCGCGGCTTCGCGCTGGCCTACGACCGCGTGGCCGCATCACGCGCGCAGGCGTCGTACCTCGAACGGTTGGTGGCCGCCAACACGCCCGCCACGCGCAACGACGCCCGCGCGCCGGCGTTGCCCGCCGCTCTGGTGGCGGCGTTTCCGCCCGCGGTGCACGGCATGCTCGCACTCGGTCACGCGCGCGTGCTCGAGTACCAGGACGCCGACTACGCCGCCTTGTACCTGCAGCGCCTGACGCGCGTGCTGGATGCCGAGCGCGCCGGCGATGCCGCTGGCGCGCAGGCCTTTGCGACCACGCGAGAAGCGGCGCGCTGGCTGGCGCTGTGGATGGCATTCGACGACATCGTTCGGGTCGCCGGGTTGAAGCTCAAGCCCGAGCGGTGGGCGCGCGTGCGACAAGAGGCGGGTGCCGGCGAACACGACCTGCTCAAGGTCTACGAGCATTTCAAACCCGGTGTGGCCGAGTTCGCGGGACTGTTGCCGCCTGCGTGGGCGAGGGCGCTGCAACGCTGGGACGCGCGGCGCCGCGCGCGCGGCCTCGCAAGCTGGGCGATGCCGCTGAAATTGGGCAGCCACACGGTGTTCGGCACCGGGGTGTTGCGCCTGCTGTCGGCGCAACGCTGGCTGCGCCGGCGCGGCCAGCGCTACGCCGAGGAACAGGCGTTGATCGAACGCTGGCTCGACGCGGTGGTGCGCCACGGCGCCGTCGACTGGCGGCTCGGCCACGAGATCGCGTTGTGCGGGCGCCTGATCAAGGGCTACGGCAGCACGCACCAGCGCGGTCGCGACAACCTGCTGCACATCCTCGAGCAGCTCGCCGAACGCGTGCCGTTCGCCACCGCAGCCGAACGCGCGCAGGCGATCGCTCAAGCGCGCGGCGCCGCGCTGGCCGATGAAGGCGGGCTCGCGCTCGACGCCGCGCTGCAACGCCATGGCGCCGCGCCGCGGCCGCTGCAGGCCGTTCCGATCCGCTTCGTGCGGCGCGCGAAAAGTTCGAACGCGTGACCGAACCGATCGACTCACCCAGGAGTGCAGCTCATGCCCTATGTGAACATCAAGATCACCCGCGAGGGAGCCACTCGGGAGCAGAAAGCCGAGGTGATTCGCGGCGTCACCGACGTGTTGGTGCGCGTACTGAACAAAGACGCGGCCACCACGTTCGTGGTGATCGACGAGGTCGACACCGATGATTGGGGCGTTGGCGGCGAACCGGTCAGCGCGCTGCGCGCACGCACCAAGCGAAGCTCGAAGTGAGCCGACCGGCCGGATCCCCGCACGGTCCGGCGCGCCGACAGCCCGTGCGCATCGACGGCCGTTGCCTGCCTCAAGCGTGCACGAAGCGGTCGCGCAGCCCGTTCCAGCAATCGGCGTAGTTCGCATCGAGGACGCCCGCGGTCATCGCGAACGCGGTGGGCACGAAACGCCAACGGCTCTCGAACATGAAAGCCAGGGTGTTGTCGAGCTTGTGCGGCGCGAGCTTGGCGTGGCTGGCTTTCTCGAACGCCTCGGCATCGGGGCCGTGCGGCACCATGCTGTTGTGCAGGCTGGCGCCGCCCGGCTTGAAGCCTTCGGGCTTGGCGTCGTACTGGCCCTTCACCAGCCCCATGAACTCGCTCATCACGTTGCGGTGGTACCAGGGCGGACGGAAGGTGTCTTCGGCCACCATCCAGCGCGGCGGAAAGATCACGAAGTCGCAGTTCGCCGTACCCGGCGTGTCGCTGGGCGACGTCAGCACCGTGAAGATCGACGGGTCGGGGTGGTCGTAGCTGATGGTGCCGATGGTCATGAAGCGCGCGGTGTCGTACTTGAACGGCACCAGGTTGCCGTGCCACGCGACGACGTTGAACGGCGTGGCGCTTTGCGTGTTGCGCCACAACTTGCCGCCGAATTTGCGAATGACCTCCAGCGGGCCCGCGTCGGGCTCGTGCGCCGCCACCGGGGTTTGAAAATCGCGCGCATTGGCCAGGCCGTTCGAGCCGATCGGACCCAGCTCAGGCAAGCGGAAGAATGCACCGTAGTTCTCGCACATGTAGCCGCGCGACGGCCCATCGGGCAGCTCGATGCGAAACGCCACGCCGCGCGGCACGACGGCGATCTCGCCGGCCGCGACGTCGATGCGGCCCAGCTCGGTGGTGATCCGCAAGCGGCCCTGCTGCGGCACGAACAGCATCTCGCCGTCGGCGTTGACCAGCACGCGGTTCTTCATCGACCGGTTGGCCGTGTAGATCAACGCTGCGATGCCCGCTTGCGCCTGCACGTCGCCGTTGGCCACCACGGTGCGCAGGCCATCGACGAAATCGAGCGGCGCTTCGGGGATCGGGAATGGATTCCAGCGCAGCGGATCGGGCGGCATATCGACGCCGCCTGCCGCGCCGCTGGTCCACAGCGGCTGTGCATACGGCGCATAGGCGCCGCTCACCACCGAGGGCTGGCGCCGGTACATCCAGGTGCGGCGGTTCAGCGCACGCGGCGCGGTGAACGCGGTGCCCGAGAGCAGCTCGGCATACAGGCCGCGTGGTGCCTGCTGCGGGCTGTTGCGCCCCTGCGGCAACGCGCCGGCCGCCGCCTCGCTGGCGAACTCGTTGCCGAAGCCGCTCTGGTAGTGCAGGTCGTGTGTCTTCATCGTGATTCCTTGGTCTCGGTGCCCGATCGCAGCACGCTGGCGCGCGCCGCTGCCAGCGCCTCGTTCAGCGCGGCGCTCTCGCCGACCTGGTTGGCCAGCAGCAGCACGAGCTTGGCATTCAGCTCGTGGCTTTGCGCGGTGCTCAAATCGCGGTGCGCGTCGATCAACGCCTCGTAGAACGCATCGGCGGCCTCGAAGTGGGGAGCGGTGTTCAGCGGCATGGCGGTCTCGCGCTCGGTGGCACGCCGCAGGTCAATGCAGCGCCAGCGCGCGGCGCAGTGCGGCCGACGCGGCTTCGACCGACACGCGGCGCCAGCGCGCGCACACGTGCTGGTCGGGCCGCAGCAGGTAGGCGGTGTCGGGCGTGCCGTCGAAGCGACGTTGAATCAGCCCGCTGCTGTCGACCAACGTGCGCGCACCGTGCGCGCGTGCCTCTGGGTGTGTGGCGACGAGCAGCGTATGCAACGGCGCCACACCGTCGGCGGCCTGCCGCAGCGACTGCAGCGCGGCGCTCGCCTGCTGGCCATCGAACACCAGCGCGGTGAAGGTGCCTTGGCCCAACTGGCGCAACAGCCAGCCAGCGTGGCCGTCGCAACGCAGCGGCGCATCGAGCGCCGGCGCCCCGGGCACCATGGCGCTGTCGAACGAGTCCACGTCGGGCGTGTTGAGCGGCGAGCCGTGCAGCGTGGAGGCGGTCGACAGGCGGCCGCTGTTGACCAGCGTGCGCGCGAAGGCGTGGTCGCGCGCCAGCTGCAGCGTGGCGTCGCGAAACAACCGGCTGACCTCGCTCTTGGGCGTGATGAAGTCGGTGGCGCGCGTGGAGTGGGCGATGTTCTCGTCGGCCGCCGCTTCGCGCTCGGGGCCGTAGCTCGCGAGCAGCGCGTCGCCGGCGCGCCGCTGCAGCACGGCGGCCAGCTTCCACGCCAGGTTCTCGGCGTCCTGCACGCCCGAGTTGGCACCGCGCGCACCGAACGGCGACACGCGGTGCGCGGCGTCGCCCGCAAACAGCACGCGGCCGTGGCGGAAGTGCGCCATGCGCTCGCACGAGAAGGTGTAGACGCTGGCCCACTCGAGGTCGAACAACGCGTCCTTCATCGCCGAGTGAGCCAGCAGCGCGCGCACGCGCGGCACGATGCGCTCGGGGCGTCTCTCCTCTTCCGGGTCGGCGTCCCAGCCGAGCTGGAAGTCGATGCGCCACACGCCGTCGGGCTGCTTGTGCAGCAGCACGCTTTGCCCGGGGTGGAACGGCGGGTCGAACCAGAACCAGCGCTCGGCAGGGAAATCCACGGCGTCGTTGAAGCGTACGTCGGCGATCAGGAAACGATCCTTGAAGGTGCGGCCCTTGGCCTCCTGGCCGATCAGCGCGCGCACGCTGGAACGCGCGCCGTCGCAGGCCACCACGTGATCGGCCGCCAGCGTGTAGGGGCCGTCGGGCGTTTGCACCTGCAGCGTCACGCCATCGGCCTGCTGCCGCACGGCGACGACTTCGCTCTTCCAGCGCAGGTCGATCAGCGGCAGCGCCATCGCGCGCTCGACCAGATGGCCTTCGACGTAGTACTGCTGAATGTTGATGAAAGCCGGCCGCTCGTGCGTGGTCTCGGGCTGCAGGTCGAAGCTGTAGATCGGCTCGTCGCGCAGGAACACGCGACCGGTGTGCCACGACACGCCCTTGTTCACCAGGCTCGAGCCGACGCCCAGGCGATCGAAGATCTCGAGCGTGCGTTTGGCGAAGCAGATCGCGCGCGATCCGGTGGACAGGCGGTCGTCGTTGTCGAGCAGCACCACCGGCACCTGCTGCAGTGCGAGGTCGATCGCCAACGACAAACCCACCGGACCGGCGCCCACCACCACGACAGGGTGATGCGCAGATGTTGCCGCGTCCTGGTCGGCGCTGCGGCGGTACGGGAAGACGACCTGCTGGTAGTCCATCGCCAATGGGAAGTCAGTCGGCGCCGGGCCGTTCCCAAGCCGACTGAGCGCCAGTGGGCTTGCATGCCCCCTGGCCCTCGTCAGCCACTCGCGAGCGCGCAGGCGCTCGCTCGGTGCGGGCTCGGCCCCCTTGGGGGGCAGCGAACGCAGTCAGCGTGGGGGCCAACACGTCAGGACTCCAGCGCCTTCCACATCTGCTGGTCGCGCTCGGCCGTCCAGATGCGCGGATCGGCGTACTGCGTGGCCTCGTCGTAGCAGCGTGTCACGTCGAACGGCATGCAATGGTCGAAGATCACCCAGTGGCCGTACTTGGGGCGCAGGGCGTCGATCGTCTGCTTGTAGACCCCGTTCAAGTCCCGGCCCGCGGCGACGCCGGCCTTGACGCTGCTCCAGACGTCGGCGATGAAATCGCGCGTGCCTTTCAAGCCGGCGGCCACCTGCTCGGGCGTGGTCAGTGCGGCGCCGCGGCCGGGCACCAACGCATGTGGCTTCATCGCCGCGAGGTTGTCGAGCGTCTTCGGCCAATCCTGGAAGTACGCGTCGCCCGCATACGGCGTGGCATCGAACTCCACCAAGTCGCCGGAAAAGAGGATCTTCTGCTCGGGCAGCCAGGCGATGGTGTCGCCCTTGGTGTGGCCGCGGCCCACCTGCAGCAACTGCACCTCGAGCTGGCCGAGCCAGATGCTCATCTGTCCGCTGAACGTGAGGGTCGGCCAGGTGAGGCCCGGCGGCACGCTCTCGACGCTGCGGAACAGCCGCGGAAAGCGGCCGATCTCGCTGGCCTTGTCGGCCTCGCCGCGCTCGACGATCAGGTCGTAGGTGTCGCGGCTGGCGATGATGTGCTCGGGCTTGTAGCCGCTGGCGCCGAGCACGCGCACCGCGTGGTAGTGGCTCAGCACCACGTACTTGATCGGCTTGTCGGTCACCGTGCGGATGTGGCGGATCACGTCTTGCGCCATCACCGGCGTGGCCTGCGTGTCGATCACCATCACCGCGTCGTCGCCGACGATGACGCCGGTGTTGGGATCGCCCTCGGCGGTGTAGGCGTAGGCGTTGGCCGACAGCTTGCTGAAGGTGACCTTCTTGTCGGCGAGATCGGCTTGCGAGGCGAAGGCCTTGGTCATGCTGGGCGTCTCCGGATAGGGGCTCGATCGTATCCGCGTCGCCCGCGTGAGGGCCGCAGCGCCGGTGTGGCGGCTCGAGCGGCTGCCGTGCCAACCGGGCATCGATCGGTTAAGCTCGTGCGACTATAACAAACGGGTTTGTCTATGTCGAACTCGCCGGGGCGCAGCCGGCGCGGCATCCAGAGCGTCGAGGTCGGCGGCCGCCTGCTGCACGCGTTGGCCCACCACGGCCGCGCGATGGCGCTGAAGGATCTGGCCGCCGACGCCGGCATGACCGCCGCCAAAGCCCACCCCTACCTGGTGAGCTTCGGCCACATCGGACTGGTGGAGCAGGATCGCGTCAGCGGCCGCTACGCGTTGGGGCCGCTGGCGTTGCAGCTCGGGTTGATCAGCCTGCAGCAGGCCGATCCGGTGCGCATCGCCGCGCCGTTGCTGCCCGAGTTGGCGGCGCGCACTGGGCACACCGTGGCGCTGGTGGTGTGGGGCGGGCGCGGACCGACCATCGTGTTGCGCGAAGCCTCGCCGTCGGCGGTGCATGTCGACATGCGCCATGGCACGGTGTTCTCGATCGGCGGCACGGCGTCGGGCCGCTTGTTCGCGGCGTTTCTGCCGGCGCAGTTGGTGCGTCCGGTCTACGAGGCCGAGCGCCAGCTGTCGTCGACGCAGCGCGGTCGCGACGAGGGCGCTGCGGCCGCCAGCGCGCGGACTTTGCCTGCGTGGCGCGCATTCGAGGCCGAACTCGCCGACGTGCGACGCCACGGTCTCGGCCGCTCCGAGGGCGCGACGGTGGCCGGCGTCAGTGCATTGTCGGCGCCGGTGTTCGACCACCGCGGCGCGATGGTGCTCGCGCTCACCGCGATCGGCCCGTCTGCGGCATTCGACTCGCGCTGGGCGGGCCGTGTGGCGTCGGTGCTGCGCGACGCAGCGTGGTCGGTGTCCGCGCGCCTGGGCCACGGGGTGCCGGCTCGCACGCAGGTCCCGGCCTGAAGCACAAATCGGGCGATCGTGCAGTGCGGCATCGGCGGCGGCCCCGCAAGTCGGCGGCGTTTGATGGCGGTGGCCAGCACGAATGCGTGGTCCCCGCTACGATGCGCCCCACCAATGGCTAGGCGGGCCGCGGCAGATCGACCGGGCACCGCGATCGAGCAGCCGGCTGGGCGCGCACCAGCCCACGAGGGGACAAGACAAGTGAAATCCATCGTCGATCGACTGGCCGCCATCACGCCGCAACGGCTGCAGGGCATGCGCCGCGGCATCGAGAAGGAAAGCCTGCGCGTGCTGCCCACCGGTGCGCTGGCGCTGACGCCGCACCCGTTGGCGCTCGGCTCGGCGCTGACGCACTCGCGCATCACCACCGACTACAGCGAGTCGCAACTCGAGCTGATCACCGGCGCGCACGCCGACGTGCGCGGCTGCGAGCAGGAGCTGGCGCAGATCCATCAGTTCGTCTATCGCGTGCTGCGCGAGGGCGGCAACGAGATGCTGTGGGTGGCCAGCATGCCGTGCGGGCTGCCGACCGACGAAACCATCCCGATCGGCAGCTACGGCACCTCCAACATCGGGCACGCCAAGAGCGTGTACCGCATGGGCCTGGGGCATCGCTACGGGCGGCGCATGCAGACCATCTCGGGCATCCACTACAACTGGTCGCTTCCCGGGTTGGGCAACGACGAGTACTTCGCGCTGATCCGCAACTTCAGGCGCCATTCGTTCGTGCTGCTGGTGCTGTACGGCGCGTCGCCGGCGGTGTGTTCGAGTTTCGTCGCCGGCCGCGAGCACGGGCTGCAGCCGCTGTCGCCGCACACGCTGCACCTGCCGCACGCCACCTCGCTGCGCATGGGCCGCCTGGGTTATCAAAGCGATGCGCAGGCATCGCTGTCGGTGAGCTACAACAACCTCGAGAGTTACGCGGCCTCGCTGCACGACGCGTTGACGCGGCCGTATCCGCCGTACGAGGCGATCGGCGTGCGCAATCCCGGCGGTGAATACAACCAGCTCGCCACCAGCCTGCTGCAGATCGAGAACGAGTTCTACGGCACGATCCGGCCCAAGCGCGTGATCAAGACAGGCGAGCGGCCGCTGCATGCGCTGCGCGATCGCGGCGTCGAGTACGTCGAGGTGCGCTGCATGGACCTCGATCCGTTCGAGCCGGTGGGCATCGCGGCGCCGACGATGCGGTTCATCGAGGTGTTCCTGCTGCATTGTCTGCTCGCCGACAGCCCGCCCGACACGCGCGACGAGATCGCCGCGCTGGCGCGCAACCAGCACAGCGCGGCGGCGCGGGGCCGCGAGCCGGGGCTGCGGCTGCAGCGCGGCGGCGCCAGCGTGCCGCTGGTCGATTGGGGTGCCGAGTTGCTCGAGGGCTGCGCGCCGATCGCGGCGCGGCTGGATGCCACGTTCGGCGGCCACGACTACCGCGACGCGCTCGCTGCCGCGCAGGCGGGCTGGCAGGCGCCGCACACGCTGCCGTCGGCGCGGGTGCTGGCCGCCATGCAAGACGTCGATGGCTGCGCCTACACCGCGTTCGTGCGACAACGCGCCGTGCAGACGCAAGGCCAGTTCTTGGCCTTGCCGTGGACGGCCGAGCGGCAGGCGCTGTTCGACAGCGAGGCGCAGGCGTCGCTCGAGCGGCAACGAGCGATCGAAGCGGCCGACACCGTGCCGTTCGAAATCTTCAGGCAGGACTACGTCTCGCCCAAGCGCCTGATGCCGGCCAAGCTGGCCCGGCGCGCTGCGTGAGCACCTGAAGGCGTCACAGCGGCGCCAGGGCCGCGCGCGCATCGTGGCGAGCCAGCCGCGCCAGCAGGTATTCGACCTCGGCGCGGGCCGTGCTCGACAGGCCGGCGCGCGGTGCGCGCTGCGCCGCACTCGCGATCAGGCCGCGGCGCTGCAGTACGTGCTTGCGCACGCCCAGGCCGACGCCGGGCTGCTGCTCGTAGCGCAACAGCGGCAGGTGGGCGTCGAACAGGTCGTGCGCGGCGTCGCGCCGCCCTGCGTGCTGCAGCGCGACCACGTCGCACAACATGTCGGGGAACGCATAGCCGGTCATCGCGCCGTCGGCGCCGCGCTCGCACTCGAAGTCGAGGAACAGGCCGCCGTTGCCGCACAGGATCGAGATGTGCCGCATCGAGCCGTCGCGCTCGAAGCCGCGCAGCGCGCTGATTTTTTCCAACCCCGGCCAGTCTTCGTGCTTGAGCATCACGCACGATGCGTTGTCGGCGACGATGCGGCGGATCACCGCCGGCGTCATCTGCACGCTGAAGGTCAGCGGATAGTCCTGGATCACGAACGGCACGTCGTCGCCGATCGCCTGCGCGGCCTGCGCGTAGTAGCCGGCGATCTGGTCGTCGGTGCGCAGCGTGTTCGGTGGCGCGATCATCACGCCGGCGGCACCGAGCGCCATCGACTCGCGCGCCAGCGTGCGCATCGCGGCGAATCCCGGCGCGGTGACGCCGACGATCACCGGCGCGGACCCGAAGGCCTCGATGAAGCGCTTGGCCACCGCCAGGCTCTCGGCGGCGTCGAGCTTGGGCGCCTCGCCGAGTTGCCCGAGCACGGTGACGCCGGTCGAGCCGGTGCGCAGGTAGAACCCGCTCAAGCGGTCGATCGATGCGAAATCGATCGTGCCGTCTTCGGCGAACGGTGTCGGGGCGATCGGGTAAACGCCGCGTGCTTGCAGCAAGGATGGCATGGTGTGGAGGGCCGGTCGCGGATCGATCGACCCGTCGATTCGTACTGTGCCTGAAAACGGATTCAGGCAGTCACCGGGGCGCCGAGCGACGCGACGCGGCCGTCTTCCAGCTTGAGCACCCGATCGCCGAGGTGAAAGTAGCGGTCGTCGTGGGTGATCACGATCACCGTCTTGCCGCGTGCGCGCAACTCGGGCACCAGTTGGGTGTAGAAGATCCGCTTGTATTCCGGGTCCTGGTCGGCGGCCCATTCGTCGAACACCACGATCGGCCGGTCTTCCAGGTAGGCCGTGACCAGCGCGAGGCGCTTGCGCTGGCCTTGCGACAAATCGGTGGTCGAGTAGCGGCCGTCGTGCAGCGATACGGCAGCGTCGAGCTGCAGCGTGCGCAGAAAATGCGGCGCCAGCTCTCGCAGCCGCTGCGCATCGATGCCGTGCAGCCTGCGAAACAGGTGGAAATCGGAGAACACCACCGAGAACAGCTCGCGGTAGGCGCCGTGCGTGGGATCGTCCACCGCCACACCGTCGACGCGGATGGCGCCGCTGGCCGGCGCATAGAGGCCGCACAGGACCTTCACGAAGGTGCTCTTGCCGCTGCCGTTGCCGCCGACCACGAACAGCAGCTCGCCGGCGGCCAGGTCCAGATTGACCGGGCCGAGGCGAAAGGCCGGCGCGGCGCCGGGCTCGTCGTCGTAGCGAAAGCTCACGTCGTGCAGCTGCAGTGCCGGAGCCTTCAGCCGGGACGGCGTGGCCGGCGATGTCGCGTGCGGGGCCGAGCCGTCGAGCACGACGCCCAGTTGCTCGATCGCCGCCAGTGCGACCTGGCCGCGCGCCACGGCAGGCAGCGTGCCGATGATGCTCCACAGCGGCGTCATCAGGTACAACATCGCGAACACGTAGCCGGTCAGCACCTCCGGCGACGGGCGCAGCGCCAGCGGTGCACCGAACAGCACGCCGGCGATCAGTGCGTGGTACAGCAGCTGCACCCAGGTCTCCGCCAGCGCATAGCGCGTGCTGGCATTCAGGTTGCTGCGTCGATAGGCGTCGGCCGCGGCACGCACATCGTCGGCCAGAAAACGCTCGCGCCGCGCGCGGTGCAGCATCAACTCCTTCAAGCCTTGCGTGAGATCGCGGTAGTGCTCGAACAGCGTCGCGCGTTGCCCGCGTGCGCGATGGATCACGCTGAACGCGCGGCGGTGTTGGCAGCCGTAGACCAAGGCGCCGCCAGCGGTGGCTGCCAGCACCGCCAGGAACAGCGGCCACGACAGCCAGGCCAGGTAGACGCCGCAGCCGAGCACCACCGCGGCGTTCATCGCCAGCTGCGGAACGCACTGCACCGCCCAGGTCACCGAGCTCACGTCGTCGGTCAGCGTGGCGAGGATCTGCGCGCCGCCGCGCCGCTCGAGCAGGCGCAACGGCGCATCGAGCACCTTGCGCGCCAGCGTCAGCGAGAGCTCCAGGATCGTGCCCTGCGTGAAACGCACCAGCAGCAGTTGCGCCAGCAGCGACGCCAGCAGCTTGCCCAGCGTCAGCGACACGAAGGCGGCCAGCAACCACCCGGCCGCTCCATTGTGCGCGGTCAGCGCGCGGCTGATCAGCGCCAGCAGCGCCGCGCTGCACAAACCCGCGACCAGCCCGGCGGCCACCAGCAGCCACAGCGTGCCGCGCGCATGTTGCAGCAAAAAGCCGAGCAGTCGCCACGAGCGCATGGCCGCCGCTACCCGCGTGGATCGAGATGACTGCGGATGATCGCGGCCAGGCGCTCGACGTGCGGCTGCACGAACAGGCGCCCCGAATCCTCGGCGGGCAATTCGATGGTCCGCGCGCCGTGGCGGGCCAGCTCCTGCCACACGCGCCGGGTGTCGAGGGTGGCCGCGACCAGCGGCCGCCGCGCGGCGATCACGTTCAACAGCCGGCCGGGGTAGGGTCGCACGTCGTAATTGGCCACCGCTTCGAAGGTGGCGTTGACGACGCGTTCGGTGAAATGGTCATGGCCGGCCAGCGTTTCTTCGAGCGCCAGGCGATGGTTGCCGGAATTTCGCACCCAACGACGCCACAGCGTCGACCAGCGCGGCAGCGGCCACGACGCCAGCAGATGCATTGCGGCGCGCGCACGCTTGAGCGCGAAACGCAGCCCTTGCATCAGACGCTGCAGTCGATTGGGTGAACGGTACGACGACGGATGCCACGATTCGAGCACCAGCAGGTCGACCTGTTCGCCCTGGGCGCGCAGCGCCTGCGCCATCTCGTAGGCCACCACGCCGCCGGTGCAGGCGCCGCCGATCAGATAAGGGCCGCGGGGCTGCGCGGCCCGGATCTCGGCCATGTGGTGTGCGGCCAGTTCGGGCACCGAGCGCAGCGGCGGCGCCAGGCCGTCTAGCCCCGGCGGCTGCAGCCCATAGACCGCGCGCTCGCCGTCGAACAGTCGCGCCAGCAACGTGAATACCAGCACGTTGCCACCCACACCCGGCACCAGGTACAGCGGTGTGCGCTCGCCTTGTGCGCCCAGCGCCACCAGCGAGCGCCACGGCGCCTTCCATTCGGCGCGCACCATCGCCTGCTCGAGCTGCGCCACGGTCGGTGCCTCCAGCAGCGTGGCCAGCGGCAAGCGGCGCCCGAACACGCGCTCGATGCGGGCCAGCAACTGCACCGCCTTCAGCGAATGGCCGCCACTGTCGAAGAAGTTGTCGTGCAGACCCACGCGGTCGTTGTCCAGCACGCGGCGCCACAGGGCCAGCAGCTGCACGCCGAGCAGGCTCTGCGGGTCCGCCGTCGCGGTCACGACCGTCGCGGCCCCCGCATCGGCGGTCGGAGCGGGCAGCGCGGCGAGATCGACCTTGCGGTTCGCCGTCAGCGGCAGCGCCGGCAGCGGCATGACCACCGTAGGCACCATGAATTCGGGCAGTGCGGCGCGCAGATGGGCGCGCAGCGCGGCGCCATCGAAGGCTCGGTGCGGCCGCATGACCACGTAGGCCACCAGTTGCCGCGCGCCGTGGCCGTCTTGCCTGGCCGCCACCGCGCAGCGGGCCACCGACGCGTGACGCGACAGCACCGACTCGATCTCGCCGAGCTCGATGCGGAAACCGCGCACCTTGACCTGCTGGTCGTTGCGACCCATGTGGACCAGGCGCCCGTCGGACAATCTGCGCGCCAGGTCGCCGGTGCGATACAGCCGCCCCTGCGAATCGCCGCCATGCCGATCGGCCACGAAACGTTCGGCGCTGAGTTGCGGCTGATTGCGGTAGCCGCGCGCCACCCCCAGCCCGCCGATCGCGAGCTCGCCGACCACGCCCGGTGGCACCGGCTGCCCGGCCGCGTCGAGCACCCAGACGGAGGTGTTAGCGATCGGCCGCCCGATCGTCACGACGGCGCCGGGCTGCACCTGTTCGAGCGTGGACCAGATCGTCGTCTCGGTCGGGCCGTAGAGGTTCCACAGCACGCGGCAGCGCGCGAGCAGCTGAGCTGCGAGCTCGGTCGTCAACGGCTCGCCGCCGCTGAGCGCCACCAGACTGCGGTCGCCGACCCAGCCGCTGGCCAACAACATGCTCCAGGTGGCCGGTGTGGCCTGCATCAGCGTCGGCCGCACGGCGGCCAGGCGCTCGATCAGCAGTTGCGGGTCGACTGCCTCCTCTCGGGTAGCCACCTCGACGCGCGCGCCCACGGTGAGCGGCAACAACAGCTCCAAGCCGGAGATGTCGAACGACAACGTGGTGACGGCCAGCAGCGTGTCGCCGGCACCGCAGCCCGGCTCGTGCTGCATCGAGGCGATGAGGTTCAGCAGCGCGCGGTGCTCGACCTCGACACCCTTGGGCTGGCCGGTGGAGCCCGAGGTGTAGATCACGTAGGCGAGATCGCGCGCGCCGGCGCTGCAGGCAGGCGCGGTGTCGGGTTCGGCGTCGATGGCCGGCGCCTGCGCGTCGAGGTCGAGCACACGATCGGGCGCCGGCGGATCCCGCACTGCGGCATGGCTGATCACCCACGACAGGCCCGAGTCGGCCACCATGAAGTCGAGCCGCTCGCGCGGGAACGCCGGGTCCAGCGGCACGTAGGCACCACCGGCCTTGAGCACCGCCAGCAGCGACACCACCATCTCGGGCGAGCGCTGCAGGCAAAGGCCCACCCGCACGCCGCGGCCGACACCGCGGCGCTGCAGGTGATGGGCCAGCTGGTTGGCGCGGCGCTCGGTGTCGGCGTAGCTCAGCTGCCGTTGGTCCTGGGTCAGCGCCGGCGCCGACGGCGTGCGCGCCGCCTGCGCCGCGATCAGTTCGTCGATGCGCTGCACCGCGGGCAGCGCGCGCGCGGTGCGCCGGTTGTGATCGCGCAGTTCCTGCAGCTCGGGCGCCGTCAACGTCTGCAGCGTCGAGATCGGCGCCTGCGGATCGGCCAGCGCCTGCTGCAGCAGGTGCACGTAGTGCGCGGCCAGGCGCTGCGCCATCGCCGGCGAGAACACCGCGGTCGCGTACTCGAGGTGCAGCCGATGGAAGTGTTCGGTGTCGACGGTCACCGAAAGGTCGAACTGCGCAGCGCCGCGGTCGAAGTCGAACGGCGCGACCGTGGTGCCCGACAATTGCGGGCGCACCCACGGCGCGTTGGGCACGTTGAACAACACCCGCACGGCCGCCGGCGAGGCCGCGCCGGCACCGCTGCGCAGTGCTTCGACCAGGCGTTCGTAGGGCAGGTTCTGGTGCGCGTAGGCCTGCAGCGCCGTTTCCTTCACGCGCAGCAGCAGGGCCACGAAGCTCGGGTCGCCCGCGAGATCGGTGCGCAGCACCAGCGTGTTGACCATCGTGCCCACCAGCTCTTCGGTGTCGGCGCGCGTGCGGTTGGCGATCGGCGCGCCCACTGCGATGTCGGTCTGGCCGCAGTAGCGCGACAACAGCAGCTTGAACGCCGCCAGCAGCAGCATGAACGGCGTGGCGCCCTGCGCGGCGGCCAGCCGATGCAGCGCGTCGATCGTGTCGGGTGCCAGCTCGTGCATCAGGCTGGCGCCCGGCGGCGAGCCGACCGCTGCGGCGCTGCGATCGGCCGGCAGGGCGAGCGGCGCAGTGCCTTGCAGCCGCTCGCGCCAGTGCTGCAGCTCGCGGTCCAGCGCCGGATCATCCTGGTGCCGGCGCTGCCAGGCCGCGTAGTCGGCGTACTGGATGCGCAACGGCGGCCACGCCGGTTCGCGGCCCGTGCGCGCGGCTTCGTAGGCCTGCGCGAGTTCGCGGGCCAGCACGCCACCGGACCATTGGTCGCCCACCGCGTGGTGCAGCACGATCAGCAGCACGTGATCGAGCGCGTGCAGCCGCAGCAGCAGCACCCGCACCAGCGGCGCCTGGCCGAGGTCGAACGGCTCGCGCGCCGCTTGCTGAGCGAGTTCACGCGCACGCGACTCGCGCTGCGCCGCGGGCAGCTGCGAGAGATCGGCCTGTGCCACGGGCAGCTCGACCCGCGGTGCGATGAACTGCATCGGCACGTCGTCGTGAATGCGAAAACCCGTGCGCAGCGCCTCGTGCCGGCGCGCCAGCGCGGCCAGCGCTTCGCGCAGCGCGTGCACGTCGATCGCACCGGCGACACGCGCCGCGAACGGCATGTTGTAGGCCGATCCCTGCGGATCCATCTGCTGCACCAGCCACATGCGCTGCTGCGAATACGACAGCGGCAATGGCTGGTGCCGCAGCACCGCGTCGATCGGCGACTCTCGGTGTGCCGCGGCACCGGCCCGCGCCGCGTCGACCGCGACGGCCTGGCCGGCGATGGTGGGTTGCTCGAACACCGTGCGCAACGGCAGGTCGGCCGCCAGCCGCGTGCGGATGCGTGCCACCAGCTGCGTGGCGATCAGCGAGTGCCCGCCCGATTCGAAGAAGTTGTCGTGCACGCCGATCGTTTCACGCGCCAGCAGCTCGCGCCACAGCGCCAGCAGTTGGCGCTCGGTCTCGCTGCGCGGCGCCTCGATGCCGCGTGCGTGCCGTGGCGCGCCGGGTGCGGGCAATGCACGCAGGTCGAGCTTGCCGTTGGGTAGCATGGGCAAGGCGGGCAGGGCGACGATCGCGGCGGGCATCCACGCCGCCGGCAGCCATTGGCGCAGCGGCTCGCGCAGCGCGGCTTCGTCGAATTGCGCGGCCACGACGTAGGCCACCAGTTGGGAATCGCCGCGCCCATCGGGCCTTGCCACCACCGCGGCCTGGCGCACGCCCGGGCAGCGCCGCAACGTCGACTCGATCTCTGCCGGTTCGATGCGCTGGCCGCGGATCTTCAGCTGGGCGTCGGCGCGCCCGATGTACTCGAGCTGGCCGTCGTTGCGATAGCGCGCGAGGTCGCCGCTGCGGTACAGGCGCTGCCCCGGCTGGAACGGATCGGCGACGAAACGCTCGGCGGTGAGCTCGGGGCGGTTGAGGTACCCACGCGCGACGCCGATGCCGCCGATGTAGAGCTCGCCGATCACGCCCACCGGCATCGGCTCCATGGCGGCGTCGAGCACATGGCAGCGCATGTTGGCGATCGGCCGGCCGATCGGCACGGCGCCCGATGCATCGAGCGTGTCGATCACCTCGTGATGCGTGGCGTCTTCGGTGGTTTCGCTGGGGCCGTAGAAATTGCCGATGCGCAGCTGCGGCAGCCGTTCGCGGAAGGCGTGCACCAGATCGTGGTCGAGCGCCTCGCCGCCGAACAACAGGTGCTGCAGGCTGGCGCACATTGCGAGCTCGGGCTGCGCCAGCAGCGCGCGTGCGGCCGACGGCGTCATCACCAGGTGACTGATCTCGTGCTGGCGGATCGACTGCACCAGCTCGTGCGGATCGCGCTGGGCGCCCGGCGCTGCCATCACCACGACGCCGCCGACCAGCAGCGGCGAGAACAGCTCGAAGATGGAGGCGTCGAATCCGATCGTCGTCTTCTGCAGCACGCGGTGCGAGGCATCGAGGCCGATGCACTCGAGCTCCCAGTGCTTGTGGTTGCACATGGCGCGATGCGACACCGGCACACCCTTGGGTTGGCCGGTCGACCCCGAGGTGTAGATCACGTAGGCCATGGCGTCCGGCGTCGCGGCCGGCGGCGGCGCCGTCTCGGCGGCGTCGGCCCAGGCAGGCGAGGGCGCATCCAACGTCAGCAGCGTCAGCGCGTCGGCCGCCGCGGACATCGCGTCGAGCAGGCCCGATTGCGTGAGCACGACCGTCACGCCCGCGTCCTGCAACATGAACGACAGGCGTCGTGGCGGCAGCTCGGGATCCAACGGCAGATAGGCGCCGCCGGCGGCGAGCACGGCCAGCAGCGCCACCGGCAGATCGAGGCCGCGCTGCAGGCACACGCCCACGATGGCGCCGGGGCCGATGCCGCGGCTGCGCAAGTGGTGCGCCAGCCGGTTGGCGCGCGACTGCAACGCGCGGTAGCTCAGCGTCTCGCTGCCGGCGCACACCGCGATGTGCTGCGGGGTGCGCTGCACCTGTTGCGCGATCAGCTCATGCAGGCACCACTGCAGCGGGTAGTCGCGCTGCGTCGCATTGCATTGCTCGAGTAGGAAGCGTCGCTCGTCGTCGCCGAGCATCGGCAGGCGCGACAGCGGGGCAGCCGGATCTGCGAGCACGGCGTCGACCAGACGCGCGTATTGCGACGCCAGGCGCGCGGCGGTTGTCGCGTCGAACAGGTCGCTGGCGTACTCGAGCTCGGCCTGCAGCGCGCCGTCTTGTTCGACGAAGGTCAGCCACAGATCGGTGCGCGCGCTGCCGTTGTGCAGCGGCAGCGACTCGCAGCGCGTGCCAGACAGCCGCAGCGTGGTGTCGCCCATGCTCTGCAGCGCCAGGCCGACCTGGAACAGCACGTTGCGCCGCAGGTCGCGCTGCAAGTGCAGCGATTCGGCGAGACGATCGAACGGCATCGCCTGGTGTTCGATCGCACGCGTGGCTTCGTGACGCACGCGCGCCAGCAGGTCGCGAAACGGCAGGTCCGCAGCCAGTGCGGCGCGCAGCACCAGCGTGTTGGTGAACAGGCCCACGGTGGCATCGAAGTCGCCGTCGGGTCGCGCCGATGCCGGCGTGCCGACGGCGAAATCGGACTGGCCGCTCAGGCGATGCAGCTGCGTCTGGAACAACGCCATCAGCAGCATGAACAGCGTGGCGTTCTCACGCGCGGCCAGCGTGCGCAGTTTGCGCGTGCGTGGCGCGTCGATGTGGAAGCGCACCACGGCCCCGCAGAAGCTCGGGTGCGCGCGGCGCGGCCGATCGGTGGGCAGCTCGAGCGCCGGCGTGCCGGCCAGATGCGCGCGCAACGACTCCAGCATCGCCAACGCAGCGGGGTCGGCCAGCCACTGACGCTGCCAGGCCACGAACCGCAGGTAGCCAGCGGCCAGTGGCAGCTCGGTGCTCGCCTGCCCACCGTAAAGCGCGGCCCATTCGCGCATCAGCACCACGGCCGACCAGCCGTCGAACACCAGATGGTGCAGCAACAGTGCCAGCACATGCTCGTGCGGCGCCAGCCGCCACAGCACGGCGCGCACCAGGGGCGCCTGCGCGAGCTCGAAGGGGTGCCGAGCCAAAGCCTGCAGCTGCTGCTGCAGTGCCTGCGGGCGCGAGTCGGCTGCCAGCGTGGTCAGGTCGATCACCTCCCAGGGCACGCTGGCGTCGGCCTGCACGCGTTGGCGCGGCGTGCCGTCGGCATCGATCACGCACAGCCGCAGGGCCTCATGGCGCGCCAGCAGCTGCGCCAGCGTGTGCTGCAGCCGCGACAGCTGAAGCTCGCCGTCGATGCGCGTCGCCTGCACCAGGTTGTACAGCCCTTTGCCACCGATGCGGTCGGCGAACCACACGCCCTGCTGCTGCAGCGACAAGGGTTGCAGCGTGTCGTCGGCGCTGGGTGTGCTGGTGTCGTGGGGTGCCCGCGGCTGCGCCAGCGCGCGCTGCGCCTCGATGCGTTGCGCCAGCGCCAGCAAGCTGTCGCCGCCAAGCGCCGCGGCGATCGGCAGCGAGACGCCGGTGTCGCGACGCACCGAATCGAGCAGGCGGACGCACTGCAGCGAGTCCAGGCCGTTCTCGACCACGCTCAGTTCGGGTTGCAGCGTCTCACTGTCGCGGCCGGTGATGCGCGCCGCGGCCTGCAGCAGCGTCGCCAGCACAGCGGCCGCCGTGCCGGCGTTGGCGGAGTCGGCGAGCGCGCCGGCGGCGGCGTGGCTCACGCGGTCGTCGAGCAGCACGGCCAGGTGCTGCTGCAGGTAGTCATCACGGCAGCGGCTGCGTTGCACCTTGCCGCTGCTGGTGCGCGCCACGCTGCCCGGCCGCACGAGCACGATGTGCCGTGCCGGCAGATCGTGCTCACGGGCCAGCGCGCGACGGATCGCCGCGGCCATCGCCGGCAACCGCTCGCTCGCCACGCCGCGCTCGACTTCCTGCACGATGACCACCTGTTCGCCGTCTTTCAGGTCGACGGCAAACGCGGCGCCGTGTCCGGTGCGCAAGCCTGGACAGGCCCGCTGCACGCTCGATTCGACGTCTTGAGGGTAGACGTTGCGGCCGTTGACGATCAGCAGGTCCTTCAAGCGGCCGGTGACGAACACTTCGCCGTCGTGCACGAATCCGAGGTCACCGCTGCGCAGCCATCGTGCCTCGCGATCCCCGGGTAGCCGCTGGTGGAACACCGCGCCGTCGCCGTCGTCGCGGCCGTGGTAGCCGATGCCCACCGAGGTGCCTGCGATCCACAGCTCGCCGACCTCGTCGGTCGCACAGGCAGCGCCGGTGGCCGGATTCACCGCACGCAGCTCGAGCCCGTCGATCGGCGTGCCGCAACCCACCAGCACACGGGCACCGGCATCGCTGGCGGCGACACGCCGCACGCGGTGGTCTGCGAGTTGCTCGGAGTCGACCGCCATCGACGTCCACGCGCGATCGGGGCTCTTCACGCTCGCCAGCAGCGTGCACTCGGCCAGTCCGTAAGCGGGCGTGAAGGCATCGGCGCGCAGGCCGTGGGCGGCGAATCGCTCCACGAAGCGTTGCACCGTGGCCGCTTCGATCGGCTCGGCACCGCAACCGGCCACGCGCCAGAACCGCAGGTCACCGCGCCAGTCGGGATGGTCGTCGAGCGCGGCGGCGCAGGCGCGGTACGCGAAGTTGGGCGCGCCGCTGTGGCTGATGCGAAAGCGCGTGATGGCGTCGAGCCAGCGCAGCGGCCTGCGCAGGAACGTGAGCGGCGACATCAAGTGGCCCGGGATGCCGGCGAACAGCGGCCACAGAATGCCCTGCACGAGGCCGTAGTCGTGAAAGTGCGGCAGCCACGACAGCGCGGCGCTGTGCGCATCGGGCCGCTGCGCCGCAGACAAGGCACTCAGGTTGGCCAGCACGTTGGCGTGCGTGATCATCACGCCGCGCGGCGACATGGTAGAGCCCGACGTGTACTGCAGGTACGCCAGGTCCTCGGCCACGCGCGACGCGGCGGCTGGCGCGATCGCATCGGCGATCCGCGCGTCGGTCGGCAGCCACGACGCGGCGTCGTGGCCGTCGGGCTCGGCCTGCTGCACCTGCGACAACGTGCGCCGATCGCACAGCACCAACCGCGCGCGGGCGTCGGCGGCGATCGCGCGCAGGCGCGGCAACGCGCTGGCCATGCGTGCCGCATCGATCGACGACACCGGCACCGCGACCACTCCGGCCAGCACGCAGGCCCAGAACGCGCACACGAACTCGAGCCCCGGCGGATAGACCAGCAGCACGGCGTCGCCCGGCGCGGCGTGTTGCTGCAAAGCGGCGACCAGCGAACGCACTCGCGCACCGAGCGCCGCGTGCGTCAGTTCCGCGACGACGTCGAGGTCGTCGCGCACGAACGCGTAGGCGAGCGCGTCGGGCGCGGCGGCCACGCGCGACTCGAACAAATCGATCAGTGTGGCGTACCGGGGGGCGACCTCGTACGACTGCGCTCTGTGCATGGATCCCTGAATGTGGAGTGGCAGGGTCCACTCGCCCGCCTGGCGTTCGCCTGCAGCGAACGAAAAAATTATCCCGCCGGGGGCGAAGCTTCGCCGTGCCACGAGGTCGCGCAGTCGCCCGAGTGGTGAAGGATTGCCCGCCGGCCAGCCCCCTGTGGCAGGCGCCCCGCAAACCGGTGGTCGCACAATCCGCGCTGCCAGCGCTCTCACGAGAGCCTTGATTCGATGCCAGCCTCGCGGCGACCACCAAATTTCTGTGAAAACAGCCCAGTTGAGATTCGCAGCGACGCCGGAGTGATGAACGAGCCATTGAGCTGCCCTGCCGATGAAGTGCACTGGCTGCTGTGCCAGCTCGATGAGGCGGCGCGGGCGTTGCCGATCGATGCACTGTCGTCGGACGAACTCGAGCGGGCCGCGCGCCTGCAGCGTGCGCTCGATCGCCAGCGCTTCGTCGCCGCTCGCGCGTGGTTGCGCCACGTGCTCGGGCGCTACCTCGCGGTGGCACCGCGTGCCGTGGTGTTCGCGCAAGGCCAGTTCGGCAAACCGTCGTTGGCGGGAGCGCGCGGCGCCTTGCAGTTCAACCTGTCGCACAGCGGAGGTGTCGCGCTGCTGGCACTGAGTCCGGCCGCGGTGCTGGGCGCCGACATCGAGGCGGTGCTGCCGATCGACGACTGCGCGGCGATCGCCCGCCGCCATTTCGCGCCAGCCGAATGGCAACGCTGGTCGTCACTGCAGCCAGCGCAGCAGCTGGCCGCGTTCTACGCCTGCTGGACACGCAAGGAGGCCTACGTCAAGGCGTTGGGCGGCGGCCTGTCGGTGCCGCTCGATGACTTCGAGGTGACGTTCGAACCCGATCGACCGGCGGTGCTGCTGTCGGTGGGCGGCTCGGCGCAGCAGGCCCGCGCCTGGACTCTGTGGGGCCTGCAGCCCACACCTGGACATGTCGCCGCAGTGGCGGCGCACGCCGACGGCCTGAAGGTGCGGCACGTCGACTGGCACTGATCGCAAGGCCGCGAGC
>Ga0326726_10000016_pt1 | contig 167261 bp, 149 predicted proteins | sample MHFenrmetagenome_2_FD_207603 | JGI IMG/M metagenome (GOLD analysis project Ga0326726, IMG submission 207603) | Lab enriched peat soil microbial communities from Michigan Hollow, Ithaca, NY, United States - MHF15MN | ecosystem: Environmental > Terrestrial > Soil > Wetlands > Peat | place: USA... | reverse complement strand
CGCCGTCTCGATCCCGGTCCTGAAGCGGGTCTGTCGCTTGTCATCGTGTCCACCTATTCCTACGTGGACAAGATCCTTCACGTCGCGACGCTCGAGATCAAGATGGGTTCGCCGGACGCATACGCTAGGCTGTTCGTCCGCATAGGTACAAGGAGCTCTTCGATGACCACGATCGCCTTCCTCGGCACCGGCCTGATGGGCACGGGCTTTATTCAACGAGCGCGCGCCAACGGCCTCACCGTGCGCGCATGGAACCGCAGCGCGGCCAAGGCGCAGGCGCTGGCCGCCAACGACGCCGCGGGCGTCACCGCCTGCGCCACCGTGGCCGAGGCGGTGCGCGGCGCCGAGCGCATTCACCTCTCGCTGGCTGACGACGCCTCGGTCGACGCCGTGCTCGAGCCGCTGGCCGGCGCGCTACCAGGCGGAGCCTGGCTGGTCGACCACACCACCACCGCGGTGCGCCCCACCGCCGAGCGCGTGGCGCGCTGGGACGCGCGCGGTGTGCGCTACGTGCATGCGCCGGTGTTCATGGCGCCGGCCAATTGCGCCGAGGGCACCGGCTGGATGTTGATCTCGGGCGACCCCGCGCGGCACGAGGCGCTGCAGCCCGCGCTCAAGGCGATGACCGGCTCACTGATCTACCTGGGCCCGCAGCCCGAGCGCGCGGCCGCCTTCAAGCTCTTCGGCAACCTCACGCTGCTGGGCATTCTGGGTGTGCTGGGCGACGTGGGCCGGCTGGCCGCCGCGGTGGGCATCGACATGAAAGACGCGTTCAGCCTCTTCGAGCACTTCAACCCCGGCCAGGCGCTGCCGCAGCGCGCCAAGCGCATCTCAAGCGGCCAGTGGGAGCCGCCGTCGTTCGAGATGTCGATGGCGCGCAAGGATTTGAGGTTGATGGTGGAAGAGGCTGCGCGTGGGGGGCAGACGCTGGCGGTCATTCCGGCGCTGGCGGCGTTGCTGGATCAAGGCATCGCGCGCGGAGAAGGTGGGCTCGACGTGGCGGCGGCGGTGAGGGTGCCGGGGTGAGGGCACGCGCCACGAATGTGCCCAAGCCAGATGCTAGGGCTGGCCTTGACTGGCAAGCAGCCGTTCGAGTGCGGCACGCAGCGGAACGAGGTCGTCGCTGACGATGCTCCAAAGGGTATCGTCGTCGATACCGAGGTAGCCATGGATCAACCGATTGCGGGCAGCAATCACCAGGCGCCAGGGTACGTCGGGAGCGGCGGTACGAACACTCTCGGGCACGTGCGAGGCAGCTTCGCCGATCAGCTCGATGTTGCGCAGCGTCGCGTCATAGCGCATCGGGTCGGCACCGAACGTCGAGCGATCGAGCCCCATCGTGTACGAAAGGGCCTTGTCGCAAAACGAAATCATGTCGCTGACATAGAAGCGCCACTCGCGCGGCGCAGCAGCGTCAGATAGGGATGGCATCGCGTTCGATGAATGGGCGCAACTGCGGCCGCAACGCCTTGGTGGTGACGAGGTCGACCGAGGCCGACAACAAGTCTTCGAGGTAGAACTGCAAGCCGAAGTACCGAGCCGAAGTGGCTGCGCCGTCGAACTCGACAAGGATGTCGATGTCGCTGTCTGGCCTGGTCTGCTCACGGGCACGCGAGCCGAAAAGCGCGAGGCTGCGCACGCCGAAGCGGCGATGCATCTCCGGCTTGTGGCGGCTGAGCAAGGCCAGTGTCTCTGCGCGCGTCATGGGTCAATGATGCCCGAAGTGCGCTCGATTGTGCGGTCCCGGCCTCCGGACATGCGGGTGTCCTGGGCGACGTGAGCCGGCTGGCCGCCGCGGTGGGCAGACGCTGGCGATGGTGCCGGCGTTGGCGGCGTTGTTGGATGAGGGGATCCAGCGCGGAGAAGGGCACTTGGATGTGGCGGCGGGGGTGAGGGTGCCGGGGTGGGGTCCCTGACGTCTTGGGTTTGACCTAACGATCCTCGTTTTAGGCGCCTGGCGTCCGAAGCCGATGCCAGGGCACATTCGACCGTTCACCGTCTCACAAAACCCCGTTCAATACTGAACGGCTCTACCGATGGTCTTTCGAGATCGCGGGTGGCTCAATAGTGCCCGCAAGGGGCCTATCGGGCTTGTTCGGAGGAGGCGCATCATGTCGAACGCTCGTGGTGAGTTGAGGCGCCGGCCTATGGTGTTGGGGGCGGCCGCCGCAGCGCTGGCCGGGCCTCTGGCGCATGGCCAGGTCAATCAGTCCGGCCGTATCAAGAAGGTCGACTTTCTCAACAGCGGGCCCAAGTTGCCGCGTACGAATCCATTCTGGGTGGCCTGGTTCGGCGAGATGGAGAAACTCGGCTTGACCGAAGGCAAGAACTTCACCTTCGACTTCCGTGCCGCCGATGGCGATTTCGGCAAACTCGATGCCATCGCGGCAGACTTGTTGGCTACCGGCGTTGACGTGGTGCTCGCCAATACGGATGTCGAGGTGTTGGCGATGCGGCGCGTCTCCAAGACCGTGCCGGTCGTGGTCTGCATTGGGCAAGATCCCATCGGCAGCGGCTACGCCAAATCGCTGGCCCAGCCAGGCGGGATGATCACCGGGATGGTGTGGTCTCAGAGCATCGAGATTGTTCAGCGTGATGCGCAGCTCATGAAGGCACTGATGCCAGGAGTGACGCGGAGCGGCGGCATCTATGACAGCAACAACAGGGCACTAGAGGCGGGAGTCGAGGCATTTAATCAGGCCGCGCGAAAGCTGGGTTTCACTCACACCGCGGTGAGTGTGAGCAAGCCGGAGGACTACGAAGCCGCCTTTGCTACGCTGGCCGCGCGCGGCTGCCAGACGGTCATTGACCACGGGACGGCGATGATCTACTTGCTCATGGGCAAATTTGTTGAGTTTGCGCGCATGCACAGAATGGCGGACTTCTACTATGTTCCTGAAGCTGTCGAGCTCGGCGGTCTGATGTCGTTGGGCGTCGACCTCGTCGATCTATTTCGTCGTTCGGCCGGTCACGTTGACAAGATCCTCAACGGCGCCAAGCCCGGCGAGCTACCGATGCAGTTGCCATTGAAGTACGACCTCGTTCTCAATGCCAAGACAGCGAATTCGTTGGGCATCTCCATTCCGCAATGGGTCAAGATCCAAGCCGATCGAATCATCGAGTGAGCGAGGCAGCGGTCGCTGCCCCGCTGGCCGCCGCGGTGGGCATCGACATGAAAGACGCGTTCAGCCTGTTCGAGCACTTCAACCCCGGCCAGACGCTGCCGCAGCGCGCCAAGCGCATCTCAAGCGGCCAGTGGGAGCCGCCATCGTTCGAGATGTCGATGGCGCGCAAGGATCTGCGGCTGATGGTGGAAGAGGCGGCGCGCGGTGGGCAGACGCTCGCGATGGTGCCGGCGTTGGCGGCGTTGCGGGATGAGGGGATCGCGCGTGGGGAGGGGCACCTGGATGTGGCGGCGGGGGTGAGGGTGCCAACCGCGTGATGCTGTCGCCCAGCGCCACTCAGCGGTTCGTGCCAGACCTCGCACATATGCGAATCTGGGGCTATCGTTCGATCCTGCTGAAACCGGACGGACGGAGGCCACATGGACCCAATCGGCTACGACATGATTGCGGCGAACATCGCCAAGGTCGATGTGAACGGGGGCCAGGTCGACGTGACATGGAAGTGCCCCGTGACCGGGCGGGTGGTCGGACAATCCACGGCGACCATGTCCGCTGACCCCTCGATGACGAGCAGGGTTCTGGCGAACGTCAAGCGCAGTGTGGCATCGGAGGTCGTCTACGGCGCCGCCCGGTTCGTCGCCAACCTGTTGGGCGGTGCCGCGGGGCGGGTCGTCAGCGGCGCGGTATACACCGCAGCCGGCGACATCAACGCCAGGGCCACCGCCGGAGTCGACTACTCCGAAGCCAGCCGCCAGGCGGCGATCGTGACAGCGTTCGAGTCGATCCAGCCTTCTTTCAACTGGGACGAGCCGCGGCGCCAATTCGTGGCGCGGTAGGCGTCGTCAGGGCCGCGCCCGCGCTGCAGGTTGAGTGATGCGATTCCAGGTGTCGAGCAGGTTTCGTTGCGCCACAGGATCCAGGGGGTCGAGCGCCAGCGCGATGCGGAACTGCTCGATCGCTCGCTCGAGGTCGCCCGCCACGTACAAGGCGACGCCGAGGTTCACATGCGGCCGCGACTTGTGCGGTGACTTGGCCACCGCATCCGACCAGAACACCACCGGGTCGGCATAGACGGCATTGCGGCTGACGGTGAGCGCCGCGAGCCCCAGTGCGAGCGCGGCCCCCGCCGACCCTGCGACGATGCGTCCGCGCCGGGTGACCCAGCGCTCGGCACCGCCCACGCCCATCCGCGCACCGAGCCAACGCACGATCGCGACGGCCGACGCCACGGCTGCCAGGTAAAGGCCGATCGACGGCAGATAGAGGTTGCGTTCGCTCAGCAGGTCGTAGCGCGGCAGCACGGAGTTGGTCGGCAGCAGGTGCAGGAAGAACCACAGGATCCCGAACGCCACCAGCGGCGCCCGGCGCGCAAGCCCGATGGCGACCCCCACGAGGCCGGCAATCGTCGCGATCGACCACGGCGTCGGCCCTTGCAGGATCGACGTGGCGAGCGGCAGGTCGTGCTCGAAGTTCAGTTGCGCCGGCCGCACGAACAGCGTCATCGCGTAGACCACCGCATTCGCCTGCGCCAACAGGTTGTCGTGCACGCTGCGCAGCCGCAGGCTGTACTCGAACAGGTACGCGTAGCGCCCGTGGAAGGCGGCATAGGCCAGGAACAGCACCGCAACAGCCGACAGCGGGAGGTGCACACGCCGGAGCAGCTCGGCACGGCCGGCGCGCAGCGGGCGGCCGAGCAGCGCCTCGTAGAGCAACAGCAGCGCCGGAAAGACGACGGCCACCTCCTTGGCGAGCAGCGCCAGCGCGAGGCACACGGCCGCCCACGCCAGCACGGCCCTCTGCCTCGAACCGCCGGGCTCGGCGCCGCGCGCCTCGAGGAACAGCAGGAACGCAGCCAGGTAGGCACAGGTCATCAGCCCGGTCGGCCGGCCGGAGATGTAGGTCACCGTCTCGGTCGCGATCGGGTGCAGCAGGAACAGCAGCGTGGTCCAGAAGGCGATGGACGGGTCGCCGACCTTGATCGAGGGATGCAGCAGGATGCGGTAGACGAGCCCACCGCTGATAAGGTGCAGCAGCAGGTTCAGCGCGTGATAGCCGGCCGGGCGGTCACCGTAGAGCCAGCGGTCGAGCAGGAATGTCGCCTTCGCGAACGGCCGGATGGTTTCGCCCACGCTGGCGGCGAACGCGCCGAAGCTCTGCAGACGCGGGTCGCCGAACAGGACCGCCGGGTCGTCGAAGTAGAACGCGCCGGCGAACGAGTTCGCATAGGCCAGGATGGCCAGACCGAGCAGCAGCCACAGGGCGGCTCCGCGCAGAGGCATCGGACCCGGGGTGGTGCCGCTTGACGTGCCCAAGGGATCAAATTACGGTTGTGTCATTGGGGAACTGCTCGGCAACGGCCAGTTGCGGATGCAGCCGCAAATACGCGGGCAGGGGGCAACGATGATTTGCAGAGTCGACAAGGGGAACGCCCTACTACCGGCCATCCTCGTCATCCTCGCCGTGGCGGCGATCGTCATCGTCTCTGTGAGCACCACGGTTAACTACCTCGGCCAAGTGGTAGATGGCGTCAAACCAATCCCCGGAGATGCGTGCCCGTGCAACACCGAAACAGACAGACAAGAGATGGAGCAACGTCTCGCTGAGGCTGAGGCCTTGGCAAAGAAAGTCAATGACGACCTTGTCTCGAATGGGTCCAGCAGCAAACCGGCCTCCAAGAGCGAGAAGGAAGGAAGCCTGCCGCAGCTCCAAGAGGCGATCGGTGGCGAGGTCAACAAGGTTGCCGGTACGAAGCCAACTTGCGCGACGTGGACCAGCGAAGACAAGCCGGCGTGCACTCGATGGGCATTGCAGACGCACGAGAACGTTCACTCCGCCGCTTGCCAGAAATTCGCCGGGAGCAGTGGCAAAGGCAACTGGATAGCGGCTGGCACGATGGAGGCCTACTGGCGCGAGGATGCCGGAGCCTATCAGGCAGAGATCGATTTCCTGAAGGGAAAGCTGGCGAAGTGCCCGCCGCAGCAGACGACCTACATCGGTCCCGAGACCAAGGAAGAGCAGCAGCAGCGGTTGGCCGGATCGAAGCGACGCGTGCAGAAGGCTGTGGGCCTGCCTTCCTGATGCGCCGCGGCCCGGACGCGCAGGGTGACAACGCTGGGGGAAATCGACCATGGCAAACCTGCTGGGGCTCCTTGCCGACGGATGGCGCGAGATCGGCCGCCTGGCGCAGCGCTTCGGCCTGCGCCGTCGGCTCGCGGCGGCCGACCAGAGCCGCCGACAAGCCCTGACGCGGCTCGGCCAGACCGCGTGGCAGTCGAAGCTCGACCTCGCCGAGTTCGCGCAACTGCGCGGCCAGCTCGAGCAGCTCGACGCGCGCGCGGGCGACCTCTCGGCCACCACGGCGCGGCTCGACGCCGAGCGCGCCGAGCTGCAGGCCCGGCGACAGGCCGAGGCCACCCGCTTCGATGCGCTGCTGGCGCCGGCGAGGGCCGCGCAGTCGCAGGCCGACACGGCGTTGCAGGCGGCGCGCGCGGCGCTGTCGCAGCAAGCCTCGGCCGACGCGGCCGCCAAGGCGGCACTGACCGCCGACGTCGACGCGCGCACCACCGAGAGCCGGCGCTGCGCGGCCGAGACCGCGCGCCTCGAAGCCGAGCGCAAGGCCGTGTTGCAGCCGCTCGACGCCGGGCTCGACAAGCTGCGTCAGGCCTCGGCCGCCGCCACTCAGGATGGCGCGGCCGTGGGCCGCGATCAGGATGCGCGCTTTCTCGAGCTGGGGGCCGCGTTCTACGAGCGGCGCGCCGCCGATCCGGCACTGGCCGAGTGCATGCAGGCCGTCACCACCGTGGATGCCGAGCGCGCCGCCGTGCAGGCGCAGATCGACGCGTCGCTCGCGCAGACCGGTGCCATGCCGTCCGGCACGATGGGCCGGTTCGCCGCGGTGGTGCTGCTGGTCCCGGTGCTGTTGGTGGTGGCGGGCTACGTGGCCTACGGGCGCCTCGAATCTCCAGGGCCCGTCGTCAGCCGCGAGGCGCGAGCCACCAGTGCCGCCACCGCACCACCTGCGGCCCGCTTCGCCGCTCCAAGGATTCAGGTGGCGGCCGACGAAAAACGCAAGGACGATGCGGTCCAGGCGTACCTGAACGCGCGCTCGGACGCCAACCTGCGCAAGGCTGGGATCGAGATCCTCAGGTCCGATGTGCTCTTGCTCGGTTCGGCGGCCGACCGGTCGTCGCTGCCGCTGCTGCTCACCGTGCTCGAGCGCGGCGAGCCCGAGCTGCGCGCCGCCGCGGCCAACGCCGTGGGCATGATCGGGCCGACGGCTGCTGACACACCGGTGCTTGTGAATGCCTTCAACGACCCGATGCCGGCCGTGCGTCAGGCGATGCTGCCCGTGCTCGAGCGCATGCAGGATCTCAGCGCACGCCTGCTGGCGCAGCGTGTGCGCGCTGCTGCCCGCGACGGTGAGCAGCCAAAACTCAGCGCCTTCGAGCCCACTGTGGTACCCGACGCGGCCCACCTCGGGACACCCATCTACCCGGGCGCGACATTCCTCGTCTTTGCCAGCGACCTTGAAATCGGTCGCGTCTCGTTCTCCTCATCGGACCCGGTGCAAAAGGTCGTCGACCACTATGCGGCGGCCGCCGCCGCGGGCCGCCCGCCTGTCAATGCCGAGGAGTTCACCGGCCTGTACTTTGGCGGAACGGCCAGCGACCCGACCAGCTCCAACGCGGCCAGCGAGGAGCTCCAGGCGTGGTTCCAGCAAGCCGCCGTGTCCGGCAGACCGGAGGCCGAAGTGCAAGCCGAGATCGGGCGGCGCGTGCGCCAAATGCTGAGCCGGCCGGGGATTCGATACGCCGACGGCAATCTCTATGGCGAGCCCGTCTTCATTGCGACGGCGGTCACCGCGGCGGCGGACAAGACGCAGGTGGTGCGCTACGTCGTCGTCTTCCAGGACCACTCGTTGGGCCGCACTGGGTTCGAGTACCACACGGCGGCGGTCGTGACGCGCAAGTAGTGCGGTCACGCCCGAACAGTTTCTCTAGGTCCGCCGCGCTTGGTTCGCCCCATCCATCGTCGCCAGCGGCCTCTATATCGCGTGGCGCGAGCACAGCCTGCGCCGCGACCGCGAAGCCACGATGGAGATGCTGCGCTAGCGACGATAGACCAGCATCAAATTGTTCGCCGGCATCTTGACCAGCCGCGTGCGTGCGAAAGCGCGCGCGTCGGCGGCGGCGTCGAGATCCTTTACCCGCCGCAGCCCCCAGCGCGGATCGCGCGCCCTGAGCGAAGCGTCGAACGCTTCGTTCGACGGCGCGGTCTCCACGCCCTCGCGGCGCCACGGGCCATAGAGAATCAGCGGCGCGCCCTTGGCCAGCAGCCGCTCCGCGCCCGCGACCAGCCCGAGCGTCGCTTCCCACGGGCTGATATGCGCCATGTTGATGCACAGCACCGCATCGGCGGCATCGACCGGCCAATCCGCCGACGCGGCGTTGAGCGCGAGCGGCGGCAAGACGTTGTCGAGCCGCGCGCACCAGCTCGCGATCGAGCTGAGCGCACTCGGGTCCGGATCGGTCGGCTGCCAGACATGGCCGGGGAAAAGCTCCGCGAAGAAAGCGCAATGCTCGCCCGATCCGCTCGCCACTTCGAGCACCTTGCCGGTGACCGGCAATTCCTCCTGCAGCACCTCGGCGATCGGCTCGCGGTTGCGCAAGGTGGCCGGCGCATGCTTGCGCTCCGCGCTATCGTCACCGGGCATCCAGGGCGTGGGACCTTGCATTTCGGCCTCGCAAGAAAGTTGCTGTCCCGCTAGGCTGCGGTGCGCGTGCCGGGGTGAGGGCAGCGGTGCCCGTGCTTTCCCGCAACCGTCACACCAGTTCGATCTGCACTTTGCGGCCCACCAGGGCGGCAGCGCGCTGCAAGGTCGACAGGGTCACGTCGCGGGTCGGGTCGAGCAGCCGGTCAACTTGTGAGCGGCTGGTCTTGAGCAGGGCCGCCAGGCGCGCCTTGCTCACCGAATGCTGCTCCATCGCTTCGGTCAGTTGCCAGACGACGACTTCCTTGATGGCCAGCGCCTGGTCTTCCTCGAAGGTGCCTTGCTCCTTGAGGAAGTTGTCGAGGCTCGTTCCGTGATGCCGCTTGCTCATGATTTCAGCTCCTTCTGGCGCCTGCGCGCCAAGGTCAGTTCGTCATCGGGTGTCTTCTGCGTCTTCTTGATGAAGGCATGCAGCGCCACCAGTACACCGTCGTCGAGGCACAGCAGCACGCGGGCGATGCGGTTGCTGGGTAGCTCCGTCCGAATCTCCCACAGCCCTTGCCCCATGGGGCGGCACAACGGCATGCCCACAGGCCAGCGCCACTGCGCGCGCATCAAATCCTGGCCGACCGCGTGCCGGTCTGCGGCATCCAGTGCCTTGAGCCATTCGCGTACCGGCTCCTTACCGCCACCGCTTCGGTAGAAGACCAGCGGCGTTTTCCGGGTGGGAGCTTTCGCCATTCGTCATCGAAGGGTTGTATGTACCACATAAGGTACATATTGGCAAACGAAGGATCAGCGCCTGTCAGCCCACCAGCCCCATCAGCCGCACCACACCCGCGGCGATCAGCACCAGCCCAAGCAAGGCGGCCAGCCGTTCGCCGTGCGGCAGCAACTTCTCGATCGCCACGGCGATCGACAGTGCGGCAATCCAGGCCATGTTCATCACTCCGCCAACGAACAGCAGGGCCATCAGGGCCCAGCAGCAGCCGAGGCAGAACAGGCCGTGCCGCAATCCCATCACGAAGGCGCCGTGCGCGCCGGGCCGCCATTCGCCGAGCAGGAATCCCATCGGAGTGCGACAGTGCGCGAGGCACAGCCGCTTCAACGGCGAAAACTGGTACACGCCGCCGATCACCAGCAGCGCGGCGGTGAGCGGCGCCGACGTGCTGACGATCATCGGATCCAGCCAACCCACGGCTTGCAGCAGCCATTGCAGCGCGGTGGCCGCGACGCTGAACGCACACCACGTCAGCAGGTAGGCGCCCACGAAGCTGCGTGCGCGCGCCTGCTCGCCCGTGCGAGCAGACAGCTCGACGAAGGCCAGGGTCATCGGCAGCGCCGATGGCAGCATCATCGCGGCCATCATCACGGCCCACATGCACCAGATGGTCAGCACATTGGCCCCGCTCCAGTGGGCCGAGGCCGGCATCGTCAGCCGCGCCACCGGGTGGCTCATGTCGAACGCGATCCACGCCAGCAAGGCCCAGCCCAGCGCGCTGATCGCCAGCAGCCACCACGCGGTCTTGGGCTGCCGCGTGATCAGCGCCCAGGCGCCGAGCGCCTGGCCGTCGGCCGGAGGGGGTGGCTGAGGCGGCACCGTCAAGTCTCCGTTCGTCCTTCGCCGTTCCCGAATGATCGGCTTTGCAGTTCAGCCTGGCTCGCAAGAGCGTTGGCGCCGCGGTCTTGGCTTGCAAGCGCCCCGCGATCGGCATAGGCTTTCGAGCCCCAGGATCATAGGAGCGATCGAGCCCGCAGCGGGCGCTCGTCGCACCCGCCGATCCGCAACGCCACGAAGGAGGTTGACCATGGCCGGGTGGCAAATCAAGGGCGAGTACATGGAGACGTGCAACTGCACGCTGCTGTGCCCCTGCATCTGGTCCAACCTCGCCGCGCGGCCGACCGAAGGCGACTGCAAGGCGGCGGTGACGCTGCGCATCGACAAGGGCGCCAAGGACGGCGTGACGCTCGACGGTCTGTCGTTCATCGTCATGCTGCACTCGCCCGGCGCGATGGGCAACGGCAACATGACGGTGGGCCTCATCGTCGACGATCGCGCCACCGAGCCGCAGGTGGAGGCGATCAAGGCCATCGCCACGGGCGCGGCCGGCGGGCCGATGGCGGCTCTGGCGCCGCTGGTGGGCCGCATCGCGGGCATCGAGCGGCGTGCGATCCAGTTCGACATGAACGGCCTGAATCGCGCGGTGCGCGCCGGCGAGTTGATCGATCAGGCCTGCGAGGGCCTGCCTAGCGCCACGGCGCCGGGCCAGGCCATCGGCATCGACAACACCGCGCACCCGGTGAACGGCCGGCTCTCTCTGGCCAAGGCCACGCGCAGCCGCTTCAACGTGTTCGGCATCCGCTGGGACGATGCCACCGGCACGCGCAACGGCCACTTCGCGCCGTTTGCGTGGTCGGGCTAACGAAGCCGGTCCAGCTCGCGGTGACGCGAGTGGCTTTCGCTCAGGCGCGCCGCGGGTCGGGGTAGAGCAGGCGGCGTGCGCCGCTGCGTTCGAAGGGGCGCCACGCGCCTTCGGGTTGCGCCAGGCGGTCGGCCAGCGCGTACAACGCGAGCGGGTTGACGCCCAGCCCCACGTGGCTGGCTTGCACTTCGATGTTCTCGGCCATCGGGCCCGGCGTTTCCACACTGCATTGCCAGGCCACGATGCCGTCGCTGCGGGTGTAGATCGACGTCGTTGGCACCGGTGGCGGCGTGCGCAAGTCTTCATGCCGGTGCGCTGATTGCGGGCGGCCGCGCTGCAGCCACTCGTAAGTGCGCCGCGCGTTGCTGGCCTCGCGCGGGCCGGTGAACGGGCTGCCGAGCGTGACCACGATGCGCACCGCCTCGGGCGCCATCTTGGCGAGCTCGCGTGCGTACAAGCCGCCGAGGCTCCAGCCCACCAGGCTGACTTTGCGTCCGGTGGACGCACGTACCGCGCGCAAGCTCTGCAGCGCTTGGTCCAAGATGCCGCTGCGCGCGCCGTTGTTGCGCCCCTGGCCCCAGCCGCGCGCATCGTGGCCCAGCGTTCGCAGCAGGCGGCGCAATGGCCGCGTGCTCGCGTCCGATGCCAACAGGCCCGGGTACACGATGACCGTGTGCCCGTCGCCGCGTGGTGCGCTCAACAGCCACGGCGCAGCCATCATGCTGGCCGCGTATTCGAACGGCGCGCGCGCCTCGAGCAGCAGCTTGCCCAGCCCTGGGGGTCGGATCGATTCAGCGGCGGCGGTGTCGTTGCTCATCGGGCCAGTTGTTCGATGTCGTGGCCCGATTCTGGCCCAGCTGTAGCGGATGCGTGGGCGGCGGCGTCACTGATCGTGCGGTGGGGCCAGCAGAACGGCCCGCGCGAGCGGGCCGCGATCATCCTGCGGCCTACTGTGGCAGCAGAGCCTCGGTCACCTGCGGCACCGGCTGCTCCGCCTGAGCGCTGTACACGAACAGCTTGAACGGATTGAACTCCTGGTACTTCTCCATCAGCTTCGCGTAGGCGAGCGCGCGCGGGGCGGCCAGGGTCGCGCTGTCGGGGTGCCGTGCCTGCGCCCACTGCAGCATGGCGGCGGCCAATTCGTGTCGGCCGTCCTTGATCATGCGTTGCGCCGCCGCGGCGATCTGCGAGTCGGAAAGGCCGAGATAGTCGACCAGCGCGGCACCGTGATCGGCATCGGTCAGCGCGTCCAGGCCCTGCAGGCCGTTGCGCCAATAGCCGCTGCGCTGCTGGAACACGCGGTTGATCAGGTTCTCGCGCAGCAGCAGATAGGCCAGGTGCACTTCCGACGTGCTGGCTTCGAGCGTGGGCGGCATCAGGTTGGCCTGCTGGATCGCCGCGCGCGGCGTGCCGCGCTGGATCGCCGCCAGCACCTCGTCGCGCAGCCATTGCAGGTGCGGGCGCAGCTGGTCCAACATGGCCGTCGACGGGAACGCGCGCGTCAGCGGCTCGTGGCCGTGCAGCAGCAGCCGCGGCTTGAGCGCATGCACCTGGTCGATCGCTGCCAGCATCCCGTCGACGCTGCCTTCCGGTTCGAACGGTGCGCCGAAGTACGGCATCAGGATGTCGCCGACGAACAGCACGCCCTGGTCGGGCATGTGCACCAGCATCGCGTCGTCGGTCTCGCCCCCGCGCGTGGGCAGCAGGCTGAAGCGCGTGCCGCCGATCACCAGCGGCGTGGCGCGGTCGACCGTCACGTCGGGCTTGTAGCTGAGCACGTCTTCGATGCGAAAGCGGTCACCGAAGAAGCGCCGCAACCCGGCCGGGTCGGCCACGGCGTCGATCGCGAGCTCGTCCTGATAGTTGCTGCGGCCGATGAAGCGCACGGCGGGATTCAGGCTGCGAAAGTACGAATGCCCGCCCACATGGTCCCAGTGCGCGTGGGTGACCAGCACGGTGGTGAGCGGGGGCAGTGACGGCGCGGCGGCCTTCAGTGCCTCGTAGGCCGCACGCGCCGAGTCGGGCCGCGTGCCGGCGTCGATGGCGATCAGCTCGCGCCGGTCGGCCGAGATGACAAAGTAGAACTCGGTGAACTCGAAGCCCGAGAGCAAGTAGACCGAGTCCTTCACCACCTCGCGAATCGCCTGCGGCGCAAAGGTGCCGCCCGCCGACGCGCTGGTGCCGAACGGCGTGGTGAAGATCGCGGGGCGGCTCTCGGTCGCGTAGCCACTCAGCGCGAGGTCGTGCGCCGCCTGGGCGCCGTCGCCGCGCGCGCGGTGGACGTCCGCCAGCCTGGCATACACCTCGCGCAGCCAGTCGCGATGCGGTGCGAGGGCCGCGTTGTCGACGCACCATTGCAAGTCGGCGAGCGCCGTGTCGCCTTGCGACAGAAAGGCGGGCACCTGCGCCCGCACCACCCCCGACATCCAGCGCGAGACGAACATCTGGCGGCCCGTGCTCAGGCGCTTGGCGTCGTCGAGCAGCGCGAGCGTGTCGCGCACCCAGCCGATGCGCTTGAGCAGGGACACGTCGTTGGCGTGGCCGGCACGCAGCGACGCGATGGCCAGCAGGTATTGCGCCTTCTGGTTGTCGCTCAATTGCGGGCCGAAGCGCTTCAACGCGTCTTCGAAATACGCGATGCCCTCGAGGTGGCGCCCGGCGTTGGCGAACTGGCCCATCAGCAGGAAGTGAAGCTGCGGGTCGCTGGGCGGCCGCCACCGATTCACCTGCTCCAGATAGGCGAGCTCGGGTGATGGGGCGGTGGACTGTGGCTCCGGCTGTGCGTGGGTCAGCCGCGCGCTGGTGACGAGGATCAGGAACAGAACCGAGATCAGGCTGATCCACAGGCCATGCAAGGGGAGATTGCGGTGGGAGAGGTTCATGGGATGCGTCCTTGGCTTGGACTTGCAGGATGCAAGTAAGTAGCAAAAGAATAGTGACTTGCAAATAGAAAGTCAACCGGCTATTCTTCGGCCATGGCCAAGACCTACGACATCCCCGATTGCCCCGTGGCCCTCACACTCGACCTGATCGGCGAGCGCTGGACCATCCTGCTGCTGCGCGATCTGCTGCTCGAAGGGCCGCGGCGCTTCCAGGACTTTCAGGCCTCGCTGCCGGGCGTGGCGCCCAACATCCTGTCGGCGCGGCTCAAGGCGATGGAAGAGAGCGGCCTGATTCGTCGCCAGCTCTACAGCGAGCGTCCACCGCGCGTCGAGTACCTGCTGACCGACAAGGGCAAGAGCCTGGGGCCGATCGTGAAGGCGATGCGCGACTGGGGAACGAAGAATCTCTGATGCGAGGCCGCCCCGATCGCTGCGCCGCGGCCGGGCGACTCAGTGCACGAAATCGGTGATGACCTGGCCGGCTGGCGATGCGTCGGTGCGCAAGCCGTTGCCATCGGCCATCTGCCGGCCATTGATCCACAGGCCATGAACGCCCATCGCATCGGTGTGCAGCCGCGCCGCCCCACCCGGTAGATCGAACACGCGGCGGCTGCGACCGCGCCCCACGCTCTCCGGATCGAACAGCAGCAGATCCGCCGCATACCCCTCGCGCAGCAGCCCGCGTCCGGGCATGCCAAAGATCTCCGCGCTCTGATGCGTCAACCGCCGTACCGCATCCTGCAGGCGCATCACCCCGCGCTCGCGCACCCAGTGGCCCAGCAGGTGCAGGCCGAAGCCGGCGTCGTTGAAGAAGGTGAGGTGCGCGCCGGCGTCCGATAGCGAGATCAGGCTGTGCGGGTGGTTGAGCAGCCGCGCCACCGCTGCCTCGTCGCTGTTGAGCAGCTGCGCGGTGAAGATGGTCGCCAGGTCTTCGTCGAGTGCGAGGTCGAGCATCGCATCGAGCGGGTCCTTGCCTGCCTGGCGCGCGATATCGCGCATGCTGCGCTGCTCCAGCTCGCGGTGGCGCGGCTGCGCGACCTCCACCACGTGCACCTTGTCCCACTCGCCGTTGAAGAGGCGAAAGGCCGAGGCTTCAGCCAGCTCCTGCCGCACGCCGTCGCGAAACGCCGGGCTGGCGAGTACGGCGCACAGCTGCTTGCCCTGCAGGCCGAGCGCGGGCTTCCAGCTCGCCAGCCCCTCCACCGGGTAGGGCGAGGCCATGGTGTAGTCCATCGTCAGCGGGCAGCACGACACCTGACCGATCAGTCGGTGGCCGCGCTGGTTGGCGGCGCTGATCGCATCGAGGTCGGCGAACACCGCGCCCGGGTTGGTGCCGTTGTGCAGCAGCGCGGCGATCATCACCGGGCGGCGCGTGCGCGCGGCCATCTGCTCGAGCAGCGCCACCGGCATCTGCGCGCCTTTGGTCACCATGTAGACGCCGCGGCCGCTCTCGCTCATGGCCGCGATCAGCGCGAGGTGCTCGTCGTCGCTGGCCAGGCGCGAGGGCATCGGCGCGCCACCGGCGCCGTTGTGCGCAGGGCTGGTGGAGCTGGCCAGCCCCACCGCGCCGGCGGCCATGGCCTCGCGCACCAGCCCGGCCATCTGCGCGATCTCGTCCGCGGTGGCGGCGCGCCGGTTGGCGTCGGCGCCCATCACATACGTGCGCAGCGACGAGTGGCCCGCGTAGGCGGCGATGTTGATCGCGCAGCCGGTGCGGCGCAGCTGCTCCAGGTATTGCGCAAAGGTCTCGAACTCCCAGCGCACGCCGCGCTGCAGCACCTCGAACGACATGCCCTCCACCTGCGTGAGGTTGCGCATCGTGAGCTCGCGGTCCTGCGGCCGGCATGGCGCAATGGTGAAGCCGCAGTTGCCGATCACCGCCGTGGTCACGCCCAGCGCTGGCGAGGGGCGGGCATACGGGTCCCACGTGAGCTGCGCGTCGTAGTGCGTGTGGCTGTCGATGATGCCGGGCATCAGCGCGAGGCCGTCGGCGTCGACGATTTGCTTGGCGTCTTTGGGGAGAGATGGGGCGATGGCGTGGATGCGGCCGGCGCGCACGGCGAGGTCTGCAAGCTGCGGGTCGGCGCCGCTGCCGTCGTAGAGGGTGGCATTGCGGATGAGCAGGTCGTTCAAGGGAGGGCTCCGCGGCCTGGTCGGACCGCGGGGACAGCCTACTCGCAATCGGTGAGTTCGGCCGCTCGGGAGCAGGTGTGCTGCGCCGTGCGCTCGAGCATCGCATCGAGGTTGGCGAAGCCGTGCTGCTCCGGCCCTGTCGAGCCCGTGCGCTCCCTATGCGCGTTGGGAGCCTCGGGACGCGGGACTGATCGGGCCATTCAGCTGGTTGAACTGGAGGGCGGCCTCGTTGCTGAGGCGCGCCGATGGCTGCCGATCACTTCTTGAACGTGAACAGCGTGGGCGAGATGTTGATGTTCATGAGCGCCGTGGTCTGCTGCTTGCCGTTCTCCAGCGAACGATTGCGACCCAGGCGAAACTCGAGCCAGGCGCCCTGGCTGATCTTCTTGTCCAGCCCGACGGCGTAGATGAAGGCATCCTTGAACGCATCGGCCGAAGACGACTTCGAGTTGCTCACCTCGACCAACGCGCGCAGGTTCGAGGCATCCTGATCGCCATAGGTGTAGCGCAAGGCCATCAGCGAAGAGTTCTTGCGCACCAGGCTGGCGGTAGCCAGCGACGATTCGTCGAGCGCATCCTGCGTGCGGCGCAGCGAGGCAGCCACCACGCCTTTGTCTCCGGCCGGGTACTGCAGGTTCAGCGTCAGCGAGCGGCCCAAGGTGATGCTGTCGGCGCCCGGCGCCCGGATGCGCCCCTCGCCATAGCTGAGCGAAGCACGGCCGGCATTCCAGCGGGTCTTGGCCATGATCTCGGCGTCGATGCAGCTCGTCAGGGTGTCGTTCAGCTTGGAAGTCAGGGCCTCCAACGCCGCCTGCCTGCCTTCACGTGACAGCGATGCGTTCGTGACGATGGCATTGATGTCGTCGGCGTTCTGCTTCTTCAGGTTGGCACTCAAGCAGGCGTTGAAGGCCGTGTTGCCGATCTTGACGGGGTCGTCCGCGAGATCGAAATAGTAGATGGTGTCGAGCGAGAAGGCGTGCTTCAGGTAGGTGACGTCGGCCACGTCGGTGGTGTTCTGCGCGTAGCTCAGCGTCAGGCTGCCGATCATCCGGTTGAAGGGGTTCTTCACGTACGTGGCGCCTGCCATCGGCAGGATTGTGGTCCGCGCCGGTGTGATCGCGAGACCGAACGCCGACCGGCTGCCGCCAGTGGTCAGCGGTTGCAAGGCAAGGATGATGTCCTGCGAGGTCTCGATCTGCTTGACACCTTTATCCAGCCCGATGAGCCCGCTGGCCGAGACCGCGCCGCCGGTGATGTCGACCAGATAGTTGTTGATGTTGTCGGCTGCATCGGTGTCGGCGCCGAGCGCGTGGGACGTGGCGGCTGCGAGGACGATGCCCGCGATGGCGACAAGTCGCTTCATGGCATCTCCCTAGACGACGATGAGGTCGAAGTCGCCGGCACCGACGTCGAAGCTCTTGCCGGATGGGATCTTGCCGCTTGCCGATGCCGCCAGCTGCTGGTTGATCTCCAGCGAGGAGGCATACATGCCGTTGAGGGCGCCGTGCTTGAACGCCTGGATCACAAAGGTGCACTCGTAGTGGCCCTTCTTGAGGTCGATGGGCACCAGCAAGGTGCCTTCGTCGAAGGTGAACGAATGCGTGATCGGCGGCCGGCCCTGGATCGACAGCGTGAGGATGACGTTCGCGCCGCTCTTGTCGATCAGCGCGATCTCGATCGGCGCGGTCGCCTGAGTGTTGTTTGTGGTGACGACTATGGCCATAGTCAATCCCTCGCTGGTCTTATGAGAAGTCGAGGATCACGCCGGCGCTCCGACCCAGTCATCCTCTGAAGTGAGGAGATCACCGCGGCGAGTAGCGACAATGGAGCGTCGCCCGAATGCACACGCCCATGCCCAACACACCGCAGCCCGCCAGCTACAAAGCCTCGTTCAATCCGCTGATCCGGCCGTACCTCGTGCTGTACGTCGGCGCGGTGCTCGCCGGCACCATCGTGCTGCTGCCGCTGGCGCTCGTCTGGTTCTGCGGCGTCGGGCAGTGGTGGGCGCGGCACTACTTCGACAAACTGGAGTGCGAGTTGCGCGACACCGCCATCCGCTACCGCAAGGGGATTCTGGTGCAGGTGGAGAAGACCATCCCGCTGGAGAACATCCAGGACGTCACCTTCATCGAGGGTCCGCTGCTGCGCCGCTTCGACCTCAGCATCCTAAAATTCGAGACCGCAGGACAGAGCTCGGGCCAGGCCAGCGACATGAAACTGATCGGCGTGATCGATGCGCGCAGCCTTCGCACGCGCATCCTGGAGCGGCGCGATCTGCTGAGGCACCAGCGGGCATCACCCGCGGCCACCGGCGCGGCGGACGACAGCGTCGCGCTGCTGCGCGCGATCCTCGCGCGCCTGGAGGAGATTGCCGAGGCCGTGCGCAAGCGGCCAATCTGACTCGTGCCTGAACGGCACGGGCCTCGCCCGCCAACCGCTACAGCGCCGCGAGGTCGGCCACCGCCAGCGCCGTCATGTTCACCACCCGGCGCACCGTGGCGCTGGGCGTGAGCACGTGCGCGGGCTTGGCCGCGCCGAGCAGCACCGGCCCGATCGTGATGCCGTGGCCGCCGGTCATCTTCAGCACGTTGAACAGGATGTTCGCGGCATCGAGGTTGGGCAGCACGAGCAGGTTGGCGTCGCCGGTGAGCGTGCTGCCCGGCAGGTAGCCCGCGCGCACCGATTCCGACAACGCGGCGTCGCCCTGCATCTCGCCGTCGCACGGGATGTGCGGCGCTCGCGCGACGAACAGGTCGCGGGCCGCGCGCATGCGCTTGGCACTGGCACGCTGGCTGCTGCCGAACACGCTGTGCGACAGGAACGCCACGCGCGGCGGGATGCCGAAGCGTTGCATCGCGCTGGCCGCGGTGAGCGCGATGTCGGCCAGCTCCTCGGCACTCGGCTCCTCGTTGACGAAGGTGTCGGTGAGGAACAGCGTGTGCTGCGGCAGCATCACCGCGTTCACAGTGGCGAGCGTGTGCGCGCCGGGCTTCAGGCCGATCACGTTGCGCACGTGGTCCAGGTGCTGGTCGAAGCGGCCCACCAGCCCGCACAGCATCGCATCGGCCTCGCCGCGGCGCACCATCAGCGCCGAGATCAGCGTGTTGGAGCGCCGCACCGCCGCCTTGGCGGCCTCGGGCGTGACGCCCTCGCGGCCCATCAGCTTGGCGTACAGCTCCCAGTACTCGCGAAAGCGCGGGTCGTTCTCGGGGTCGACCAGCGTGAAGTCGCGCCCCGGCGCCAGCCGCAGCGACGCGCGCTCGATGCGCATCTTCACCACCTCGGGCCGGCCGACGAGGATAGGCTTGGCCAGGCCTTCGTCGAGCACCACCTGCACCGCACGCAGCACACGCTCGTCTTCGCCTTCGGCGTACACCACACGGGCGGGTTTGGCCGTGGCGGCGGCGAACACCGGGCGCATCAGCATGCCGGTCTGGTAGACGAAGCGCGTGAGGCTCTGGCGGTAGGCCTCGAGGTCGGCGATCGGCCTGGTGGCCACGCCGGAGTCGGCCGCCGCCTTGGCCACCGCCGGCGCGATGCGCAGGATCAGCCGCGAGTCGAACGGCGTGGGGATGATGTAGTCGGGCCCGAAGCGCAGCTCCTGGCCGGCATAGGCGCCGGCCACCTCGTCGCTGATCTCGGCCTTGGCCAGCGCGGCGATCTCGCGCACCGCGGCGAGCTTCATCGCCTCGGTGATCTTGGTGGCCCCGCAATCCAGCGCGCCGCGGAAGATGTAGGGGAAGCACAGCACGTTGTTGACCTGGTTGGGGTAGTCGCTGCGCCCGGTGGCCACGATGCAGTCGGCCCGTGCGGCGCGTGCCAGCTCGGGCCGGATCTCGGGCTCGGGGTTGGCGAGCGCGAGGATGATCGGCTGCTTGGCCATCGTCTTGACCATCTCGGCGCTGAGCACGCCGGCGGCGCTGCAGCCGAGAAACACGTCGGCGTCCTTCACCACGTCAGCCAGCGTGCGCGCCTCGCTCTTCTGACAATAACGCAGCTTGCTCTCGTCCAGGCGCGCGAAATCGTCGCGGCCGGCGCGCACCACGCCCTTGCTGTCGACGATGAAGATGCGCTCGCGCTTGACGCCGAGGCCGACGAACACATCGAGGCAGGCGATCGCCGCCGCGCCGGCGCCCGACACCGCGATCTTGACGGCGCCGATGTCCTTGCCCACCAGCTCCAGGCCATTGAGCAACGCCGCAGCGCTGATGATCGCGGTGCCGTGCTGGTCGTCGTGGAACACCGGGATGTTCATGCGCTCGCGCAGCTTGCGCTCGATGGTGAAGCACTCCGGCGCCTTGATGTCCTCGAGGTTGACGCCGCCGAGCGTGGGCTCGAGCGCGGCGACGATCTCGACCAGCTTGTCCGGATCCTTCTGGGCCAGTTCGATGTCGAACACGTCGATGCCGGCGAACTTCTTGAACAGGCACGCCTTGCCTTCCATCACCGGCTTGCCGGCCAGCGGGCCGATGTCGCCGAGGCCCAGCACCGCAGTGCCGTTGGTGACCACGCCCACCAGGTTGGAGCGGCTGGTGTACTCGGCGGCCAGCGTGGGATCGTCGGCGATCGCCAGACAGGCATAGGCCACGCCCGGCGAATAGGCCAATGACAGGTCGCGCTGATTCGACAGCGGCTTGGTCGGCGTGATCGAGATCTTGCCGCGCACCGGCTGACGGTGGTAGTCGAGCGCGGCCTCGCGCAGCGCCTGCTCGGCGGGGCTCAACTTCTTGTCGCGACCTGCTTGCTCGGCCATGGCAGTCTCCTTGGGATCGGGCGGCGAGATTACTGCTGAATGGGGCAGCTTGTGATCCGCATGAACAGCAGGCGGTGGGCTTTTCAATCGTCTGCTTGCGAAAGCGCTGTCTTCGGCGATTGCCAGCGGGTCGGCGTATCGTTGCCGGCTGCGCGTCCTTCTTGAAGTGCGACACCCATGCCCACCCCCATCGACCTGCGTTCCGACACCGTCACCCGCCCCACCGAGGCCATGCGCGCCGCGATGGCCGCAGCCCCGGTGGGCGACGACCAGTACGGCGAAGATCCGAGCACCAACAGCCTGCAGGCCCGCATGGCCGAGCTGCTGGGCAAGGAGGCAGCGCTGTGGCTGCCCACCGGCACCATGGCCAACCAGGTGGCCGTGCGCACGCTCACGCGGCCGGGCGACGAGGTGGTGGCGTGCCGCGAGTCGCATCTGGCGTGGCACGAGGTGGGCGGTGCGGCGGCCAACGCCGGGGTGCAGATCCACGAGATCGGGCACGCCGGCCTGTTCAGCGCCGACGAGCTGCGTGCCGCCGCCAAGCCGCGCAACTTTCCGATCTTCCCAAACACCACGCTGGTCGAGATCGAGAACACGCACAACCGCGCCGGTGGCATCGTGGTGCCGCAGGCGGAGGTGCTGCGCATCTGCGCCGTCGCGCGCGAGCTCAACCTGGCCACCTTCCTGGACGGCGCGCGGCTGTGGAACGCCAGCGCCGCCAGCGGCGTGGCGCTGCACGAGCTGGCCGCGCCGTTCGACCTCGTGTCCGTCGCCTTCAGCAAGGGGTTAGGGGCGCCGGGCGGCTCGCTGCTGGCGGGATCCAAGGCGTTGATCGCCGCGGCGCACCGCCACCGCCACCGCATGGGCGGTGCGATGCGGCAGAACGGCATCTTCAGCGCCGCCGCGCTGCACGCGCTGGACCATCACCTGCCGCGGTTGGGCGAGGACCACGCCAACGCCCGCGCCTTTGCCGAGCGCCTGCTAAAAGCCGGCGCGCCGGTGGCGCTGGAGCTGGCCAGCGTGCAGACCAACATCGTGGTGTTCCACCTGCCGGAGTCGCTGTCGATCGACGCGCCCACGCTGAGCGCTCGGGCGCGCGAGCGCGGGGTCCTCGTCAATGCGATGGGCCCGCGAACTGTGCGGGCGGTAACGCACCTGGATGTGAGCCGTGCGCAGTGCGTGCAAGCCTCACAGGTGTTGTGTGTGCTGCTCGAGCACTGCTAGGCGAACCGCGGCATCTACCGAGCGAGCCTGGACAGCACAAGCGCATCGCCGATGAGTGATCCGTACTCCCAGGGTTGCTGGCGGTTGTTGGTCGCTTTCAGCACAGCTTGCCGAACCCGCCGCAGCACAATCGCAATGTCGTCGGGATCGCCCAGATGGGCGAGCAGCGCGGTGGTGTAGGGGCTGTTCGGACCCGCGCCATCCTCCGCGGCGAACCCGTCCTTTGTGGAATAGGCGATCAAGGTGCCACTCGGGGAATCAATCCCCGCGAGGCCCGCCGGAGCGGCACCACGGGTCGTGGCCAGGGCCCGGGCGATCGGGTTGTCGCGGCAAGCGTCAAGAAACACGACACGCGTGCGTGCGGGCAAGTACTCCAATGTGTCGTTCAATGAAATGGCATTCAATTTCACCGCGCCAACCGATACGCCACTAAGGCTCAAGTCCACCGGAATCAGATAGTTGATGCCGCCAATTTGCAGCCCGTGGCCGGCGTAGTAGAAGAGATTGACGTCATAGGCCGTGGCGTTGACGTGGTATCGCGCCAGCGCGAGCACCATCTCCGCCCGATTGGCGTCGAGAACCAAATCCACGTCGATTCCAAAGCTGCGCAGCTTGTTGGCGATGGCTTGTGCATCGCCGATGGTATTGGTCAAGACGCCGAGTGTCTTGTACGCTGCATTGCCGATGACGAGTGCTCGCGCGGTGAGGCGGCGTTCACTGACCCTCGTTTGAGGCGAAGGCGGATTCTCTGTCGTGGGCGGGGGAGTTGCAATGCTCGGGAGCGGTGGGGCTGGGGGCTTGGCAACCGGGCCGCCGGCTGTTTCGGGTTTGGCCGCAACGAGCGAGGACCGTCGTTCGGCAAGTTGCACAAACTGTTCCCTCGTCAACGCGCTGCGACCGTCTTCTATGAGCAGGATGCAGTTGCACGTGGTTCCCGTGCTCGCCGCGCGCACGGCCGCGCTGCACTCGCGCAAGGCTTGCGCAGCGCGAGCGTCCGGCGGCGCACCCACAGGGCCGGCGGCGTTGAGATGCTGGTTGGTCGACGCGAACCCCAACACCCGTGGGCACGAATCGACGTTGTCGGGCACGGCGACGTGGTAGAGGCCAGTGCCAGGTGTGGCGTTTGCGAGCGTCGTGGGCAGGCCCGGCGGTTGCTCTCTTGCGATCGCGTAGTCCGTCACGCAGGCTCGGCTGTCATCGGCAAGCACCACCTGGTGGCGAGGCGCACAAGCGGCGCTGCTGGCGGTTGCGCCAAGACCAAGGAGGCAGGCGACGGCGAGGGCCTTTGTGTCGAGAAGTGATGCGTGCATGGGCACTGTGTGGTCAGCCGGCCCCGGTGTTGGCTCATACGGTCTAACTCTCCGCTGCGACTTGGCGTCGGTCAAGTGCGGGTATCCAGGGGCCAATTGGCGAAATGGGCGAATTGCGTCGAGAGGGCGGCCTGTCCCCATCGCCGTTGGCTTTCGCTCCGGCTTCGCATGAGCGGTGCAGCTTGACCCGGCCAGCGTGCAGACCAACATCGTGGTGTTCCACCTGGATGCTGGCGGTAACGCACCTGGATGTGAGCCGTGCGCAGTGCGAGCAAGCGGCGAGGGTGTTGGCCGAGTTGCTGACCGGGTAGCGCCGGCACAATCGGCCACCATGCGGCGCTCCGCGATCCGCCTCGCCACCGACGACAACGGCAACCTGTGCGTGGAGCTGCCGCGCGACACCTATGCTGCGCTCGCGGTGGTGCTGGCGGCGGCCGCGGCGCTCATGGCCACGGGCGTTGGCGCGGCCATTGCGCGCGAGTTGCAGGCAGCGCTGTGGGCCTGGTGGGCGGCGATGGGGGTGTTCGTCGCGTTCGCGGCTGCGTTCGGGGCGCAGGCGCTATGGGGCAGTGCGCTGGTGTTCGACGCGCAGCGCGCCGCCATCGTGCGCGGCTCGCGCGTGGTGGCCCCGTTCGCACAAGTGAGCCACGTGGAGCTCCTCGAGCTGCGGGGCGAGAAACCGTACCGCTACTGGACGCTGCGCGTGCACCTGACCGGCGGCCGCCGCATCTTCCTCGGCCGCGACAGCAGCGACGTGGACGCCGACCTCGCCGCCGCACGCGTGGCGACGGCGGTAGCCGCTCCGGTGAAGCACGTGGTGCGTTAGGGCCGGGTCAGAGAGGAGTCGGCAGCGAGCCCGGCTCGAGTTTGAATGTCGCCACCACCTGCGCCAGGCGACGAGCCTGGTCCTTCAGCGATTCGGCGGCGGCGGCCGACTGCTCGACGAGCGCGGCGTTCTGCTGCGTCATCTGGTCGAGCTGCGTCACTGCGGTGTTGACTTGACCGATGCCATCGGACTGCTCCGCGGCGGACGCCGTGATCTCGCCGATGATTTCGGTGACGCGCTGCACCGAGCTCACGATCTCGGTCATCGTGGCCCCGGCGTCGGCCACCAGCTTCGACCCCGAGTCGACCTTGTCGACGCTGGTGTCGATGAGCGCCTTGATCTCCTTGGCAGCCTGCGCCGAGCGCTGGGCCAGCGTGCGAACCTCGCTCGCCACCACGGCGAAGCCGCGGCCCTGCTCGCCGGCGCGCGCCGCTTCCACCGCGGCGTTGAGCGCCAGGATGTTGGTCTGAAACGCGATGCTGTCGATGACGCCGATGATGTCGGCGATCTTCTTCGACGACGCGCTGATCGCGTCCATGGTGCTCACCACTTGCGACACCACCTGGCCGCCGCGCTGCGCAACCGACGCCGCCGACGTGGCCAGCTGATTGGCGTGTTGTGCGGAGCCGGCCGACTGCCTGACCGTCCCCGTGAGCTGCTCCATCGAAGAGGCCGTCTGCTGAAGATTCGATGCGGCCTGCTCGGTGCGGACACTCAGATCCTGGCTGCCGGCGGCGATTTCGGTGCTGGCCGTGGTGATGTCGTCGGTCGATCGACGCACGTCGGTCACCAGCCCTTGCAGGCGCTGCTGCATGTCGGCCAGTGCGGCGATCATGCGGCCGACCTCGTCGTGCCGGGGCGCTGGCACCGGAGTTGCAAGGTCACCCGCGGCGATGCGCCGCATCGACTGCTCCACCTGGCTCAACGGGCCGAGCAGCGAGCGCACCGTCAATGCGGCCACGATCGTCAGGCCGAGCAGGCAGGCCACCGCCGTGCCCAGGCCGACGCCGAGCAGCGTGCGGCTCTTGCGGATGGCGGCCTCGTAGCCGTCGGCAGCCGACTTCTGCGTGATCGGAATCAGCGCCTGCATCGGCTTGATGGCCCCCTTGTGCAGCACGGGCCAGTCTTCGTCGAGCACGCTGGTGAGGGCGTTCTTGTCCTTCGCGACGTAGCTGCGCTCGAGCTTGCCCAGCGTGCCGTCCACCAGGCCCCACTGGCTCTTCAACTGCTTGAACGCCTCGAAGGCATCGCCCTGCGTGTAGCTGCCCGCGGCACGTGGCTCCAACTCGGCCCACAGCGTGGCAATGTCCTTGCGCGCCTCGCGCACGTGGTTCAGCGAGCCGGGCACCGGCAGCTGGTCGAGCAGCACGCCCGCAGCGCGGAACCGCACCTCGAGCAGGCTGTTCTCGATGCGCTGCAGGTGCACCAGCGATTCGATGTCCTGGGCATACAGCGTGGTCAGGGCGTGCTGATTGACCTGGTTCGACCCGATGGCCAGGCCGGCCAAGGCACAGATGCCCAGCAAGGCCAGGCCGGCCAAGGCCATCAGGCGCCCTTTCATCGAAACACGCAGCGCCATGGTCGAACTCCAGGAACCCAAGGACGAATTGCTACGCCGCGCTCACTGAGTCGGCAGGCCCTTGCCGTTCCATTCAGGAAAGCCGCCACGGAACCAGTTGATCTTGGTGTAGCCGGCCTTTTGCGCGACCACCGATGCCTTGTAGCTCTTCCAGCACTCGCCGGAATTGCAGAAGAAGACCACCGGCGCGCTCTTGTTGGCCGGCAGCTTGGTCAGATCGAACTGGTCCTGGCTCGCGTCGAAGCCCGGGTCCTTGGCGCTCTTTTCCTTGTAGGGCACGCTGATGGCGCCCTTGATCGTCTTTTCTGCGTACTCGGCCGCGACCCGGGTGTCGATGACCGGCACGCCGTCTTCGAGCATCTTCTTCACTTCCTCGGCCGTGACGTTCTTGACGCCAGGCAGCGCGGCCGGCGTCTCGGCGGCCATGGCCACCGACACCGTCATGGCACCGAAGGCCAGCACGAAGGTCCTTTTGATGAAGTCGCGCGTGTTCATGTGTGATTTCCTTTCCATCGGGATCTGAAATTGCGAAAACGGGAGGCCCCGGCGAGACATTTGCCGGCGGCGTCGGCTCGTTATCGGCGGCTCAAAGCCATGCTTGAGTCTTGGTCAGCCTGCGCGAACGCCAGTGGGAGAAAAGGGCTGGTTTCCCGGGCTTGTTCGCGCCCGATCGATCTGCGCGCCGGGGCCGGAGGCGCAACTCGCAGACCGGGAAAGTCGATCACGCTTCAGCGTGCCACCGCCTCGGCCAGGTGGCGCAGCAGGCGAGCGCCGTCGCCGCGCCACGCGCTGCCGTGCATGCATGCGAGCGTGCGCGGCTGCTCGGCGGCCAGACGCTGCAGCACGGTGCCGGTGTGCGGCGCGTGCGCGTAGTAGTCCATCGCCTGGCGAAACGCCTCGCTCGGGCCGAGGATGTCGGCCTCGGTCAACGGCTCGGTGCCAACACCCGGCTGGGTGAACAGGTCGCCGCAGAAGAACGTGTGCGTGCTGCGGTCCATCAGAAAACCGCACTCCCAGCCGTGCGGCACATGCGGTGCATCGAACCAGTGGATGTCATGGCGGCCGAGCGAGAGCCGTTCGCCGTCGGCCAGCGCGCGCGGCGGCCGGTCGGCCAGGTCGTTCATCGACACCATCGCGGCCACCTGGCTGCACAGCGGCACCGCTTGCGGCGCAGCCTGCAGCAACTGATTGATCGAGCCGCACTCGTCGGCCTCCACATGCGACAGCCCGATGTAGCGCAACCGCTCGATCGGCATCACGGCGGCGAGGGCCTGGCGCACCTGCGTGAACAACTGGCGCGGCCCGCTGTGAAACAGCAGCGGCGCGTCGTCGACCAGCAAATACTGGTTGAAGCTGAACGCCTGCGCGCCGGGCAACATGATGGGCGTGTTGATGCGGTAGATGCCGTCGGCGATCTCGTGCACGTTGGTGCCGGTCTGGGGATCGGTGACCATGGGTCCTCCTGTGGTTGAGCACGGGATGTGTCGCCAGCGGCGGTGGCGTTACAGCGATATTTTTTCCGACACTTGTTTATGCTTGCGGTCATGCAAGCTGCCGACGTCGCCGTCACCGACAGCCCCGAGGCCGAGCTCGCGCGCCGCATCGCGGGGGCACCGGCGGGCGCGGTGCGCGACGAGGCCGAAGCGCGGCTGTACCGGCTGCTCGCGCCGCGCGTGCGCCGCTACGGGCAGCGCCACCTGCGAGACGACCACATGGCCGACGACCTGATGCAGCACGTGATGGCGCTGGCGATCGAAAAGCTGCGTGCCGGCGCGCTCGACGCGCCGCAGCGCATCGTGTCGTTCGTGCTCGGCGCCTGCCGCATGACGGCGATCGACCTGCTGCGCGGCCAGCGGCGCCGCGAACAGCTGCTGCAGCGCCATGCCGACGAGCTGCCGATCGCCGACCTGCACATCGCGCCGCGGCTCGACCACGAGCGCGTGGCACGTTGCCTGGAGCGCCTGCCCGAGCGCGAGCGCGCGGTGCTGGTGTTGAGCTTCTACGACGAGCAGCCGGCCGAGGCCGTGGGCCGCTCGCTCGGGCTGAGTGCCGGCAACGTGCGCGTCATCCGCCACCGCGGCCTCGACAAGCTGCGGCGCTGCGTCGACAGCGGCAGGAGGGCAACATGAGTACCCCTACGACCATCGCCCACCCCGATTGGGACACCCTGGTGGACTACTGGCTCGGCGACACCGACGCCGCTGCCACCGAAGCGATCGATGAGCACTTGATGCACTGCGGCGCGTGCGGCGCGGCGGTCGACGAGGTGGTGTCGCTGTCGCGCGGCGTGCGCGACGCCTTTGCGCACGGCGCGGTGCCGTCGATGCTGACGGCGGCGTTCGTCGAGCGGCTCAAGGCCGCGGGCCGCCGCGTGCGCGAGTACCGCGTGCCGCACAACGGCAGCGTGACGTGCTCGGTGGCGCCCGACGACGACCTGCTGGTGAGCCGATTGGCCGCGCCGCTGCAGGGCGTGACGCGGCTCGATGCGGTGTTCGCCGTGTCGTTCGAGCCGGGACACGAAGAGCGGCTGCAGGACGTGCCGTTCGACGCGGCGGCCGGAGAGGTGGTGTTCGCACCCAGGCTGATCGAAGTGCTGCAGCATCCGACGCACGATTTCACCGTGCGGCTGATCGCGGTCGACGACGCCGGCGAGCGGCAGGTGGGGCATTACACCTTTCACCACCAGACGGCGCGCTAGGCGCCACTGCGAGAAAGCGCAAGGCGTTGCCCGAGAACTCGACCATCGTCGGTCCCGATGGCAAGCCGCGTTGCCGCTGGTGCGCATCCGCACCGCAGTTTCTGCACTATCACGACACCGAATGGGGCTTTCCGGTCGGCGACGACCGCCGCCTGTTCGAGAAGCTGAGCCTCGAGGGTTTTCAGTCGGGGCTGAGCTGGCGCACGATCCTGGCCAAGCGCGAGAACTTCCGCGCCGCCTTCCATGGCTTCGACTTCGATCGCGTTGCGCGCTTCGGCCGGCGCGACTTGACCCGCCTGCTCAAGGACGAAGGCATCGTGCGCCACCGCGGCAAGATCGAGGCGGTGATCCACAACGCGCAGCGCGCGCAGCAGCTGGTCGAGCAGGAAGGCTCGCTGGCCGCCTTCATCTGGCGCTACGAGCCGCGCGCCGACGAGATCGCAAAACCACGCACCGCGTCGACCTCCGCGACGTCGATCGCGCTGTCGAAGGATCTGAAGAAGCAGGGTTGGAAGTTCGTCGGACCCACGACCGTGCATGCCTTCATGCAAGCCATGGGCCTGATCAACGACCATGTGGAGGACTGCGTGGTCAGAGCGAAGGCCGAGCACGCGCGCAAGCGTTTCGTGCGGCCCGGGCAGTGACCGGACATCGCTGACACCTGCGCTCGCGTGCGGGTGTGCGCCGGGTTCGCGCTACATTTCCTCGCACGCTCAAACCGGCAACGGACCACACCCGATGAACGAAGGCGTCCTCGCAGGCATTCGCGTGCTCGACTTCGGGCGCTTCATCGCCGGCCCGTTTTGCGGTGCGCTGCTCGCCGACCACGGGGCCGACGTGATCCGCGTCGACAAGATCGGCGGCAGCGAAGACCGTTTCCTGCTGCCGCTGGCCGACAGCGGCGAGGGCGGCCTGTACATGCAGGTCAATCGCGGCAAGCGATCGCTGTCGCTCGACCCCAGTGCGGCAGAAGGCCGCTTGATCGTCCAGCAGCTGATCGCGCGCGCCGACATCGTGATCGCCAACCTGCCGAGCGCCACGCTGCAATCGATGGCGCTCGACTATGCGAGCGTAGCGGCGAGCAATCCGCGCGCCATTCTGGTGGCCACCAATGCGTTCGGCGCGACCGGCCCCTATGCGCACCGGCTCGGCTTCGACGGCCTGGGCCAGGCGCTGTCGGGCGCGGTGTTCATGAGCGGCGAGCCCGGCGCGCCGCGCCGTGCCAGCGTGAACTGGGTCGATTTCGGCACCGCGATCTCGGCCGCCTTCGGTGCGGTGCTCGCGCTGATGGCCCGCCAGCGCACGGGGCGCGGCCAGGAGGTGAGCGGCTCGCTGATGGCCACCGCGCTCACGTTCACGAACTCGGTGCTGATCGAGCAGGCAGTCAACCACCCGGATCGCGTGCCGCAGGGCAACCTCGGTTATGGCTCGGCGCCGGGGGATCTTTTTCAGTGCGGCGATGGCCAGTGGCTGATCGTGCAGGCGGTCGGCCAGCCGCTTTGGCAGCGGTTCTGCCAGCTGCTCGGTGCGCCGGAGTGGATCGACGACCCGCGCTTCGGCGACGACCTCGGACGCGGCCGCCACTCGCATGTGGTCAGCGAGCGCCTTGGCGCTTGGTGCAAGGCCAGGCCGCGCGCGGATGCGATCCAGGCGTTCGAAGCCGCGCGCATTCCAGCCGGGCCCGTGCACAGCCCGCAGCAGGCGCTCGATGACGCGCATGTCCGCGCCAGCGGCATCCTGCGCGAGATCGCGTTCCCCGGTGCGCCGCGGCCGGCGCCGGTGGTGGACACGCCGATCCGCCTGTCGGACACGCCCGGCGCGATCCGCGGCCGCGCGCCGCTGCTCGGCGAGCACACCGAGGCGATCCTGGCGGAGATCGGCTATTCGAAGGCCGACGTCGCCCGCTTGCGCGAGGCCGGGGTCGTCTGAACCATCGGGGTGCGTCGGGGCGACGCGCGAACAGGGGGATACCCCTCACGTCCTGCGTTGCACGAAGGCCAGCCCATTGGGCAAGCTGCGGGCATCGGCTCGACTTGAGGGGCGTTGACGATGATTCGCATCGCTGCAGGCATCGTGGTCCTCGGGATGTGGACGGCACCCGCGCTGGCGCAGCGCTTCGCCGCCGCCGACTTGGTCGAATATGCGCTGACGACTTGCCATGACGGCGTGAATGCGATCTCGGATGCCGAGGTCGAGCAGCAGTCGATTTCGTTTCGCGCCGGGCCGCGCGAGGTGCGGGTGTTCTTCGGCAGCGTCGGTGTGGACTATGTCGAGCAGGGCTCGGCCGGCCGCAGCTACCGCCGCGAGGCGCGCCTGACGCTCACCTGTGCCAACACGTTGGCGTGCGTGTGGAGCGGCCGGTGGGATGCGGAGCTGGCGGCCGCGCGCGCCGAACACGGCATCGTGCTGCTGTCGGCCTTGGGTATGAGCAACCAGTCCATCGCGCTGTACTGCTCCGACATCCGCGCCGCCCAGGCGCTGCACCGCGCGCTGCTGGCGTTTCAGCGCGCCGCCGCGCCCTGAGGTCGCATGGCGCGCACTTGAGCCGCCACCGCCTCGGCTCGGTGCGCCGGGCGTGAACGTCCCCGGCGCGGCGCCGTCCTACACGGCGAAGGCCGGTGCGCCGATGCGTCCGATCGATGCGCATTCGTAGAGTGCGGTCATGAGTGCCCGCGTCAGGGCCTCGGCTTCACACACGCGAAGGGACGAATCATGCGCAGCCGCTATCTCCTGTTGGCTTGGCCGCTGCTGGCGGGGCTGGCACCGCCAGCCACGCAGGCCGCCGTGGACATCAGCGTCGGCATCAGCGTGCCGGGGGTGCAGATCGGCATCCACGTGCCTGCGTATCCCGAACTGCAGCCGGTTCCCGACTACCCCGTGTACTACGCACCGGGGCTGCCGGCGAACTACTTCTTCTACGACGGCCTGTATTGGGTCTACGCGAACGACACCTGGTACTCGAGCTCCTGGTACAACGGCCCTTGGTATCGGGTGGAACCGGCGGTGGTGCCGGTGTTCGTGCTGCGCGTGCCGGTGCGCTACTACCGCGTGCCGCCACCGTACTTTCGCGGCTGGGCGCCGGCCGAGCCGCCGCGCTGGGGCTCGCACTGGGGCCCGCAGTGGGAAGCACAGCACCGCGGCTGGAATCAATGGGACCGTCGCGCCGCGCCCCCGCCGGCGCCGCTGCCGGCGTACCAGCGCCAATACGTCGGCGACCGTTACCCCGCGCGCGAGCAGCAGCATGCGATTCGCGAGCAGCGGTACCACTTCGAGCCGCGCGATGCACAGGTGCGCGAGCGCCTGGCGGCCGAAGCGCACCCCGACACCGAGCGCGACCGGCGCGGCGCCGTGCCGCGGCAACGCCCGCAAGCGCAGCCGCGCGGGCAGCAGGAGCGCCAGCCGGCGCAGGAACGCCAGGCGCGCGAGCGTGAACAGCCGGCGCAGCCGCGTCAGCAGCCGCAACCGCAGGCACGCCAGACACCACAGCCGCGCGAGCAGCAGGAGCAACGTCAGCAGCAAGCCATGCAGGAGCGTCAGCCGCAGCAGGCGCGCGAGCAGCAGCGAGCCGAGCGCCACGACGCCGAGCGGCCGCGTGCGCAAAAGCAGCCGCACCCACCCGAGCGCAGCGAGCCGCCCCGCGAGTCCAGCAATGGCGGCTGATGCCCGATGAGCAATCTGGCGCGCCGCGCGCGCCCGCTCATCGCGCGGCGGCCGCCGACTCCGTGATCGGCATCGTGACGCACTCATCCACGTCGATCGGCCTGCCGACCGTCAGCGCGCGCCGGAACGATTCGTCCAACGCGAGGAGCGCTGAGTCCGGCAACACGCCCAGCGCGTCGAGCAGCTTGGCGAGGAACGAGCGGCCGGCCGCCGTGGCGGCGATGTCGAAGATCTCGGCATCCGAGTAGCTGTGCGCCCTGAGCGCGGCGACCTGAGCGGCCGTTGTTTGCGGCGCGTCGTTCACGGTCTGCCGCGCGAACCTGACCATCGCCTGCTCCGCCTCGGAGAGGATGCCGTCGAAACGGCCCTCGGCGATCGCGCGGATCTGCTCTTCGGTGAAGAACTCCCTCAGCGCCTTGCCATGCACGAGCGCACAGGCCGAGTTGCTCAGGTCGTACGCGGTGGCGAAGGTGATGAGCTCGAAGCGCCGCTTGTCCATCGGGCGCCTGATCTCCGCTAGCAGCTGTCCCCAGCGCGCCAGCACCTCCGGGCGGTGACTGAACACTTTGGCGTAGTTGGGTATGTAGCCCCAGGCGCGCTGCTGCCGCTGGTACATCGCGGTGACCACGTCGTCGGCCGCGTCAGGGGGTGTGGTCTCGATGAATGCCATGAACTGACGACTCCTCTAGCGTCGGTAGTGATGGATCTGGACTTCCTCCCCGATGTCCGCGTAGTCGCCGGCGGCGCGCAGGCCTCTGAACTCGCGCCAGCTGATGCGCCGGTAGGCCGCCGGCTGATCGAGCGTCACCGTCGTCGGCAGCGGCTCGTAGGTCGTCTCGTACGAAGGATTCAGGAAGAACGGGATGCTGTAGCGCTCGTGGGCCGGGCTCGCGACGACCACGCGGTGCAGCGCCGCCTTGTAGCGGTCGTTGGACCACACCTGCACGATGTCGCCGATGTTGACGACCAGCGCGTCGGGCCGCGACTCGACCAGGTGCCAGCGGCCGTTGCGCAGCACCTCGAGGCCGGGCTGCTCGTCTTGCATCAGGATCGTCAGCGCGCCGGAGTCGGTGTGCTCGCCGACGCCGAACGGCCGCTGATCCATGTCGCCCGCGCTGTCGAGCGGAAACTTCGGGTAGAAGTTCAGCCGCAGAAAGCTGGTGTGTGCGTGGTCGAAGCCGCGCGCCAGGACCTGCGGCCCGACGCCGAGGTTCGACGCGATCACCGACAGCAGCCGCATGGCCAGCGTGGTGCAGCTGGCATAGCAGGCACGGACGGCAGGCTCGAAGCGTTGGCGCAGCGGCCCTTGCGGCCAGCGCGGCCCGCGCCCGTTGCCATCGTCGGGACCGAAGTCGTAGATCTCCTTCCAGTCCTGCCGGTTCTTCGTGAGTTCCCTGTCGTAGAAGCCCCAGGGATTGTCGGCGTCGCGCAGGATGCGGCGCTTGTCGTGCGCGGGCTGCGCGAAGAAGGCGCGCGACATCGCGAAGACGTCGTCGATGACGGACCGTTCGATGCCGTGGCCGGCGACCTGGAAGAAGCCCCAATGCCGGCACGCCTGGTGAATCGCAGCCTGCGCATGCGGGCTGTCGAGTTCGCGAATGTCGACGACGGGAACGCAGTGGCTCATTGCGGGCTTCCTCGTCCGGTCGGGTCACGCGGTCTTGCGCGGATGCAGCCACTTGGGCAACAAGCTATAGGGATCGACCTCGGCAGCGCGGTCGTGCGCGACGCCGGCCGCGTCGAGCAACTGCTGCATGCGGCCTGCGCGCATCGCGTCGAACAGGTCGGTGGCGCCGCCGACATGCGTGCCGCCGATGTAGATCTGCGGGATGGTCGGTGAGCCGGTGCGGTCTTTCAGGACGGCGCGGATCTTGGTGCCCATGTCGTCGCGCTGACAAGTCACCGAGTCGATGTCCACGCTGTGGTACGCGATGCCGAGTCTGGCGAAGAGCTTGCGCACGGCCCAGCAGAACTCGCACCATTCGAGCGCGAACATGACCACCGCATGGTCGCGGATGACCGCACTGACATAGGCCTCGGCGCCGGCGTCGAGCAGGGGCGCAGGCTCGGGCTGCCGGATCGCGACCGGCTGGGTCGCGGGCGGCGGCGCGTCGAAGCGATAGCCCGGCGTCGAGCGCGAGATCTCCAGCTCGGCCGCGTTCATGTCGACGTCGATGCCGTCGAACAACGGCGTCGACAAATAGCGCTCGCCGGTGTCGGGCAACATGCAGACGATGTGGCTGCCCGGCGGCGCGCGCCGCGCCACATCGAGCGCCGCCGCCAGCGTGGCACCGCTGGAGGTGCCCACGAAAATGCCTTCCTGGGTCGCGAGCTCACGCGCGAGCCGCAGCGCATCGTTGCCTTGCACCGGCACGATCTCGTCGACCAGGCCTTCGGCCACGGCCTTCTCGGTGAGGCTCGAGACGAAGTCGGGGCTCCAGCCCTGCATCAGATGAGGCCGGAACAGCGGGTGGCTGGCCGACACCCGGCCGCTGGCGTCGCGCGGCTGATGGATTCCGCTGCCGAGGATCTGCGAGTTGTCGGGCTCGGCCGCGATCACGCGGATGCCGGCGTCGGCCGCCTTGAGGCCACGCGACACGCCGAGCAGCGTGCCGCCGGTGCCGAAGCCCGAGACGAACGCGTGGATCTTCTCGCCGGCGAAATCGGCCAGGATCTCCTGCGCCGTGGTGCGCGTGTGCACGTCGGCGTTGGCCTCGTTGTCGAACTGCCGACAGAGGAACCAGCCGTGCGTCTCGGCAAGCTCGATGGCCTTGTTCAACATGCCCGTTCCCTTCTCGGCGGCGGGCGTCAGCACCACCCGGGCGCCGAGAAAGCGCAGCAGCTTGCGGCGCTCGAGGCTGAAGCTCTCGGCCATCGTGACGACCAGCGGATAGCCCTTTTGCGCGCAGACCATCGCCAGCCCGATGCCGGTGTTGCCACTGGTCGCCTCGATCACGGTCTGGCCAGCCTTGAGCGCGCCGGTGCGCTCGGCATCTTCGATGACGGCGCGGGCCATGCGGTCCTTCACCGAGCCCAGCGGGTTGAACGACTCCACCTTGACGTAGAGGTTGACGCCAGCAGGTGCCAGCTTGTTGAGCCTGACCAGCGGCGTGTTGCCGATGGTTTGCAAGATGTTGTCGTAGCGGGCCATGGCCGCCTCCCGAGTGAGTCGATGGGAAAACGGGCGGAATCCTCCACCCGGCATGTGGGCACCGGCGTGTGAGCCGGCGTGGAATTGCGATGCCTGCGCAGTGCGTGCGATTCCACGCTGAACACCACGCAGTCTCCAGCGCGATGCGGACACAGTGCTCCGTGTCCGGTGTTCGACCCGGTCCGCGTTGTAGCTGTCACCGGACCACGCCGTTGCGTGTCTCCGGATCACCTCATCTACTCTCAACAGGAGCACATCCCATGACCACGCCCCAGGCCAAGGCCGCAGAGAACGGCGTCAACGTCGCCGCATTGCTGGGCGCCCGCGAAGCGCTGAGCGCGACCCCCGAGGCCGCACGCTTCAAGTGGCGCGCGACCAGCGAATGGCTGCACGGCACCCACAGCCGCGCCACCGTGAACGGCTTCTTCGGGCTCGGCGGTGAACAGAAACACCGCCAAACCTTCCAGTACGAATCGGATCACCCAGAGGTGTTCGCGTCCCCGGACAACGGTGCCACGCCGGTCGAGTTCGTGCTCGTCGGCCTGGCTGGCTGCCTGACCGCGGGCATCGCCGCAGTCGCGCAGAACCGCAACATCCAGCTCAAGTCGGTCAAGGCGACGCTGGAGGGCGGCATGGATCTGCAGGGCATCCTCGGCGTCGACGAGAACGTGCGCAACGGCTTCGACGGCATCAAGGTGCACTATGAGATCGATGCCGACGCCACCGCCGAGCAGATCGCGGCACTGGTCGCGCAGTCGCAGAAGCGCTCGGCCGTGTTCGACGTCATCACCAACCCGACCGACGTCACGGTCACCTCGCGCAAGGTGTGATGGCGTGATGCGTGCCAGGCGGGTCAGCGTCGTCGACGTGGTCGTCATCGGGGCCGGTCACTCCGGCCTCGCGATGAGCCACGAGCTCGGGCGGCGTGGGCTCGACCACGTGGTGCTCGAGCGCGGCGAGGTCGCCAACGCCTGGCGCACCGAGCGCTGGGATGGGCTGCGCCTGCTGACACCGAACTGGATGTGTCGGCTACCCGGCTACCGCTACCAGGGTGACGACCCCGACGGCTACATGAGCGCCGGCGAGGTCGCGGCATTCATCTCCGGCTACGCCGCATGGCTGGCGGCGCCGGTGGTGACGGACACACCGGTGGTCCGGGTCGAGCCGGACGGCGACGGCTACCGGGTCCTGACCTGTCGAGGCGACTGGCGGTGCCGCGCCGTCGTGCTCGCGACCGGTGCGTTCAACAAGCCGATCGTGCCGGGCGTCGCCGAGGGCATGCCGCGCGGCGTGGCGCAGCTGTCGGCGCAGGCCTACCGCAATCCCGACCAGCTCGCCGAGGGCGGCGTGCTCGTCGTCGGCGGGTCGGCCACGGGCGCGCAGCTCGCGCAAGAGATCCGGCGCAGCGGCCGGCCAGTGACGCTCGCGGTCGGCGAGCACGTGCGCATGCCGCGCGTTTATCGCGGCCGCGACATCCAGTGGTGGATGCTGGCGTCGGGCGTGCTCGACCAGCGCATCGAGGAAGTGGACGATCCAGACCGTGCCCGGCGCGTGCCGTCGCCGCAGCTGGTGGGCACGCCCGAGCGCGCCACGCTCGACCTCAATGTGCTGCGCGCGCAGGGTGTCGAGATCGTGGGCCGCCTGGCGGGCATCCGCGATGGCAAGGCGCAGTTTTCCGGCTCGCTGCGCAACGTCTGCGCGCTGGCTGACCTCAAGATGAACCGGCTGCTCGATGCCATCGACGAGTGGATCGAGCGCAACGGCTTGGCCGGCGAGGTGGGCCCTGCCGAGCGCTTTGCGCCGACCGACGTCGGCGAGTCGCCACGGCTCGGGTGCGCGCTGGGCGACGACATTCGCTCGGTGGTCTGGGCGACTGGCTTTCGCCCCGACTATTCGTGGCTCGACCTGCCGGTGTTCGATCGCAAGGGCGCGCTGAAGCACGATCGCGGCGTCGTCGATGCGCCGGGGCTTTACGTGCTGGGGCTGCCATATCTGCGCCGCCGCAAGTCGAGCTTTATCCACGGCGCCGAAGACGACGTGCGCGAGCTCGGCACCCACTTGGCCGCCTACCTCGACCGCACGGCACGCGCGGAGACCGCCGACGCGACGGCATAGCGGCGGGTATTGGAGAGGGTCGGCCGGCGCTTCGCGGCCGCCTCGACTCCGAGTGGTTTGACGCCTCTCAAGACGCCGGCGTGTCAACGGCATAAGCTGCCGCCGTCGATGAGGGCCAGTTCAATGCGAATCTTGCCGTGCGCGGTCGCCGCGCTGTGGGTCGCCGCCATGCCCGCAGGCGCAACCCCGGCCGAGTATGCGGAGGCGATGCTCAAGCTGGCGACGGACCGCGGCTGCATGGCCTGCCACACCCTGTTGCCGGCCGCCAAACGCGCCGACGGCTTGCCGCCCATCGCGCCGGCGTGGCGCGACATCGCCATCAAGTACCGGGACGACCCCGCCGCATCGGAGCGGCTCACGCGCACGGTGATGACGGGTTCGAACCCCAAGTCCAGGCACTGGGCCGGCAAGGTCAGCGACGTCGCGATGCCACCCAATGCAGACGTCGTCACCCGAGACGAGGCGCGCGCGCTCGTCAACTGGCTGCTGGTCCTGGTGCCATGATCTGCGCGTGCCGCTTGGCACGTTGATCAGGCGTCGCGCGGCGCCCCGATGCGCGCCAGGCAGCGGCGGTGCCGTTCGTCGACCCGGTTCGCAAACCACTCGGTGGTCAGCTTGCGCGTGAACTTCGGGCTGTGCAACTCGATGCGCGGCAGCGCGGCGCGCGGCAGCGTGCGCTTGTCCAGGCGCTCGGCGTAGGCGAACACGCGCTCGTAGAGCGCAGTCTTCGCGAAGTCTGCGTTCTCGCCCTTTTCGAGATCGCGCCGAATCGCCGTCTCGCTGAGGGCGAGCCGGGCGGCGAGCGTGATGGCGGCACGTTCGGTTTCGCCGCGCGGCGCATCGCTGGTGTGCGGCAGCAGGTCGCCGTCGGGCGTGACGGGCAGCCCCGACGCGATGCTCAACGCGTTCTGAAAAGCCGCGTTGCGGCTTGCATAGCGGCCGGCGTTGAAATCGGCAAAGCGGTACAGCAGCTTGTCGTACGGCGCGTCGTACGCGAGCAGGTGCGCGGTGCCGAAGTACAGGCCGCCGCGGCGCGTGAACACCTCGCGGCGCACCGAGTCGCTCATCGGATACGGATAGCGCCGCGCCTGCACCTGCGCCTCGGCGAACGCGACGCTCACCTGCATCGGCCCGCCGGTGCGCACCGGGTTGCGGCTGGCGAGGAAGCTCTTGCCCAAGGGCACCATGCCGATGAAGTCTTCGAAGACCTCGCTCAGCTGCCGCTCGGTCTTCACCGTGTCGATGCGCTCGGCATAGCTGCGGCCGTCCGGCGACTTGAGCGCGAGCGCCGCATGCACCGCGAGCTTGGGCACGCCGGCGCTCTCGGCGCGGCGATCGATCTCCTTCCAGGCGATGGCCGGCAGGCCGGGCACGGCCGGGTCGGCCTGGAAGCTCGATTCCTGCTCGGTGATGGCGAGCACCGCGCAGACGTTCTCCGGCGTCGACGGCAGCTCGAGAGTGGCCAGCGCAGCGTGGATGTCGGCTGCCCAGCCGGCGCGGTCGTCGGTGTTCGGCGGCAGCAGCCGCGCGATGGCCTCGCGCGCCTCGGTCGGGCCCATGCCGGTGGGCTCGGCGACGCGACTCGGCAGCGAGCAACCGGCCAGCAAGGCCGCGAGAATGGCAGCGACAGTCGAGGCCTGCGCCAGTGGGAACATGGTTCGGTGGTGATGGGGCGTCGCGCGCATTCTGGTGCAATGCGCGCAAGCGCCCGGCTGGCAAGCTGCAGCGCCTTACCGATGTTTACGAGCTGGCCGTCCGCCGGATCGGCGCCGGTTGCGTTGTCGTGCCACGCCCACGATGCAGGAGGCAGCAGTGGATACGGAATCGATCGAAACCGTCTTGCCGCCTCGTTCGAGCCCGTTACTCCGCGGCGAAACGGCTGGGCATCCGAGTGGGATCAAGCCGCTGGCGGCAGCCGCCGCGGCAGCGCAGGCGCTGATCGCTTGCGGCGGCGGTGGCGGTGGCGATGCCACGCCGCCGTCATCGGCTGCCGACGCCGAGGCGTCGCGCTTTCTGGCGCAGGCGTCGATGGGCGCCAGCCGCGCGCAGATCGAGCGCGTGAAGGCACTCGGCTTTGCCGGGTGGCTCGACGAGCAGTTCGCGCTGCCGCAGCAAGGCACGCGGTGGGACTGGTTGATCGCCAAGGGCTTCAACGACCCCGCCAATCAAAACAGCCAGGCCGGCTTCGACGCCTGCGCCTGGCGCAAGCTGCTCGCGTCGCCCGACACGTTGCGCCAGCGCGTGACGATGGCGCTGTCGGAGATGCTCGTGGTCGGCATCGACGGCCTGGTCAACGGCGGCGGATGGCGTGCCTTCTCGGCCGCGGCGTATCTGGATCTGCTCGAAGCCAACGCGTTCGGCACCGTGCGCAATCTGCTCGATCAGGTGTCGCGCAGCGTGCCGATGGGGCTGTACCTCACGTTCCGCGGCAACCCGAAGGCCAATGCGACGAAGGGTACCTCGCCCGACGAGAACTATGCGCGCGAGCTGATGCAGCTGTTCACCATCGGCCTGGTGCAGCTCAACGACGACGGCACGCCCAAGCTGGTCAACGGTGCGCCGGTGGAAACCTACGGCCAGGGCGACGTCACCGGCCTGGCCCGCGTGTTCACAGGATGGAACTGGGACCTGGCCGGTGGCGACACCTCGACACCCGACTACCAGCGCCGCCCGATGATCCAGGTGGCGCCCAACCACGAACTCGGCGCCAAGACGTTCCTCGGTACCACGATTCCAGCCGGCACCGCGGGCGCCGACAGTCTGCGCCTGGCGCTCGATGCGATCCATGCGCACCCCAACGTGCCGCCGTTCTGGAGCCGGCAGCTGATCCAGCGCTTGGTCACCAGCAACCCGAGCCCGGCGTACGTCAAGCGCATCGCCGCCGTGTTTGTCGACGACGGCGCCGGCGCGCGCGGCAATCTGCAGGCGGTGATCCGCGCGATCCTGCTCGACGACGAGGCGCGCGATCCGGCCAACGCCGCGCGGCCCGATTTCGGCAAATTGCGCGAGCCGATCGTGCGGCTGGCGGGCTGGGCGCGCGCATTCAACGCGACATCGGCAAGCGATGCCTGGGCCGTGCCCAACACCAGCGACCCCGGCACGCGCCTGGCGCAAAGCCCGTTGCGCTCGCCCTCGGTGTTCAATTTCTTCCGCCCGGGCTACGTGCCGCCCAACAGTGCGATCGGCGACGCGGCGTTGGTGGCGCCGGAGTTCCAGATCACCAACGAGTCGTCGAGTGTCGGCTACGTCAACTTCATGCAGCGTGTGGTGGCCAACGGCGCGGCGCTGGGCGACGTCAAGGCCGACTACGCGAGTCTGCTGCCGCTGGCCGACAGTGCTGCGGCGCTGCTGGCCGAGTTGAACGTCGTGCTGGCCGCGGGGCAGCTATCGGACGCCACGGTGTCTGCGCTGCAAACGGCTGTCGACTCGATGCCGACCGGCAGCGACGCCGCGCGCAACAACCGCATCTATGCGGCGCTCACGATGGTGCTGGCCGCACCCGAGTACCTGGTGTTGAAGTGAAGGGGCCGCGATGACACTGATCAACCCCAACGCTTCGCGCCGCGCCTTCCTGCAGCGGCTGTCCCAGCTCTCGTTGGCCGCCGCCGCGGCGCCGTGGGCGCTCAACTTGGCCGCGCTGGGCGAAGCGGCGGCCGCCACCGCGGCCGACTACCGCGCACTGGTCTGCGTCTTCCTGTACGGCGGCAACGACTACGGCAACACGCTGATCCCGTTCGACGATGCGCACTACGCGCAGTACCAGGCGCAGCGGCCGACGCTGGCCTACGCGCAAAGCGCGCTCACCGCGACGGCACTGACACCGCTCACCGCGCCGCTCGATCGCAACGGTGCGGCGTACCAGTACGCGCTGGCGCCGGAGCTGGCGCCGCTGCTGCCGTTGTTCAACAACGGCCGGCTCGGCGCGCTGCTCAACATCGGCACGCTGATGCAGCCGACCACCAAGACGCAGTACACCAACCAGTCGGTATCGCTGCCGCCCAAGCTGTTCTCGCACAACGATCAGCAATCGTTCTGGCAGTCGTCGTCGCCAGAGGGCGCGACGTCGGGGTGGGGTGGCCGCATCGGCGATCTGTTGATGGCCGGCAACGGCAACGCCACCTTCACCTGCGTCAACGTGTCGGGCAACGCGGTGTTCTTGTCGGGCCACACCGCGGTGCAGTACCAGGTGACACCCAACGGGTCGGTGGCGATGGCAGCGCTGAAGAATCCGCTGTTCGGCTCGGCCGCCTGCTCCAACGCGCTGCACTCGTTGATCATCGCGCCGCGCGGCCATCTGTTCGAGGCCGAACACACGCGCGTGATGAAGCGTGCGCTCGAAGCCAACGATGAGCTGACCGCAGCGCTCGCCGGAGGCGCGACGATCGCCACACCATTCCCGGCCAACAACAGCCTGGGCGATCAACTCAAGATGGTGGCGCGCATGATCTCGGTGGCCGACGCCTTGACGGCCAAGCGCCAGGTGTTCTTCGTGTCGCTCGGCGGCTTCGATACGCACGACGGCCTGCTCAGCATTCACCCGGGCTTGTTGACGACCGTGGCCGACGCATTGGCTACATTCCAGGCTGCGCTGGCCGAACTGAAAGTCGAATCGCAGGTGACCACCTTCACCGCGTCAGACTTCGGCCGCACACTGGCCGGCAACAACGACGGTTCCGACCATGGCTGGGGCAGCATGCATTTCGTGATGGGAGGTGCCGTGCACGGGCAACGCCTCTACGGCACGGCGCCGGTGATCGGCAACAACGGTGCCGACGATGTCGGCCAGGGCCGGCTGCTGCCGACCATGTCAGTCGATCAACTGGCCGCCACGGTCGGCCGCTGGTTCGGGGTCAGCGACAGCGACCTGCTCACCGTGCTGCCGAACCTGCACAACTGGAATGCCAGCGCGCGCGATCTCGGATTCGTCGGCTGAAGGCGGCCGATCGCCAGCAGCCGTTGCCGCGGCATTGCCGCGTCGCTGGCGGCTGGCCACGCTCAACATGCTCAAGGGAGGTGGCCGCCGAGTGGCACCGAGCAGGTGCTGCGCGACACGCGGGCCGATCTCTTGCTCCTGCAGGAGGCAGCCGGCTTTGCCGACGCCGCGAGCCAGCGTGTCTGGCAGCCCGTGCAAGCCAGGACCTGGGGCAGCGCGATTCAAGTGGCGCGGGGCCGCCTGGTGCCGATCGCGGTGCGCGGCTTCGAGGGCTGGGTCGCCGGCGCGCGATGGCATGGCCCATCGCACGAGTGGGACGTTGGCGTGTTCAGCGTCCATGCGCCTCACGGCGATGGCGGCTATGCCGGGCGCATGCACCACATTCTGGACGCCATTGCCGATGCGGCCAGGATCGCCGGCCGCACCGACATCGTCGTCGGTGGCGACTTCAACATCTGCGTCAGCGCGCGCAGCCACCGCGGCGTCCCCGTGCGCGCGCGCGAGCGCGCGGTGCAACAGCGCCTGCGCGACGAGTTTGGCTTGATCAACGCGTGGGATGCCCTGCACCCGAGGGCGCAACCGGCGCCGACGCTGCGCTGGACCGGCGACCCGACGGTGCCGTACCACTGCGATGGTCTGTTCGTGCCGCGCGGCTGGTCCGCCGCGTTGCGAAGTTGCGTCGTGCTCAGCAGTCGGCGCTGGTGCGAACGCAGCGACCACAATCCGGTGGTGGCCACGTTCACGTCATCGCAGGATCATCGGCCCCACTAAACTGCCGCGGCGCAGCACCGCGCAGCGGAGATCCAATGGAATTCACGAACAGGGTGGCCGTCATCACCGGCGGCGGCAGCGGCATCGGCCGCGCAGTGGCGGCCGCGATGGCGCGGCGCGACGTGGCCGCGGTGGCGCTGGTCGACGTGATCGACGCGATCGGCGAGGTGGCTGCCAAGCTCAATGCCGATGCCGGCCGCACGGTCGCGATCCCGTTCCAGGGCGACACCACCGATGAGACCTTTCGTGCCTCGGTCTACGACGCGATGAGTCGCCAGCACGGCGCGGTGTCGTTGTGCGTGCCGGCCGCTGGCATCACGCGCGACGATCTCGCGGTGCGCATCGACAAGAACACCGGCAAGGCGCGCATCTACCCGCTCGAGCAGTTCAAGCACGTGGTCGACGTCAACTTGATCGCGCCGGTGTACTGGGCGCTGGAGATGATCGGGCGCATCGCCGAGGATCGTGCCGCCAAGGGCATGAAGCGCTGGGTGCCCGACGAAGGCATCCAGGGCTCGGTGGTGTTCATCGGCTCGATCTCGTCGCAGGGCAACCGCGGCCAGATCTCGTATGCCAGCACCAAGGCTGGCCTGGAAGGCGCTGCCGCCACGATCATGAAAGAAGCGATGTTCCACGGCGTGCGTTGCAGTGTCATCCATCCCGGCTTCACCGACACGCCGATGGTGCGCGCGATGGGCGCCGACTACGTGGCCAAGAACATCCTGCCGTTCACGCAGCTGGGGCGGCTGATCAGGCCCGACGAGATCGCCGACGCCATCTGCTTCATGCTCGCCAACGCGGCGGTCAGTGGCGAGTTGTGGGTCGATGCGGGGTGGCATGCGCCGGCGTAAACGCGCGCCGGAGTTGGCGCCCGACGCCACCGGCACCGCCACCGAGCTGCGGAACCCATCGCCGAGCCGCCATCGCCGCGACGATGCCGCGGCCAAGAACGCGCCGCTGGTGGCGGACATCCGCCTGCTCGGTCGCATCCTCGGTCAGGTGATCCGCGAGCAGGAGGGTACCGAGGCCTACGAGCTGATCGAGCGCATCCGCCAACTGTCGGTGGCGTATCGGCTCAAGCGTGATGACAGCGCCGGGCGCGACCTCACGAAGCTGCTCAAGCGCCTGTCGGCCGACCAGATGGTGAGCGTGATCCGCGCCTTCAGCTACTTCAGCCACCTGGCCAACATCGCCGAGGATCGCCACCACGTTCGCCGCCGCCGCATTCACGAGCGCGCCGGGCATCAACACTCGGGGTCGCTGGCGATGAGCTTCGAGCGGCTCGCCGGCGCAGGCATCAAGCCATCGCAGGTGGCGGCGACACTGGCGCACGCGCACATCTCGCCGGTGTTGACCGCGCACCCGACCGAGGTGCAGCGCAAGAGCATCCTCGACGCCGAGTTCGCGATCGCGCGGCTGGTGGGCGAGCGCGACGGCCTGGAGACGGCGCGCGAGCACGAGGACAACGAAGCCGCGATCCGCGCGCGCATCACCCAGCTGTGGCACACCCGCATGCTGCGCTACACCAAGCTCACGGTGGCCGACGAGGTGGAGAACGCGCTGTCGTACTACCCGGTGACGTTCCTGCACCAGTTGCCGCGGCTGTATGCGGAGATCGAACGCAAGCTCGCCGGGCACGAGGTGGCGCCGTTCCTTCGCATGGGCCACTGGATCGGCGGCGACCGCGACGGCAACCCCAACGTGGGGTCGGACACGATGCGCGGCGCGCTGGCGCGCCAGGCCGAGGTGGCGCTGCGCTTCTACCTGACCGAAGTGCACGAGCTCGGCGCCGAGCTGTCGATCTCGCAGCTCCTGGCGCCGGTGACCGATGCGATGCACGCACTGGCCGAACGCTCGCCCGACCGCAACCCGCATCGCGAGGACGAGCCGTATCGCCGCGCATTGACGGGCATGTATGCGCGGTTGGCCGCGACGCTGCAGCGCCTCACCGGCACCGAGGCGCTGCGCCATGCGGTGGCGCCGCAGCAGCCGTACGGCAGCGCCGAGGACTTTCTCGCCGACCTGCGGGTGATCGAGGCGTCGCTGCGCTACCACCACGCCGAGGCGCTGATCGCGCCGCGTTTGAAACCGCTGCAGCGCGCGGTGCAGGTGTTCGGCTTTCACCTGGCCACGCTCGATCTGCGGCAGAGCTCCGACCAGCACCAGGCGGTGATTGCCGAGCTGCTGCGCGTGGCACGGCTCGAAGCGGACTACGCGGCGTTGCCCGAGGCCGAGCGCTGCGCGCTGCTGATGCATCTGCTGCGCGACGCGCGGCCGCTGCGCGTGGTGGGCCATGTGTATGGCGATTGGACCACCCGCGAGCTGGCGGTGTTCGAGGCCGCGCGCGACCAGTTGCAGGCATTCGGGCCGGGCGCTTTGCGCCACTACATCATCTCGCACACCGAACAGGTGAGCGACCTGCTGGAGGTGTTGCTGCTGCTGAAGGAGGTGGGCCTGGCCCGCGGCACGCTCGGCGAGGATCTGACGAGCGCGTTGATCGTGGTGCCATTGTTCGAGACGATCGGCGACCTGCGTCAGGCCGCGGCGATCATGCGCGCGTTCTACGCGCTGCCGGGCATCGCCGCAATGGTGCGCGCCGGCGGTGCCGAGCAGGACGTGATGCTCGGCTACAGCGACAGCAACAAGGACGGCGGTTTCTTCACCAGCAACTGGGAGCTCTACCGCGCCGAGGTCGCGCTGGTACAGCTGTTCGACGAGCTGAACGCCGCGCACGGCCTCACGCTGCGTCTGTTCCATGGGCGCGGCGGCACCGTGGGGCGCGGTGGCGGGCCGAGCTACGAGGCCATCCTGGCGCAGCCGCCGGGCACGGTGAAGGGCCAGATCCGCCTCACCGAGCAGGGCGAGGTGATCGCCAGCAAGTACGCCAACCCCGAGATCGGCCTGCGCAACCTGGAGACGCTGGTGGCCGCCACGCTCGAGGCCACGTTGCTGCACCCGACGGGCTCTGCGCCGCAGTCATTTCTCGATGCGGCCGAGGCGATTTCGCAGGCAAGCATGGCGGCCTACCGCCGGCTCGTCTACGAGACGCCCGGCTTCACCGACTACTTCTTCGCGGCCACGCCGATCCGCGAGATCGCCGAACTCAACATCGGTTCGCGCCCGGCCTCGCGCAAGGCGACGCGCGCGATCGAGGACCTGCGTGCGATCCCATGGGGCTTCAGCTGGGGCCAGTGCCGGGTGGCGCTGCCGGGCTGGTATGGCTTCGGCTCGGGCGTGGCGGCGTTTCTCGACGGCGACGGCCATGGTGCGTCGCATGCGCGGCGGCTCGCCTTGCTCAAGCGCATGCTCAAGCAGTGGCCTTTCTTCCGAACGCTGCTGTCCAACCTCGACATGGTGCTGGCCAAGACCGACCTCGGCATCGCCGCGCGCTACGTGGAGTTGGTGGAGGACACGCGGCTGGGCCGGCGCGTGTTCGCCGCCATTCAAGCGGAGTGGCAACGCGTGTCCGACGCGCTGGAGAGAATCACCGGCGAGCCGCGACGCCTGGCCAGCAACCCGAGCCTGGCGCGCTCGATCGAGCATCGCTTTCCGTACCTCGACCCGCTGAACCACTTGCAGGTGGAATTGATGCGCCGCCATCGCGCGCGCCGCGACAGCGAGCCGGTGAACGAGCGCGTCCAGCGCGGCATCCACATCTCGATCAACGGAATCGCGGCGGGATTGCGCAACACCGGCTGAGCCGCGGCACCTTTGCCGGTCGACCACGGCAAGCAGTCTGGGCACTCGGGTGGCCCACGGCGAGCCCCCGCGCCGCGTGCAGGGATTTGTGCGACACCGGCCTCGGCACGGGTGTAGAACTGCGCCGGGTGTCTGCCGAATCCGACACTGCGAGGAGGCTCCATGCGCAAGCGCATCTACTGGCTGCTGCCAGAGCTGTCGAGCGCGCGCCAGGTCATGAACGATCTGCTGCTGGCGCGCATCGAGAACCGCCACATCCACTTCATGGCCCATGAGCGGGTGGACCTGTCGGGACTGCACGAGGCCAACCTGTTGCAGGCCTCGGACCTGGTGCCCTCGGCACAGATGGGCATGGTTCTCGGCGCCGCGCTCGGCGCCGCCGCCGGCGTGATGGTGACGATGTCGGCGTTGGCGGAATCGTTGTCCAAGCCGGGCACGGTGGGTGCGCTGGCCGCGCTGGGCGCCGGTTTTGGCGCGTGGTCGGCCAGCATGATCGGCGCATCGATCCCGAGCCGCCGCCTGCAGCGCTTTCAGCCGGCACTGCAGCGCGGCGAGATCCTGTTGATGGTCGACGTGCCTGGCCTGCGCATCGATGAGATCGAGGCCATGCTGCACGCCAAGCATCCGGAAGGCCGCGACGAAGGGCGCGAGCCCAACGTGCCGGCGTTTCCTTGACCTGCCGGCGGCCGCGCCGTCACCGCGCGCTCCGCGCCATGGTCAGACTTGTTCAATGCATTTCCACAGGCCATCCACCGGCTGTCCACTGGCCGGCCGGTGCCTTCGCCGCTAGCATCGCAGCGAGAGGCGGAGGGGCCAGGCATGGAGAAGCAGCTCAAGTTGATTTGCCCGCATTGCCGTGGCTCGGGGTGGTTGTGCGACGAGCATCCCGCGTTGCCCTGGGACCATGACGACTGCGATGGCGCCGGCGTCGCTTGCGGCTGCAACGGGTTTGCCATGGCACCCCACAAGGAAGTGTTCGTCGAGTACGACTCGTTGGACGAGGGCGCCCGGTAGCCGTCGCTTGTCAGTGCGGCGGCAAACGCAGCTGCCCGATCAGCCCCAGACAGATCAGCCACGGCACCGCCGCGGCGATCATGGCCGCCATCGCGCGCCGCACCCAGCGGAACTTCAGCGCGGCAATCACGGCCACGCGATGGCATTGATCGGCGAGGTCGCGCGCAAAGTCGACCTGCGGCACCGCGCGCAGGCGGTCGAAATACGCCTCGCGCGGCATCTCGGCAATGCTGCCGAAGAAGACGAGCGAGCCGGGCCGGGTGCCGGGTCTCGGAAAGGCCGCGAGCGCCGCCATCGCGATGCTCGCCACGCAAGCGGCCGAGGTCAGCCCCACCATCAGCCACAACCACGGCCCCGCCGCGAGCAACGTGCTCCCCGAGAACGACGCCACCAGCGCGCCGAGCATGCCGATGTTCGATGAGATCACGAGGCCGCTGCGCGAGTCGGCGATCGTGCCGGTGGCGACGAGCCGGGCGAGCGTGGTTTCCTGCGAGCGCAAGAGCTGGTCTGCCGTCAGCGGCATCGGCCCGACGCTGGATGATTCGAACGATATCGGTTGGTGAGTCAACTTGCCGCTCCTGGCGCGAGATGGGAAGGGGCGAGCTCAGCTCCCGATCGCGAACCGGATCAGGTTATCGGCGTTTTGCTCCGGCTCCACGCCGAGGGATATCACGCCGCGCCCTTTGAGCTGAACGACCTCGCGCTGCACCAGCACCGGGCCGCTGCCGCCGTCGTCGTCGACGTAGGTTCCATTCGTGCTGTGGTCGTGCAGGAAGAACTTGCCCGACACGCGCTCCACCGATGCGTGCCTTCTCGACACCAGCTGATGCTCCACCTTGATCGCGCAATCCGGATCGCGCCCGATCAGGCAGGTGGACGCCACGGAATCGACGACGAAGACCCTGGGACCCTGGCGCAGTTCGAGTCGGGTGCGCACGGTCTTGGTGTGGTCCGGCGGCCGATACTCGGTGGAGTGCGCCTCGTCGTAGGCCAGCAGGTAGATGTTCATCGGCTCGGCCTTGCCCTTGACCGGCACCTGCCTGATCAGCCGCAGGTTCCAGCGGCCGGCATCCGACAATTGCTGCCCGGCCGCCTGCGTCAGCACGATCTCGAACCGCTTGGCGATGTCGGCCATGCGCGCCGCCACGTTCACCACGTCGCCGTACAGCTGGTCGGCTTGTTGCTGCACGGGCCCGGCATGGATGCCGGCGTGCATCGACAGCGGGGCGGTGTACGGCAGGTCGCGCAGCGCGACGGCGGCTGCCAGCGCGGCATCCACGGTGGGGAACGTGCACAGCATGCCGTCGCCGCGCAGCTGGACGACGTGCCCGGTGTTCGCCTGGGCGATCTCGGACCATGACGCCAGCGTCGCTGCCACCATCTCGCGGGCGCGCTCGTCGCCGGCTTCGACGAACAGCCGCGAGCTGCCCGTGATGTCGGCGAACAGCACCGCGGTGTTTGCGAGTCGTTCGATGGGCATGCCTGATGCTCGCCTGGTGCCCGGGAATTCTAGGCTTGCGTTGGCAGGCGACCGCGCCGGCGCCCCGCGGTCACCCCCTAAACTGGGCCTCCGGCGCGGATCTCGCCCTTTGCAGGAGGTGTGCGATGCACACGATGCGCATTGAGCTGTTGCAGCAGATGCCGATCTTCGGCGGCATCCAAGACGATGCGCTGAGGTTCTTGCTCGAGCCCGTGCCGTCGGTCACCGTGTCGGCGGGGCAGTTCTTTTTTCGCGAGCGCGATCCCGCCGATTGCATGTACGTGTTGGAATCCGGCCGGGTTGCCGTGCTGAAGGACTGGGCGGGCCGCGAGATGCTGTTGCGCCACCTCGGCCAAGGCGACTGCTTCGGCGAGATGGCCCTGCTGGACCTGTTCGCGCGCAGCGCTTCCGTGCGTGCGGTGGACGAATGCCGCGCGATGGCGCTCACCTCAGGCCATCTCTACCGATTGTTCGAAAGCGACGCCGAACAGTTCGCGCTGATCCAGATGAACATCGGGCGCGAGATGAGCCGCCGGCTGCGCGAATCGGACGAGCAGCTGTTCCGGATCACGATGGGCGAAGAGCAGTCAGCGCCCGACACGGCGTTTCATACGATCTGACTCGGGGCGCCGGCCGACTCGGAACGCGCGGCTGTTTCAGTCGCGCTTGCTCATCTTGCCCATCTGCCAGAGCATGAAGGCGTATTGATCGGCAGTGGCCGAGATGCGCTGCGTGACGGTGCTGCCCATGCCGTGGCCCGCCTGCGAGTCCAGCCGCAGAAGCACCGGTCTGCCGCTCGAGGTGGCGGCCTGCAGGCGCGCCGCGGTCTTGCTGCTCTCCCACACCGGCACACGCGGGTCGTTGACGCCGTGCACCAGCATCACCGCCGGGTATGGGGTGCCGTCGCGAATCGCGTGGTAGGTGCTCATCTCCAGCAGGGCCCGGAACTCGTCGGGGTTGGTCGTGCTGCCGAACTCGCCCATGTTGGTGGCGCCGTTGGCGCTCTGCTCGGCGCGCACGGTGTCGAGCGAGCCGACGTTGAAGATCGCCGCGGCGAACAGCTCCGGCGCCTCGGTGACGGCGCGGCCGACGAAGATGCCGCCAGCGCTGGTGCCCATGATGGCCATCGTCGCCGGCGAGCCGTAGCGGTGCTCGATCAACCAGCGCACGCAGGCGATGCCGTCTTTCCACGTGTTGGGCTTGCTGGTCTTGAAGCCGGCACGGTGCCAGTCGTCGCCATGCACTCCGCTGCCACGCGGGTTGGTGTAGGCCAGCACGCCACCGCGCTCGAGCCAGACCAGGTTCTCGGGCGAGTAGTACGCGGTCATCGACATGCCATAGCTCGCGTAGCCGTGCACCAGCACCGGGTTGCTGCCGTCGAGCGCGAGGCCTCTCTTGTGCAGCACGGTCATCGGTACCTTGACGCCGTCGTGGCTGGGCACCTCGACTTCGGTGACCTGCAGGTCGAGTGCCGGCAAGACGGGTTCGGCACCGAAGGCCACGGCCAAGGCAACACCATGGCGAACGCGGTAGAACTGCTGCCAGCGTGTCCATCCGGTCATCGAGAAGAGCACGCTGTCGTCGACCGGAGCCGGCTCGTCGATCAGCCAGGCGGCGCCGGGATAGGGCAGCGGCAGCGCGCGGCCGCTGCGATCGCCTGGGCCGTGCTGGCGCAGGACCAGCGCCGTGCCCTGTCGCAGCTGCGCGATCAGGCCTTTTCGCCTGAGCTGAAAACCCTCCAGCACGCCGCTCGCGGGCTCGGGCACCACGGCAACGGCGCGCGCCAGTTCGGGACGACGCAAATCCAGCGCGAGCAGCTTGTTGCGGGGCGCGCCCGCATGGCTCAGCAAGAAGAGCTCGTTGCCGCGCAGCTGCACTTTGGTGATCTGGTCGGCGGCAGTGGCGATGCGCTGCCAGCGCAGATCGGGCCGACCGATCTGGGCCAGGGGCGCAACGAACAAATTGCCTTCGGGCACCGTGGTATCGGTGGTGCGCGCCACCATCCAGGGGCTGCCGGGCACGGTGATGACTTCGCCGTTGTCGATCGGTTCGAGCGCCAGCGCGCGCGTCACGGTGCGGCCGAACACCGGCTTGGCCGCCGCCTCAGGCGCGCCGACCTGCTGCCACATCACGCGCGAATCCTTGTAGAAGTCGGTCTCGGGCTGGCCCGGGCGCAGCGCCTGCAACTGGTTGAAGGTGAACGAGCGGCTGTCGGGCAGCCAATGGACGCCTCGCTCAGTGACGCGCGGCAGCGCCTCGCCGACGCGCTGGGCGCTGCGCACATCAAGCACATGCAGCGTGGCGTTCTCCGAGCCGCCGGCCGAGATGCCGAAGGCCACGTAGCGCCCGTCCCACGAAGGCGAGAAGTAGTTGATCGCGTGCGGCACACCGGTGGCCCGGCTCTCGACCTCGGGATCGACCAGCGTGTGCTCGGCACCCGTCAGCCCCTGGCGCATGACCAGCCGAAACTGGCGCTCGCCGCGCGCGCGCTTGAAGTAGTAGTAGCGCTCGCCCGGCAGGCGCATGACATCGACGATCCGGTCGCCCGCAGCGGCGGTGACCTCGGTGAGGCGCGACGCGAGCGCGTCGCGGCCATCGATGCTCGCCATCAGGTCGGCCGTGGCGGCGCTCTGCTCGCGCATCCAGGTTTGCACCTCGGGCCGCTGGAGGTCTTCGAGATAACGGTAGGGATCGGGCACCGCGACACCGTGATACTGGTCGATCACGGTGTCGATGCGCGCCGCCGGCGCACCCGGCGCGCGCTGCGCGAAGGTGCCGGGCGCGGCCAGCATCGCGATCGACGCCAGACCCAGCAGCAAGGGCGCAGTGATCGGCACAGCGGGTGACGGGGTCATGAAGTCTCCGGCAAAGTCGGCGCGGTGAGCGTCGGGAATCATGTCATAGGTCGCTCCGCACGACGCCGCACAAGCGGGAGCGACATGCGTCGCGGGCCGACGAATCGCGCGCTCGTGTGCCATTGGCCTCCACGAGCGACATCAGCAGTCTTGCGGATTCGCGCCGCAACCGATCTGACGATCATGCGGCGTCCAAGCGCAGCCGGAGAGCGACCCTCGATTTCAGGTGAAATCATGCTGACCCGCAGCCAAGTCTCGACCTGCCAGTCGATCGTCAACATCTTCGAAACCGGCGCCGTGCTCGGTGAATATGGCAATGTCACGTTGATCGAGGGTGACACCGGTCACCTGACCTTCGGCCGCTCTCAAACCACGCTGGGCTCCGGCAACCTGGCCGACCTGCTGCAAAGCTATTGCAGCAATGCCGGTGCGCGCTTTGCAGCTCACCTCGAGCCGTGGCTGCCGCGCGTGCGGGCCAGGGACTCAGCCCTCGATACCCAGTTGCGGCTGCACAACCTGCTGCGTGCCACCGCCGACGATCCGGTGATGCGTGACACGCAAGACAGCTTCTTCGACAGCGTCTATTGGGACGTGGCAGTCCGCTCGGCCGGCGAGTTGGGCATCCAGACCGCACTGGGCGTGGCCGTGGTCTACGACAGCACTGTGCATGGCTCCTGGCAGCGAATCCGCAAGCTGACCACGCAGACGAAGGGCGACCCGGCGGCTCTGGGCGAGAAGGGCTGGGTCGCCGCCTACGTGGCCACCCGCAGAAACTGGCTGGCCACCAACCCCCGCAAGGATCTGCGCCCCACCGTCTACCGCATGGACGCGTTGCAGCGCCTCATCGAACAGAATCGTTGGGGCCTGGAGCTGCCATTGGTTGTTCGTGGCCTGGAGATCTCATTGCTCACGCTGAGCGGCACCCCGCCGGGCTGCTACGACGGCCCGCAACCGGGCACGCGCGTGCTCTCCGTGCAAGCGCCGCTGGCCCGCGGATTGGACGTCCGTCTGGTGCAGTTGGGTCTGTCAAACGGCGGCGCCGATATCAAGGCGGATGGCATCTTCGGCCAGCACAGTGCAGAGTGCGTCAAGGACTACCAACGGGCCAATGGTCGTCCGGCCACTGGTTCGGCTGACGTGGCACTCGTCGCCACGCTGGCGACTTGACACTCACTGAAGCTGCGCTTGGACGCCGCGGTGATGGCGAGACGAGCTGGCGGTCAAGCCGCGTGCGCGCTGGCCGGGTCGGCCGAACGCGCAGCCGCCAGGGAGTTGGCCGCGCACAGGGCGGGGCTGCGCAGCACGCTGCTCATCGGTGGCAACTCCGCGGCCAGCCGCACCAGGTCCTCGAGCCGGCGAGCCCCCAGCTTGTCGCGCACCGAGCTCACCTGGGTGCGCAGCGTCGACAGCTTGACGCCGCGCGTGCGCGCAATCGCCTCGACGCGTTCGCCGGCCAACAGCCTGATGAGCACGATTTGTTCCGCCTGCGTCAGCTCGTAGAGTTTGCCGAGCATCTCGACGGCCAGATCCGGTGCCGGCTGGCGTCGCCCCAGCATCACCAGAGCCCAAGCCGGGTGTCGGCCCAGTGGCATCACCGACACCATCAGGGTGTGCTGCTCGTCGCGCAACGCCATCAACTGGCGGCGCCGCGACTGCACCGCGGCACGCAATGCCGCCCGCCAATGAAGCAGCGACGCTTGCGCGCCTGCGGCCAGACAGAGCATTCCCGTCGAGTCGACACCGAGCGGCTGCCCGCCGTGGAGCTCGCGGCGCGCCACGTTGTTGGCGAGCTCCACGCGCCCGTCTTCACTGCACACGATGACGCCGGTGTCCAGCTCCTCCAGCAGCTCGGCGACGGCCGTGGCGTCGAGCCGGCTGGCTGCGGCCTCATCCCACTGGTGCATCGCTGTCGCACCGAATCCCGTGTTGGCGCGGGCGCTGTGGAAGTACGCTGCGGGCGACGGGGACCCCGACATCTGGTCGATCGATTCGCGCATGCGGTTTCTCCTACGATCTGTGCATGCAGTCTCGTGTGACCCTCGCCGATAGTCATTGGGCGGTTGCTAATGCGGTTCTAAACGTTGCTAATTCCGCCGCTGGCGGCCGAGGTGGCCTGCTCGGGCGCCAGCGGCGGGTAGGCGACGACGCAAAGGGGACGACATGGTGCAAAGCGATGCAATGCCAGGCTGCTGGACGGCCGACCTGGATCCGCCGCCGAGCGAGGCATTTCACGTCGAGTGGGTGGTCGACCCGTTCACGCTGGAGAAAGCGATCGGCATGGTCCGCCATCCGGGCCATCCCTTCTGCGCACTCCCGCCCGCAGACAGTGCGCCCGACAACGACGCGCCATGGCGGGCGATCGGGGTTGCCTACCTGAGCGCACTCTCGGGGGCGCTGCCTCGCACCCTCGGTGGCACGCCGCTGATGCACCAAGGTGTCTGGCAAGCCCTTCAGAAACCCAAGGGGCCGGACGACTGCCGATTCGGCTGGCTGGAGAACACGTGGCAAGGCCCGGTCACCGGCCATCGACTGACCGCGGACAAGAATCCGCTCGGATCGTTCTGGGTGGAGCGCGAAGACAGCAACGGTTCGAGCACCGTCCCGCGCTTGCTGGTCCTGCTGGCCGGCAACGTGGTGTCGAAGCGCCGGTTGCAGGTCGGCAGTGACGTCGGGTTGCGACTGGTGCTGCATGTCTATCGCAACCGTGTTCGCATCCATGGCGTCACCCTCGCGGGCCTGAGCGGCGACCGCGCGCTGCACGCCATTCCGCCGCTGCGCGTGCACGACAAGCACATCGACGATCTCGTTCGCGGCGTCAAGCCGGAAATCGCCGGCGCGCTGAAGTGCAAGAAGAGCAGCATCTGGATCGCCAATCTCGAGACGACACGCGAGTCGGGTGGCTCGCCGACCCGGCTGAGCGCCAGCGGATACGCGCTGCGCTGGCGCCAGCGCGCGGCGGCGGCGGACCCATCGCAGGCCCTCGACGCAGCAACGCTGCCAGCTGAGCGGCCCGTTAGGGCGCGGGCCTACGATTTCCGCGTCGACGTGGACGTCGACCCGCTCTCCGGCGCTGCGCACGTCGCGCAGATCCATCGCGACGAATACGTCGGCAGCGGGGCAGACCGGGCCCACTGGAACGGGGTGCGCTCCTTCGTGGCCGATCCGGCCTCGCAGGGTCCGGCCGCGACGCTTCGCCAACGGCGGCCGACCTTGCCCGACGAGAAGCTGAACCCATACCGTGCCGAAGTCGACATCGACCTTCTGGCCGACGGCGGGCTGCAGTTCAGCGACCCCACCGAGCTGTTCGAAACCCGCAGTGCGAGTGCTGGCGACGTCAATCTGCTCGGTGGCCGCACGGTGCCGCTGAACTCCAGGAAAGTGGTCGCCTTGCGCGAGGCTGGCAGGTCGCGCAACACGGAGCCCGCCATCCGGTCGGACCTGCAAGCCTCGATCGAGACCCATGTTCGCGCCGCCGATCTGTTCGCGCGGCTGCAGGGGTACGGCATCGATCCCAACGCGTACTTCCGGTTCGCGCGCTTGCCGCTGGTGCAGCGGGCGCGACCGGCGATGCGATGGGCGCCCGACGGCGAATTGCCCAATGCCGAGGTGCGGCCCTTTCTCGGCGACCCCGACGCAGACCCGGAGCCACCGAAGGCGTCGGATCGTTTGCAGCTCTTGGTGAAGTACGGGTCGGCCGACCCGATGCACCGCGACAAGTTGCCGATGCTCGGCGCCGCCGGTGTTCGCCGCAAGGCGCAGTACCTGAGCGTGGCCTGCGATCCACGCTGGGCCTGGCACGAGTTCGGCCATGTGTTGAACTTCGCCAGCACCGGCGAACTGGAGCTCCCTTTCGCGCACAGCGCAGGAGATGCGCTGGCCGCCATCGCAGCCGATCCGCTCTCCGAGCTGGCGGGCGACGATCTGGAGGCGCCGATCCGTTTCGTCACCTTCCCTTGGATCGAAGTGCCCGGCCGCAGCCACGGCCGCACGGCAGAGCGCGGCTACGGATGGTGTGGCCGCCGCAACCTGGTGCGCCTGGACTTCCGCGCCACGCTCGAGCGCTACCACCACAGCTACTTCGGCGAACAACTGATGTCGTCTTCGCTGTTCCGCCTGTACCGCAGCCTCGGTGGGGACACGCGCGGCGACAGCAAGACACGCAAAGAAGACGAAGCCATGCGACTCGAAGCGTCGGACTATTGCATCTACCTCATCATGCGCGGCTTGTCGCTGCTCGGGCCCGACACCGTGGCACCGGCACGCAGCCCGGACCAGCTGGTCAGCGCCTTGATCGACGCCGACCTCGGCACGGGCAGCTGGAGGGTCGCGGCGATCTGGCCGTTCAATCGCAACCAGCGGCTGATCCAGCGCCAAGGCGGCCGGGTGCACAAGGTCATCCGCTGGGCGTTCGAACGTCAGGGCCTGTACGCCACCGACGATCCGCGAGCCACGGCGGAAGGACCGGGGCTGCCGCCTGCGGTGGATGTGTACATCGCCGATCGGCGCGCGCCCGAGGAGAAACCTGGGGACGGCGGCTATGCGCCCGTGCCTCTGCGCATCACTGGCGACCGGCGTTGGCACGCGCACGGGGACTGGTTGCGGCGCCGCGGCGATCGCCGCATCGAGGTCAAGGTGGCCAACAGGGGGACGCAACCGGCGCGGGATGTCACCTTGCGCGCCTGGTGGGGTGCGTCGACGAGGATTGACGGTCCGGTGGTGTGGCATCCCTTGCAGACCGATGATGATCTGCAGACGATCGCCGGTAATCAGCCGGCCACCTTCCGGATCCCGCTTGGGCGGGAGGTGCCCTCGAAGGGCTGTTGGTTCCTGGTGAGTGCCGACGCGCCGGCCGATCCGGCGAATCTGGCGTCAGGCATGCCGCCGCCATCGCCGGCGCGAGAGTTGATGGAGCTCGTGGCTCACGACAACAACCTCGCGCTGGCCTGGCTGTAGAGGGAGTTGATGGAGCTCGTGGCTCACGACAACAACCTCGCGCTGGCCTGGCTGTAGAGCGGCGCCGGCCGACCGGCCTGCCTAGGGCTTGCCGGGCTTGGCCAGCGGCGGCCACTCGGCTTGCGCCTTGGTCAGCACGGTCTTCAGCGCTGGCACATCGATGGAGGGGTCAGAGCCACCACCCAGGCAGGCATGCCATACCAAAGCCGCGAGTCGGCGGCCCGCCGCGCTGTCGCTCGCGTAGTGCACGCCGAGCCGCTCGCGGCCCTTGGCAATGCGCCAGGCCAGCCACAACAGCGGCGACCGCTGGTCCTGCCCATACCTCGTCCGCGCGCCCGGTGGATCGAAATCCGTGATCAGGGGCGCCCTGCCGATGTGGGTCGATTCCTCGAAGATGCCAAAGCGGTGAGCGATACCCGGCACCGACAGCAGAAACAGCGCAGCGAGGTGGGCGACCGTCGAGTGCCCGCTGGGAAACGCGGGGTGCTGTGCCGGCCCCCACGGCGGCGTCAACCCCGGGCACAACGTCGACGCTCGCACGCGGCGGTAGTGCGACTTGTATTGCATCTTGATGATGTTGCCGATGCTGGTGGCGCAATTCATCAGCTCCATCGTCCAGGGCTTGGACGCGGAATCGAAGCGCATCAGATGGACGAAGTAGGGCGTCGCCTGGCCCGATTGCACGCCGAGCTCGTCGAGGTAGCGCATGCGGTCGTCGCGCATCAGGTCGACCAGTTCATCCAGTTCCTTCGTGATGGCGTTCCAGCCGGCCGCGTCTTCTGGCTGCCAGGACAGGATCTCCCGATCGGCCTCGAACCTCTTATGCAGCGGTGACTTGTCCTTGTCCCGCGCCAGCCAGTCGTCGCTGGCGTTGGCGAACTCGCGCGCGGCCACGACGGCCGGCGCGCCGAGATTCAGGTCCTGCAGCCATTCGGTCAGCTTGGGGTCGAACTCCAGCGACCAGAAACGCAACCCCGGATCCCAGTCACCGGGCTGCCACTGCAGCGGCGGGTCGCAGGCGTAGGGGTTGATGCGCAGCTCGAACGGAAACGATGGCCAACCGTCGCCGTTGGCGAAGTCCAGCACCCACGGCAGCGGCGCCAGGGCTGCGGGGGTGGCGTACTCGAAGCGTGCGATGGGTCCGTAGCCGCCGATGAAGCCGCTGCCGCTGGCGCCACCCGCGCCGGTGCCGCCGGCGATCATCGATGCCGGCGCCATCGGCAATGCCGCAGCCGGCGCCATGATGCCGGGATACGCCGCGTAGTTCGGGCTGCTGTACGCGGCGTAGTTGGGTGCCGAGTACGCAGCGTAATTGGGCGCCGAGTACGCGGCATAGTTGGGCGCGGAATACGCCGCGTAGTTCGGCGCACCGTACGCCGCGTAATTTTGGCCAACGTAGGCCGCGTAGTTCGGAGCACTGTATGCGGCGTAGTTCGTACCGCCGGCGAACGGGCTGTTCTGAGCATTCCAGACCATGGACTGTCCTCCTTCAGGGTCGAAAGGCCGATCACGTGCCGTCGAGTCGCGCAGGCCCTCCCACGGCTGCTCAAGTCAATCGGGAAGGCCCGCCTGGCGCAACGCCTCGAGCAGGTTGTCGAGATAAGGTTGCTGCATCGGAGACCACTGTCCGAATTCGCTGACCGAGAACTCCGGGCAATCGGCGAGAAGCTCCTGAGCCAACTCTCGCGCTTCGGCCAGCTCGCCGGTGCGAACTAGCGCGGCGATCTGCACGCGGCGCGCGCCGTTGAAGCGCGGATTGAGCCGCAACGCCTTTGCCAGCCAGCCCGTGGCTTCGTCGTAGCGACCGGCCACGAAGCAGGCGCCGCCGCAGATGGTGAGGTGCCAGAACATGTGCTGGTCGAACGGGCTCAGGCGCATCGCCCGTTGCAGCCGCTCCAGCGACTCTTCGGCGCGGCCGAGGTAGGACAACGTCGCGGCACTGCGCGCCCAGGCCGCCGCACAACTGGGATTCAGCGCGAGCGCCTGCTCGAACAGGTCCAGCGACTGGGCGTGCTTCTTCTGCAGCGAGAGCATGTAGCCCGCCACCGAGAGCACCCAGGCATCGCGCGCGTCGAGCCGAACGGCCTGCAGCGCATGGTCGAGCGCGAGCCGCCCGGCGTTGCCATCGTGCGGAGTCCGTCCTTCGCCATCGCGAAGGCTGTACCACCAGGCCAGGTGCGCATGAGCCTGCGCATACCCTGGATCGAGCTGGATCGCTCGCTTGAGCATCTCCCCGGCAGTGTCGAACTCGGGGGTGCCCAGCTGGTAGATGCCTGCCAAGGCGCGCAGCACGCAGTCGTAGGCGTCATAGCTGTCGGTCGGCCGGTGGCGAACGCGGGCCACCTCTTCGTCCTGGACCTGCGGCGCCACGGCAGCAGCGACCTTGGCGGCGATCTCCGACTGGAACCAGAACAGGTCTTCGATGGCGCCGCCGAAGGGTTGCTGCCAGAGGATGCGCTGGTCGGCGGCGTGCATCAGGTTCACCTGGATTCGCACCTTGGGGTCGGCCCGCCGCACGCTGCCCGTCACGAGGTAGCGCACCCCTAATTCGTCCGCGACGCTGGCCAGGTCCACGTCGCGGCCGCGATAACGCAACGTCGAGCTGTGGGCGATGACGAACAACGCGCGATTCAGCGACAGCGACGCGATGATCTCCTCGGTGATCCCGTCGCCGAAGTAGGCCTCGACGGCCGGCCCGTCGGTGCTGAAGGGCAACACGGCCACGGAGGCCACGCGCACGCCGGCCGGGCGCATGGACGGGCCGGCGTCCCTGCGAGGCGTGGTCACGACCCGAAAGACGTGCATCGGACGCCGGGATTGCCGCATCAGGCGTTCTCCCATGGCGTCGAAGCCGACACCGATCTTGTGCGCGACGAAGTCGCACACCTTCTGGGTGGTCAGGATTTCGTCGTGTCCGGCGCTGAGTTGGAGGTCGGTGGCCACGTTGACACCATCGCCGACCAGTTTGCCGTCGTCCACGATGACGTCATCCACTGCGATGCCGATGCGCAGATGGACCGATTGGCTTTCGGTCGGATCGCTGGCATGGCGGCGCTCGGCCATTCGTTGCTGGATCTCGATCGCCCAGGCGACCGCTTCGACCGCGCTCGAGAACTCGAGTTGGATCCGCTCGGCGGTCAGTTCGATCGGCCGGCCGCCGAATTGCGGAGCCGTGCGCTCGATCAGCTCGACGCGGACGCGTTTCCACGCCGCCGCGGCAAGCGTCGGATCTCGAGCGACCAAACGCGCCCACCCGACGACATCGGCTTGCACGATCACCGCCAGCCGACGCAGCAGTCGTGCCGCCGCCCCGGTAGCCTCACCCGGGTGACCCGGGTCCGTCGTGACCAGCGGCGCACTGGGCGTGCCATTGAGTCGGTAGCCGCGTCCGGTGACCGTGACGATCGTGTCGTGGCCGAGGATTCGGCGCAACGCGGAGATCTGCACCGTCAGGTTGTTCTCCTCCACCACCACGCCCGGCCACGCCAGGTCCAGCAGTTCGGCCTTGCTGACCACGCGGTCGGTGCGTTCGGCCAGAGCGAGCAGGACATCGAAAGCGCGCGCACCCAGCACCAACCGCTTGCCGCGAACCAGCAACGAGCGCTCGTCCGGTCGAATCTCGAATTCCTGGAAGACCTTCGCCTGCGTCACCGGCAACTCACTCCGAGGGTGTCCAACGAGTCTGGCGATAGGGGGTCGGCTCGCCCGCCTCATACGGCATGCGGATGCCCTGGTCGCGCCACTCCGCTTAGCTTAGGGCATCGCGTCGACCAACTGGATGAAGACGCACTGAAATTGAAAGGACTGCGTTGATGATGCAGAACCCGACCCCGCCTGCGGCCCCCGCTCGAGAGGGGGTCACGATCACTCAGGTGTTAGCCCTGGACCGCCGGGTGAGCCTGTACGGCGCACGCATCACCGATCTGTCGCCTCGCGGCGACCTCGGTCTCGGGCTCGACCCGGAAGGGCCGGTGGGCTTTGCGCTCATCCGGGGATACCGTCGCAACGGCCGGTTCACCGTCTTGCGTGACCCGCTCGTGCTGAGCGTCTTCGGCGATGGCCGCCCGGCCGACCCGGGCGACGGCGACGCGCAGGCCAGCGAGCGCGTCTGGGTGGTGGCGCTGGCGGATCGCGCGTTCCGGCTCGAGCTTCAACAGGGGGGTCTTGCCGCGCTCCTGGGCGACGAACCCGCGCCGGGCGTCTAGGGCGTCGTTCTGGCCGGGTGACGTCGTGGGCGTCGGGTAACGCAGTACATTGCCAAGCCGCGCTTTCCGCGCCGCTTGAGCCTGCATGGCCCCACCTGCCGACAAGCCCCTGCGTTCCCGCCTGATCGTCGACGGCCTCGACCGCGTGCCGCACCGCGCCTTCCTGCGCGCGGTCGGCATCGCCGACGAGGATTTCGGCAAGCCGATGGTGGGCATCGTCAGCCAGCACGGCGAGAACACGCCGTGCTCGATGTCACTGGGACCGCAGGCCGATGCAGCACGCCTCGGTGTCGCCGCGGGGCAGGGCATCGCAGTGCCGTTCACCACCATCTCGGTGTCCGACGGCGTGTCGATGAACCACAAGGGCATGCGCATGAGCCTGGTGTCGCGCGAGCTGATCGCCGACTCGATCGAGGCCGTGGTGCGCGCGCATTGCTACGACGCGCTGGTCGGCTTCGCGGGCTGCGACAAGACGCTGCCCGGCGTGATGATGGCGATGGCGCGGCTCAATTGTCCGAGCGTGTTCGTCTATGGCGGCGCGATGCTGCCGGGCAGCTGGCGCGGGCGCGACGTGACGATCCTCACCGCGTACGAAGGTGTCGGCTCGGTGTTGAACGGCACGATGACCGAGGCCGAGCTCAACCAGCTCGGACATGACTGCGCGCCGACCCTCGGCTCGTGCCCGGGCCAGTTCACTGCCAACACGATGGCGATGGTGGCCGAGACCCTGGGCCTGGCGATCCCCGGCTCGGCGATGCTGCCGGCCGCGTACTCGCAGCGCCTCGCTTTGGCGCGCCAGGCGGGCCGGCGCGCCACCGAACTCGTGCGCGACGGCGGCCCGCTGCCGCGCGAGCTGATCACGCGCAAGTCGCTCGAGAACGCCACCGCCGCAGTGGCTGCCACCGGCGGCTCCACCAACGCGGGGCTGCACCTGCCGGCGATCGCGCACGAGGCCGGCGTGTGCTTCACGCTCGACGACGTGGCCGAGGTGTTCGCGCGCACCCCGCTGATCGCCAACCTGCAGCCCGGCGGCCAATATCTGGCGATCGATCTGCACCGCGTCGGCGGCGTGGGCGTGGTGCTCAAGGCGCTGCTCGACAGCGGCCACCTGCATGGCGACGCGCTCACCTTGTCGGGGCGTACGCTGGCTGATGAGTTAGCCGGCGTGGGGCCTCCCGATGGTGACGTGGTGCACGCCAGCGCCGACGCGCTGCTGCCCGGTGGCGGCGTGGTGGTGCTCAAGGGCAATCTCGCTCCCGATGGCGCGCTGATCAAAGTGGCCGGGCTCCAGAACCCGGTGTTCGAAGGGCCGGCGCGGGTGTACGAGTCGGAGGAAGACGCGTTCGCCGCGGTCAAGGCACGGGCCTATGCGGCGGGCGACGTGCTCGTGATCCGCAACGAGGGCCCGCAAGGCGGCCCCGGCATGCGCGAGATGCTCGGTGTCACCGCGCTGGTCTACGGCCAGGGCATGGGCGAGCAGGTGGCGCTGATCACCGACGGGCGCTTCTCCGGCGCCACGCGCGGCCTGATGGTCGGCTACATCGGCCCCGAGGCCGCGCGCGGCGGGCCGATCGCGCTGGTGCGCGACGGCGATGTCATTCGCATCGACGGCGCGGCTCGCAGGTTGACCTTGCAAGTGAGCGACGCCGAATTGGCGCGTCGGCGCGCCGCCTGGCAGCCGCGCGCGGCGGAGCGCTTGGCTGGCGTGTTAGAGAAATACGCCAAGCTGGTGGGCCCCGCGCACCTGGGAGCGGTGACTCACTCGGGCGCGATGGAGTGGCCGCCGGGCTGAGCCGCTAGCGCTGCCAGCGCCCGCTCGGGGCCAGGCTTGCAGCCTGGGCAGCGGTGCGTTGTCATTCGCTCCGAATGTGTTGAACCGCTCGCCGCGCCGCTGCAACCCACGGCGTCGGCCCTTCGTGTGCACGCGCTGCGTGGTCGCGTGGGGCCTAGGAGCTTCACCATGATCCGACCCGCTTCTGCCGGCGGTATGCCGGCGGCCGAGTTCGCCGCCGGGGCCGAGTCGGCACCCGCTGCATCGCCGATGCCCGATGCGCCATCGGTCACCGACGCTGCCGCGGCCCGCGGCGCACAGGAGCCGATGGGCAAGCTCTATGAACTGCTCGGTCGCCCGTCGCACCGGCAGAGCTTCTACGCCGACAAAGGCGGCGGCAGCGGGCAGGGCGCCCAGACGAGCAAAGCCGACCCGCTGGTGGGCGCCGAATTGCCGGGGCAAAAAGGGGTGGTCATTCAGCGTTCGCTCGGTGACCCCCAGGGCTACCACTCGCGCAATCACGCGCTCGCGTGGGCACGCGCGGTCGGCTCCGACCGGGCGATGGTGGTGCTGGGCAACGACAAGCGCTGGCACGCGGTGGAAACCAACCAGGTCGGGCACGACGCCAGCGGCGGTGCCGGCAAGGTGGTCGACGCCATCCAGGTGGGCAAGGTCGATCCCGCGGAGTACCAGCGCCTGCGCAAGGAGGCGATGGAGAACAACGACCCCGAGAAGTGGAAGACCTTCGCCGCTTACGCGCTCGGGGTGCCGCGCGAAGAGATCAACGTCGTGCGTCAGGGCGACACGCCGTCGAACAAGCACGTCAACATCAACCTCACGCGCGATTTCGATGCCGAGGGCAAGACGGCTGGCTTCGACCCGGCCAAGCCACCGTGGGTGCAGCTGGGCCCCAAGGCGTTCGACCGGCCGGCCAACGCGTGCGCCACGCTGGCGCATGAAGAGGTGCATGCGGACCACCATCGCATCGCGAGCGACCTGTTCGTCAAGTACACCGAATACCAGCAAGGCCATCACAAGGGCAAGGAAAAGAGCTTTCGGGAGTGGGCCGCCAACACCGCCAAGTCCATTCAGGAGTGGCGCGCGGCGGACATCGCGGCCGGCCTGCAGGACGGCGCGCATGCCGCCACCGAACTGGAAGCGCATATCGAGGCCGCCAAGGTGGCCTTCGCCTCGGGTGACCTCGACCAGGCGCGCACCGACCTCACCAAAGTGGCCACGTTGCCCAACATGCCGTTGGCGCAAACGCAAAGCGTGTCGATCGAGGTGCTGAAGAACCTGCGCGACGGCCTGAGTGGCGATGCACTCAAGCTGTTCGACGAGGTGGCGAAGAAAGCGCATCCGGACAACGTGCTGCGCGACAAGGCGCTGCAGCCTCACTGACACGGCGCCGCGCGGCCGTGTGGGCCCGGTACCATCGGCGCCTTTCACCGCGAGGTCGCGCGACGATGGACGCTCTCCAGGGGTTTCGGCTGCCGCACATCTGCCTGCCACGGCCGGGGACCGATCTGCGCAAGTGGGCGGTGATCGCTTGCGATCAGTACACGTCGGAGCCGGAGTATTGGCAACGCGTGGCGCAAGAGGTGGGCGACGCGCCGTCGACGCTGCATCTGATCTTTCCCGAGGCGTACCTGGGCACGGCCGACGCGCCGGCGCGCATCGGCCGCATTCAGGAGACGATGCGCCGCTACCTGGCCGAGGGCCTGTTCGTCGAGCGCGACGGCGCGGTCTACGTCGAGCGCACGGTCGGCGGGCGCACGCGCCGCGGGCTGATGCTTGAACTCGACCTCGAGCACTACGACTACGGCGCCGGCTCTTCGAGCCTGATCCGCCCCACCGAGGGCACGATGGTCGCGCGCTTGGCGCCGCGCATCGAGGTGCGGCGCGGTGCCGAGCTGGAGCTGCCGCACATCCTGGTGCTGATCGACGACCCCGACGACACCGTGATCGGGCCGCTCGATGCCGCGCGCCCCTCGCTGCAGCGGCTCTATGAAACCGAGCTGATGTGCGGCGGCGGCCACGTGGCCGGCCATGCGGTGCAGGGCCCGCACAGCGCGCGGGCGGTGCAGGCTCTGCAGGCGCTGGCCGATCCGCAGGCATTTGCCGCGCGCTACGGCGTACCGGCCGGCACGCCGGTGATGCTGTTCGCGATGGGTGACGGCAACCACTCGCTGGCCACCGCCAAGTCGATCTGGGAGAGCGCCAAGGCCACCGTGGGCATGGATCACCCCAGCCGCTACGCGCTGGTGGAGGTGGTCAACATCCACGACCCCGCGCTCGACTTCGCGCCGATCCATCGGCTGCTGTTCGGTGTGGCGGCCGATGTGCGCCAGGCGCTGGTGCAAACATTCGGAACCCGCGTGTCGTGCGCCGACGTGCCATCGGCCGCCGCGATGCGCCAGCGGGTGGCCGCCGCAGCGGGCGGCGCGCGCCTGACCGCCGGGCTCGTCGGGCCCGGCCCACGCTTCAGCGTGGTCGAGATCGCCGAGCCGCCTGCCACGTTGGCCGTGGGCACCTGGCAGCCGTTCATCGATGGCTTCATCGCGCGCGGCGGTGCCAGCGACGTGGACTACGTGCACGGCGACGAGGCGCTCGAGCGCCTGGCGCAACAAGCGGGCAACGTGGGCGTGTTTCTCGCGGGCATCGGCAAAGGCGAGCTGATGCGCCGCGTGGTGCACGAAGGGCCGACGCCGCGCAAGACGTTCTCGATGGGCGAGGCCCACGAGAAGCGGTTTTACGTCGAGGCCCGGCGCATCGCCCGCTGAAGCCGGCCCGTATCGAGATGCCTGATGGCCTTGCGGCCCATCCGCAAGGCTGCTTGATTGCCAGCCTAGGTGTCGAGGCTGCCGAAGGCCAGCGCGTGGATGTCCGCCTCGCGCAACCGCGCCCCTTCGGCGCGCAGAGCCGCCGTCGCGGCGTCGCCCAGTGCGGCGGTGGCCATCGTGCGGGAGCGCACGACGGCAGCGGACTCGTTGGTCGAGCCGCGGTCTTCATGCCGGGCGGCATAGACGGCCTCGCCAAAACCCAGCAACCGGGCGGCCGTGCGCGGCCGGCCCTCGAGTGCTGCCAGCAATGCGAGGTAGCACGCGGCGTAATGCGGCCATTCGAAGAACACGGCTTGCGGCCACAGCGCCTGGGCCACCTCGCGCGCCCGCGCAGGATCATCGAGCGCCAGGTAGGCGGCGCACAGATTGAGCCGTGCCAGCGCCAGGGTGAATTCGTGACGCGTGCCCTGCAACGCAGCGACGAGTGCAGCGCCAGAGCGCGCCGCCGCCGGCGCATCGCCTGCCGCCAATTCCGCGTCGACCAGGTTGCCCAGCCCGATCGAGGCATCCTTGCCTCGCACCAGGTCCAGTTCGACGAGCCGGCGCGCCTGGATCAGCGCACCGGCGCCATCGCCACCGGCGTGGGCGACAAACTGGGCGGCCTGCGCGCCCCAGATCAGCCGCTGCGCCGGCCAGGCCGGGTTCTCGAGGGCGCGCAGTTCTGCGAGCGGTGCCGCTGCGGCCAGAGGCTCTGCGACCTTGGACGTGGCGCCCGCCGCCAGGCACAAGGCGTGGTACAGGATGAAGTGGTCGTCGTGCGGGCGGTCCAGCTGGCGTGCCAGCTCGAGGGCGCGCTCGGCCGCCAGGTGGCTGCGCACCTTCTGCGTGTTGGCCCATGCGCAACTGATCTCGATCCAGGCGCGCAATTGCAGCGGCTCCGGCACGCTCGGCGTCAGGTGCGCTTCGCAGGCATCGGCCAGCGCCGTGCGCTCGACATGCAGCGAGGGCGATAGCGCGCGCAGCAGCGTCGCAGCGATGGTGATCTCGACCGTGCGCTCGCCGGCCTGGCGCGCCCAGGCCAACGCGTCGCGGGCGTTGTCGAGGTCGGCCGCGATTTGGGTCATCCAGTTGTCGGCGCCGATGCGGTCGCTGAAATAGTCGTCGTAGGCGGCGTCGAACATGGCCGCCAGCGCGTGCGCGTGGCGGCGCTGCAGCGCCGCGCGCTCGCCCGCTTCGCCGAGGCGCTCCAGCGCATAGGCGCGCGGCGATTCCAGCAGCCGGTAGCGCGGCGCGTTGTCGTCTGGCGCGGCCAGCACGGCCACCAGCGAGCGGTCGACGAGCGTGTCCAGCGCGTCGAGCACCGACCACGGGCCGAGATCACCGCCTTCGTTCGCATCGGCCACCACTCGCTGGATGAACTCCAGCGAGCCACTGCCGGCGATCACGCCCAGGCGCCGAAACACCCACTGTTCGCGCGCGTCCAGCGCACCGTGGCTCCACTCCAGCGCCGCGCGCAGCGTGCGCTGGCGGGCCGGCGCGGCGCGATTGCGGCTCGCCGTCAGCAACCTCAGGCGGTCTTGCATCGAAGCCAGCAGCCACTGCATGCCGAGCATCGGCGCGCGTGCAGCGGCCAGCTCGAGTGCCAGCGGCAATCCGTCGAGGGCGCGGCACACGTCGGCCACCGCGGCCGCGTTGGCATCGGTCAGTGCAAACCGCGCGTCGACCGACTGTGCCCGTTCGACGAACAACGCCACCGCGCCGAACTGACTTGCGTGCGCCGCGGACAGCGCGTTGTCGGGCACCGCGAGTGGACCGACGCGAAACACCCGCTCGCCGGCCAACCTCAGGGGTGCCTGGCTGGTGACGACGATGCGCAGGCCCGGCGCGCCATCGAGCAGCGCCTGGCACAGATGCGCCACATCGGCGAGCGCGTGCTCGGCCGAGTCGAGCGCGAGCAGCATCGTCAACGGCGCCAGTGCGCCGACCAGTGCGGCCAGTGGCTCGCCGCGACCGCCGTGCACACCCAGCGCGCTGGCCACGGTGCCGGGTAGCGCAGCCGCTTCGGCGTTTGCCAGTTCGACCCAGCACACGCCCTGCGGGTAGGCGCTGCGGCGCGATCGCAGCAGGTGCTGCGCGAGCAGTGACTTGCCGATGCCGCCGGCGCCGACGATGCTGACCAGCCGGCGCGCGTCCACCAACGCGGCGAGCTCGACCAGGTCGTCAGCGCGCCCGAGCAACCCCGGCAACTCGGCGGGCAGGTTGGTGCGCAGCATGGCAGCGACCGGGCCCACGGGAGCATCGCGGGCCTCCGGTGAGGGCGTCGCCGTGGGCGCTGCGTTCGGCGCCGACGCTTCGAGGCGTGCCACGAAGCGGTAGCCGCGGCCCGGTATCGTGGCGATCACGTCATCGCCCACCACCTTGCGCAGCGCGCTCATTTGCGCGGCGAGGTTGTTGTCCTGCACCACCAGCCCCGGCCAGACGAGTTCCATCAGCGCCCGCTTGCCGACCAACCGGCCCGGCCGCTCGACCAGGGCCTGGAGCAGATCGAACGCGCGGGCGCCGATTGCGGCGGGCTCGCCGTTGATCAACAGGCGGCGCTCGTGGCTCAGCAATTCGAAACGGCCAAAGCGCAACGGCGCTACAGCCACCGGCGTGGTCATGGCCAAAGCCTCGGATTCATCGCTCAGGCCGCTCAGCTTAGCAGCAGTCGTTTCCAGTCCGCGCCACCGAAATGGGCGCTGCCTGTCAGGACCGATCTCGCGCCATCGCTGAAGAATCGAAGACCTGGGGCAAGGCGATTGCCGATCGCAAGATCACAGCGCAGTGATCGGCTGGCGCGCTGAAAGTGGGACTCAATGCCCGACGATCGCGCCCTTCATCTGATTGAGGATCTGCAATGCCTCGTCCCGCTCGGCGGCGGGCACCTTGAACTTGTCGAACGACTGGGCGATGTCTTGGACGAGCGCATCGAATTCGTCGTCGCGAATGTGCATGGTGTCGTGGGCGTCCGCCATGTTGCGGCCGCCATAGACGCACGGCCCGCCGGCCCGCAGGCATAGCAGATCGACCAGGTTGTTCTTCAGGTGATGCGCATCGGCATTGCCGAATCGGTGGTTGATGCGCGGGTCTGCCGCGATGTTGGTGATCGCGTCATCGACCATGGCCGCGATCGCTGCCCTGCCGCCGAGCCGCTGGTACAAGCTCTGGCCGGCCACCGGCTGCGCCGGCGGCGTGGTGCAGCTGCCGAGGGTGCAGATCAACAAGACCGCACCGAAAGCGCTGCGCGTGAAGCTGCTCTTCTTCATGGGGTGATGCTCGCGTGGTTAGACACACTTCGTACCACAATCTCGGCGCAGCGGTGCGGGCATTGAAGCGAGAACAGCAAAACGAGGCCCGCTTGGTCGGGGCGCCCGTTCTGACCAGCGCCAATCTGATAAACAGCCCGCCTCCAGGGGGCGGGTGGGCTCGGCGTGCGGCCTTGAATGCGGTCCAAGGTCGTGGCGCTGCGGCTCGCTCAGTCGGTGCGAAAGGGCCTGAGCGGGCCCACTGGCTTGCCCTTTTCGATGCGTTCGTATTCGGAGATCACCTGCGCGCCGAACAGCAGCAGCGCCGCGCCGACCTCCAGACTCAGCAGCACGACGATCGCCGTCGTCAACGAGCCATACACCACGCTCACCTGCGACAACGTGCTGAAGTACCAGACCAGCAGGTGGCGCGTCACCTCCCACAGCAACGCGGCCGTCACGGCGCCGATCAGCGCGTGCCGCAGGGCCGGCCGCCCGACCGGCATCACCAGATACACCGAGGTCAGCACGAACACCTCGCCCACAAACCCCAACAGGTACAGCAGCACACCGGAGAAGCCGCTCAGCGACCAATCACGGCCGAACAACTCGACAGATTCGGTGCCCATCGCCTGCAGGCTGCCCGCCACCAACGTCACCAGCAACAAGCCGACGCCGAGCGCCAGGATGTAGGCGTAGGGCAACAGCGCCGACACCATGAAGTGGCGCCGGCGCACGGCAACCCGGTGCAGGAAGATCACCGACATCGCGTTCTCGAGCACCGTGAAGGCCAGTGAGCTGAAGAACAGCATGGTCGCCAGCAACACCCAGCCGATGACATCGCGATGGGCCACGAACTTGGCCAGTTCGCCGACGACGGCATTCGACTGACCCGGCAGCAACCATTCCAGGTAGCGGCCGATCGTCGTCAGCAGCTCGGCCTGGTCGATCACATGAGACAGGGCGATGACGGTCAGGATGAGCAGGGGCACGATGGACAGCAGCGCGTAGTACGCCACCGCACCGGCCAGCAGCAAGCCCTGGTTGGCACGAAACCCCTTCAGGGCCCGCAGCGCGAAGAGGCCCGGATGGGCCAAGACATGACGGGCTTGTGGTCCGACCCCGCGCATCACCCGCCTCCAGCTGTGGCGGGGTCAGCCTATCGCAATTCAACGGCCGGCGGGTTCGCGCCAGGCAGGAGTACCTCAGAGCGCGCGGACGGGGCTCAGAGCGCAGACTTGGAGTGAGTGCGCGAGGGCTTCGCTGAGAACTTTGCTCTGCGGCGGCGAGTTGGGCGGCGCCTGCTGCGTGTATCGCAGGGGCGAAAAGGGCGAACCGGTGGACAAGGCCGTCACTGCGACTGCATACCCAGTTCGAGCCCATGGTGGGTGACATTGGGCTGGGCTCTGCGGGGTCGCCACGGCGGTTGCAGGTTGAGACCGCGCAAAGAAAAGGACTTTTTGTGGGTCTTCTCATCCGGCACGGTGCCGGCCGCCGGCTCGGCCATCGCTACGATGCCCGCATGCGCTGGTCCCACAAGCTCGGTCTCGCCGTGTTGGCGGCGGTGCTGTCGATAAGCACGCCGCTCGCCGCAGCCCAGAAGCAGACAGTCTGCACCATCACCGTCAATTCCGCCGACGAGAGGGAAGCGTTTCGCCGCTACTTGCCCGAATCGAAGTACCGGTTCGTCGAGCTGGTCGAACGCGACCGGCCCGATTGGCTGGCCTCGGCCTGCCGCGCGTCGGTCGTCTGCGACGTGCTCATCATCTCCGCCCACTACGACGGCGGCAACGAGTTCTTTTCGGATCGGCTCGAGACACGCGAGTTCCTGCCGGTCACCGAGCTGGAGCGCGTGTCGTGCAGCGATTCGTGCCCGAGCCTGTTCTCCCGGTTGAAGGAGGTCTATCTGTTCGGCTGCAACACGCTGAGTTCCGAGCCGCAGAGCAGCGCATCGGCAGAGATCGTGCGCAGTCTCGTGCGCGAGGGCCACTCGCCCAAGGAGGCCCAACGCCAGCTGCAATCGTTGAGCGCGGCGCACGGGGAGAGCAGCCGCGACCGCATGCGCCAGATTTTCAATGACGTTCCGGTGATCTACGGATTCTCGTCGACGGCGCCGCTGGGCCCGATCGCAGGCGCCACGCTGAGCCGCTACCTGCGTGGCAGCGGGGACCGCGACATCGCCCAAAGCCGCCCCAGCAATCGCCTGCTCGGCTTCTTCGCGCCGTACGGGATGTCGGTGACGCAAGGGGTGACCGAAAAGGATCCGCATGCCAAGGCGCGGGCAGACATGTGCCAATTCGCGGACGACCGTTTGTCCATCGCGACGAAGCTGGCCTTCGTCCACGAGCTTCTGCAACGGCACATGGGGGAAGCCAGATTGAATCTCGACCGCATCCAGCGCTTGACGACGGCGCTCGACGATCGGGCGCGGCAGTCCCCTGCGGTGGCGCAGGAGCTCGAGGACATCGCGCGCGACGCTACCGCCCGTGCTCGCTTTCTTGACTACGCTCGCGAGGCCGAGCAGCCGCCGGTGCGGGTGCGACTGCTCAATGTCGCGCACGACGTGGGTTGGCTCCCAGAGGACGAGCGGCGTGACGAGCTCGCGCGCATGCTGCGCGAAGTGCAGGCCCGCAGCGTGGTCGGCGTGCCGGAGGTGAACCTCGCCTGCACCCTCAACCAGGATCGAGTGCTCGACGGCGCGCTCAATCGGAGGCTGGCGCCAGGCAGCCTGGTCGACGACCTGCCGCATGCCGCCGTTCGTGCGTGCCTGGGCAGCTCCGAAGACCGTGCGCGCACAGTGCAGGCGTTGCTCAGCGCTAACGAGGCGAATGTCCGCATCGTGCAGGCCTATCTGCGGCATCGGCCCATTACCGACGCTGCCGAGTTGCGCAGCATCGCTGCGGGCATCGCTCGCATGGCTCCCAACGATGCACAGGTGCGCGCGCTCGAGGCACTGGCGCGGCACTATGTGTCGGATCGCGAAGTGCTGAACATCCTGATGCGGCTGTTTGCAGAGACGCCGTCGTGGGCGGTCCAGACCGCGATCGCGGGCATCCTGATCCGTGCCGATCGGCGTTCGATCGCCAGCCCGCAACTCGTGCGCACCTTGATCGAGAAGCGCCGGCCGGCTCCTTCCGACGCGGCCGACGAGATGATCGACGCACTGATCCACACGCTGCAGTCACCCTGAACGCCTTGCCGGGGGGCAGCGCGAGATGAAAGGGCCTCAAACCGGTTACATGCCCTTTCCATGCCCGCGCGCGCTGTGAAACACTTGCGTCATGGCGCATCGAATCGCCCAGCCCAGTTCCCTTTTGCGCGCGTCGGGGGCCCTGCTGGCCTGCGTGGTCGCGGCGTGGTCGTTCAACGCCAGCGCCGCGCCGAAGACGGTGTGCACCGTCACCATCAACTCGTCCGACGAAAAAGAAGTGTTCCAGCGCTCTCTGCCGCCTGACCGATATCGCTTCGTCGAACTGGTGCAGCGCGGACAGCCCGATTGGCTGGCCTCGGCCTGCCAGCGCCATGTGACCTGCGACGCACTCATCATCTCGGGCCATTTCGATGACGGCACCGAGTTCTACACCGACCGTTTCGAAGACCGCGAAGCGCTGACGGTTCCTGAACTGGAGCAGGCGTCGTGCAGCGCGTCGTGCAACGGACTGTTCGCGCAGCTCAAGGAGGTGTACCTGTTCGGGTGCAACACCTTGAAGTCCGATCCCAGGCATGTGGCCTCCGCCGAGATCATGCGCAGCCTCGTGCGCTCGGGCCATTCGCAGGGTGACGCCGAACGTGTGGCCGCACTGTTGAATGAGCGCTACGGCGAGAGCAATCGCGATCGCCTGCGCCACATCTTCAAGGACGTGCCGGTGCTCTACGGCTTTTCGTCCAAGGCGCCGCTCGGGCGCACCGCGGGGCCGCTGCTCGAACGTTATTTCCAAACGGCACCGGCAGGTGAGATTGCCAGCGGCCGCGCGAGCCCGACGTTGTTGAATCTCTTCGGGCCGAGCTCGATGATCGCAGTGGCGGGCCTGACCGATGCGGACCCGCAGGCGAGCTTCCGCGGCGACATGTGCGGCTTTGCGGACGATCGGCCCACCGATGTGCAGAAGCTGGCCTTCATGCACGAGGTGCTCAAGCGCGACATGACCGAGGTGCGCATGTTCCTCGACCATCTCGAGCGTTACGCCGCCTCGATCGGTGCGGCGCAGCGGCTCAAGCCCGAGGTGGCGGCGGCGCTCGGCGAGATTGCAGGCGACCGCGGCACACGCGACCGCTATCTCGCCTTTGCACGCGACGCCGACCAGGCGTCGGTGCAGATCCGCATGATGGCGTTGGCGCGCATGCTCGGGTGGCTGTCGCCCGCGCAGGAGCAGGCCGAGTTCGTGCGCATGGTCGCCGATCGCATGGCCCGCGGCAGCCTGGGCAAGTACGAGGTGGATCTCGTCTGCTCGAGCCGCCAGTACCAGGCAGCGGGTCTGGCGCAGGAGTTGTTGGCCAGGGGCGCTGCCCAGCCCGACAAGGTGGCGCATTCGGCCGTGCTGGCGTGCCTGGGCAGCGGTGATGCGCACGAACGCACCGTGCGCGCATTGACGAGTTCGCATGACGAAGACATCGAGATCGCCCAGATCTACCTGCGCTACCGACCGCTCGCCGACGTGGCTGAAGTGCGCGCCGTCACGTCGAGCATCGGGCGCATGACCGCCCCCGGCGCGCAGGTGCGCGCGCTCGAAGCGCTGGCGCGGCAACGCCTGGCCGATGCGCAAAGCCTGCAGGAGATCGCGCGCCTGTTCCCGCAGGCCCGCTCGCTGCAGGTGCAACGGGCGATCGCCAACATCCTGATCCGCTCCGACTACAAGGCGCTGGCGAGGGCCGACCTGGCTCGCTCGCTGCGTCAGCACCGGCTGAAGTCGCCCGACGGCAACGACGTGATCGACGTCTTGATTCGGTTGCTTCAGACCACTTAGCGCGGCGGTTCACCCGCCCGGTGATGAGCGCTGGGCTCATGACGGTCGCGGCCGGTCGACTGCGACCGAGCGCCCGCTTGGGCGCGCTAGCGAACCGTTTGCAGCGCCGCATCGCCCCAGGACTGCAAGGGGCCGAGCGGATTGCGCACGACTTCGTACTCGTTGATCGTCGGCTGGCCACCGATCAATTGGTACACGAGAAGGTCGTCGACGAACACCAGCAGCGCATCGACGCTCCAGCCGGTGGTGACGGTTTCGCGCTTGAAGTTCAATGAATCGAGCCAGAAGCTGCCAATGCGGTTGCGATCGACCTTCTTCACCGAAACGGCGTAGCCGCTGCATTGTTTGCCGGCATGCAGGCAGTCGCGAATGCCGCGGTCCACGTCTTCCGGCTTGATCAGGGCGGCGGCGGAGAAGCGCTGCAGCACGTCGCCGAAATGCAGCACGGTGATCGCCGGATTGAGCTGCGGATCGAGACCCTCCTTGTGCACATCGGTGCGCGTGGCTTTGTACGGCTCGATGGCAGAGAGCGACTTCACCGCGTTGTCATAGCTGATCCAGTTCGATACCACCTCCTTCTTGGCCGTGGGCAACAGGCTCGAGCAGCCGCTCAACGCCATGCCGATAGTCACCGCGGCCAGCCAGACGCTGATGCGGATCCGAGGCGCCTTCATCCACGGTCCCAGAGCGCACGGCTCACTCAAGCTCTCCAAGCAAGACTCACCTGGAAATCTTGACCGGCCGTGGTGGCAGCTAATTGACGCGAATCAAACGACAGCCAACCGTGTGTTCGATCATGCATACAGTGCAACCCGCGGGGATCTTGGGTTCATTCGCGGGTTCACAGCGACGCTGCGCAGCAGCGTCAACCGAATTCCGACTCAGCCTCGAAGGAGAAAAGCATGGGTCTGGGAACCATCCTGTTGATCGTTCTCGTACTGATACTGATCGGGGTCATACCGACTTGGCCGCACAGCCGGAGTTGGGGCTATGCGCCGAGCGGCGTGCTGGGCGTGGTGTTGGTCGTCGTCCTCGTGCTGTTGCTGATGGGGCGGCTGTGAGCGCGCGATAGCACCTGCTTCACAGCGCTATCGGCACGAATTCGGCAATGGCCCAGCATGATCAAAACGCGTCGGCCTACCTGGAGAACAGGGCACTCCTGCTGCTGCTGATCACCGTCTCGCTCGCGCTCGGCTGGATCTTGCTGCCGTTCTACGGAGCGATCCTGTGGGGCTGCGTCATCGGGCTGCTGTTCGCGCCCGTGTATCGGTGGATAGTGCCCCGTGTAAAGGGCAAGCGCACGCCGGCCGCCTTGCTGACATTGATGATCGCGCTGGTGATAGTGATCGTTCCGTTTGCCATCGTCAGTGCCGCGCTGGCGCACGAAGCCCTGCTGATCTACAACCGCGTGCAGTCCGGACAGTGGAATCCGGGGCTCTACTTCCGCCGCCTGTTCGATGCGCTGCCCGCCTCGATAATGGCGCTGCTCGATCGCTTCGGTCTGGCTGATTTCGACATCCTGCAGCGCCGGCTGACCGCCTCGGTGGCAGAGGGCAGCCAGTTCATCGCGACGCGTGCGTTCAGCATCGGTCAGAACACCTTCGCGTTCATCGTCAACCTGCTCGTCACGACGTACATCGCGTTCTTTCTGATCCGTGATGGCGAGGCCCTGGCGCGAACCATGCGGCACGCAATCCCGCTGGCACCTGAGCACAAGAAGGAGCTGGTGGCCAAGTTCGCCACCGTGATCCGTGCCACGGTCAAAGGCAGTCTGCTGGTGGCGGCCATTCAGGGCTTGCTCGGCGGTATCGCGTTCTGGTTTCTGGGGGTCGGAGCGGCACTTTTGTGGGGCGTGCTGATGGGCTTCTTGTCGCTGGTGCCGGTGGTCGGCTCCGCGCTGGTGTGGCTGCCGGTGGCGATCTACTTCCTCGTCACGGGCGCCACCTGGCAGGGCATCACGCTGCTCGCCTACGGTGTGCTGGTGATCGGATTGGTCGACAACCTGCTGCGGCCGGGTCTGGTGGGCAAGGACACGCGCATGCCCGACTACGTGGTGATGGTCACGACCCTCGGTGGCGTGGCGGTGTTCGGCATCAACGGGTTCATCGTCGGTCCGGCGATCGCGGCGATGTTCATCGCGGTCTGGCATATCTATACGGTCACGCGAGCCAATGCAGCGCCCTAGGAATCAGCGAACCTGTCCAGCCGCTTGGCTAGTTTGAGTCCCGGTCTCCATGCAAGTCGCCGCGGATCCGAACATCACGTTCGCCTCTTTGTCCGGCTGAGCAAGGCTTTCATCGTGTGGGAGTCCACCGGCGCCGACGTGTGTTCGTGGACGATCTTCCACATCGGACCCTCCTTCTCGAGGACCCACGTCAGCCGGTTGGTCATCGCGCGCCTGGGTGCCAAGCGCGTGCTGATCGCCGGCCTGCTGGTACAGGCGCTCGCGGCGGGCACCTATGCGTGGGTGTCGCGGCTGAGCGAGTTCTATGCCGTGGCCTTCGTCTTCGGCCTCGCCTACGGCGGGCCTGCGCTGGGCGGCTGGATCTTCGACACCTTCCACGGCTATGCGTGGCTCTACATCGGTTCGTTGGCGGTGGGGCTGGGCGCCGCGGCGATCGCGCTGGCGTTTCCGGCGGTGAGCGTCGGTGGACCGCACGCCGCGCCGCAGGCGGCTTGAAGGAACGGTGCACCGAAGGGTCTGCGCGCGGTGGGCGAGCACGCCCGACTCCAAAGCGCCTTGCGACGCCATCGCGCACCCGCTCGGCCACGGCGCTCAGGCGCGGGCTTCGAGAAAGTCGCACGCCAGGTGCGCGAGCGATCGCACGCCCAGCAGCAACGCACGCTCGTCGACGTGAAAACGCGGCGAATGGTTCGGCGGTGCCTTGGCCGGGTCGACATCCGGCCGCGTGGCGCCGACGAAGAAGAAGAGCCCGGGCACGAGCTGCTGAAAGTACGAGAAGTCTTCGGAGCCGGTGACCTTCGGAATGAACTGCACCTTGTCGGCGCCGGCCACGCGCTGCAGCGTGGGCAGCATCGCCGCCGTCAGCGCCGGGTCGTTGACGGTGACCGGGTAGTTCTTCTCGATGCACACGGTGCAACCCGCGCGCGAGCCGCGTGACACCGCCTCGGCCAGCGTCGTGACGCGCTCGTGCACGTCGTCGCGCATGCCCTCGTCGAAGGTGCGGATGGTGCCGCGCATCTCCACGCTGTCGGGAATGATGTTCTCGCGCACGCCGCCCTTGATCATGCCCACGGTCACCACCGCGGGCTCGCGCGCGATGTCGACGCCGCGGCTGACCACGGTCTGCAGCCCCAATACCACCTGCGCGGACGTGACGATCGGGTCGACGCCGAGCCACGGTGCCGCGCCGTGCGTCTGTTTGCCGTGCACGGTGATGCTGAAGCGGTCGGAGCTGGCCATCGTGGGCCCCGGCCGATAGCCGAGATACCCCACGTTCTGGCGCGACGTGACGTGCAGGCCAAAGATCGCCTGCGGCGTGGGGTCTTGCAGCGCGCCTTCCTGGATCATCATCTTCGCGCCGCCGTCCTGGCCTCTGGGCGGCATCTCTTCGGCCGGCTGGAAGATGAACTTCACGCTGCCGCGCAATTGCTTGCGCAGGCCGGCCAGCACCGTGGCTACGCCCATCAGGACGGCGGTGTGGCAGTCGTGGCCGCACGCATGCATCACGCCGACATGCTCGCCGTTCCAGGTGGTGCGCGCTTTCGAGGCGAACGGCACGTCGACCTCTTCGGTCACCGGGAGGGCGTCCATGTCGGCGCGCAGCGCCACCACGCGCCCGGGCAGCCCGCCTTTCAGCAGGCCCACGACGCCGGTGTGCGCGACGCCGGTGCGCACGTCGTCGAAACCCAGACTGATCAGGTGCTCGGCCACGATGGCCGCGGTGCGTGTCTCGCTGTTGCCGAGCTCGGGGTGTTCGTGGAAGTCGCGACGCCAGGCGATGACATGGGTTTCGATCGCCCGCGCGGCGCCGTCGATGCGATCGGCCAGTTCGCTGTCTGGTACGGCCATCTGTGCGCTCATGGGCGAAGACACTATCACAGGCCCCCGTTCTCAACGCTTTCGGTCAACCCGAGCCGCGGTTTCGGCGTTGCTGCCTCTTTCCACTCAACTAGTATTGGGAACGCGCATGATCAAGAAGATCCTGGCAGCCATGTTGGCTCTTCTCGCCGCCGCAGCGTTTGCCGCGGTCGACGCCAACAAGGCGAGCCAAGCCGAACTGGAAGCTGTGAAGGGCATTGGCCCGGCCATCTCGGGCAAGATTCTGGACGAGCGCAAGAAGGGTTCGTTCAAGGATTGGCAAGATCTGATCGATCGCATCAAGGGCATCGGCGAGGGCAACGCCGCGAAGTTTTCGGCCGAAGGTCTGACGGTCAATGGAGCGTCCTTCGCTGGCGCCCCGGCCAAGCCCGCCACGCCTGCCGCCAAGAAGGAAGCAATGCCGGCAGCGCAAGCCAGCAAGCCCGCGCCCGCCGCCTCCGGCGCAGCACCGGCAGCCAAGACCGAGACCAAGCCCGCCGCGATGAGTGCCGACGAGAAGAAAGCCGCCGCCAAGAAAGCGGCGCAAGACAAGAAGGCCGCTAAGGCGGCCGCCGCCGAAGAGGCCAAGAAGACAAAGGCCGAGAAAGCCGCCGCCAAGAAGGCCGCCAAGGATGGCAAGCCCGCTGCCGCTGCCGCCTCCGCGCCGGCCAGCGCTGCGGCGAAGAAGTAGCTCGTCGCGCGCCAGCTGCGGTCCGCCGCAGCAGCCACGAAACGCCCCGCCCCGAGCGGGGCGTTTTTCTTGCGCGCCCGCCCGTGCGGGTCACCCCTGGCTGACGTGATCCTTCATCTTCGCCATGGCGATGGCCAGCGCCGCCCCGCCGAGTGTCTTGATCAGGCCGGAATGATTGGCGTAGAAGCTCGCCAGTTCATCGGCGATGCCGGGGTTGGTCTGGTGGGCATGCTCGACCACCTGTTGCACTTCCTGCGGCGACAACTGCGACGCCTGGGCCGGGGTCAACTGACTGCTGCCGGGGCTCATCACGCGGCCGAGCACACCGCCGCCCAGGCTGGCGGCGGCGGCCGGCCCCAGCGTGGCGAGGATCTGATTGAGCATGCCCGCCTGCTGCTGGCCATTGGAGTTGCCGAACAGTTGCCCCACCATCTGGCCGATGTCGGGCGTTTGGTCCGAGCGGAAGGCGCTGGCCAGGCCGGCCGCCAACACGTCGGTCGGTGCATTCTTGGCCACCTGATCGAAGTGCTCGTCGCTGACGGTGCCGCTGCTGACCACCTGGGTCAGGATATCCAAGAGTCCCATGATCGATCTCCTTCATTGGTCGCTATTGCGGGTGATCAGGTGTACACCACGAGCAGCACGATGGCGCCGATGACCGAGGCGATGAATCCTGCGGCATGGCCCTCGGGGTAGAGGCCGAGGGCGCGGCCCAGGTTAAGTGGCACCGATCGAGCCGGCGATTCCAAGCACCGATGTCATCAAGAAGCCGCTGGGCCCCTTGCCGGGGGTGATCGCTTTTGCAATCAAGCCGGCAACAAAGCCGATGAGGATCGTCGCGATGAGATGCCCATGTGCGTTGCCCCCGGAGGATGTCGCCGAGCGCAGGCTAACAGAGTCGAGTCACGACGGCGAGCCGGCAGCCGCGCACCATGCGCTCTAGGGCCCGGCGCTGCGCTCATGCCGCCGCGGGCGGAGCGACGGATTTGCCACGCTCATGGCGTTCAACTGCACGATGCCAGGCGGTGGGCCTGAACCAGGCGGCCACTTGACAGAACCCGTGCAGACGATGGTGACCATTGAGCGACGATGATCCCGATGCGGAGTTGCTGGCCCGCGTGGGCCGCGGCGAGCCCGCAGCGGTGCGCGAGATGGTCGCGCGCAAGCTGCCGCGCCTGCTGTCGCTGGCTCAACGCATGTTGGGGCAACGCGGCGAAGCCGAAGACGTGGCGCAGGAGGCGTTCATCCGCATGTGGAAGCAGGCCGCGCAATGGCAGGCCGGCCGGGCCCGCTTCGACACCTGGCTGCACCGTGTGGCGCTCAACCTGTGCTACGACCGGCTGCGCGGCCGCCACGATGAACAGTCCGACGAGGTGCTGCACCAGCACGCCAATCCCGGCCCGACCCCGGATGACGCGTTGCAGGCCACGCAGCGCAGTGCGCAAGTCTGCGCCGCGTTGGCCAACTTGCCGGCGCGCCAGCGCGAGGCCCTGGTGCTGCAGCACTACCAGGAGCTGTCCAATGTCGAGGCCGCGCAGTTGATGGGCGTCAGCGTCGAAGCACTGGAGAGTCTGCTTTCGCGCGCGCGCCGCACGCTGCGTGCCCAGCTCATCGGCGACATGAAGGAGAAGCCATGACCCCGGAACGGTTCCGCACGCTGCTGCAAGCCTACGGTGCCGGCCTGCAGCGCTGGCCCGATGCCGAGCGCGCGGCCGCTCGCACGCTCGCGCAGCAGCGTGCGCCCGAACTGCAGCCACTGCTCGATGAGGCCGCGCTGCTCGACCACTGGCTCGACAGTCACACGGTGCCGCCGCCTGACGCCGCGCTGCTCGATCGTGTGGTGGCCGGGGCCGCAGAGTCTGGACGCAGCGCGCGTCGTGGGCGCCGAAGTTGGTGGTGGCTCGGCGTCGGTTTGGCGGGCATCGGCCTGGCGGGCTCGCTGGTCGGCGCGTTGGTGGTGTCGATCGCGCTGCGCAGCATCACCCCGTCCGCCGTCGATGGGCCGGAGCGTGCCACGGCATTCAGTGCACTGCCCGCCGACTGGAGCGAAGAATGAACGAGCGTGTGATCAAGCGCGGGCTGCTGGCGTCGCTCGTGCTCAACCTGTTCTTGGTCGGCGGCATCGTCGGCGGCGCATGGCGATGGTGGACAACGGCTGAAGCCCCGGTCAACACCGCCGCCCTGGCACAACCCCGAGGGCTGCGTTACGCAGCCGATGATCTGTCGCCCGATCAACGCCGGCTCTTTCGCTTGGGCCTGCGCGATGCGCGGCGCGACGTCGCTGTGGCGATTCAAGCCGCGCGCGACGGCCGTCAGGAAGCGCTGCGTCTCGTCGGCGCGGAGCCCTTCGATCACGCCGCGGTTGCGGCAGCGCTGGCGCGCACACGCGAGGCCGACATGGTGGCGCGCGCGCGCCTGGAGGCCAGCGTGGTCGACTTTGCCGCGACTTTGTCGCCGGCCGAGCGTCAAACATTGGCTGGTGGCCTGGCGCGGCGCAGTACGCTCGGGTCAGCCGCGTCTGCGCCGTCGAAACCCTGACGACGGATTCCTGCATGGGCCGCGTTGAACGCCCGTGGTGCCCGCAACGGGCCGCAGATTGATCGGAGGTTCGATGACCGCCTCACTCGACAAACAGGCCACCGCCGTCGCGCTGAACCGCTTCGGCCTCGGCGTTCGCCCCGAAGAACCGCTGCCGGCAGATCCCAAGGGCTGGCTGCTCGCGCAGTTCGAGCACTACGTGGCACTGCCGGCCGCCTGGGCCGGCGAGCCCAGCAGCGCCTCGCATGTGGTCGCCTACGGCGAATACCTGCGCGCGCTGCGCCAGGCCGACGCGGGCAGCGAGCAGATGGTGCGTCGCGACGCCCAAATGCAGATGCAGACGCGCTACCGCGCGGCGGTGAATGCGCGAGTCACGAGCGCGCTGGAAACACCCGCCCCGTTCGCCGAGCGCCTGGTGCATTTCTGGGCCAACCACTTTGCGGTCTCGATCGAGAAACCGCCGATCGCGGCGCTGGCCGGCGCCTTCGAAGCCGAGGCCATCCGCCCGCACGTGTTCGGCCGCTTCGCGGACATGCTGCTGGCCGTCGAGCGGCACCCCGCGATGCTGCTCTATCTCGACCAGGCGCGTTCGATGGGCCCGGGCAGTTCCGCGGTGATGCGCCTGGCACTGGCCAACCCGCAGCGCCAACGCGGCCTCAACGAGAACCTGGCGCGCGAGATCCTGGAGTTGCACACGCTGGGCGTGCGCAGTGGCTACAGCCAGGCCGACGTCACCGAATTCGCGCGCGCATTGACCGGCTGGACCATCGGCGGCTTGCCGGGCCTGCCTTTTCCTGCGCGGATGGACGCGGTGGCACCCGGGCACTTCGCCTTTCAGCCGCTGCTGCACGAGCCCGGAGCGCGCGTGGTGCTGGGCCGGCGCTACGAGCAGCGCGGCGAAGCGCAGGCCGTGGCCATCCTGCACGAGCTCGCCACCACGCCGGCCACCGCGCAGCATGTGGCCACCAAGTTGGCGCGCCATTTTGCAGGCGACACGCCGCCGCCCGCGCTGGTGGAGCGCCTGGCCGATGTCTTCGTGCGCAGCGGCGGCGACCTGCCGAGGCTCTACCAGGCGCTGATCGAGTCGAGCGAGGCATGGACCACGACGCAAGCGAAGTTCAAGACCCCGTGGGAATGGTCGCTGTCGTCGCTGCGTGGCCTGGGTGTGCGCAACCTGAGCCAGCCGATCGCGCCGATGCTCACGCAGCTCGGCCAGCCCGTCTGGCGACCCGGCTCGCCTGCCGGCTACGACGACATCGCCGACAGCTGGGCCGCGCCCGATGCATTGATGCGCAGAGTCGAAGTCGCAGAGCGCCTGGCGGCCAGGGCGGGCAGCGCGCTCGATGCGCGTGCGCTGGGCCCGCAGTTGCTGCCGGGTGGTTTGAGCGAGGCGACTGCCCGCGAGATCAGCCGCGCCGAAAGCCCGGCCACCGCGCTGGCGCTGCTGCTCGCGGCGCCGGAATTCTTGAGGAGATAGGCCATGTCACTCCCACTTGTCGCTCGCCGCCATCTGCTGCAGCTGGCCGCCGCGGGCGCGAGTTCGCTGATCGCGCCACGCATCGTGCTGGCCAACGCCGCGACCGAACGCCGCTTCGTGTTCGTGATCCAACGCGGCGCGGCCGACGGACTGGATACCGTCGTTCCCTATGCCGATCCGGCGTATGCCCGCCTGCGTGGTGCGTTAGCCATCGATGCTGCGGCGGCAACCAAGCTCGACGGCCTGTTTGCGCTGCATCCTGCGTTGGTCGAGACGGCCAAGCTGTACAGCGCGCAACAGGCTTTGTTCGTGCATGCGGTGGCTTCGCGCTACCGGGAGCGTTCGCACTTCGACGGCCAGAACGTGCTCGAGTCCGGCGGCTCGGCGCCGTTCGAGGTCAAGGACGGTTGGTTGAATCGCCTGATCGCGCTGCTGCCCAAGAAGAACGGCGAGGCGATCGCCATCACACCGACAGTGCCGTTGGCGCTGCGCGGTAAGGCCGAGGTCACTTCTTATGCACCCGCGGCCACGCAGCAGGCGCCCGACGATCTGCTGCAGCGGGTGCAGCAGCTCTATGCGCAGGATGCGCAGCTACACGCGTTGTGGTCGGCCGCGATGGACGCGCGCGGCATGGCGGCGGGGCCTGCGCTGAAGCAGAACCCGGCCGAGCTCGGCCAGCTCGCCGCGCGGTTCCTGGGCCAACCACAGGGCCCGCGCATCGCGATGCTGGAGATCGAGGGCTGGGACACGCACAGCGCGCAAGCGCCGCGCTTGGCCAATCGGTTCAAGGCACTCGACGCGATGATCGCGGCGCTGCGCGACGGCATGGCTGCGGCCTGGGCGGACACCACCGTGCTGGTGGCCACCGAATTCGGGCGCACGGTGGCGATCAACGGCACCGGGGGCACCGATCACGGCACGGCCTCGGTGGCGATGCTGGTGGGTGGCGCAGTGCAAGGCGGCCGGGTGCTCGGCGACTGGCCAGGTCTGGCGGCCGGCGCGCTCTATCAGGGGCGCGACCTGCAACCCACCACGGGCCTGGATGCGCTCATCGCAGCGGCAGCGGGCGAATGTTTCGGCATCGAACCGGAACGCGTGGCACGTGCGCTGTTTCCGCAGCTGGCGATCGCGACGCCGCTGGCGCGGCTGCTGCGCAGCTGAGCCTGCGCGCAGGCGGCGTGTCTGTCAGGTGAGCCAGCGGCGCAGTTGGTCGTAGACATCGGCGCGGCTGAGCAGGTCCCAGTGGTTGGCCTCGGTCACCACGAGGCGCCGGCTCTTGGGCACGCGCAGCGTGTGTCGCGGATCGCGGTGCTCGCCCAGCGCGCTCGCCAGCGCAACCAACCCGTCGCCGAGCGTGGCGCTGCGTACGCCTCTGGCCTTGCCGGCCTTCGTGGCCGCGACGAGATAGGCTGGCACGCCCTCGGGCAGTGGCGTCGGCAACCGGTCGTCGTGCCGCTGTGCATGGCGATCGCGGTGCCGCCAGTCGGCGTCATGCAGGTTGCCGAAGCGCAGGTCGGTGATGCCGGCGCTGCGCGCCTTGCCCAGTCGCGCCAGCGGCGCGACGTACGGGCTGACGCCCAGCAGCGAATCGACGAGCCGGCCACCGCGCTCGAGCGGCGCGCCGTGGTGCGGCGTGCCGAGGAACACCAGTTTGGTCAGCACGTTCATCCAGGCCTGCTCGGCACCGACGCTGCAGGCACTGCGCACGATCAGCCCGCCCATGCTGTGGCCCACGATCGCAAGCTCTTGCACGGGCTGCGGCCAGCTCGCGACGAGATCGTCAAGCAGCGCGGCGAATTCGCGCCCGTTCTGCGAGACATGGCGGCCGCTGTTGTAGTGCAGATAGACCGGCGTGAAGCCGAGATCGCGCGCCAGCGCCTGGCCATGGTCGTGGCCGTGTCGCGTCCATTGCAGGTCGTTCATCGCCAAGCCGTGCACCAGCACCAACAGCTTGCCGGTGCGGCGCGTGAGCGCCGCCTCGTGCGGCCGGCCGCCGCTGCGCAACGACATCGTGATCGCGAGCGGGTTGCCGGTGTTTGCAAGATGGTCGCCCCAGACGCCATTGAGCGCCGCCAGCAAGGCCTCTCGTTCAGGTGATGAGGCAACGTTGGCCGAGGGCACTGCCGCCAACAGCGCATCCAGGCCCTGGCCGAGGACGCGCGTGGTGCCGCGCACGGCGCGGTAGACGAAACCGGTGATGCCCGACGTTCGGCCCGCAGGCCCCCGCCCGACGATGCCGGGGCGCGAGGCAATCGTGTGGTGCATCGACTCGACGATGTCCGTCACGCCGACAACCGCGTCGATACCGAGCCGCGAGAGGCCGCGCAGGTCGGCGAACCGCAGCGATCTGCTTGCACGTGGCGTGACGGGGAGGTCGGTCATGCTCGAGGACTTGATGGTGGACCTGTGCCGACTGTGCGCGGCGCCGCGTGCCGTGGCAAGCGATCCTTTAGTGAGCACGCCCGGAATTTGGGCCATTCCCGAGTGGTGCATGATTCCGGACGAACGAGTGACGTGATCAGAGGGCCATCGCCGGATGCGCAGGATCCGCAATACCGTTGTCTTGGGCGTCGTCGGGCTGGTCGGCATCCTGGCGCTTGTCGGCGCCGCCGTGCTCCTGCTGGTCGACCCGAACGCCCACAAGGCGCGCGTGGAAGCCGCGGCATCGCAGGCGCTGGGCTTGGAGGTCGGCATCGCCGGCCGTCTGACGATGCACATATTGCCCGGACTGCACATGCTGCTCGAGGACGTGCAGGTGCGCAACCGGGGCGTGGACGTGGCCTCGGCGAAAGAGGCCGCGGTCGACATCGATCTGATGTCGTTGCTCGGCAAGGACGTGCAGATTCACAAGATCGTGCTGAAGCACGTGGTGATCGCCATCGAACGCGATCGTGACGGCCGTTTCAATTTTCAGAAGGAAACCACGGCCAGCGAATCTCTGCTCGCTCGCGAGTGGCCGGCGCTGACCTTGTCCGAGGCCGCCATCACCTACACAGATCAGCGATTCGGCAACCGATTCGAAGCCAGTGATTGCCAGGTGGCGGTACGCGACCTTCGGCATGCGGGCGGACAACCTTCCAGCTTCTTCAGCGGGCTGGCGTTCACGGCTGACCTCGCCTGCCGCACGGCCCGCAAGGATGCCGTGACCGTGTCCGATTTGAAGGTCACCGCCGATGCGAAAGCCGGCATCGTGGAGTTGAAGCCGGTCACTGCGCATGCGTTCGGCGCTCCAGGGTCGGGCAGTGTGCACGCGGACTACACGGGCCCAGCGCCCGCGTACCAGATTGCCTACGCGTTGCCGCAGTTCTCCATCGATGAGTTCCTCAAGGCGATGTCGATGAAGGGGGTGGCCAGCGGTCGCATGGATCTCTCGGCCAACCTGTCGACGCAGGGCCATACCGTGAAGGACCTGCTGCAGACCATGAAGGGCAAGGTGTCGCTGCGCGGCAAGGGCCTGACGTTCAGCGGCGGCGATCTGGACAGAGAGTTCGCCGAATTCGAATCGAGCCAGACCTTCGATCTGGTCGACGTGGGTGCCGTGCTGTTGGCCGGACCGCTGGGGTTGCTGGTGACCAAGGGCTACGACTTCGCGAGCATCTCGCAAGGTGCGCCGGGCAGCAGCGAGATCCGCGCGCTCGTTTCAGACTGGACGATCGAGCGTGGCGTGGCACGGGCCGAAGACGTGGCGATGGCGACCAAGGAAAACCGCGTCGCCCTGAGGGGCGGGGTCGATTGGGTCAACGACCGCTTCGACGACGTGACCATCGCGCTGATTGACGCCAAAGGCTGCGTCAAGGTGCAGCAGAAAATCCGAGGCACCCTGCAACAGCCCGTGGTGGAAAAACCGAGCCTGCTCAAGTCGCTTACCGGGCCAGCGGTCAGGTTGCTGAAGAAGGGGAGCGAACTGCTGCTCGGCGATCGATGCGAGGTGTTCTACACCGGGTCGGTGGCGGCGGCGAGGTGAACATAGGGCGCATACGGTATCGATCGAGCCACCGCGTCAGCCCCGCGGTGGCCCCAGCGGAATCGGAAACGCCACCGCCGCCTTCAGCCGCCTGAGCACAGCTGGATCGATCTGCTCGCGCAGGTTGGTGGTGACGATCGCCACGCCGTCGTAGTTCTCGATTCGCTGCAGCAGGTCGCTCACGTCGATGTTGGCGTAGCGGTCGTGCGAATCCCGCACCTCGCTGCGTTTGCCGAGCAGCGCATCGGCTTCGTCGAACAGCAGCACCGCGCCGGCGCGTTGCGCGCGCTCGAACACCGCGTCGATGTTCTTTTCCGTCTCACCGAGGTATTTGCTGACCACTTGCGACAGGTCGATGCGGTACAGCTCGCGGCCGAGCGATGCGGCCAGCCAGTGAGCGGCCAGCGTCTTGCCGGCGCCCGACGGGCCACTGAACACCACGGCAACTCTCGGCGCTCGGCCCTTCGGCCGATCGACGGAGTCCGCGCCCAGCCCTACGGCTTGGCGCAAAGCCTGTGACCACGCGTTGACGTGCCGGCCCGCCTCGGGTTGCGACAGCGCTTGCACGTCGTCGTCATGCATGGCGCCCACGGCGAGCCACTGCTCCACCGCGTTCACCAGGTCGTCATCGCTGCTCGCCGGTTGCCCGCTGCTGCGTGCAGCGAGCCATTCGAGGATCGCGCCACCCGACTCGGCCATCGTGCGATGGCGCGCATTGTTCACGGCACCGCCCAGTTCGAGTGTGCTCGCCTGATCGACCACCTGCCACAGGTCACGCGCGGCCCATGCCGAGTCGATGAGCGGGCCGGCCTTGTCGGCCAGCTCGCGCGCGGCTGACAGCGAGCGGTCGTCCAGCGCCCGCGTGTGGCCTTGCCGGCCGAGCTGCGCCACGCTCGACACGAAGCGCAGCCACAGGTCCTCGAACTCGCGGTTCGGTCGTGCCCCCTCGCCCGCGCCACCCGGCACACCGGAGACACGCTGATAGATCTGTGCCCGCTCCTGCATCGACCAGCGCGCCGGCTGCAGCGCCGAGTGCGTCACGCCTGGCTCTGAAGAGATCCGCATCGGCTTCACCTCGTGAGGGCCGGTTACACCCGCCCGTGGTGCATCCGCTGCCGTGCTGCGCCGCGCTGTTCAGTGCGCGGCGAGACACCGCAGCGGCGTCAGCTCGAAGTGATCGTAGCCGCAAAACGCTCCAGCAGGCTGCCCCAGCCACCGTTGAGTTGGTCGCGAGCGTCGGCGGCTGACGTGCCCAGGCGCTCGAGGTGGCGATGCTCCAATGTGACTTGCGTCTCGCCTTTGGCGAGCGCCGTGAAGCACAGTTCGAGCTCGGTCTGCAACGCGGCGTCGAATTGGTACTGCGCGTTGATCTGCCAGGCCAGCACCAGGCGGGCCGGCGGCTCCCACACCAGCACGCGACCCCAGTCGCACTCGCTGCCGTCGCTGCCGCGTTCGTACCAGCGGCCGCCCGCGCGCGGCTCGATCACCACGTCGGCGATCGCCGCGCGCGTGGGGTTGATCGTGAAGTCGGGGATCCACCAGCGCTTCATGCCAGCGGTGAAAACCTCGAATGCGCGCGCCGGCGTGGCGCGCACGTTCAGCGTCTTGAGCACGGGCTCGACATACACGGCGGCAGGCTTGTTCATCGGTGGGCCTTTCGTTTCGGGGTAGGCGACTTGCGTTCGACCTCGGCTTTGAATGCCTGCAGCGACTGATCCCAGAAGCGGTCGAGCCACGAGCGGATCTCGGCCAGGCCGCGCGGATCCACCGCGTAGACGCGGCGTGTGCCGTCGGCCTCGTCGATCACCAGACCTGCGTCCTTGAGCACCTTGAGGTGCTGCGAGACCGCCGGCCGGCTCACCGGCATTCGCCCGGCGATCTCGCCCACCGAGGCGGGGCCGCGGCGCAGCTGCTCGAACACGGCGCGACGCGTGGCGTCGCCGAGGGCGGACAGGGCCGTGCCGTAAGGCATGGCTTACTGTAAGCAATGCCTTACGGAGTTGTCAACCCCGGCGCGTCGAGTCGCCGGGTTGCCGGTGGCCGGGCCTGCGGCATACTGGCCGGCGCGCAATCGCTGCAACGAATTCGATGGCAACTCCGGGCATCTCGTGGGTCGGCGTGATCTGGCGCCTGGTGTTCGCCGTTGCGCTGGTGCTGCTCACGTTCAATCCCAGCGGGTACTCCTTCTACCACTGGCTCATTGCGGCGCAGGCGGACATCGCGGTCAAGGCCTTCGTCGGCGTGGCGCTGCTGATCGGCTGGGTGGTTTGCATTCGCACCGCGTTCATCGCACTGGGCACGTTGGGCCTCGTGCTCGGCACCGCGCTGTTCGCCACCGCGGTGTGGCTGCTGGTGAGCCAGGGCGTGTTGAAGCTCGATGGCGTGTCGTCGCTGAGCTGGGTGGTGCTGGTGATCCTCGGCCTGGTGTTGGGTATCGGCCTGTCGTGGTCGCTGATCCGCGCGCGCGCCACCGGGCAGATCGAGGTCGAATAGGCCGGGCCGTGCGATGACCGCCGACGCGAGTGCGCGATGAACTTCGGGTGGAGCGCCGAGCAGGAGCAGATCCGTGCGGCGATCGAGCGCGTGTGTGCGCCGTTCGATGCCGACTACTGGCGGCGCTTGGACCGCGACGGCGGATTCCCTGAAGACTTTCATCGTGCGCTGGCCGCCAGCGGCTGGCTCGGCATCGCAATGCCCGAGGCGTACGGCGGCGCGGGGCTGGGCATCACCGAGGCGGCGCTGATGATGCACACGATCGCCGCCACCGGCGCCGGGTTGTCGGGCGCCTCGGCGGTGCACATGAACATCTTCGGCCTGCATCCGGTGGTCGTGTTCGGCACCGATGCGCAGAAGAGGCGTTGGCTGCCGCCGTTGATCAATGGGCGCGACCGTGCGTGTTTTGCGGTGACCGAGCCCGACAGCGGCCTCGACACGCTCCGACTCAAGACGCGCGCGGTGCGCGACGGCGACCACTACCGCGTGAGCGGGCAAAAAGTGTGGATCTCCACCGCGCAGGTGGCCAACAAGATGATGCTGCTGGCGCGCACCACGCCGGTGGAGGAGTGCAAGGGCAGCGAGGGCCTGAGCCTGTTCTACACCGACTTCGACCGCCATACGGTCGAAGCGCGCGAGATCGACAAGATGGGCCGCAAGGCCATCGATTCCAACCAGTTGTTCATCGACGGCCTGCGCATCCCGGTGGACGACCGCGTCGGCGAAGAGGGCCAGGGCTTCGCCTGCATCCTGCACGGCATGAACCCCGAGCGCATCCTGATCGCGGCCGAGGCGGTGGGCCTGGGCCGCGCGGCGCTGGCGCGCGCAGCCGGCTACGCCAACGAGCGCGAGGTGTTCGGCCGCCCGATCGGCCAGAACCAGGGCATCCAGCATCCGTTGGCGACGTCATGGATGGAGCTCGAGGCCGCGCACCTGATGGTGCACAAGGCCGCCTGGCTGTACGACCAGGGCCAGCCTTGCGCCGCCGCGGCCAACAGCGCCAAGTACCTGGCTGCCGAGGCTTGCTACCGCGCCTGCGAGAACGCCATCTTCACTCATGGCGGCATGGGCTACGCCAAGGAGTATCACGTGGAGCGCTATCTGCGCGAGGCGTGGATCCCGCGTCTGGCCCCGGTGAGCCCGCAGCTGATCCTGTGCTACATCGCAGAGAAGGTGCTGGGCCTGCCCAAGTCGTACTGATCTACGAGGGCAACTGCTTGACCAGCTGCAGCACGGTCTTGAACTGCACGTCGGTGCACGAGCGCAGCCACTCGAAGGCCACCATCTCGCCGCTGACCAGCCGCGCGCCGCTTTGCGCCAGGCGCTGCATGGCCAGCGCCTTGTCCGCGGGGCGCCGGCTGCCGCACGCATCGGGCACCACGAACACCTGAAGACCGCTTTGCAGCAAGCCGAGCGCGGTCTGGGTCAGGCACACGTGCGCTTCGCAGCCGGCCACCACCACTTGATCGATCGGGCGGTCGTAGCCGCCAAGCACCTCAGTGAGGCCGTCGTGCGTCGCGTTGAAGTGCATCTTGGGCAGCGTGCGTTCGCACAGCGACCGCACCTGCTCGTCATTGGGCCCCAGGCCCTGCGGGTTCTGCTCGGTGCCGAGCACCGGCACCGCGAGCGAGCGCGCCACGTGGGCCAGGAACACGGCCTGGCGCAGCGCGGCCTCGCTATCGTGGATGAACGGGAGCAAACGGGTCTGGTAGTCCACCAGCACAAGCGCACAGCGCGCTCGCTCGAGCAGCAGCGGCGACTCGTGGGTGATCGTGCGACCTGGGTCGGGCATGGCGTCATTCTACGAACGCAATGCATCGGCCACACGGTGTTTAAACTCGGCGCCCAACGGCACGGAGACCGCCATGAACGCTCCCAACGAAGTGATGCCAGCGGTGCAGCACACCAGCGGCCTGATGACCAGCGCCGACTACCGCGAATCGCTGCGCCGCTTGCGGCCGATGGTGTACGTGGATGGCCGCCGCGTCGAATCGGTGGCCGACGAGCCGGCACTGGCGCCTGGCGTGCAGGCATTGGGCGTCAGCTACGACTTCACCCGCGATGCGGCGCTGGCGCCGCTGATGCTGGCCGCCGGCGACGACAAGACGGTGCCGCGCATGCTGCACGTCAATCGATCGGCGGGCGACCTGCTCAACAAGCTCGAGGCGGTGCGGGTGCTGTGCCAGGAAACGGGGTGCGCGCAACGCTATCTCGCGCACGACGGCCTCAATGCGCTGGCTCAGGTGTGCGCGCGCATCGACGACGCGCGCGGCAGCACCGAGCACCGTGCGCGCTTTGCCGCCTACCTCGAACACGTGCAACGCAACGACCTGGCGATCGGCATCGCGATGACCGACGCCAAGGGCGACCGCTCGCGCAAGCCGCATCAGCAGGCCAACGCAGACACCTACGTGCACATCGTCGAGCGCAATGCCGAGGGCGTGGTGATCTCGGGCACCAAGGCCATCGTGACCGGCGCGCCCTACATGCACGAGTTTCTGGTGATGCCGTGCCGGAACATGGGCGCCGACGATGCCGACTTCGCGATCTGCTGCGCGGTGCCGGTCGACGCCGCGGGCATCACCATCGTGGCGCGGCCCGCGGGGCGCCCCGGCGACAAGCTCGAGCACGGCGCCGCGTTGTTCTCGCGCCGCTACGGGCAATCGACCGGCGTGGTGATCTTCGACCGCGTGCGCGTGCCCTGGGAGCGCGTGTTCTACGCCGGCGAATGGGAGCACTCGTCGGCGCTGACCTACCACTACGCCACCCACCACCGCCACAGCTGCATCGCCGCGCGTGCCGGCTTCGGCGATCTGCTGATCGGCGCCGGCGCGCTGATGTGCGAGGCCAACGGCTTCGACCCCGGCGAGAAGGACAACCTGCGCGAGCCGATGGTCGAGTTGATCAAGATCGTCGAGGGCTTCTACGCCTGCGGCGTGGCCGCCAGCGTGTACGGCACGCGCGACGAGCACAGCGGCTCGTTCATGCCCGAGCCCGTGTTCGCCAACATCGGCAAGCTGCTGCTGTCCACGCAGATCTACGACATGCACCGGCTCGCGCACGAGGTGTCCGGCGGCCTGGTCGTGGCATTGCCGGGCCCAGATGAAGACCACAACCCGGCCACCGCGGCCACGCTGGCCGAGGTGTTGCGCGCCAACCCGGCGGTGCCGTACGACAAGCGCATCGAGGTGGCGCGTTTCATCGAAGACCTCACCGCGTCGTACCAGGGCGGCTGGTACTCGGTGATCAGCCTGCACGGCGGCGGCTCGCCCGCGGCGATGAAGCAGGAGATCTGGCGCCACTATCGGCTGGGCAATAAGGTCGAGCTGGTCGAGCGCCTGCTCGATCGCGGCGCGCTGGCGGCCAGCGGCGAACGAGCGATCACGCGCAACAGACAACCCGGCCGCTGCTGCGATCAAGGTTGCAGCGCGCCGGGGCAGGCGGTGATGGTGCCGCTGCCCGAGCCCGGGCGAAGGACCTAGGCTACAGACGGCCGACCGGCCAGAACATCGGCAGGTCGCGGATTTGCCGCCACCGCCAGAGCGCCAACGGCAGCAGCGCCAGTGCGGCGAGCATCGCCAGTTGATGCCACGGCCGTTCGAGCCAGAGCACCCAGCCTGCTGCCACCGAACCGATGCCGAGCGTCACGGCGATCATGTTCACTTGCATGGCACCTGACGGCGCCTTGGCGCGCGCCCAATCCCGCCACAGCAGCACGGTCAGCAGCGGGCTCAGCGCCAGCGCGCTGAGTGCCATCTCTGCCATGGTGGAAAAGTCGGTGTCCCCTGCGACGGCGTGGCGGATCAAGAGCACCGTCAACAGCTGCCACAGCATCACGCCCAGATGCAGCGCGGCCAATCGGCCGGCCAACCAACGGTTCAAGCCCGCATCCCGCGGCACCCCGGGCAAGAGCGTCAACAGCACCTGTTCGCGCCGGCTCGCCCACATCGCGACGGGCAACTGAATCGGCAGCATCAGGCTCACCACGACCAGCGCCATCAGCAACCCGCCACGTATACCGCGGTCGGCCTGCCATTGCGGCATCCATTGGTCGAGGGCGAAGAAGGCCATGAAGATGGCCAGACTCAACACCACGTTGGACAAGACGCCCGTCCAATGCACTTGCGGTCCGGCACCGAGTGCCAGTCGCGCGCCGATGGAACTGCCGCCGCGCGCCAACAGGTGACGCATCCACGCCGCATACACCCGGTTGGCCTGAGAGGCGCCCAGCCAGCCCAGGCCACCGAATGGGCGCTCGCAGCCGTCGGCCCGGCCTCGCATGCCCATTGCCGCCAGCCGGGTCTGCGCGCGCGCATGGCCCGCGCTGCCGGTGAACACCACGGCACGCAAGGCCAGCAGCACGCAAGCCACCACGGTGCCAGCGAACGCCAAGGGCGCGTCGCGCCAAGCCCACGCGACAGGGGCAGGCAGCGCCACTTTGAACGCCCAGAGCGCGCTCGGCATCGCCACCGCCAGCGCCAACCACAACCAAGGCCAACGGATCGCGCACGCGACCACGGCACAGCCGGCGGCCACACTCAACGCCGTGGCGGTGAACGACCAGCCGGGCCAGGCGCCGATCAACCCGCAGAGCACGCTGATGCAAAGCGCAGCAACCACCAGCGCCTGGCGCAGTGCCGTCGCGTGGCCGGGGACGACCGCCACCCAATGAGGGTGGTTCTGCCTCAGCACGTTGAACGCCAGCAGCGTCCACACGATCATCGATGCGCCCACCGCGAGCAGCGCCGTGACGACCGGCACGACCCTGAGCGCGCGCTCGGCCGAGAGCGCCCACCACAGCACCGCCGGCACCAGCACGGCAAGGGACAGCAGAGCCGCTTGCGGCCGCATCGATCCGCGGTTGCGCGTGGCCTGCCATGGCGAACGCAGCACCGCGGCCATTCGTGGCCAGTGCAGCGGGCTGATGGGTCGTTGCGGCGTGTCCATCAGCGGGTCAATCCGAGGAAGAGGTCTTCGAGCGTCACCGTGGCCACCTCGACGCCACCGGGCCAGTCGGGTTCATGCGCATGCGCGGCCTGTCGCGCGAGCAGCCGCGCGCGGCCGTCGCTCAAAGGCGACTCGCACAGCACCTGCCACCCCTGCGAGCGGACGGCCTCGTGCACGGCCGGCGCCGAGCCGGTCAGGCTGCGTGTGCTGTCCATCAGCTCGTCCAGCGGTGTCTGAAGGATGATGCGGCCACCGCTCAGGAAGCAGACGTGGAACGCCACGCGTTCGAGGTCCGACAGGATGTGCGTGGAGAAGATCACTGTCGTGCCGCGAACGATCACCTGCTCGACCAGCTCCTGCAGAAAATCGCGCCGGCCCGCGGGATCGAGGGCGGCGACTGGCTCGTCGAGCACCAGCAGGTCGGGCTCGTGGCCGAGCGCGCGGATGATCGACAGCCGTTGCTGCTGGCCGCCCGAGAGCGTGCCGATGGGTTGATCGCGGTCGATCGACCAACGTGTCAGCAGCGCGGACACCTTGTCATCGTTCCAGCGCGGATAGAAAGTCTTGAAGTACGCCAGCAGCTGCGTCGACGTCATCCACTCGAACAAGTTGCTCTGCTGCGGCGCGTAGCCGATGCGCGCGCGCGCGGCGTCGTCGAGCTCGCGGCTCGGCTGCCCGAAGAGGCGCACCTCGCCGCTCGCGCCGTCGCGCAGGCCCAGCAGCGATTCCAGCAGGCTCGTCTTGCCGGCGCCGTTGCGGCCGAGCAGACCGACCACCTGGCCGGGCTGCAGCTGCCAGCTCACGTCGCTCAACACGGGCTTGCCGTCGTAGGCCAGAGTGAGGTGGTCGACGGTGACCGAGGGCGGGGCGGTGATCTGAACGTTCATGGCAAGTCCCCGGGTTGGGTTTCTTGAAGAATGGTCTTGAACAGGGCCAGTGCCCGTGAGTGGGCCAGGCCGAGTTGATGCGCCTCGGTCGCCGCGCGCTCCAGCGTGGGCCGCAGCAGCTCGGCGCGATCGGCGGCACGAGCGGTGGACCCCGGCCGCGCAGCGACCACCATCGACAGACCGCGGCGCCGCTCGAGCACCCCTTGCGACTCCAGCTGGCTGAAGGCCTTGGACACCGTCATCGGGTTTACGGCCAGTGCCTGCGCGAGCTCGCGCACCGAAGGCATCTCGTCCCCGGGCACCCACTGGCCAGCGGCGATGCGCCGCTTCACCTGCTCGGCGAGCTGGCGATAGATCGGCTCGGCGGAACCGGTGGTGATGCTGAATCGATCGGTGAGATCCGCCATGTGTATTATTATAGTAATACACATAGACAGTGATCGCAAGACCGCGCCCGACCCGAGCGGTCGAAGGTCCCTCGCGCATGGCCGTGCCCTTGGCGCGGCTCAGGGCTCGTAGTCTTCGGCCTGTGCCTTGGCTGCGCGTTCGCGCAGCGGCTGCTCGAGTGCGCGCAGTTCGCTCACCAGGTCGGCCACCGGTGCGCCGCGTGCCAGGCGCCATGCGGGCGGCATCAGGTTGGGCGCATACAACTCGTCGAACAGTCGGTCGCTGCGGCGCCAGGTGGCCACCATCGCCACCGCGAAGCCGACCACCGTGCAGGCGGCCACCCAAGCCGCGGCGGCACGAGTGTGTTTGGGCAGCACCTGGCGCAGGTGCTGCGTCAGCCACACCGCCGCCACCGCGACTTCTGCCGCGCCGCGCAGATGGCTGAGCAGCGGCCAGTCGAGGCTGAATGCCAGCACCATCAACAGCAGGTCCACGCCCTGCATGGCCAGGCCGTAGATCAGCGCCAGGCGAATGTGCGGCGTCAGGCTGAAGTGTCCGGTGAATAGTTTGGAGGCCAGGCCCCAGACCAGACCCCAGACGAAGAGCAGGCCGCCGGCGGCCAATGCCGGCGACAGATACTCGTTCCACTGGGTGTCGGCATCGCTGGCGATCCAGCGCGACGCCAGCACCCACAACGCGGCCGCCACGGCCAACGCGGGCATCAACCAGGGTGGGCTCGCGGTCGGACCGCGTGTCAGCGGCAGCTCGGCCGCCACCGGGTCTTGGGGCAGGCGCAGCAGCAACTGGCTGTGGCCGAGGTGCCAGCGCGCCAGCGCGGGCAGCGGTGCCTGCTCGCCGGCGCGCAACAGCTGCTGGCCGCGGCCCTGTTCGATGCGCACGCCGTTGCGGCTGTCGCCGACGCTCAGGCGCAGGCTGCCATCGTCCTCTAACGTCACCGTCGCGTGGTGCGGTGCGACATGCGGATCGGACAGCACCAGGTCGTTGTCGAGCGCGCGGCCGACGCGAAGCGGCCACGCGTGCACGTCGACCAGCCGCACGCCGCGGCTCTCGGCGTCGATCACCTCGGCCTGCGCAATCCGCGTCATCTCGGGTCCGCCTTGGCGTTGTTCCAGCCGAATCCCTGCAAATAGTGCTCGGTCAGCCGCAGGGTGTTCGCAAAGTCCACCGCCACCACGTCGAGGCGGCCCTGCACGCCCTGCGTCGGCTGGTCGACGGTGGTGGTCAGCACCGAGAGGTTGAACAGGCCCTCGAAACGCTTGAGCGCCGAGATGCAGACCACCGTGCGCAGCGTGAGGCCGTCGCGATCGGTGAAGCCTTCCTTGCAGCGCGCAGCGGTGGCCGCAAAGCCGCCGCCGAAGCTCTCGTTGGCGAAGCTGGCGCTGTACTCGTGCGCGAAGCGCAGCGTGCCCAGTCGGTCGCCGTCATAGCTCTCGTGGCGCACGTTGATCACGCCGGCGCGCAGCTGCGGCGTCGCATAGACAGGGTAGTTCATCGCGCAGTCGCTGCGCTCGAAGCGCATGTACTTCTGCGTTTCGGGCGACGCGCTGCCCCAGCAGCGCATGAACGTCTCCTGCGGCACCGGCACGCGGTAGCGCGGATGGTTGGCGCTGCGCCAGGGCTGCGCCACGAAGGCATCGACCAGCGCGGCCTGGTGCGCCTTGAGCTGGCGCGTCACCTCGTCGTACATCGGCCGCGTCAGCGGCGTGGCCGCGCGCCCGCGCGCCAACAGTTCCTGCGCCGCCTGGGCCGGCACCAGGAAGCTCACCTGCTCGCCATCGCGCCGCGCCGCCACGTTGACGCCGATGACGCGCCCGGCATTGTCCACCGCGGGCCCGCCGCTCATGCCGGCGTTGAGCGAGCCGCCGAAGAACAAACGCGGCAGGAAGCTGCGTTCCACCAGGCCGTTGTAGACGCCCTCGGCGACCGCGAAGCCGACGTCCAGCGGATTGCCCAGCGAATACAAGCGCTCGCCCTTGGCCAACGTGGCCGACGCGGGACGAAATGGCAGCGGCGCGAAGTCGATCGGCGCCGAATTCGCTGCGCTGCGCAAGCGCAGCAGCGCCAGGTCGTGGATCACGTCGATGGCCAGCAGCTCGGCCGTGCCGCTGCGGCCCTGCGCCATCGTGAACGACAGGCGATAACGCTCGGGGCGCAGCGCGAACTGGCTGACCACGTGGTAGTTAGTGATCGCCAGGCCCGCGGCGTCGACCACGAAGCCCGAGCCCACCGAGGCCTGGCTGTCCTGGTCCTTGAGCAGCGTGCGCACCTGCAGCAGCTGTGCGCGGGTGGCTTCGTAGATGCGCTGGCCTTGCGCCGACACTGTCGAGGTGGCGACGTCGGGCTTGCCGGCCTCGGTGTCCGCGAGCGCGGATCCGCCCAGCACCAGCGCCGCACCCAGCACGCCCCGCCGCAGCACGGATGCGACTCCTGTCATGGCGCGGATTCTAGGTGGCCGCGCGTGGCCCGCCGTGCCGCCACCCGGTCGGACTACACGGGATCCCAGTTGAACACGTCGCCCGAGCGCTCCATCGCCACGAACGAGGACTGCAGCGCCGGCATCGCATGCTCGGCGATCTGCTGCGGGGTCCAGCCCTCGCCGCGGTGCACCGAACGCAGCGGCCGCGGCTGGCTCATCAGGAAGATCTCGTTGTTGCGCACCGCGAACACCTGTGCGTTGACCGCCCTGGCCGCATCGCTGAGCAAGTACACCGCCAGCGGCGCGATCTTGGCCGGCGTCATCTTCTTGATCTTCTCCACGCGCGCCTGCTGCTCGGGCGTGTCGGTGGGGATCGAGCCGGTCATGCGGCTCCACGCGAACGGTGCGATGCAGTTGGAGCGCACGCCGAACTTCTGCATGTCCAGCGCGATGCTCTTGCTCAGCGCCACCAATCCCAGCTTGGCCGCGCTGTAGTTGGCCTGGCCGAAGTTGCCGATCAACCCTGACGTGCTGGTCATGTGGACATAGGCGCCGCTGCCTTGCTCCTTGAAGTGGTTGGCCGCGGCGCGGCTGACGTACCAGCTGCCGTACAGGTGGACCTTGATCACCCCGTCCCATTCGACGTCGCTCATCTTGTGGAAGAAGCGGTCGCGAAGGATGCCGGCGTTGTTGATCACGCCGTCGATGCGGCCGAAGTGGTCGAGCGCGCAGGTGACGATGCGGTTGGCCGCTTGTGCGTCGGCCACGCTGTCGGTGCTAGCCGCGGCCTCGCCACCGGCGGCGCGGATCTCGCCCACCACCTGCTGCGCGGGCCCAGCGTCGCTGCCCTCGCCGGTGGTCGAGGTGCCGATGTCGTTGACCACCACGCGGGCGCCCTCGGCCGCCAACGCCAGCGCGATGTCGCGGCCGATGCCGCCGCCGGCGCCGGTGACCACCACCACCTTGCCTTCGACCATGCCTGCCATCGTGTGACTCCGTTGTCATCGGCCTCGATCGGCGAGTCCGACCGCAGCCGCAGTTTGCCGTAGATCAAGCGCCCGCAGGCCTGCCTCGCATAATGTGCCAGCCATCCCAACATTGATCCGAGTCAAGGCAAACATGAACCTCGCCACGAGAACTGCGTTGTCGCGCTGCGCCCGAGTGTGGCTGGTTGCGGCGAGCCTTTGCGCGCCGCTCTGGCCCGCAGCGGCCGCCGACAAACCGTCGAAAGCCAGCGCCGATGCGCCGCGTGGCGCGCCGGTCCGCGCCGTGCTGACCAGCCCGCCGCACGTGCCGCCGCCCACCGGGCGCAAGCAGCCGGCCAGGGTCATCGTCGAGCTCGAGGTGGTGGAAAAGGAGATGCCGATCTCCGAAGGCGTGACCTACACGTTCTGGACCTTCGGCGGCACGGTGCCGGGCAGCTTCATCCGCGTGCGACAGGGCGACACGGTGGAGTTCCACCTGAAGAACCACCCGAGCAGCAAGATGCCGCACAACATCGACCTGCACGGCGTCACCGGCCCCGGCGGCGGTGCGGCGTCGAGCTTCACGGCACCCGGACACGAATCGCAGTTCACCTTCAAGGCGCTCAACGAAGGCATCTACGTGTACCACTGCGCCACCGCGCCGGTGGGCATGCACGTGGCCAACGGCATGTACGGCCTGATCCTGGTCGAGCCGCCCGAAGGCATGCCGCCGGTCGATCACGAGTACTACGTGATGCAGGGCGACTTCTACACCACCGGCAAGTACCGCGAGAAGGGCAACCAGCCCTTCGACATGGAGCGCGCGATCGACGAACGCCCCACCTACGTGCTGTTCAACGGTGCCGAGGGCGCGCTCACCGGCGACAAGGCGATGACCGCCAAGACCGGCGAGAGCGTGCGCATCTACGTGGGCAACGGCGGGCCTAACCTGGTGTCGAGCTTCCACGTGATCGGCGCCATCTTCGAGCAGGTGCGCTACGAGGGCGGCACCAGCGTGCAGAAGAACGTGCAGACCACGCTGATCCCGGCCGGTGGCGCCGCGATCGTCAAGTTCACGACCAAGGTGCCCGGCAGCTACGTGCTGGTGGACCACTCGATCTTCCGCGCCTTCAACAAGGGCGCGCTGGCGATCCTCAAGGTCGACGGCCCGGAGGACAAGGCCATCTACTCGGGCAAGGAACTCGACGCGGTGTACCTCGGCGACCGTGCCGGCCCTAACCTCGGCGCGGTGACCAAGGCCGCGCAGTCGTCCGCCGCTGGCACGCTGACGGTGGAGGATCAGGTGCGCGCCGGGCAAGAGCTGTTCGCGGGCACCTGCTCGGTGTGCCACCAGGCCAATGGCGCCGGCCTGCCAGGGGTGTTTCCGCCGCTGGCCAAGTCGGACTATCTCGCGGCCGACCTCACCCGCGCGATGCGCGTCGTGCTGCACGGCCTGACCGGCAAGCTCACCGTCAACGGTCACGAGTACAACTCGGTGATGCCGCCGATGAACCAGCTCAACGACGACGAGGTGGCCAACATCCTGACCTACGTGCTCAACAGTTGGGACAACCCCGGCGGCCGCGTGACGAAGGACCAGGTGAAGACGCAGCGCGCGATCCCGCCCGTGGCCGCGACACCCACGCACTGAGCCGCCTCGCAGGATCGAACGCAGGCGCGGACATGAACAAGGCGACGAAGGTCCTCGCCATGCTCGCCGCGGCATGCTGCTGCGCCACAGTGGCCGCTGCCGAGTACGTGCCGCTGCCGGGCGGCTTGTTCGAGAGCGTGCTGCCGCAGGGGCCGGTGTCCACCGTGTCGGTGCCGGTCGAGGTGGCGCCGTTCGCGCTGCGCGCCATGCCGGTGACCGTGGGCGAGTACCTGCGATTCGTCGAAGCCCATCCGCAGTGGCAGCGCCAACGGGTGGCGGCGATCTTCGCCGACCGGCGCTATCTGTTCGACTGGCCCACCGCGTTGCAGCCACCGAGCGCGACGTCGCGCGACAGCCCGGTGGTCAACGTGAGCTGGTTCGCCGCCAAGGCGTATTGCGAGAGCGAAGGCGCGCGGCTGCCGAGTTGGCTGCAGTGGGAGTACGCTGCCGCGGCCGACGAGACACGCCGCGATGCGCGCAGCGATCCCGCCTGGCGCCGCCGCATCCTGGCGTGGTACGAACGCCCCGGCGGCGCTGCGCTGGCGCCAGTGGGCGGCGCGCCCAACGCCTACGGCGTGCGCGACCTGCATGGCCTGGTGTGGGAGTGGGTCGACGACTTCAATGCGTTGTTCATCGCCGGCGACAGCCGTACCCAGGGCGATCCCGATCTGCTGAAGTTCTGCGGCTCGGGCGCGTTGAGCATCGTCGACCGCGACAGCTACGCGGTGTTGATGCGCATCGCGCTGCTGTCATCGCTCAATGCAGCTGATACCACGAGCAACCTGGGCTTTCGTTGCGCCCGCCCGATCGACCGGAACACACCATGATGAAACCATCGTTGAACCGCCGGCGTGCGCTGTGGGCGCTGGGTTCGCTGGCCAGCGCGCCGCTGATGGCCGCAACGCCGTCACCGGCTCTGCCCGGCGACTCGGTGTACCAACTGCAAGCGGCGCTGGTCGACCAGGACGGGCGGCCGATCGAGCTGTCGCGCTGGCGCGGCAACGTCGTGCTGGCGAGCATGTTCTACAGCTCGTGCGAGGCGGTCTGCCCGATGCTGTTCGAGACGATCCACCTGACCTTGAAGGCATTGCCCGCCGCCGAGCGGGAGGCCACTCGCGTGCTGATGGTGAGCTTCGATCCTGCGCGCGACAGCGTGCCCGTGCTCAAGCAGACCGCGCAGGCCCGCGGCTGCGATGCCCGCTGGGCTCTGGCCCGCTGCGACGAGGGCACGGCGCGCAACGTGGCGGCCGTGTTCGGCATCCAGTACCGGCGGCTCGACAGCGGCGAGTTCAACCACTCGAGCACGATCGAGCTGCTCGACAGGCAAGGGCGCATCGTCGCCCGCAGCGGCAAGCTCGGCACCGTCGATCCGGCGTTGGTCAAGGCGATTCGACAGGCGGTGGCCAGCGCATGAGCGCGGCCACCGGTCTCGACCGCTGGCGGCGCTCGCGCGTGGCGTCGCGCGCCGGCGGCATCGCTGCTAGCGCTTCTTGTAGCTGAACTTCTGGCCGCCGATGGTCGCCTCGTACATCAGCCCGCCCTTGGCGACCGTGAACACCGCCATGCCCTTCTGGTAAGAGCTCACCACCTTGGCCTTGTCGGTCGTGATGCTCTTGCCGGCACCGGTGCCGCCGGTGGTGGCCTGCGCCGACGCACCGGCGGTGATCGCCACCGCGGTGGCCTGGGCGCCGAACTCGAACTCACCGGTGGTGAACTCGTCGAACGCGCGCTTGTCCTGCAAGAAGATGATCTGGCTGTAGGCCTGGCCGCCCAACTGCGCGCCCACGGTGATCTGCGTCATCGAGGTGTCGCCGACGTGAGCACCCTTGGCGTAGACACGGCCCGTGCCGTGCGCGGCGCCGACGATGGCGCCGCCCTTGCCGATGGTGGGGAACACGGCATAGCCATAGCAGTTGCCGAAGAACGAGTTGCTCTCGCTGGCCTTCTGGAACACGTGGATGGTGTCGCTGTAGTCGTCTGCGCGGGCGGGCGCCAGCACCAGGGCCAGCAGCAGCGGCGCCAGCCCAGTGAAGAGTCGATTGCGCATGATGGACGCTCCTGGTGATCGATGCTGACTCAGCCGGCACCACCACGCGCCCGGGTGATTCAAGCCGGTGCCAACGCAAGCTTAGGGCGCGCCTCGCGGATCGGCAAGTTGACCAGCGCTGCGGCCAGGGCCAGCACCACGTCGGCCCACCACATCCACACGTAGCTGCCGGTCTGCGTGACGGCGATGCCGCCGAGCCAGGCGCCGAAGAAGCCGCCGATCTGGTGGCTCAGCAGCGTGAGCCCGAACAGCGTGGCCAGGTAGCGCGTGCCGAACAGCTTGGCGGTGAGCCCGGCAGTCGGCGGCACGGTGGCGAGCCAGGTCGCGCCGAGCACGGCCGCAAACACATAGAAGGTCCACTCGGTCTTCGGCATCGCCAGATAGACGACCACGGCGAGCGCGCGCGTGGCGTACATCCAGAACAGCAGCATCTTCATGCGCACGTGGTTGCCGAGGGCGCCCGCCGACAGGCTGCCGGCGATGTTGGCCAGCCCGATGATCGCCAGCGACGTGGCCGCCACCTGCGGGTTGAGCCCGCACAGGTTGACTTCGCCGGGCAGATGAGTGACCAGGAACGCGATGTGAAAACCGCAGGTGAAAAAGCCCGCATGCAGGCACCAGTAGCTGCGATCGCGTGCGGCGATGCGAAGCTGCTCGCGCAGCGTCATCTGCGCAGGAGCCGGAGCCACCGTCGCGGTGGACGCGACGGGCGTCGGGTGCAGCCGCTCGCGGCCACCGAGCAGCCAGGCCAGCGGCGCGGTGGCGAGTGCGGCCACCGCCATCATCCACAGCGCCTGCATCCAGCCGAAGGCCGACATCACCGCCTGGTTGAGCGGCGCGAACACGAACTGGCCGAAGCTGCCGCCGGCGTTGATGAAGCCGCTGGCGAATGCGCGCCGCTCCACCGGCAGGTGCTGTGCGGTGGCGCCGATCAGAATCGAGAAGCTGCCCGCGCCGGCGCCGGCCGCGCTGAGCACGCCCAACGCCAGGATCAAGCCCCACTCGCTAGTGACCTGCGTGGTCAGCACGGAACTCGCGGCCAACAGCGGCGCACCCAGCGCGATCACGCGCACCGGGCCCCAGCGGTCAGCCATGGCGCCAAAGACCGGCTGCGACAGGCCGTACACGAACTGCCCGATCGCCATCGCCAGGCTGATGGTGGTGATGCCCAGGCCCGTGTGCGTGTTCAGCGGCGAGACGAACAGGCCCATCGACTGGCGCGCGCCCATCGTGATCATCAGGATCGCGGCGGCGATCACCATGAAGAGCCAGGGGCTGCGGTGGTGCATGTGGGTCATGTGAGAACTCGCGGTCGTGGAGTGTGCCGTGGGCCGGGTGTCCGTACACGGCGGCGGGCCATGAACGAGCGTCAGGCAGTTTTACGCGACGGGCGCGCGCGAGTGGGCGAATCCGTGACCGATGCAGATTTCATCTGCAACAAACAATGGCGGTTGCTGCGCGGCCACTCGGGCCGGCGAACAACCCATTGTTCGGGTGTTCCAACTGGCGAACAATGAGCCTCGCCGGCGGGCGACCACGAGGAGGCCACGATGGCGAGCACCAAGCTCTGCGTCACGGTGTCGGCGCATCTGAAGGCCAAGTATTCGGCCGCGGATCGCGTCCGCATCGATGCGGCGCTCGCCAAGTGGATCAAGGCCGACGCCGCGCGCGGCATCGACACCGTCTGCGTCGCGCTCGACGATGCCGGCGCGATGGCGCGCCACGGCGGCCAGGCGATCGCCGGCCGCGTGACCGCGCTGCGCGCCAAACGCGCCATCGATGCGCTGTGTCGCGCGCTGGCGCCGCAATACGTGGTGATCCTCGGCGGCCACCAGATCGTGCCTTACTTCGTCGTGCACAACCCGTCGTACAGCCGCAAGACCGGCGACGACGACCGCGAGGTGATCACCGACAACCCGTATGCGTGCTCGGCGTCGTATCGCGCCGCCGATCGCAAGTCGTACCTGATACCCGACCGCGTGCTCGGGCGCATCACCGACCTCGACGACGACGCCGACCCGCGCTGGCTGGTCGACCAACTGGTACAGGCCGCGGCGTGGCGGCCGCAGCCGCGGAGTTTCTTTGCGCCGGCGTATGCGGTGTGCTGCAGCGCCTGGGCGCCCGCCGGTGCCCAATGCATGCACTCGGTGAGTGTGCCGAGCACCGAGTTGATGATCTCGCCGCCCACCGTCGATGCCACGCCGGCGGCGCGCAAGCGGCTGGCCCGCAAGCTGCACATCATCAAATGCCATGGCGCGCAACTGGAGGCCGCGTATTTCGGCCAACGAGGCGGCAGCTATCCCGATGCGTTGACCAGCGGCGCCATCAAAGGCCGCGTCGCCGCGGGTACCCTGGTGGCCGCGATGTGCTGTTACGGCGCGCAGATCTACTCACCCCGCGATCCGGCGGCCAAGCCTGCCGGCGCCTTGCCGGTGGCGGCGGCGTATCTGCGTGAAGGCGCGCTGGCGCTGATGGGCTCCACCAAGATCGCGTGGGTCGGCCCGCGCACGATGGCGTGCGCCGACTGGATCGTGTGCGGCTACGTCAAGGCGGCGCTGGCCGGCGCGTCGATCGGCCGCGCGCTGCAGGAGTCCAAGCAAGACTACGTGCGCTGGCTCGAAACCGAAGGACAGGCGCCCGATCTGGCCGACGAGAAGACGCTGATCGAGTTCATCCTGCTCGGCGACCCGTCGGTGCATCCGGTGGCCGCGTCCGGAGTCCCCGCGGGCGTGCCCGCGTCCGCACGCGCTGCCGCTCACGCAGGCGAGCGCGCGCAGCGGCGCGCCGTGCGCACCGAGCTGGCGGGCCACATCCGGCGCAACCTGCCCGAGCGCTCGCCGGTCGAGCAGCCGCAGCACGACCTGGCGCGCCGGTTGTTCCACCTGGCGCGCAGCGGCATGGAGGCCGAAGGTCTGGCCGCTCCGCAGGCCGAACCCACCGATGTGCGCGCGAGCCGCGTCACCTCCAAGCACGCCGCTGCGCCCCAGCTCGCCCGCGGCGGCCGGCGCGTGGCCGCCGCAGCCAGGCCGCCCGATCGGCGCGAGTCGGTCGAGTACTACTGGAGCTCGCGCCACGAGGCGCAAGGCCGCATGCACATCCGCCTGCTCAAGGTGGAGGCCGATGCCGATGGCAATTTCTTGCGTTGGCGTTTGCTGCACAGCGCTTGACCCCGCACACGGGGCTGCGGTCGTGCGTGCCGGGACGATAATGCGCGATGGCTACGCAACGCCCAGTGGTGGTCGCCCGCGGTGAGTTGAAGACGAGCGTCGTGCGCAAGGGCACGGGCAGCGAACACCAGTCGCTGGTGATCGACGATGAACATCGTGGCCGCCTGGTGCTGACGCCGCTGAACGGCAACTCGTTCGAATTGCCGCAAGAGCAATCGATGTGCGGCCAGGCGGTCGAGGTGCGCGGCTATCTGCTCGACCACGAGCTGCGCTATATCTCGCTCAAGCCGTTGTGACTACCGCTGGCGGCTGCGGTGCCTCACCGAGGTGCCGCCGTGGCCTCAACGAGTGCGGTCTTGGCGAGCGAGTCGGGCTCGGCAACTTGCTCGCACTTGCTTGTCCGACTCGGCTTCGCAGCGTGCCACCGCGTCGTCGATTCCGGCGGCCGACGCTGCACTGGCGCTGCGCGACGCATTGGCGCTGCGCCCCGCATTCGACTGCGGCTTGAGCGGCGCCGCCTGTTTCTTGCCGAACGGAATGTTGATCTGCGGTACCACCGCATGCTCGGGCCGCAGGTCTCCCGGCGCAGTGGCGCTGTCGCGCGATTCCTGTGGAGTCAGCCGCCGCGGGCCTGGTTTGGCAACGGGCGAGGCCGAAGCTGCAGCCATCGGCGCAGGCGCGCTGGCCTGGGCCATGGCACCCCATGGCAGTGCCGCACACGCCGCAGCGGCAGCCAGCGACAGGCAGCGCATCTTCATGCAGCGCGCCATGCGATCAGGCCCTTGGCCACGTCAGTCTGAAAGTCACCGAGGGGCATCGCTGCCGAGCCCCTAGTCTCGCCGTCGGTCCAGCTCAGTGTGGCGTCCGCCGGTGTGGCCTGCACCTCCACCGGCCCGGGCCGGATGGCGACATTGACGCCGTCGCCTTGGCGGTACTCCACCTTGCCTGTGACCTGTGCGTTCTGGGTCATCGTGGTGTCTCGTTCGGATGGAGCCGCGAACGGGCTAGTCTTTTTGCCTGCCGCCTTGGTCTTCGTGCTTCTGTTCGTCGCGGCCGCTGCGTTTGTCGTCCGGGTGGCTCGCTGCAGGCTTGGGCTCTTGTGCGCGTTGCTGTGCCTTCGGCGTCGGTTGAGGTTGCGGCGATGCGGGTCTGGCGTCGGCAACCGGCCGCGGTGGCTCGCCTTGCTTCGCCGCGGGAGCGGTCTCGGTGTTCCTCGGTGGCGTCGGCTGTCTTGCGACAGGCGCCGGTGGAGCAACCGCCGGCGGGGCTGGTGCAACTCTTGGCTGTGCTGCGCTCGGTGGCTGTGCTCGCGGTGCTGCGACCGGTGCGACCTTTGGCTGCGCCACGCTTTGCGGCGGTGGCCGGGGCGCGGCGACAGCGGGTTCGCGCCGCTCTGGTTTGCTGCGTTGTTCGGCCTTGCCGTGTTGCTCCTGTGGTTGCGCGGCGGGTGCGGGCGGCGTGGCTCGTGGTTGCTCGGCACCTTGTGCAGGCGCGACCGTTGGGGTTGGTGCGATCTTTGGCTGCGCCACGCTTTGCGGCGCTGGCCGGGGCGCGGCGACAGCGGGTTCGCGCGGCTCTGGTTTGCTGCGTTGTTCGGTCTTGCCGTGTTGCTCCTGTGGTTGCGCGGCGGGTGCAGGCAGCGTGGCTCGTGGTTGCGCAGCGCCTTGCGCAGGCGCGACCAGCGGGCCCGGTGCACGCGGCACAGCCGCGCTCGCGGGTGCTGTGGCTGTGGGAGGCTGACGCGCATCGGGCCTCGCGCCGGCTCTGCCGCCCGCATCAGAAGGCTCGGCACCGGGTCTTGGCGGCGGCGCCGCCACGGGCCGTTGTGCGGCTTGTGTCGGCGGCACGATCTTGACCACGGGCGCTGGTGCGGTCGGCGCGGGCTTCAGTTCCTTGCGTGTGGCGTCGTCCAGCGGCGTGCCCGGCTTGGCGACCAACTGCGGTTGTTGCGCCGCGAATCCGCCGTGAGCCGCTGGCGGGGCGGTGCGAGCGACTACGGGCCGCTCGAACACGCGCTGCGGCGGCTTGTTGCCCTGGTTGGCGGCGCCGTGCACGCTCTTTTCGGTTGGAGCCACCGGCGGAGCGACCACCACGGGCCGGTTGACGATCGTTTGTTGCGATACCTGCACTGCCGCTCTGGACACCGCCTGCGACTGCACGAACGCGGTCGTCGGCACCGCGATCACGGCGCCCGGCACCTGCCGGTTGGCGTGAACGATGTTGGTCACGTTCACGTTGTTGTAGACGTTGTTGATGACGGTGTTGTTGATGACCGTGTTGCTCTGGTTCACGTTCTCGAAATAGCCGCGGCTCACCTGATAAGGCGGTCGATAGACTTCGCGCGGCGCCAACGGGAACCATGCCACGCCGCCGACGTTGCCGCTGGAGATCGTCAACTGGAAGTTGTCGCCGCCCACGAACACCACCAGCGCCGGCGCGTAGTAGGCCCGCGTGCGCACCGGGCCCGGCACCCAACCCCACGTGCCACGCATGTTCGCCCAGCGGCCGTAGTGCGACACCGCGAATCCCCAGGGCGCGTCATCCACCCACGTCCAACCCCAGGGGTCGACCCAGGCCCAATGGCCGTCGCGATAGGGCGCCCAGCCGGCAGCCACACGATTGGGCACCCACACATTGCCGTAGTCCGCATCGTTGCGCCAGCTGCCGTTGGCATCGAGGTCCTGGTAGCCGATCACGTCTGGCGACACATAGCGGGCCGAACCGGAGCTGTCGTATGCACGATCGCGATCGCTGGCCCAGCGATCGAATTCGTCGAGGGCTGGCGCGTTGACATACCGGTACTCGCGCAGGTCGGTGCCGGTGAAGCGATACGGTTGCCGCGCATCGATCACGTACGACGCGTTGTCGCCATACGCCTCGCCTTGGCCTTTGCGGACCACGATGGTCGTCGCATTGCCGTCGGGCTCGACTTCGATGCGGAATTCGCCGGGCTGGCGAAGCACGAATGCGAGATTCGGCGTGTCGACCTCGAACACCTCATCGGGCTCGAGACGACGCACGCGCACGCTCAAAGTGCCTTCTGTCAATTGCAGTTGGGTGATCCGATCGTCGAGGTTCAGAACGGAGACGCCGGTATCGGCGCTCATGCGAACCATGGCACCGCCGATCTGGACTTCGGCTCGTGCGCGCGCCTCCGACCACAAGCGATCGCCCGTGCCCAGCGGCCGATTGACGCTGGCCTGTACCCAATCGGCTTCGCCGGCAGGTGAAAAACTGATCGCGCCGGTGGCGTAGCCCAGTCGCGCGACGCGCGATGGCGGGTCTGCGCTGGCCCAACCACTGAGAACGAGCAGCGCGGCGCCGATCACGAAGGCGCAAGCGCGATGACGCGTGTGTTCTATGCCTTGTATCAACATGGTGATTCAATTCATACGGGCAGGGTGGCTCGCCGTCTGTTCGATGGCGCACCAATGCGGCCCGGTTGTGCCTCTATTGCACGCATACTTGCGCATGGCTGATATTTCCGTCGGCAGCCAGCAGGCCACTGACGCGAAACACACGCGCATCGTCGGGTTGGGTGCATCCGCGGGCGGGCTGGAGCCGCTCGAGCAGTTCCTGACCAACGTTCCAGTCGCAAGCGGCTTGGCCTATGTCGTCGTGCAGCACATGGACCCGACGCACAAGGCGATGTTGGGCGAACTGCTGCAGCGTGCGACAACGCTGCCGGTGCGCGAAGTCATCGATTCGCAGCCCGTCGTAGCCGACACGGTCTACGTGATTCCGCCCAATGCCGAAATCACCGTGGCGGACGGCGTGCTCCATCTGGCCGTGCCTTCGCAACCGCGCGGCCAGCGGCTGCCGATCGATGTGCTGTTCAGCTCATTGGCTCGCGAGCTGGGCGATCAAGCGATCGGCGTCGTGTTGTCGGGAATGGGGCACGATGGCACGCTGGGCCTGCAGGCAATCAGAACGCAGGGCGGTCTGACCTTGGTGCAACTGCCCGAGTCGGCGCAGTTCGACTCGATGCCCAAGAGCGCGATCAACGCCGGATGTGCAGACATCATCGCGTTGCCCGCCGAGATGCCGGGGCGCATCGTGGGCGTGACGGGGCTGACGTCGTCGACGAAGCCGCCCACCGCAGCGCGCGGTGAGCACAGCGCGCCTGCGCTGAGCGCGATCCTGGCGCTGCTGAACGAGCACACCCGGCACGATCTGACGCTGTACAAGTCCAGCACACTGGTGCGCCGCATCCAACGTCGCATGGCGGTGCACAGCCTGGACACGATGGACGCCTACACGGCTTTCCTGCGCGAGAACACGCAGGAACTCGATCTGCTGTTCAAGGAGGTGCTGATCGGCGTGACGGCATTCTTCCGCGACCCGGATGTCTGGCAGGAGCTGGTGGACACGGCGCTGCCAGCCTTGCTGGCCGGGCGCGGCACCGACGACACAAGCCTGCGCGCCTGGGTGGTGGGCTGTTCGACCGGGGAAGAGGCCTATTCGCTGAAGATGGCCTTCAAAGAAGTGGTCGAGGCGCGGCCCGAGTACAGCGCATATAGGCTGCAAGTCTTCGCCACCGACCTGAGTGCCGATGCGATCGCGGTCGCCCGCGGCGGGTACTACCCCGCAACGATTGCGCGCGACGTGTCGCCGCAGCGTCTGGCCCGCTTCTTCACCGAGCGAGCGGGCGGCTTCGAGATCGACAAGTGCATCCGCGAGATGGTGCTGTTCGCGCAGCACGACGTGATCCTCGACCCGCCGTTCACCCGGCTCGACATCCTGTCGTGCCGCAACCTGTTGATCTATCTCGGCGCAGCGCTGCAACAGCGCCTGGTGCCGCTGTTCCACTACAGTCTGCGGCCCGGCGGCTTGCTGCTGCTCGGCGGATCGGAGACCGTCGGGCGTTCGCAGGCGATGTTCAGGCCGCTGCGCCCGAAGTCGAGGCTATATTGGCGCAGCGACAATGGGGGTACCGCCGGCGCGGTGGTGTTTCCCACTCAGCGGCGTCCATCGCCACGCACCGCCGCGCAGGAGTCGAGTCTGGCCCAGTCGAACACACCCCCCGCCAACATGCAGTCGCTGGCCGACCAGGTGCTGCTGCAGGCATTCTCGCCGCCGGCGGTGCTGGTCAATGAAGGCGGCGACATCGTCTACATCAGTGGGCGCACCGGCCGCTACATCGAGCCTGCGGCCGGCAAGGCGAACTGGAACATCCACGTGATGGCGCGCCCGGGCATCCGGGCGCAATTGGCGGTGGCCCTGCGCACCGCCATGCAGCAGAAGAGCTCGGTCGAATTGCGTGGCCTCAAGCTCGATGACGCGGCGCCGGGCAGCGTCGACATCACGGTGCAGGCCATCGCGCAACCCAACGCCCTCGCAGGGATGGCGATGATCGTCTTTCGGGACGTCCCCGCTGTGCCGCACCCGCGCGGGCGGCGGGGCAAGTCGGCGGGAACGGTCGACGCCTCGGTCGCCGACGAACTGATCCGCTCGCAGGAAGAGATCCGGGCGCTTCGGCAGGAAATGCATGCGTCGCAGGAGGCGCTGCAGGCGGCCAACGAAGAACTGCAATCCACCAACGAGGAGTTGCAGTCGGCCAACGAGGAGCTGACCACCTCCAAGGAGGAGGCGCAGTCGATGAACGAGGAACTGCAAACGATCAACGGCGAGCTGCAGACCAAACTCGACGACCTCGCGCTGGCGCAGAGCGACATGCAGAACCTGCTCAACAGCACCGACATCGCCACGCTGTTTCTCGACAACGACCTCAACGTGCGGCGTTTCACCGAGCAGATCTCTCGCGTGGTGCACCTGCGCGAGGGCGACATCGGCCGCCCGCTCAGCGAACTGGCCACCACGCTGATCTATCCGGAACTGAATGCCGACGTGAAGGAAACGCTGCGCACGTTGGCGTTCACCGAAAAACAGATCGCCACCACCGACGGGCACTGGTTCTCCGTGCGCATCATGCCCTACCGCACCCTGGCCAACGTCATCCAAGGCGCGGTGATCACGTTCGTCGACATCACCGTCGCGAAAGAACTCGAGTCGCGCTTGCGCAAGGCGTAGAGTTGGCTGCTCGGCCAGGTGCCGCAGAAGGTTGCCATGTCCACAAAACCCATGACACCTGAGCAACAGGCGAGCCTGCGCGATCGCGCGACCTCGCGATTGAGTGGAGCTGCCGGCACGACAGGGCGTGCCTCCGATGCGCTGGCCGTGCTGCATGAACTTGCGTCGTCGCCAGACACCGCGGCTGACGCTCTCGCGCTCCTTCACGAGCTGCAGGTTCATCAGGTCGAACTCGAACTGCAGGCCGACGAGCTGCGCGAATCGCGGTCCGGCTTGGAGTCTGCGCTGCACCGGCAGACCGAGCTCTATGACTTCCAGCCGGTCGCCTGCTTCACCATCGATGGCAGCGCGGTCGTGCACGAACTCAATCTGCGCGCTGCCCGCATGCTCGGCATCGGGCGCGACGAGGCATACGGCGTGTCGCTGAACAGCTTTCTAGCCCCCGACAGCGGCCGCATGTTGCTCGAACAAATCTCCAGCGTTGCGAAAGGCAACGCCTATCAAGCGTCGACGCTGCAGTTGATCCCGAAGGACGGCACGGGCCACCGGGTGCGCGCCCACATCGGCGCCGACCCGGCGGGCCAACGCTTTCTGGTCGTGCTGGCGGATGCCGATGAGGGGCAGTCGCAGGCGGTGGATTGAAGGCGGCGACGCACGCCGCAGCGCGCCGAGTCAAGTCACATCGCCGCGGGAGAGCAGACGGTCGTACTCCCTGTTGACCACGGCATAACACTCGCAGGTTCGGCGCTCGAGCGCCGGGCGGTTCAAGACGGTGATGCGGCCCCGCGCATAGCGGATCACGCCGTCTGTCTGCAGTTTGTGCGCGGCCTCGGTCACGCCTTCGCGGCGCACGCCGAGCATTTGGGCGATTGTCTCCTGAGTCACCGAGATTTCGGCTCCCGCCAACCGGTCCAGACTCATCAGCAGCCACCGGCACAGTCGTTGATCGATGGAGTGGTGGCGCACGCATCCGGCTGTTTGCGCCATCTGCGTGATCAGGGCCTGCGTGTAGCGCAACATCAGATGCCTGACCGCAACCGAGTGCTCGAACTCGTGCTTCATCACCTCGGCATCGATGCAAAGCCCCTGGCCGGCGCTTTGGACGACGGCTCGGTGGGGTGCGGTACCGCCGCCAAGAAACAGCGAAACGCCGACGAGGCCTTCCCTCCCGATGACCGCGAGCTGGGTCGCATTGCCGCTTTCCGTCGTGTACGTCAACGACACGATCGCGGTGGTCGGGAAGTACAGAAGGTGCCTGGCGCCGCCGGGTTCGTACAGCACTTGACCGAGCGGTAGCTCGACCGTGCGCACGTGGGGCATCAAGCGCTCCCACTCGTCGCGGGGCAGCGCGGCAAGCAGGCCGTTGGCACGGCGGCTGGTGGCAAGGGGCATTCGGTTCCGGCGCGGGTTGCCTCGTGTCACCCGGTGTGGTGTTTGTACAGCGAATGCCTCTTGCCGCCGCTGACATGGGTCAACGCCAGGCAGCCCGGTGCGGACTCGCCAGCGCACCGCCTCGCAATGTACGCGAGCGTACAGATGAAGTTCCACCTGTGGCGCGAGGATGCCCCCTCGAAATCTGCTGTGGAGGCACGGTCATGGGCTCTTCAACCAATCTGGCTCCTGCCAGCGCCCGACCGGGCTCGCCCCACCTGCATGGGCTGAAGCGGCCGGGCATCGACCGGCCTCTGGTCCTGGTGGTCGACGACGATCCCGTCAATTTGTTGGTGGCCGGCCAGAGCCTCTCGTTCATGGGGATCAAGCCGCTGCAGGGAGCCGACGGGGCCGAGGCGGTGGCGCTGGCGTGCGGACTCCAGTTGGACCTGATCCTGATGGACCTTCGCATGCCCGTGCTCGACGGTTTCGAGGCCACTGCGCAAATCAGGCGCTTCGAGTACGAACATTCGCGCAGGCGGGTGCCCGTGGTGGCGTACACGTCGAACCTTGCGTCCGGCGATCTGACTCGTTTGCGCGACAGCGGCTTCGATGCCGTTTTGGACAAGCCTGCCTGCGCGCACGCGATTCGAGAGTGCCTGATGCGCTGGTGCCTTCCGGCGGGCAGCCACTGCGCTGCGTCTGCGCAAACCGGCCAGCTGTATCGACAAGCTGGCCAGCCCGCTTCTTCGATCACCCAAATGTCAACCAGGAGTCCCTCATGACCGACTATGTGCCCGACGTCAAGAAGTACACCGCCAACGTCAACGAGGCGGCCGTGGCCGCCATCGTGAAGTACTGCGGCATTGCGCTCCGACGGCCCGATTCGTCGCTGGTGTCCGCCACAGATCCGAAGGAGCTGGCCACCGTTCGTGACGGTTTCGCGGCCAAGAAGCTGGGGCTGAGTGCCGAGGCAGCAGACACCGGCATCAAGATCACCGCCGAAAAGATGAAGGCCGCGGGGCACAAGAACCGCGTGACCTTCTACTACCTGCTCGCCGAGGCCACCGGAACGCTGGGCAAGCTCAGCTGAGCAAAGCGTCGCCGGCCTGGTTGCATACGCGTCAGATCACCGCATTGACGGTGTTCGCCGCGTAGAGGGAGAGCGCGACCACGCACCACAGCACCGCAATGAGCAGGGTTCTGGCGGGATGAGGCGCCGGCGTGTCGACCGGGGAGGCGGGTGTCTTGGATTCGATGTCCATGGGGTCCTCCTTGCTGGGCCTGCATCCACACGCATCGGGATGCTGGCCTGGGACCCAGTGTGGTCACGCACCCTTGCCGGTGCAGTTCAAGATGGCGCGGCGCTGACTGTCAAAATTGACATGCGTTGCGGCGGGCCCGGTCCGACGCGTGCCTAGAGGCACAGCGCCTGTGGCACCGCGACCGCCTGCGAGCCGCAGTGCACCGTGCGCGACGCACGCAGCGCGATCTCTTCGGTCTTGGCGACCAGCAGGCCGATCTCGCCGAGCATGCCTTCGTCGTAGCCGACGATGCGCGACGTGTTGCGCGCGATCATCAGCGGCAGCATCTTGGCGGCGTAGGCCTGCCAACCGGACTCGCAGGCTCTGTCGCAGCCGGGTATCCAGCGCACGGCTTCTTCGGCGGTGGCCGGTGGGTCGGGCAGGCGGTTGAAGAGCTCCAGCACACCGCTCGCCGGCGTGGCCCAGACCAGCACTGGGCTGCACAGGCACGGGGCCACGGCGATGCGGGCGATGAGGTTGCTGTGGTTCATGCGTTCCTTCTCCTCGGCCGAGTCAGCCGTGACTGTGATTTGTTCTGCCGCGGCGGCTGCGCTCGGGGTGCGCGGCGCAGAAGTCAGACAGGCAAGTGGCAGCGGGCTGACGCCGCGCAACAACCGACTGGTGCCGCGGGCCTATACATACGAGGGTTCGCCAGGGGTGTAGCGTTGGCGCCCTCCTTTGAAGGACAGGACCATGAACCGTTTGCTGATTCGCGGCAGCGCCGTCTCGCTGGCTGCCGCCGCTCTGGTGCTGAGCGCATGCGAGAACATGAGCGGGCGCCAAAAGGGCACCGCCACCGGCGCCGGCATCGGCGCCATCGCGGGGGCCGCAGTGGGTTCGGCCACCGGCGGCAAGGCGGGCACCGGTGCGGTGATCGGCGGTGCGCTCGGCGCCGTGGCGGGCAACCTGTGGTCCAAGAGGCAGGAAGAGCGCCGCGTCGCGATGGAGCAGGCCACCCGCGGCACCGGCGTGGACGTGAGCCGCACGGCGGACAACCAGCTCAAGGTCAACATCCCGAGCGATGTGTCGTTCGACACCGGCAGCGCCGCGATCAAGCCGCAGATGCGCTCGGTGCTCGACCCGTTCGCCGCCAGCCTGAAGGACGACCCGAAGTCGCAGGTGACGATCGTCGGGCACACCGACAGCACCGGCTCCGACGCGGTGAACAACCCGCTGTCGGTGCAACGCGCGCAGAGCGTGCGCGACTATCTGACCGAGCGCGGCGTCTCGTCGGCGCGCATCCAGACCGAGGGGCGCGGCGAGCGCGAACCGGTGGCCGACAACGGCACCGAGGCCGGACGCGCAAAGAACCGCCGCGTCGAGATCCTTCTACGTGAACCGGCGGCGTGAGCGCCGCCACGACACGTGTTCACATACACCACCCGGCGCGCTACAGTGCGCCACCTCAATAGAGAGCCCCAACGATGCCTACCCGCAAGCCCCGGAATCCCGAACTGGCCCAGGCCGTGAAGAGCCTGAAACAAGCCGTCCAGCACGTGCGCAACGCCGTGAGGGGCAAGATCGGCGAGGTGCGCGGCGTTGCCGCGGCTGAATTTGCCAAGGTCAAGGCCGCGGCACGCAGCAAGACCGGTGTCGTGCAGGTGAAGGTCGAGTCGGCGCTGAAGAAGGCCGAGGGCCGGCTGCACAAGGTGGTCGCGAAGGCGCAGCAGTCGCTCGACGTCGCGGTGCGCCAGGCTGAGAAGCGCTTCCCGTCGGCCGCAGCGCCGGCGAAGAAGACCGCGGCGAACAAGGCGACGGCGGCCAAGAAGCAGCGCGCGCGCAAGAGCGCGCGCTGAGTCCGGCGACTCGCGGCACGCCTGCGCGGGTCGACCGGCCGACGGCGGGGCCGCCACGCGCAGCGCGGCCAGCGCGAGAGCGGCCAGGAAAACGGTTTCGCACATCATCGGCGCGATCGGCTTGCAGCCCACGGTTCGATACCGCGGGCTGAGTGCGGTCACCTGTGCGATCGCCAGATCACCGTCGGAACGGCTGGTCTGTTCTGTGTGCTAGGGCGCGCGGGACACCTCAAGAATCCCGCCGAGGCACCGAAAAGCGAATGAGCGCTTCTTGTGGCATGGCGCCTGGCGCCGTGCCACCGCTCGGGCGTGGCGCGTGCTCACGTCTGCCGATGAACCTGAACTGACCACTGGAACCTTTGACATGAAAGCACTGACTCGTTTCGTCGTTTCGATTGCCACCGCGTTGTGCCTGACCGGCGCCGCGATGGCACAAGAGCATGGCACTCGCGATGAGGCCAAGGCCATGGCCGAGGCGGCCGTCGCGCACATCAAGAAGGTCGGCGCCGACAAGGCGTTCGACGATTTCACCAAGGACAAGGCCAACTGGACCAAGAAGGATCTGTACGTCTTCGTCAACGACCTCGAAGGCGTCAGCAAGGCCCATGGCGCCAACGAGAAGCTCGTCGGCAAGAGCTTGCTGATGCTCAAGGACCAGAACGGCAAGGAGTTCGTCAAGGAGATGATCGAGGTCGCCTCGAGCAAGGGCGATGGCTGGGTCGACTACGACTGGGCCCATCCCGTGACCAAGAAGGTGGAAGGCAAGACAAGCTATGTCAAGCGGGTTGCCGGTGCCAATCTGCTGGTCGGCGTGGGCGTCTACCGCTGAGCGCTGCCGATCCTGAACCGCACCGCGCCGACCAGCCGGCGAACGCCGGCGGTCGGCCTGGCTCGACCCGCTAGGACTGGACAATGAAACCGCTGAAAGACGCCTCCGTCGGCGCCAAGGTCGCGCTGGCGCCGCTGCTGGCGATGGTGTGCCTGGTGGCCGTGGCTGCCCTCGGCTTGTGGACCGCGCGCCAACTGACGCGCACCATGCACTCGCTGCAATCGACTTCGCTGCAATCGCTGGCCACGATGGCCGAGTTGCAGCGTCGACTGGGGTCTGCGTTCGCCAGCACCAACCAGTCGCTGGCCTGGACCGGCGCCGAATTCCCCGCCGCTCGCATCGACGCGCTGGACAAGGCCGTGGCGAAGGAACTGTCGACGATCGAAGGCCTGCTCGACCGGCAGGCGTCGCTGCACGGCGGCGACGCGGCTTCGCAAGCACAGATCCAAGAGATCCATCAGACCTTCAAGAAATTCCAGCGGGCTGCGCTCGATGCGTTGGACATGAAGAGCACGGGCCTGAGCACCGCCGCCACATTCATCCAGGCCGTCGGGGAAACCTACCGCAAGCTCGACGTGCAGATCGAGGCCATGGCCGAGAGCCTGCACCAGGCCGCGGGCGCCCAGGTGAAGGCGGCCGCCGCGGACTCCGAGGCGAAGAGCTGGGTCATCGCCGCGGCCGGGCTCGTTGCACTGCTGATCTCGGCGGTCACGGCCTGGTGGTGCGCGCGCCTGATCGTGCAGCCGCTGCGCGACGCGCAGCGCGTGGCCAGCGACGTGGCGCAAGGCGACCTGACGGTGCGCGAGCTGATTGGCTCGGGCGACGAAACCGGTCGCGTGTTGGCAGCGTTGGTGGAAGTGACGCGCAACCTGAACGGCATCGTCACCGAAGTCCGCCGCACGGCCGACCAGGTGAGTGGCGCCTCGGGCGAAATCGCATCGGGCAACGCCGACCTGTCGGCGCGCACCGAGAGCGCGGCGGCAGCGATCCAAGAGGCCGCGGCAGCGATCGAGGAACTCGCCACCACCATCCGCTCGAGCGCCGACAACGCGCGCGAGGCGAACAAGCTGGCGCACGAGGCGTCGGCCGTCGCGCGCGAGGGCGGTGCCGTGGTCACTGACGTCGTGGGGACGATGGAGGCGATCAACGCGCAGGCCAAGAAGATCGGCGAGATCATCGGCGTCATCGATGGCATCGCGTTTCAGACCAACATCCTGGCACTCAATGCCGCGGTCGAGGCGGCGCGCGCGGGCGAGCAGGGGCGGGGTTTCTCGGTCGTCGCCACCGAGGTGCGCACGCTGGCTCAGCGCAGCGCCGAGGCCGCGCGCGAGATCCGTACGCTGATCAGCTCGTCGGTCGAGCAGATCGACGTCGGCACCGGCAAGGTCCAGGCCGCGGGCCGCACCATGGGCCGCGTGGTCGGGGCCATCGAGCAGGTTGCGCGCACCGTCGCCGACATCTCGCGCGCCAGCGCGGAGCAAGCCAGCGGCATTGCGCAGGTCAACCAGACCGTGGCCGAAATGGACCGCTCGACGCAGCAGAATGCGGCGATGGTCGAGCAGGCGAGCGCGGCGACCGAAGCGCTTCGCCAGCAGGCGGCAAGCCTGGTGCATTCGCTGGAGCGATTCACCACCAGCTGAGGGCGCGCGCCGGCTGGGCTGGGGTTTTTCGTGACTTAGTTGGCTCTTGGCCCGCGCATCGCCCCGCTGTGTGCGCGTGCGCACAGATGGACTTCCAATCACGACACAGCATCGGCCACTCGATCTGGACGTTGGGGTACGAGATGGACGCTTTCAAACCTCTGGCGTCGGCCGGCGGCCGACCGATTCCGCTTCTCCTGCACCGGCTGAAGGGCATGTTTGCGGGCCACACCGTCCCCGAGCTGCCGTGGCTCGCGACGCTGCCGTCGCCGGATGCCGCCCCCGCCCTCGTGCGCCCCTTGGTCTTGGTGGTCGACGACAACCCCGTCAATCTGATGCTGGCGTCGGAGATGCTGTCGTACTGCGGCATCAAGCCGCTGCTGGCGAACGACGGGGCTGAGGCGGTGGCCCTGGCGTGCGACCTGCGTCTGGACCTCATCCTGATGGACCTGACGATGCCCGTCCTCGATGGCTTCGACGCCACGGCGCGCATCAGGCGCTTCGAGCACGAACACGCCCGCCCGCGCGTGCCCGTGGTGGCCTATACCGCCACCCTGGACGGCGCCGACAAACCGCGCCTGCGCGAGTGCGGCATCGACGCGGTACTCGAGAAGCCCACCGACGTGCACGCCTTTCAGGCGTGTGTGATGCGCTGGTGCTCGCCAGGGGGCGACTGCGATGCGCTGGCGCCGTACGGCGCGCTACACCCACCGATGGGTTAGGCCCGGTCGCGTCGCCTCACCACTGACCGAAGAACACCCCGGCCTTCTTGTGCCCCGCCGTGCCGGCCGCGATCTGCGCGTCGGTCAACGTGACGCGATGCCGCCGGCGCTCCAAGAAATCAAGCAGCTTCTCACGCATCTCCGCGCGCACCGCTGAAGTCGATGCCTCGCACCCGAGGTCATTGAACTCCTGCGGGTCGGCCTGCAGATCGAACAGTTGCTCCGGTTCGTCGAGCCAGTGCACGTAGCGCCAGCGCGCGTCGCGCAGGCTGAAGGCGCGGCACTGGTGCACGTCTTTCTTCAGCAGCAGCCGCGCTTGCCGAAAGCTGTAGTCGAGCTCGCTGAAGACGAAGTCACGCCATGGTGATGCGGGCGCCATCTGGCCGTGCAGCAGCGGCAGCAGGCTGCGGCCTTCGATGCGATGGCGATGAGCAGACTGATCGATGCCCAGCGCATCGAGGATCGTCGGCACCACGTCCACGCACTCGACAAAGCGCCGCTCCACCGTGCCGCGTGTGGTGTCGGCCTCGCGCCGCGGGTCCACCACGATGAACGGTACGCGCTGCACGGTGTCGTAGAAGAGCTCCTTCTCGCCCAGCCAGTGGTCGCCCAGAAAATCGCCGTGGTCGGAGCAGAACACGATCATCGTGTCGTCGAGCTGGCCGCTGGCGGCCATGGCGTCGAACAGGCGCCCCAGGTGGTGGTCGAGCTGGCTGATCAGGCCCTGGACCACCGGGCGCACGGTGCGGATGCATGCGTCGTTCTGAAAACTCACGCACTCTTCCTGCTGGCGGTAGGCGGCCAGCACCGGGTGCGCATGGCGCAACTCGTCGTCGCTGCGTAGCACCGGCAGGCATTGCTCGGGCTTGTACATCGCGTGGTACGGCGCTGGCGCCATGTAGGGCCAGTGCGGCTTGACGTAGCTCAGGTGCAGCAGCCACGGCCGGGTGCCCACGCGGCGCATGAAGGCGATGGCCTGGTCGGTCATGTACGCGGTTTCGGAATGCTCCTCTTTCACGCGCGCGGGCAGGTGCACGTGGCGCATGTGCCAGCCGCTGAGCAGCTCGCCGTCGGGGCCATTGGCTGCGATCACGTAATCGGACCACGGGTCCGGGCTGTCGTAGCCGTTGGCGCGCAGGTAGGCGGGGTAGCCCGATTCGCTGCCGGGTGCGTGGTGGCCGTCGTAGCGGTCTACCTCGTCGAAGCCGCCATGCGCGAGCAGTGCACCCAGTTCGCTGCCGCCATCGAGCTGCAGGCGCTGCAGGCCCGCGTGGTCGGGCATCACGTGGGTCTTGCCGGTCAGCGCGAGCTGCAGGCCGGCGCCGCGCAACATCTCGCCGAGCGTGACTTCGCCGACTGACAACGGCACGCGGTTCCAGGTGGCGCCGTGGCTGATGGCATAGCGCCCCGTGTAGTAGCTCATGCGGCTGGGGCCGCACACGCCGCTGGTGACGTAGGCGCGGTCGAAGCGCACGCCGCGACGGGCCAGCGCATCGATGTTCGGGGTTTTGAGCCACGGGTGGCCGGTGCAGCCGAGGTGGTCCACCCTCAGCTGGTCGGCCATGATGAAGAGGATGTTCATGCGGCGCGTGCCCCCAGACCCTCCATCCGAATGCCGAGGCGAACCCAACCCCGTCAACATTATCATCGGGCAAGCGTTGCTCTCATGATGCTCATGCGCACGATGCAGAGGTGGTTGGCGGTTTCGGTGCTCGCTTTGCCGTTCGGCCCATGTTGGGGGCAGGCGGGGCCGCCGCTCGATCCCGGCATCTACACCTGCAAAGACGATCAGGGCCACGCCATCACGCGGGATCGGTACATCGAGGAGTGCCGGCACAAGGAGCAGCGCCTGCTCAACAAGGATGGCTCGCTGCGAAGGGTCCTACCGCCCACCCTGACCGCCGACGAGCGCGCGCAACGCGAATCCGCCGAGCAGGCCAGGCGAGAGGCCGAGGCCGCGCGCAACGATGCGATCAAGTACGACCGCAACCTGCTGAAGCGATACCCGGACAAGGCGACGCACGACAAGGAGCGCGCATCGGCGCTCGGCACCCCGCGCCTGGCCATTCAAAGTGCCGAGGCGCGGCTGCAGGAGCTCGCCGTCGAGCGCAGGCGGTTGCTTGACGAGGCCGAGTTCTACCGGGGTCGGCGAGTGCCGTCGGGACTGAAGCAGCAACTCGACAACAATGAGGCGGCGGCCGAGGCCCAGCGCAACGCGATCAGGAATGCCCAGGCCGAGGTGGATCGCATCAACGCCAAGTTCGACACGGAACTTGCACGGCTGCGCAAACTGTGGGGCGACGCGCAGCCCGGTTCGCTGGGGCCGCCGCCCCAATAGCCTGGCCGGTCAGCGCAACAGCGCGGCAAGCTTGTGCTCGGCTTCGGCGCAATCGCCGAACTCGGCGCGGGCCCACGCAGCATCGTGGTAGGTGTTGAGGTAGCGGTCGCCGTTGTCGCACAAGAGCGACAGCACCGCGCCGGCCTCGCCGCGTTGGCGCATCTCGTGGGCGAGCAGGATCATCGCCACGAAGTTGGTGCCGGTTGACGGGCCGGTCTTGCGCCCGAGGATGTCCGACAGCCGCCGCATCGCGGCCACCGAGTCGACGTTGGGCACCTCGACCATGCGGTCGACCAGCGTGGGGATGAAGCTCGGCTCCACTCGCGGGCGGCCGATGCCCTCGATGCGCGAGCCGCGCGAGGTGAGGGTGGCGTCGCCACTCTTGTGGTAGGCCGCGAACACCGAGCCCTCGGGGTCGGCCACGCACAGGCACGTGGCATGCGCTGGTAGTGCACGTAGCGGCCGATGGTGGCGCTGGTGCCGCCGGTGCCTGCACCCACCACGATCCAGCGCGGCACCGGATGGCGCTCGTGCGCCATCTGCTCGAAGATGCTCTGCGCGATGTTGTTGTTGCCGCGCCAGTCGGTGGCGCGCTCGGCATAGGTGAACTGGTCCATGTAGTGGCCGCCGGTTTCGTCGGCCAGGCTCTGCGCAACGGCATACACCTCGCCGGCGTGATCGACGAAGTGCGAGCGCCCGCCATGAAAGGAGATCTGCGCCACCTTCTCGCTCGACGTGCTCCTGGGCATCACCGCGATGAACGGCAGGCCCAGCAGGCGCGCGAAGTAGGCCTCGCTCACCGCGGTGGAGCCGCTCGACGCTTCGACCACCGTGGTGCCCTCGTGCAGCCAGCCGTTGCACAGTGCGTACAGGAACAGCGAGCGCGCCAGCCGGTGCTTCAGGCTGCCGGTGGGATGGGTCGATTCGTCCTTCAGGTAGAGGTCGATGCCCACGGCCGCAAAGGCAGGCAAGGGCAGCGGCACCAGGTGCGTGTCGGCGCTGCGCCGGAAGTCGGCCTCGATGCGGTGCACGCTGTCGTGCACCCAGCGGTCCTCGCTCATCACTGTTCCGGCTTGAAGCCCGAGGCGCCGATGATCGGGCCCCAGCGCTCGTAGTCGTCTCTCATGATCGTGGCCAGCCGCCCGGGGCCGTAGCCGGTGGGCTCGAGATTCATCTCGGTGAGCCGCTTGTGCGTGGCGGGGTCCTGCACCGCCGCGATGGCGGCCTTGGAGAGGCGCTCGATCACCGCCGGTGGCGTGCCCGCCGGCGCGAACAACGCGTACCAAGGCTGCGCCACCAGGTCGTAGCCGAGTTCGCGGAATGTCGGCACGTCGGGCATCGAGGGGTCGCGCTTGTCGCCGGCCACCGCGAGCAAGCGTGCCTTGCCGGCGTCGACGATCGACTTGATGTCGGCCACCACGGTGGACAGCGCGGTCACCTCGCCCGCCGCTAGCGCCTGCATCGCGGGCGCGGTGCCCTTGTACGGCACGTGCGTGAGCGCGATGCCCGCGCTCTTGGCAAACATCACGCCGAAGAAATGCGGCAGGCTGCCGGCGGCGGCGGAGGCATAGAAACCGTTCTTCGCCGGGTCGGCCTTGACCAGCGCCACGTACTCGGCCAGCGTCTTGGCGGGTACCTGTGCGTTCACCGCCAGGCCGATCTGGAAGTTCGACAGGTGCGCCACCGGCGCAAAGTCCTTGAACGGGTCGTAGCGCAGCTGGCCGGCGTACGAATGCGGAAAGATCGACATCGTGGCCACCGGCGTCAGCAGCAGCGTGCTGCCGTCGGGTGGTGCGGCCTTGACCGTCTCGTTGCCGATGCGACCGCCGGCGCCGGCCTTGTTCTCGACGATGACGGTCTGGTTGAGGATGCGGCCCATCTGCTCGGCCACGATGCGCGTCAACGAATCGGAGCTGGCGCCCGCGGGATAGCCGAGCACGATGCGGATGGTGCCGGGCTGCTGCTGCGCGCACGCCGCTGCGCTCGCAGCGAATGCGGCGGTGAGGGTCAGCGCGCGGATCCAGGAACGGCGGGCCGGTGACATGGGGTCCCTGTGCGTCGAACGGTGCAGCGATCTTCTCTGGTGGTGGCGGCATCGCACCCGGTGAAGACCCTGAAGCGCGGCGGCGCGCAGAACGCGCGCTGCGGGTTTGTGCGAATCCGCGCTGCGGCCTGGCGGGCGGCGTCCACGCGCTAGAGTCGCTGCATGGCCAGTGCATTGGCTCATGTGGCGTGGGAGCCATGTTTCATCGAGCCGCGGCCCGACCGCGCGCTCGAGGCGTATGCGCGCCGGCGCATGGGCGTGCCCAACGGGGCGGTGCGCTACTTTGCGCCGGTGCCGTGGATCGTGCACGCGACGGTCGACCTGCACGTCGAGTACGGCCTGTTGATGCACCTGGACCAGCGCACGGCCGACCTGATCGGCCTGGTGGTCAGCCAAGAAAATGCGTGCCGCTTCTGCTATGCAGCGGTGCGGGCCGTGCTGTGGTTCCATGGCATGGACAGCGAGCGCGTGCAACGCGTCGAGCAGGATCTGTCGCGTGCCGACCTGAGCCCGAAGGCGCGCGCGGCGATCGAGTACGCACGCAGCCAGTCGCGCAGCGGGCCGTCGGGTGCCCACGAGGCATGGGCGGCGCTGCGCCGCGCCGGGGTCGGCGCGGCCGAGGCGCGCGAGATCGCGTTCACCGTGGCCTTCACCGATTTCAACAACCGGCTGCACACGATTGCCGCGATTCCGCCGCTGCCGATGGAGCGCATGCCCGAGCAATGGCTGATGCGGCTGTTGCGCCCGCTGATCGAGCGCATCTTGCGCAGCCGTCAGGTGCGCGGCACGGCCGCAGCGGCCGTCGCGGCGGCACCCGAGCTGCCGTACAGCCGCTTGGTGGCGGCTTTTGCCGGCTCGCCGATCGCCCAGGTGCTGGCCCGCACGATGCAGGACATGTGGGCCTCGCCGGTGCTGTCGCGGCGCTGCAAGCTGCTGATCTTTGCGGTCGTGTCGCGTGGCCTGCCGTGCGAGGTGTGCGAGCTCGAAATCAGCCAGGCTTTGCGGCGCGAGGGGCTCGACGCGGCCACGGTGTCGCGCCTGCTCACGCACCTCGACGGTCCCGAGCTCGAGCCGGTGGAGCGGCTGCTGATGTCGTTTGCGCGCGAGACGCTGTGGTACGAGCCCGCCACGCTGCAGCGGCACACGCGGTTGCTGCGCGAGCATCTGAGCAACGAGCAGCTGATCGAGGCGATCGGCGTGGCGGCGCTGGCCAACGGGGTGTGCCGCATGGCGGCAGTGGTGATGGCGGAGCCGGCGTGATGCCCGCCATGCTCAACGTGGTGGCAGGGCTCGCGCTGGCCGTGCTGTTGGTGCTGTGGCTGCAGCAGCGCAGGCACGGCGCCATGCTGCAGCGCCAGCTCGACGCCGCGTCCGGCGAACTGCAGCGCCTGCAGCAGGCGTGCGCGCGGCTCGCACCCGCGGGCGTGGTCAACCGGCTGGTCGCCGACGGCGTGCCCGAGCTGGTGCAGATGCCGGCGCAGCGCAAGGTGGTGACCGCGCTGTTCGCCGACCTGGTGGGCTACACGGCGATGAGCGAGCGGCTCGAGCCGGCGGCGCTGGCGCAGGTGCTCAACGGCTACTTCCAGCGCATGAGCGACGCCATCCACGAGCACCGCGGCCATGTCTCCACTTTCCTGGGCGACGGCATCCTCGCCTATTTCGGCGCGTTGCAGCCCAACCCCTGGCAAAGCGCCGACGCAGTGCGGGCGGCGCTGGCGATGCGTGCCGCGATGGCCGACTACAACCGCAAGCTGACGCAGGAGGGCCTGCCCGCGCTCAGCGTGGGCATCGGCATCCACCGCGGCACTGGACTGGCGGGCTTGATCGGCTCGCGCGAACGCATGGAGTACGGTTTCGTCGGCCGCACCGTCAACCTCGCCGCGCGCGTGCAGGCGCTGACGCGCACGCATGGCGTGGACATCCTCGTCACCGATGCGGTGAAGAGCGAGCTCGATGCGAGCTTCCGGCTCGATGCGATGCCGGCCGAGCGGGTGAAGGGCATCGCCGAACCGGTGGTGACTCACGCCGTGCGCGCCCGGACCGATGCGCCGGGTTGAAGCGAACAGGCCGCGCCGATGCAGCGACTGCTCCGTTTGCTCGTCGTCCTGTGCGCGGCGGCCGGGTTTCATGCACCGGGTCTCGCTGCGGATGCACGCGAGGCCGCGCCGGCCGGGCGCTTGAGCGAAGAGGGCTTCGTTCGCATCGGCGGCATCGACCAATGGTTGACGATCCATGGCGCCGAGGCGCGCAACCCGGTCATCCTCTTTCTGCACGGTGGTCCGGGCGATGCGCTGAGCCCGTATGCCGATTCGATGTTCGGCGGCTGGGACAACGACTTCACCCTGGTGCAATGGGATCAGCGCGGCGCGGGCCGGACCTATGGCCGGAGCGGCCCGTCGATCGAGTCGACGATCACCATGGATCGCATGATGCAAGACGGCATCGAGGTGGCCGAACACCTGATCCGGCGACTGGGCCAGCGCAAGGTCATCGTCGTCGGAATGTCGTGGGGCTCGATGCTCGGCGTGCACATGGTCAAGCGGCGGCCCGATCTCTTCCATGCCTATCTCGGCCTGGCGCAGATCGTGAACTGGAGAGCGGGCAGCACGGCCAGCTACGCGCGCCTGCTCGAGCTGGCGCGCGCGGCCGCGGACAAGCCGTTGGTCGACTTGCTCGAGGCGATCGGGTCGCCGCCATGGGACTCGCTGCTCAAGTGGCCGAGGTTCCGCAAGCCGCTGATGGCCTACCAGCAAAAGCGGGTCACGGCCGCGCCGGTGGTGTTGTCCGTCGCGCCGGCCTACGCGTCGCCGGCCGAACGGGATCAGTACGCCGAGGCCGACGACTTCTCGTTCCTGCACTGGATGGGGATCACGATGTCGGGCCCGCTGCTGCAGATCGATCTGCCGTCGCTCGGCACCGACTTCGCGATCCCGTTCTACATCATCCAGGGCCAGGAAGATCTGGTGGCCTTGCCAGAGCTCGCCAAGGCCTATGTCGATGCCGTGACGGCGCCGCGCAAACGCTTCGTGGCCGTGCCCGGTACCGGGCACGAGCCGTCGATCGACCAGCTGGACCTGGCGCTGCGCCTGCTGCGGCAAGAGATCAGGCCGCTCAGCCTCGCGCGCTGAGGGCCAGGCATCAGGCACGTGCGCTGCCGGGCTCGTGCCCGGTGCGGATGGCCCAATCCTGCACGTCCTGCAGGTGCTGCACGCGCAGCGCGTCATTCACCGTCTCGCGGCCGCCGCGTTCCAGATCGGCCTGCGTCGCCACGATCGCGGCCTGGGCGCGCTCGAGTTCCGAGGCCTGCACCGCGTTCAGCCGGCCGCTGCGCAAGCCTTGCGCGATCAGGCGTTGCTGTTCGGCGTCGCGCGCGGTGGCCACGCGCACATGCTGGCGTTCGAGTGCCTCCTGGCTGCGGTAGGTGCGCTCGGTCTCGGCCACCGTGCGGGTGAAGCCGCGTTCGGCTTCGGCGATGCGGGCGTTGCCGGTCGGGTCGGCCCGGTCGACCAGCAGGTTGGCCACGGTGCGATCGACCTTCGCCGCCTCCGACTCGATGGCCACGGCCTCGGTGGGCGAGACGCGGCCGCGCGCGACGTCGGCGGCCAGGCGCGACTGCGCCGCGGCGTTGCGGCCGATCGACAGCGCAGCGGTCGATCGTGCCTGTGGCGCATGCCGGGTCGCATGGCGGTGTGACTGGGCGTGGTGATGGGCGCCCGCGTTCTTTGCGGGCTCGGTGGCGGCGGCGGTGGCGGCGGCGCTGGCCGCAGTGGCGGCGCAGACCGCAGCCGCGCTAGCGAGCAGGGCGATGACGAAGCGACTGTTCATGGTGGTGTCCCTTTCAAGGACGGGTTGGGGGAACCGGGCCGCGCGGCGGCCCGGCAACGAGGGAGATGCAGACGATCAGCCCAGATCGACCGGCAGGAAGATCTGCTGTCCGTCGCGCTCGATCAGCAGCGCAACGTGCTTGGGATGGTTGCGCAGCGCCTCGTGCACCTGCGCCACGCCTTGCACCGGCCGACCGTTGAGCGCGAGCAGCACGTCGCCGGGTTCGACCCCCGCGAGCTGGGCCGGGCCCGACACCTGCTCGACGAGCAAGCCGTGATCCAAGCCGGCGCGCCGCAACTCGCTGCGCTCGAGCGCCCGCACGCTCAGGCCGAGCGTGGCGGTGTCGCCACCCTGCGCCACGGTCTCGGCCTTCTCGGCGTCGGCCTGGCCGAGCGACACGGTGACGTCGTGGCGCGACTTGTCGTGCCACAGCACCAGCGTCAAGCGGTCACCCGGCTTGGCCAGGCCGACGCGGCTCGACACGTCGCTGGCGGTGTGCACCGCGTTGCCGTCGAGTGCGGTGATTACGTCGCCGGCTTTCAGTCCGGCCCTGGCGGCCGCGCTGTCCGGCACGACGCTCGACACCAGTGCGCCGTCGGGCGACTTGAGCCCGAACGACTCGGCCAGCGGGGCCGACAGGTCCTGCAGCATGACGCCCAGCCGCGCATGGTCGACGTGGCCGTGCGCGACGATCTGGTCCTTCACGTGCAGCGCGACGTCGATCGGGATCGCGAACGCCAGGCCCTGGAAGCCGCCGCTTTGCGAATAGATCTGCGCATTGATGCCCACCACGCGGCCGGCGGCATCGAACAGCGGGCCACCGGAGTTGCCGGGGTTCACCGCGGCATCGGTCTGGATGAAGGGCACGACGCTGTCGCCCGGCAGCGAGCGCCCCTTGGCGCTGACGATGCCCTGCGACGCCGACTGCTCGAAGCCGTAGGGGGCACCGATCGCCAGCACGTAGTCACCGACCTGCACCGCCTTCGCGTCGCCCAGGTTGACGGTGGGCAGGCCCTTGGCGCCGATCTTGAGCACGGCGATGTCGGTGGCGGCATCGCTGCCGAGCACCTTGGCCGCGAATTCGCGCCGGTCACTCAGCTTGACCGTCACCTGCTTGGCATTGCGCACCACATGCGCGTTGGTGAGGATCATGCCGTCGGAACTGATGATGAATCCCGAGCCCTGGCCGCGAAACGGCTGGGCGCCGTGCGGTGGCATCGGGAAACCCGGCAACCCGCGGAAGAAGCGGAAGAAAGGATCTTCCTCGAACGAGGGACCCTCGTTGTCGTCGACCTGGCGCAGTCCCGACACGGTGACGCCGACCACGGCCGGGCCTTCGGCCTGCACGATGGCGCGGTAGTTGGGCACGCTGCCGGCGGGCAGCGCGGCGATGGCTTGCGCGGGCGCGGCAGCCGGCGCGGCGGCTGCGGAGGCCGCCGCGTCGGTGCGATGCAGCCAATCCGGCAGCGTGAAGGCCTGCGCCGTGACGGCTGTGGCGCCGACGACGGCGAGCGCCGCGGCGGCGGCGAGGAGGGTGCGCTTCATCTCGAGGCTCCTGTTGCGGGCCGACCTGATGTCGGCGATGCGGTGCAATCTAGACGCGCGAGATGAGCGCTGCGTGAGGAGAAAGTGAGGCCAGGATTAAGCCTGTGCCGCAGGCGGCGTGGGCAGCCGCACCTGCACGCGCAGGCCACCGAGCGGTGAATCGGCCAGCGCCACCTGCCCGCCGTGTTGAGCCGCAATCGCCCGCACGATCGCCAACCCCAGGCCGCTGCCTTCACCGTGGCTGCCCTCGGGCCGGTGAAAGCGATCGAACACCCGCTCGCGGTCGGCGGCGGCGATGCCGCGACCGGCATCGTCGACGCGCAGCACCACGGCGTCGGCCGTCGACGCTACGCTCACGCGAACTTGCGGTGGCGCGCCGCCGCCGTGCACGATGGCGTTGTCGATCAGGTTGCGCACCAGGCTGCGCAGGGCTTGTGCGTCGCCGCGCAGCACACAAGGTGCGGGCGCGTCGAGTTCGATGGTGGCGTGGCGCTCGGTGGCCAGCGACGCCGCATCGGCCATGGCGTCGCGCGCGACGGCGGCCAAGTCGACTTCGGCGACCGGCAACGCATGGCCCGGCTCGGCGCGCGCCAGCGTCAGCATCTGGTCCACCAGGCGCGCGGCGCGATCCACGCCGGCGCGCAGCCGCGCCAGCGCGGCGTCGCGCGGCGCGCCTTCGCTTGCATCGCGCAGCACGCCGACCTGGAGCTTCAGCGCAGTGAGCGGCGTGCGCAGCTCGTGGGCTGCATCGGCCACGAAGGCGCGTTGGGCATCGAATGCGGCGGCCAGGCGCGCCAGCAACAGGTTGAATGCGAGCACCAACGGCTGGATCTCGGCCGGCAGGCCCGCGGCTGGCAACGGCTCAAGCGAATGTTCGTCGCGCGCCCGCGCTGCCGCCACCACGCGTTGCAGCGGTGCCAGCGTGAAGCCCACCAGCCACCACATGGCCAGGCAGACCAGCGGCGCCGCCACCACGATCGGCAGCACGCTGCGGCCGGCTGCGGCGGCGGCCAGTTGCTGCCTGACCGCGAGCGGCTGCCCGACCTGCACGATGCGCAGCGGCGTCGCTGCGCCGAAGATGCGCCAGGTGGCGCCGCCCACCCGCGCGTTGCTGAAGCCGATGACCGTGTGCGGCGGCAGCGGCATCGCGGCGGCGGGGGGTTGGCTGCTGTAGAGCACCACGCCGTCGACCGACCAGATCTGCACCACGTAGTCGAACTCGGGGTTGGCGAACGCGGCGCGCTCGTCGTCGGCGATGCGCCCCTGGTCGCGCAGCGACAGCGCCATCTGCCGCAGGTGGTAGTCGAACAGCTCGTCGGCTTCGGCACGCACGCCGAAGTAGGTGGCGCCGCCGACCGCCAGCGCCGCGAGCGCGGCCAGCGCCACCAGGAACGTGAAGACGCGCAACCGCAGCGAACGCATGGCGCTCAGGCGTCTTTCGCCGGCCCGACGTAGTAGCCGACGCCGCGCACGGTGTGCAGCAGATCGTCGCCGAGCTTCTTGCGCAGCTGGTGCACGAAGACGCTGATGGCGTTGCTCTCGAGCTCCTCGCCCCAGCCGTAGAGGCGGTCTTCGAGTTGCGCGCGCGACAGGATGGCACCGGGCCGCTCCATCAACGCCTGCAGCAGCGCGAACTCGCGCGCCGACAGCAGCACCGCGCGGCCAGCGCGGCTGACCTCGCGGGTGGCGGGGTCCAGCTTCAGGTCGGCCACCTCGAGCATCGAACTCGCACGGCCTGCACGACGCCGGCCCACCGCGCGCAGCCGCGCCAGCAACTCGTCGAGCTCGAAGGGTTTGACCAGATAGTCGTCGGCACCGGCATCCAGGCCGCTCACTTTGTCTGTCAGCGCGTCGCGCGCGGTCAACACGATCACCGGCGTGGCGTCGCCGCGCGCACGCAGCGCCTTCAGCACCTCGAGCCCGCTGCGTTGCGGCAGGCCGAGGTCGAGCAGCACGGCATCGAAGCGCTCGCTGGCCAGCGCCGCGTCGGCGGCGCGCCCGTCGCGCACCCAATCGACGGCCAAGCCCTGCTGGCGCAGGGCCTCGCGCAGGCTCTCGCCGATCATTCGATCGTCTTCCACCAACAGCACGCGCATTGCTTCCTCGACTGGACCCGGGTATCACCCGCGCGACATGGCGCAACGCTAGCACGCGGGCGATGCGCTGCGTCCAGCGCAGGGTGCGCCGTTGTCCGGGAGCCGCCCAACCACCTACTTCGCAGGTGGCCGATGGGATGAATTGCGCGCAAACTGGCTGCCAGGGAGCCATGGGAGCGGCTGATGCGGGCGCCTGATTTCTTTGGCGATGCCGACACGATTGCTTCGCTGCGAGCGCAGTTGAGCGAAGCCGATGCGGGTGGTAGCGCGCGGGTGGAAGCGTTGATCGGCTTGGCGTGGCATCTGCGCCAGCGCGATACCGCCGCGGCGCTGCGCTATGGCGACGAAGCGGCGGACCTGCTCCAGGGCTTGGCGGTCACAGAGGCGGCCAGCGCAAGGGCACGTCTCGGCGTTGCTCGCGCCGAAGCGCTCTGGCTCATGATGCGGCTCGACGAAGCGAGCGGTCTCGCCCAGAAAGCCAAAGCGCAGTTCGCCGAGCTCGACGATGGTGTCGGTGCGGGTGATGCGCAGATGGTGATCGCGGCACTGCTTGACCAGTCAGGGGGTGACCACGCCGGGGCGTGTATGCAGGCCAAGGGGCTGTATGCGCGAGGCGACGACCCGCTGCGAAAGCGAATGCCCGAAATGTGGGTCGCATGCCTCGATGCGACCGCGCGTCCTGACGAAGCGTCGACGCGATGGGCGCAGGCCATGAGTGAAGCCGCGGCGCTTGGCCATGCCGGCCTCGATACGTTCATCGAGGCTTTCCACGCCACGCTTGCCCACGAACGGGGTGACAACGCGGCGGCCATCAAGCACTTCCAACAAGCCTTCGAGGCAGCGCGGACATCGGGTCAGCTGTGGGCGTCGATCACGCTGGCACAGAACATTGGCATTGCCTACAGCTCGCTCAACGACCATGAAGGGGCGCTGGCGTGGCTCGATCGTGCCCGCGACCTCGTGAGGCCCACGGGTTGGCCGTACGCCACGGGCTGGTGCTTGATGCAGACCGCCTCGGTGCTGGTCGGTATAGGCCGCTCGCGAGCGGCCAAGGATCTGTTGCACGAAGGCATGCCGGTGCTGGAGCGGTTTCCCGCTTCGCGCAACTATGCGCTGTCGTGTCAGATCCTGGCCGAGGCCTCGCTCGATCTTGGCGAGGACGCCGAGGCGCTGCGATGGGGCGGGGTCGCGGTGGACACGGCGCGACGCCTTGATTTCTCCGATCTGTTGAGTGGCAGCCTGCGCTACCAGGCCCAGGCGTTGTCACGGCTGGGCCGTGTCGACGAGGCGCTGGATGCGGCCCAAAAGGCGCTGGCCGTCGCGCGACAACAAAACGATCTGCGACGCATGAGCACGACCTTGCATGGGCTCGCGGAGATCGCCCGTCGGTACGGGCTGCCGGCCCCGGCGGACTCGTCATCGCCGAGCGCCGCCATTCACCACCTCGAAGAGGCGCTCGAAGTGGGTGCAAGGATGCCCGGATTCACGGCGCCGGCCGAGTGGTACACCGAATTGTCGCGCGACTACGAAGGTGCCGGCGATCCGATCGCGGCGCTCGCATTCGAGCGCCTTGCCTCGCAAGCCAGCGCGCAGACCGTGTCGCGGCGGGCCAGCGATCTGGCCACTGCGTTGCACGTTCGCCATGGCACCGAGCAGGCGAAGGCCGACGCGGCACGGCAACGCGCGTTGGCGGAGGCCGGCGAACTGCGCGCGGCGCTGCTGCAGGCCGAGGCCGAACTCGACCACCAGCGCATGCAGGGCTTGCTGGTGCACGCCGGGAAGATGGTCGCCGTGGGTCGTCTGGCCAGTGGTGTGATTCATGAGATGAGTCACCCGGTGGGCACATTGCTGTTGCTGTCCGACACGCTGGAAGGTTACCTCGCGCAAGGCCCAGCCAGGGCGTTGCGAACGGTGCAAGGTATGGCCCACGAGCTGCAGCGCTTGCAGCAGTTCATTCGCCGGTTGCGCGACTTTTCCAGGTCCGAGCCGCTGCAGCTGGCGGCACACGATCTTCGCGACGTGCTGGCCGACGCTCGTCAATTGTTCGGCCTGCGGCTCACGATGGAGGGAATCCACTATCAGGAAGATGTGCCTGCGCTGATCGTGCGCGCCGATCCCGAGCGCCTCAGCCTGGCGATCGCCAACCTGGTTTTCAATGCTGTGGACGCGCTTGAGCAACGCACCGACAAGCGTCTGGCATTGAGCGCGACCCGCAGCGCCGACACCGTTTGCTTCAGCGTTCAGGACAACGGGCCAGGCTTGGCCGACGATGTGCGGGCACGTCTGTTCGAGCCGTTCTTCACGACCAAACCCGAGGGCAAGGGGCTGGGTCTGGGCCTGGCGCTGAGCGCCGAGTCGATTGCCTCGATGAACGGGCGCATCGAAGCGGCCAACGCCATCCAAGGCGGTGCCTGTTTCACGATCATCTTGCCGGTGGCCTGAAGGATCGGCACCGCGGCTCACTCGTTGCGGTGCTCTTCCAACGTCAATCCGTGGCTCTTGATCTTGCGATAGAGCGTCGCCGGAGCCAGATTCAGCTCATGACACACGGCGGCTGCCTGACCTTTGCAGCGACGCAGCGAGTCTTCGATCAGCAAGCCTTCGAGCGCCAGCAGCGCTGCATCGAGAGAACGGGATGTCTCGCCGACGCTGGCCGACGAGCTTGCCAGCGCATCGAGCCCCAACAGGTGCCGTTCCGCGGCGCTCTTGAGTTCGCGCACGTTGCCGGGCCAGCCGTAGGCCAGAAGGCGATCGCGCAGTTCCGGCGGTGGTCCGTCGAAGGGTCGCTGAAAACGCAACGATGCACGCTCGAGAAAGTGATGAAAGAGCAGGGGAATGTCATCGCGCCGGTCGCGCAGGGGTGGCATCCGCAGCGTGACGGCGTTGAGGCGGTAGTACAGATCGGCGCGGAACTGTCCCGCCGCGATCAGCGGCTCGAGCTCGGCATTCGTCGCAGCGACCACGCGCAGGTCGAGCGCGATCGTCTTGTTGGCGCCGAGCCGCTGCACCTCGCTCTCCTGCAGCGCGCGCAACAGCTTGGCCTGCAGGGTTGGCGCCATCGCCTCGATCTCGTCCAGAAACAATGTGCCGCCGCTCGCGTGCTCGATGCGCCCGACGCGTTGCCGCGTCGCGCCCGTGTACGCGCCAGCCTCATGTCCAAACAGCTCGCTTTCGAACAAGGCCTCCGGCAACGCGGCGCAATTGATGGCCACGAAGTCGCCGCTGCGGCCCGAGTGGTCGTGCAGCGCGCGAGCAGCGAGTTCCTTGCCGGTGCCGGTTTCACCGCAGATCAGTACATCCACTGGCATTGGGGCGAGTCGCGCGAGCAGCACACGCAGATCGCGCATCACACGGCTGTCGCCGCAGAGCACGTCGGCCAGCGCCGAGCCGTTCGCCAGTCTTGATCGCAAGACCCGGTTTTCGGCGGCCAGGCGGTATTGCTGCACAGCGCGACGCAGCAAGGTGACCAGACGGTCGCGGCCGAATGGTTTCTCGATGAAGTCGTAGGCCCCCTCCTTGATGGCTTTGACGGCAGTGGTCACGTCTGCGTGGCCGGTCATCATCACCACCGGCAGTTCGGCATCGTGGGCGCGACAGCGCTCGAGCACACCCAGGCCATCGAGGTCGGGGAGTCGCAGATCGGTCAGCACCAGTTCAAAGGCGGCCTGCGGCAGAGCGCGCAACGCGGCGCGGGCGTTGCCGAACGCCTGTACGTCGAATCCAGCCGCGTCGAGGCTCTGGACCAGGCCGTCGCGGAAGTATTCGTCGTCTTCAATCAGCAGCAACCGCACACGGGCCTCGGCGGTCGAGGCATTGCACGGGTCCTCGGTCCCGTCGCGTCGAGAAGTTTCGGGAGTCATGCGCGGCCTTGAAACGGATCCTTGGTGCGATATCCCAGCAAGAGCTGGACCATCAGCGTACTCCTGCGCCACTGTGACGCAATAGGCCGCCGCTGAGCTTGCGCAGGCCGGTGCCGCCTGACGCCGATAGCGTCGATCCGGCGCGGCGTCTTTTTCTCTGCTTTGGGACGCACGACCAGCGGGATTTATCTCCGATGAGACACGGCGTGGTCGGTGGATGCGGCCCATCGATGTCGATCGCCGAGGTGGACGGGCCGTTCGACACCCTCGTCACCCATGTGCAGGCGTGCTGGCACGGTCGATGCTGATTGGATGTCGTGTTCGTCAATGCCCAAAGGCGCGAAAGGCACGGCCCATGAACCCACTGAGGGATCTCGCCTGCGGTCCGATCGAAGCGTGGGACAAAGCATCGGGATGGTTGGCTCCTGTCGGTGTGGCATTGCTCGCGTCGGCACATGCGGCTGCGGCCGCAACTGAGCTTTCCGTCGTCGTCAACGGCGTGGCGCTCGCACCCGACGTGGTGCGGGCGCTCGAGAGGCGCTGCCACGCGCCAATCGCTCCAGGCCGTCGTGAGGAATCAATGAGACCACGGATTACTCAACCGCTTCTGCTCGGCATTGCGGCGCTCACGTTGCTGCTCGCTATGTTCGTCTACGTTGTCGATCGACCGGCAGGCAGCGCCTACCTCATGCCGTCTTGGTTGATCGCGCACGTGCCGGGCCGATCGCTCTTCGGCGCAGTCGGCGATTGGTTGCCGAGCTTCGCCCATGCTTTTTCGTTCAGTGTCTTCACGGCCGCGCTATTGCCCGCAACGCGCTGGCGACCGTGGGTTGCCAGCGGGCTGTGGTGCGTTGTCGGTGCCGCACTCGAGCTGGGCCAGCACCCGGCGCTGTCGCAACCGATGGCCGCGGCGCTGCCGGCGTGGTTCGCCCGTGTGCCGGTGTTCGATCACCTCGGCGTCTATTGGCTTCACGGCGGATTCGACACCGCGGACCTGGTCGCAGTTGCCGCCGGATGCGCTGCCGCTTCGGTGTGTCTTGTACGAATCGGAGTCCGCGGCATCACGAAACGGGAGGTGAATCATGTCTGCTGCAACTGAGGGTTGGCGGTCGATCGGTTTGCTGGGCGTTGTACTGCTCGGTCTTGCGACCACAGTCGGGTCGGGCGGTGGTCTGGATGCGGTGGCGGCGCTTGGGTGCGGCTCGACGATCCAAACAGGAAACGTCACGGCCAACGAGACCCAATCCGCGACCTTCGCTTGGTCCTACGCAGATCCCAACGACCCGGCGCTCCAGAACCTCAGGGGTCGTGCTGGTGAGCAGTGGTTCCGACTCGGTCCGGATGGTGCCTGGGTCCCCGTCTCCGCCCAGGACACGGACCAAACGTACACCCTGGCGCAGACGATCTTCAAGCGCGACAACAAGGCGCAATTCAGGGTGGTGGTCCAGTTCACCTGCGACGGCGGGAACAAGAAGGAGACCGAGGCAAGCGCCTTCTTGCTGGTCACTCCCGGCACCCAAGGCTGGGTCGACGTCGATGCCCAAGACCAGCCCACGAGCCCCGCCGATGTGACCGTCGCCCCCGGCGCCACCGCGAACTTCGTGGCCATGGCCTATGGCGACAACACCTACCAGTGGCAGCGCTCGAACGACAACGCGGCGAACTGGGCTGACGTCGCCGGCGCGACCGACTGGGCGCTGGCCGTGGCCAATGTGCAGGCGGCGGACGACGCGGCATTGTTTCGCTTGAGCGCCACCAACAGCAGCAGCGGCCAGGTGATTCAGAGCCGCGCTGCGCGATTGGCGGTGAACGGGCCCATGTCCGACGCCGTGTTCCCCGACAGCAACTGGACCACGGCCAAGATCTACGACACGACAGCGGCAGCCGATGCGGTCGTCTCCGCGAGGCAGCAGACCAGCGGTGGCAATCCGGGCGCCTTCCGAGAAACGACGCACCAATGGACCGGCGGCAACGGCGTGTCGATGGGGCTCGAGGCGGCGCACCTGCTCTCGTCGGCCACTCACGACCCAGCACAGACCGGTGCGATCGATCACGTCGACTTTTCGTTCGACGTGATCATCCTCTCGCAGCAAGGAGGAACACCGGGCATCGCGATCTTCCCGCTGCTGGCGCAGAACGGCTACTACTTCCAAGTCTACGACGCCGGCACTCCCCTCGTCTGGACGCACAGGACGTTCAGCGGCCTGACCGCAACCGACTTCGTCAATGCCAACGCAGGAACCAGCACCGGCCCGCTGCATCCCGACTTCTCGGGCAGCGGTGCACCGATCCAGTTCGGCTACGGCACCGCCAACGGCTCCGACTCGGTGGTCCCGATCACGACGGTGAGCGGCATCGACAACTGGAGCGTCGCGCTCACTTTGCGCTGAGCCGACTGGACGGACATCATGAACATTCGATCAAGAGACAGCGGCTTCACATCGGCATGCGCCGTCTCGCTGTGCGCTGCACTGTTGGCATGCGGCGGCGGCAGCAGCGATGACGCCGCGCCACCGGCGACGATCGGCCCGTCCGGCGGCACCGTCACGATGGCTCAGGGCGCGAGCGTCAACATCCCCGCGGGCGCACTGGCCAGCGAGGTGGCGATCCAGATCACGAGGGACACCACCGGCGCGGCGCCGCTGCCGGTGAACATCGCTGTGAGCGACACGTTCTTGCTGACGCCGCACGGCACGACCTTCAGCAAGCCGGTGACGCTGACCTTGCCGATCGACATGACCAAGGTCCCGGCCGGCGCGAAGGTGATGCTGCTCAAGACCGACGCGTCGCTGCGCAACTGGGCGGTGGTGCCCGGAGCGACGGTGTCGGGTGCGTCGATATCGGGTTCGATCACCAGCTTCTCGGCACCGGTGGCCGTGCTGCCGCCGACGATCTCGCAGCAGCCGATCGATCAGACCGTGAATGTGGGCCAGAGTGCCACCTTCACGGTTGTCGCTTCGCCACCGAGCGCGGGCCTGCAGCTGGTCTACACCTGGGAGTCCTCGAGTGATCAGGGCGCGACCTGGACCGTGATCACTGGCGCCAACGCGGCGAGCTACACCACACCGGCAGCGCTGGCGTCCGACGACGGCAAGCAGTTTCGCGCCACTCTCGGGCTGCAGGCCTTGCCGGTGGTGAACACGATCAGCGCCGCCGCGAGACTCACGGTCGACAACGCGCCGCCAGCACCGACCGCTTCGCTGGCGTTGCTTGCGGGCGAGATCGGCGCCAGCGGCGCGACGCTCGACGGCACCGCGGGCCTGGCACGCTTCGACACGCCCATCGGCATCGCAACCGACGCCGCAGGCAATCTCTATGTCGCCGAGTACGGCGGATCGGTGATCCGCAAGGTCACTGCGGCCGGTGTCGTGACGACGCTCGCCGGCGCTCCGCGCGCAAACGGCAGTGTCGACGGGACGGGGCCGGCTGCCCGTTTCAGCAGCCCGCGCGGAGTTGCCGCAACCGCCGGTGGCACGGTGTACGTGGCCGACACCTTCAACAACACGATTCGTCAGATCACGCCCGCAGGCGTCGTCACAACGCTCGCGGGTTCGGCCACTGCACCGCCGGGCGCGCTCAACGGCACTGGCAGCACCGCCCGCTTCAACGGACCGGAGGGCGTCGCGGTCGATGCGGCAGGCAACGTCTACGTGGCGGACTCGGGGAATCACCTGATCCGCAAGATCACACCGGGCGGCGTGGTGACGACCCCTGCCGGCTTTCCCGGCGTGCCAGGAAGCGCTGACGGTCTGGCCGGCACGGCGCGCTTCAACACGCCGTTGGGCATCGCGGTCGACGGCAACGGCAATCTGTTCGTCTCCGACGGTTTGAACTCGACGATCCGCGCGGTCACGCCTGCTGGCGTCGTGACCACCTTGGCGGGAACAGCGGGCAGTGCCGGTGCCGTCGACGGCGTGGGCAGCGCGGCTCGATTCGGCAACCGGCTGCAGGGTCTATCGATCGACGCGGCCGGCAACCTCTACGTCGCCGATCGCAGCAATTCGACGGTGCGCAAGGTGACAACGGCAGGCGTAGTCGCGACGGTGCTCGGCACGGCCGGACAGCCCGGGGTCGTCCTGGGCAATGCGCCGGGCCTGAACCTGCCCGAGTCGGTCGTGGTGCTTGCGCCTGGCCGGATCGCCATCGTCGATTCGCAGACGGTGCTGACGGCGACGGTGCCGTGAGGCACGTGACCTGCCGCTCGGTTCGAACAACCCAAGCTATCCATCACTCTCGCAACGATGCGCCCCATGGGCGCGATGAAGGGGAAGCACGATGAAGTCATCAAGAGCTCTGCGCGTCTTTGCACTCGCAGCCGCACTGAGCACGATTCTGGCCGCGTGCGGTGGCGGGGACAGTGGGGGCCAATCGCCGCCCGCGCAGGCGGGCACCATCGGCGCCGCCGGTGGAACCGTCACCAGCCCCGAGGGCGCGAGCGTGGCGATTCCGGCCGGCGCGCTCAGCTCCGACGTCGCGATCGCGATCACCAAGAGTTCGAGCATTGCGCCGGCGCTGCCTCAGATACCTGACGTGCAACCGGCCGGAGACTTCTTCGACCTGACGCCGCACAACACCACATTCGCTGTGCCGGTGACACTGACCGTGCCGTTCGATCCGGCGCGAGTTCCGGCCGGCGCCACGGTGATGCTGCTCAAGCCCAATGCAGCGCAGACGGGCTGGGTGCCGGTGCCAGGTGCCACGGTCAGCGGCGCGACGATCAGCGGCACGATTTCGAACTTCGCCGACCCAGGGCCGGTGGCCGTCTCCCCGCCGGACATCAACCAGCAACCAACCGACCAGACGGTTGCCATCGGGCAGAGTGCGACCTTCGGCGTGATTGCCACCGGCCACTTCGGGCCGGCGCCGCTCCTCTACGCGTGGGAGTCGTCGGCCGACCATGGCGCGACGTGGACAACGATCGCCGGTGCCAACGCGGCCACCTACACCACGCCATCGACGGTAGCGGCCGACAACGGAAAGCAGTTTCGCGTCACCGTCAGCCTGCAAGCCCTGCCGTTCGTCAACGTGGTGAGCGCGGCGGCGCAGATCATCATCCCTACTGCACCGCCACCTCCGGGCGCGACACCGATGATCGCTGCCGGAGTCCATCACACGCTGGCGCTGAAGGCCGACGGCACCGTCTGGGCCTGGGGGCGCAACGACCTCGGCCAACTCGGCAACCACAGCAACACCATGAGCCCGGTGCCCGTCCAACCTGTGGGTCTGCCGGCGACAAGCAAGGTGGCGGTCGGTCACTATCACTCGCTCGCGCTGGCGGTCGATGGCAGCGTGTGGCAATGGGGAGGCACGCAGAACGTCCCGTCGGTTCCGGCCGCCGTCGCGCTCAGCGGGCGCTTCGTCGACATCGCAGAGGGCGACTTCTTTTCGGTGGCCTTGCGCGACGACGGCACCGTCTGGTCTTGGGGCGCCGCCGGCAACAACAACGGCGTGCCGGCTCAGGTGATCGGCCTGGCCAGCATCAGCGCGATCTCCGCGGGAACGAATCATGCGCTGGCGTTGAAGGGCGACGGCACGGTCCAGATGTGGAGCCCGGGTGGCAATGCCCCGATCACGATCACCGACCCAGCCGGAACCGGAACGCTGACGGGCGTGCAATGGATCCGGGCCATCGACGGCCAGTCTCTTGCACTGGCTGTCAACGGCGCGCAAAGCACGATCTACACCTGGGGCAACGGGCTCGGGCAATTCGGCTTCCCGTCGGTGAATCCCATCGCTGCAACTGCCCTGCAGCCCTATGTCTCGGTGTCGCCCGCCTCCTATGCGATCGCCATCGGGAGGGGAACGACCGTGAGCGCCTTCTTGCTGGCCATCGATGGTGCGAACGGCAACGCCCTCAAGGGTCTCGGCTCCAATCTCGACGGCGAGCTCGGCATCGGCAGCACCGTTGATGCGACCACCGCGACGCCACTGCCGGGCATGCTCGACGTGCGCCAGGTCGATGCGACGCATGTGTCGCTCGCCACCTACGCGGTCGCGCGCAAGGGCGACGGCACGGTCTGGGCGTGGGGCAACAACGGGACCGGCCAGCTCGGCGACGGCACGACGACCAATCGACTGGTCCCGGTGCAGGTGCAGGGGCTGAACTTGAACTGATGTGAACCATGGGGCGTGGCGAACGGTCGCCACGCGCGCAGCCTTGCCGCCGCCGAAACAAGCGGCGGCATTTGTATTACCCGCTCACGACTGCGGCGAACACGCTGACACGCGCGTGAGAGGCGTCGCGCCGGCGAGCGTGAATTCAACGCGATCCGTGAGCACTTGCCGAACGGCGCAGCGCGCGACGGACCCGGGCCCCCGATGATCCGGCTCTTGCTCAGGGCATCGTGTCGCCATGGCCAAAGTAGCTGCAAAAGTTGCTGAGAAAGTCGCATCGATGAGCGCCGTCAAGAGCGCGATGCTCGGCATCATCGGCATGGTCGGTCTGTTGATCTCGGCCATCGGCCCGTTCAAGGTGCCGTTTGCCGAGACGCTGGCCAAGACCTACTACCGGCAGGCCATCGTCGGCCTGGTCGTCGTGGTGGCGCTGGTGGGTGGGCTGATCACCGCGGTGGTCAAGCTGTTCGACCCCAACCAGTTCAAGGACCAGCTGGTGCGCTGGGTGCACGAGCGCACCCAGCGCGACCTGGTGCTCGATGGCGACCTGGCGATGAGCTACTTTCCCAAGCTGGGGCTGGAAAGCGGCAAGGCCTCGCTCAGCCAGCGTCGCAGTGCGCGCGAATTCGCCAGCATCGACAAGGCGCGCGTCACGATCGCCTGGCTGCCGCTGCTGCACGGCCGCGTGCACATCGACAGCGCCGAGGTCGAAGGCCTGCGCGCGCAGATCGTGCGCTTCAAGGACGGCAGCACCAACGTCGACGACCTGGCACGCGACGTGGCCGCGATCGAATCGACGAACATCGATGTGGACAGCCTGCGCCTGGCCCACGCCACGCTGCAGTGGAACGACGAGATCGTGTGGCAGCGCGGCAGCCTGAACGACCTGCAGATCGAAGTGGGGCGCCTGGCCGACGGCCTGGCCAGCCCCCTGACGGCCAGCGCACGCGTCGATGCGCCGGCCGGCGGCGTCGACGCGCGGCTGCAGTTGAAGGGTCGCCTGCTGTTCGACGCCATGGCGGGCCGCATCGAGCTCGCGCGCATCGACGGTACGCTCGACGGCAAGGCCCTGGGCATCGACAACCTGGCGCTGCACGTCAAGGGCGATATCACGGGGTTGCCTCGCGAGCGCACGCTGAACGCTGACAACTTCGTCGTGTCGTCGATGCACAAATCGGGGCTGGCGGTCTTCAACACGGTGCTGTCCGCGCCTGAACTCAAGTGGAGCGAGTACCGGTTGAGCGGCGCGTCGGTGAGTGTCGATGCCAGCGTCGCACACCCGGATCGCACGACCACCTTGTCGGTCAAGGTGCCGCGCTTCGAGTGGGCCGAGCGCGCGCTGCGCGACACCACGGCGCAGGCCGAGCTGACGCTCAAGCGCGCGGATTCGCGGCTGCGCGTGCAAGGGAGCAGCCCGCTGGCGATCGCGCTCGAAGGCGGGCCGCGCATCGAACTGGGCGCGCTCGACATGGCGGCTCAACTGAGCCACCCCGCGTTGGCGACCGAGGTGGCCGCGCAACTCAAGGGCAGGCTCGACATCAACCTGCAGCAGCGCAGCGCGCAGGCGGTGTGGGCGGGCCAGATCGCCGGCAGCGACGTGAAGGCCGAGGTCGCGCTGGCCGACTATGGGAACCGTGCGCAATGGACGGTGGATGCCGAACTCGCGCGGCTCGATGCGGATGCGCTGCTGTCCGGCGGGTGGCTGGCGCGCTGGCACGATGATGCCACGCCGTTCGATGTCACGATGCTGCGCGACGCCCACGTGCAAGGCCGCGTGCGCGTCGGACAGCTCAAGGCGGGAGGTTTGCAGGCCAGTGCAGCGTCGGCGCGTTTCGAGCTCGACAAGTCGGTGCTCGGCATCGATCCGATCGCCGCGCAGGCGTACGGCGCGCAGCTCGAGGCCGCGGTTCGTGTCGATGCCGGCGCTGCCGCGCCGCGCGTCAGCGCCAAGGGCAGCCTGAACGAGGCCGACCTGCACAGCCTGCTAGCCGACCTGACGCAATCGCCCTGGCTCGAAGGCCGTGGTGCGCTGACCTGGGACATGGCCGCGGACGGGGCCAGCGTCGGCAGCTTGCGCAACGCATTGGCCGGATCACTGAACTTCACGCTGCACGGCGGCGTGTTGTCGGGCGTGGATTTGCGCGCGGCGCTGCTCGAAGGCCGCGCCGAGCTGGGCAAGCGCACGCCCGCTCAGCAGCGCGATTTCGACGTCGCCGCCAGCACGCCGTTCAATGAGCTGAAAGCGCGCTTCGAGTTGCGCGAGCGCCGCGCCAGCGGCCAGATGCTCGAGCTGAACGCGGCGGCGATCCGCACCACCGGCGAGGGCGAGTTGCTGCTCGACTCCGGTGTGCTCGACCTGCGCTTGCAAGCCACCGTGGGCCGCGGCCCGCACGATCTGGCCAGCCTGGCCGGCGTCAGCGTGCCGATGCACGTGCAGGGCCCCTGGCGGCAGCCGCGCCTGGCGTTTGACTTCGGCGCCGCCAGCGGCGGTAATGTGGCGCGCACGCCGGATGCCGGCGGCGATGCGGCGCTGGCCGTGGTCAAGGCGAGCACGGTGTCGCACGGCGAGCGCGCCGGCGCAGTGGCCGCGGCAAAATAACGGCACCGTCAGCCGGTCAGTTCGCGCGCGAGTCGTTGCGCCTGCTGGCTGATCGGATGCGACGCTCCCAAGGTCGCCTGCAGGTTTTCGATGGCCTGGCGGCAGGCCTCGCTCGCTGGCGCCGAGGCGCCGCTGGCGCGCCGGCCCTGCGCGATGGCGAGCCAGGCCCGGCCGGTGAGGAAGGAGTGCGCCAAGTCGCCTTGCACCTTGCGCGCGACGGCCAGTGCGTGCTCGGCTTGGGCGAGCGCGGCGTCGTGGTGTCCCTGAGCCAGCGCGATCTCGCTGCGTGCGATGCCCACCTCGACCACCACCCCGGTCTGCGCTTGACGCTGCGCGTACGTCGCTTCGACGTCGGCCAATGCCTGATCGGCATCGGCCAGACGGCCCTGGCCCTGGGCCACCGTGGCCTGCGCGATGCGCAGCCACAGCGCCGGCGCGCCCTCGCCGGGCAGGCCGGCCTGGCGCAGCCGCTCTTCGGCGTCGTGCAGACGCGCTCGCGCGTCATCGAGCCGATCGAGTTTGCCCGCGACGATGGCCTGCCCGGCGAGCGCGTACACCTCGAAGCTCGGGTTGTGGTCTTTCTTGGCCAGCCGCTGCATGCGCTCGAAGTCGGACAGCGCCTCGTCGTAGCGACCCAGCGCGCGCAGGGCCTGCGCGCGGTTGCCGTAGAAGCTGGCCGATGCGTCGCCAGTGGGTGAACGGCGCTCGATGATCGCCATGCCGCGGTCGAGCTGCTCGAGTGCGGCGCGCGGATCGCCCGCGCTCCACAGCGCGATGGCCCAGTCGTTGTACACGCTGGCCCCGAGCGTGCTCTCGGCGCGCCCGGCGCCGGCGAGCAGGTCGACGGCCGCGCGGTACTTGAGGCCTGCCTGCGCCGGCGCGCCGTTCAGCATCAGCGCGTAGCCTTCGTTGGCCACCAGGTAGGCGCGCCTCAAGCCCGAGGTGTTGCGCGCGCGGTCGAACTGGCGCAGCGCCTCGCGCGCGAAACGCAACGCACCGGGCGCGTCGTTGAGCCGCAGCGCCACCGTGGTGCGGCGCTGCAGGCAGTACCACGACGACTCGGGGTCGCCGGCCGCGGCGGCGATCACTTCGTCGAGTTCGTGGATGGCGGCCTCGGTTTGCCCGAGATCGAGCCGCGACACGGCGCGCTGGCAGCGCAGGTTGTGCAGCACCGTCGGGTCGACGCCGCCGGACAGGTGCTCCAGCGTGCGCGTCAACAATTGTTGTGCGCGATCGAACTGGTCGTTGGTGACCAGCCAGTCGGCCACGGTGTCGGCTGCCACCGCTCGCTCGGTGGGGTTGCCGCTGAACTCGCGCTCGGCCATCACCTCGCTGCGCTGCATCAGCTGGTCGAGCGTGAGGGCCTCGTCGGCACGCATGCCCTCGGTCAACACCATCAGCGTGAAGTCGGTCGACGCCTGGGCCTGCTGCGCGCGGGCGCGTGCGATCTCGCTTTGCACCAACGCCTCGCGCGCCTGCCACACGGCTGCGCCCAGGCCGAGGGCGAGCGCCAGCACCACGGCCGCCGCGGCGCCGAGCGGCAACGAATGGCGCTGCACGAACTTGGCCGTGCGGTACCAGCGGCTGTCGGGTCGCGCCAGCACGGGCGCGCCGTCGAGGTGGCGCTGCACGTCGGCGGCGAACGACTCGACGCTCGCATAGCGCGCTTCGGGGTCCTTCTTCAACGCCTTCGCGAGCACGGTGTCGAGGTCACCGCGCAGTTGCCGGGCGACCCGGCCATTGCCTTGCACGCGTGTGCTGGCCAGCGGCACTTCGGCCGACAGGATGGCCTCTTCGAGCGCTGCCGCAGTGGGCCGGCCGAGTTGATACGGGCGTTGCCCGGTCAGCAGCTCGTAGAGCACGACACCGAGCGAATAGACGTCGGTGGCCACCGTGACCGGTTTGCACGCCACCTGCTCAGGCGACGCGTAGTCGGGCGTCACTGCGCGGCCCATCAGCTGCGTGAGGTTGGGCGACAGCGCTTCGTCTTCGAGCAGCTTGGCCACGCCGAAGTCGAGCAGCCGCACTTCGCCCTCGGGTGTGACCAGGATGTTGCTCGGCTTCAAGTCGCGGTGCACGATCAGCCGCGCGTGCGCATGGGCCACCGCATCGGCGATCTGCAGGAACAGGCGCAGCCGCTGCGGCACGTCGAGCTGATGCTCGCGGCAATGCGCGTCGATGGTCTGGCCGGTCACGCACTCCATCGCCATCCACGGCCGCCCGCTGACGGTGACGCCGGCGTCGTACAGGCGCGCGATGCGCGGGTGTTGCAGTGCGCCCAGGATGTCACGCTCGCGCACCATGCGCTGCGCCAAGCCCATGGCCCAAGCGGTGCGCGGCAGCTTGAGCGCGACCTGCCGGTGCAGCACGCCATCGGCGCGCTCGGCCAGCCACACGGTGGCCATGCCGCCGGCACCCAACTCGCGGATCAAGCGGTACGGCCCGACCTCGTCGCCCGCCCGGTCGGGCGGCGTGTCGTACTCGAGCACGACATCGGCCGTGACCGCGACCGGGCGCTGCATGAAGAGGTCGGTCTCGACCGCTGCGCGCGCCAGCATCGCGCCCAGCAGCGGCACGAACGATTGCTGCTCGGGCGGCAGCGTGCGCAGCCAGTCGTCGCGTTCGCCAGCGGGCAGCGCCAGCGCGGCTTCGAGCAGTGCGTTGATGCGGCGCAGGTGGTCGGGATCAGCCGCAGCGGAGTCTTTCATCGAGGGCAATCGGCGAGATACGGGGTGTACCACGCAACCGCGGCGGCTTTCGGGGCAGGCCTGCGGCGCGAATTCTGGCGTGCTGCCAGCCAGCGCGCGGTCAGGCCGCCGACTCTGCGGCGGGTCGGCCCGCGCCGCCGGCTCCCCGCGGCGCGACGAATCGTGATGCCACGGCCCCCGCCGCCACGGCGAGTGCGACCCACGCCAGCGAGAGCCCGAGCGCGGACCCGGTCGGCAGCCCGAAGTGCAGCAGTTGCCGCGCCGCCGGCCACAGGATGGCCAGGGCCAGCGCGGCCGACGCGGCGCCCGCCACCCACCAGAACGCGCCGAAGCCGATGCCCAGCAGGGTTCGCCACGAGCCGCCGGCGCCGGCGTTGGTCAGCACGAGCAGCAGGTTGCCAGCAGTGAGCCCGACGATCGACAGCGTGCGCGCTTCGGGTGCCTGCAGGCCGGCACGCAGCGCCACGACGTAGATCGCGAGCGTGGCGAGCAGCAATGCGCCGCCTTGCAGCAGGCCCTGCCACATCATGGGCCAGCCGATCAGGCCCTCGTTCGCGCGCCGCGGCGGGCGCTGCATGATGCCGGGGTCGGCGGGCGCACGTTCGAACGCCAGGGAGCACACCGGGTCGACCACCATTTCGGTGAGCACCACGTGCGCGGGCAGCATCAGCGGCGGCAGGCCGAACAAGACCGGCAGCAACGCGAGGCCCGCGATCGGCACGTGGATCGCGGTGATGTAGGTCATGACCTTGCGCAGGTTCTCGAAAATGGTCCGACCCATGCGCACACCCGCCACGATGTGGCCGAAGTCCTCGTCGAGCAGCACCAGGCCGGCGGCCTCGCGCGCGACGTCGGTGCCGCGCACGCCCATCGCGATGCCCACATGCGCTGCCTTCAATGCCGGTGCATCGTTGACGCCGTCGCCGGTCATGGCCACGACATGGCCGTCGTTCTTGAAGGCCTGCACCAGCCGCAGCTTCTGCTCCGGCATCACGCGCGCATAGACGCGCACCGTGCGCACGGCATCGGCCAGCGCGGCGTCGTCGAGTTGCTCGAGCTGCTCGCCGGTGAGCGTGCCCGCCGCAGTGTCGATGCCGGCCGCGCGCGCGATGGCCAGCGCGGTCGACGCATGGTCGCCGGTGATCATGGTCACTGCGATGCCGGCGCCGCGCGCCTGCGCCACGGCGGCTGCCACCTCGGGGCGCAACGGGTCCTCGAACGCGACGAGGCCGAGCAACACGAAATCGTAGTCGTGCTGGTGCGATGCCGCCTGGCCGTTGCCGGCGCCGCCGCTGCCCTCGGCCACCGCGAGCACACGCAGGCCCTCATCGGCCAGCGCGTGCACGCGTTGCAGCAGCGCGCCGGTGGCCGCCTTGTCGAGGTGGCACAGCTCGGCGATCGCCTCGGGTGCGCCCTTGGCCGCCACGCGGCGACGCCCGCCGTCGCTGGTCCAGGCCTGCGACGTGGCCAGCAACGCCGGCGTCAGCGGGTACTCCTGCTCCAGCAGCCACTGCGGATGCAAGCGGTTGGTGCCGTCGAGCAGACGATCGCCGTGGGCGAGGATGGCGCCGTCCATCGGGTCGATGCCACCGCGCCGCGATGCCAGCATGGCATGCTCGAGCAGCGCATGCACGGCCTCGGGCAGCGGGTCACCGCGGTGGACGTCGACGTCGTCGGTCGCCGTGACCAGGCGGCGCAAGCGCATGCGGTTTTGCGTCAACGTGCCGGTCTTGTCGACGCACAGCATGGTCACCGCGCCGAGCGCCTCGATCACCGCCGGCCGCCGCGTCAGCACTTTGTTCCTGGCCAGCCGCCAGGCGCCGAGCGCGAGGAACACCACCAGCGCCATCGGAAACTCTTCAGGCAGCATCGCCATGCCGAGCGCAATGCCCGACAGCAGGCCGTCGAGCCACTGGTCGCGCTGCAGGCCGTACCACAGCACCAGCAGCACGCTGGTGATCAATGCGCCGAGCGCGAACAGGCGCACCATCTTGTGCAGGTTGACCTCGAGCGGCGTGGCTGCGGTGTCGATCGAGGCCAGCGAGGCGCCGATGCCGCCGACGCGGGTTTGTTTGCCGATGGCGAGCACTTCGGCCACGCCGTGGCCGCCGACCGCCAGCGTGCCCGCGTAAACAAAAGGCTGGTCGTCGCCGCCGGGCAAGGCGTGCTCGATCGACAGGGCCAGTGCGTTCGCGGCCTTGCGCACTGGAACCGACTCGCCGGTGAGCAGTGATTCGTCGAGCACCAGGCTCGACGCTTCGCGCACCAAGGCGTCGGCCGGGATGCGCTCGCCCTCGACGATCAGGAACGCATCGCCCGGCACCAGGTCCGTGGCCGCGATGCGTTGCACGGCGCCATCGCGGATGACGCGCGCCATCGGCACCGCCAGTTCGCGCAGCGCGTCGAGGGCGCGCTCGCTGCGCCGTTGCTGCAACACCACCAGGGCGACGGTCAGCAGAGCAAAAAAGCCGAGCAGCAGGCCGTCGCCGAGGTCGCCGATGACGAGGTAGATGCCAGCCGCCGCCAGCAGCAGCAGGAACATCGGCTCCTGCGCCACGCCGTGCAGCGTGCGCCACGGCCCGCGCTGTATGCCGTCGCCGAGGTCGTTGCGGCCGTAGCGCAGTTGCCGCGCTCGCGCCTCGTCGCTGGTCAGGCCCCAAGCGCGCGCGGCTGTCATCGGCCCATCATAGGCAGGCCTTTGTCATCCGCTTGCTGCGGCGGGGCGGTGCGGGCACCCGGGCGACGTGCGCGAACCCATGCCGATGCCAGCGTGAGCACCGATGCAACGCACGCGTACACCGAATACTCAAGCAATAGAGTGGGGTAATTGCTCCCTGTCAGCGATCGGTCAGCGAGTAGTACGATGTTGCATTGCAGCATGGGTACGAATTCGATCACTGTCAAGCTGGGCCTCGATGACGTGCTGGGCGAACTCGAGCATGCCCGCCGCACGGGCAACATCGGTCGCCTGGCGTTGTTGGCCTATTGCGAAGTGCGGCGCTGGGCGCGCATCGCCGGCGAACAAGCGCTCGCCGAGCATTCGTCCGAGCTCGTGGTGAACAGCCCACACAGCACGCGCGATGAGTTCCTGAGCGGAGTCGACAGCCTGATCGAGGAATTGCAGAGCGCGCGCAGCCGCCTGGATTGAGCACGCCGTTCGGCGTTGCGATCGTTCAGGCCGGGTGACTCGCCGGCTCCTTTCGGACCAGCTGCATCGCGAGCACCGCCAGCACCAAACCGATCCCGATCGCGTCGGCCAGCGCGGTCGGGTACACCAGCGCGAAGCCGGCCACCGTCAGCATCACGCGCTCCGGCAGCGTCGCTTTCTTCAACGCCCAGCCTTGCAGGCCGCCGGCCAGGGCCGCAATGCCGATCGCAGCGGTGATCGTGACTTCGGCAATCGACCACCAGTTGGCGTGGGCCAGAGCCTTGGACGAGCCCATCAGCAGCAGCCCCTGGCCGCTGGGGTCGAGCACGAACATGAACGGCACCAGGAACGCCGGCGCCGTGTACTTCCAGCTCTGCAGCGTGGTCCTGTACGGATCGCCGCCGGTGATCGCAGCGGCGGCGAACGGCGACAGCGCGGTCGGCGGCGAGACCTCCGACAGCACCGCGTAGTAGAAGATGAACATGTGCGCCGCGAAGTCGGGCACGCCGAGCTTGATCAGCGCGGGCGCTGCGATCACGGCGCAGATGATGTAGGAGGCCGTCACCGGCACCGCGAGGCCGACGATCCACACCACCAGCGACGTGAACACTGCGGTCAGCAGCAGCGAGCCGCCGGCATAGTCGATCACGATGGTGCTGAACTTCAGCCCCAGCCCAGTGAGCGTGACCACGCCCACGATGATGCCGGCGCCGGCGCACACGGCCGCCACGTTGAGCACGCCGATCGAGCCGCCTTCCATCGCCTTGACGAACGGCGACTGGAATAGGTTCGTCGCCAACGATCCTTTGCCCTTGAACAGGTCGTAGGAGAGCAGCGCCGTGTCGCTGCGCAGGAAACTGGTGGCGAACGACACCACCGTGGCCCAGAACACCGACAGCACCGGCGAGTAGCCGAGCATCATGAAGACGACGATCGACACCAGCGACAGGAAGTGGAACCAGTACTTGCGCGACAGCGTCCACACCGATTCGAGCTTGCCGAAGTCGACATTGCGCATGCCGTACTTGCGCGCGTCGAGCTCCACCATCACGAACAGCGCCAGGTAGTACAGCAGCGTCGGCACCACCGCCATCAGCAGCACGTCGAGGTACGAGATCTTCAGGAACTCGGCGATCAGGAATGCCGCCGCGCCCAGCACCGGCGGCGAGATGATCGCGCCCAGCCCGCCCGCGGCGAGCAGGCCGCCGGCGGCGTTCTTCTCGTAGCCGACCTTGGCCAGCATCGGATAGGCCACCGCCCCTAACGTGACGGTGGTGGCGACACCCGAACCCGACGGGCCGCCCAGCAGGAACGATGCCAACACCACCGTGCGGCCGGCGCCGGTGGGCTTGCCGCCCATCGCCGAGAACGAGAAGTCGATGTAGAACTTGCCGGCGCCCGAGTACTGCAGGAAGGCGCCGAAGATGGTGAACAGGATGATCAGCGACGATGACACGTCGACCGCGACGCCGTAGATGCCCTCCAGCGTCATGTACATGACGCCGACCAGGCGCCCGACCTCGTAGCCCTTGTGCGTCCACGGCGCGGGCAGGTAGGGGCCGAGCAGCGCGTAGGCGATGAACGCGCTGGTGATGGCCGGCATGATCCAACCGCCGGTGCGCCGCATCGCCTCGAGCACCAGCGCGATCAGCGCGATGCCGAACGCGATGTCCCAGTTGTTGGGCGAGGTGTTGCGGTCGGTGATGTCGTCGCCGCCGGCGATCAGGTAGGCCGCCACCGCGATCGCCAGCGCCGCGGCGATCCAGTCCCACCACATCACGCGGTGGCGAAAGCGCGGCGTCACCGGGAACACCAGGAAGCACAGGAACAGCACGAACGCCACGTGCACCGGCCGCAACGTCTGCGTGGGCACGATCGCGTAGGCGGTGTAGAGGTGGAACACCGACATCACGAACGCGACGGCGACGACGAAGGCGCGCAGCCCGCCCTTGAACTTGTTGGCCGCGCCTTCCTCGGCCTCGATGAATTCCTCGGCCTTGTGAAGCGCCTCGTCGCTGACCGCGACGGGCTGCTGCGGCTCCCCCGACGGAGCGGCGCTCAATTGAGCCTGATGCCTTTTTCGGCGAAGTACTTCGCGGCGCCCGGGTGGAACGGGATCGGCGTGGCACTGGCCTTCTGGTTCTCGAGCTTGAAGTTCTCGGCCTCCTTGTGCACGGCGATCAGGTCATCGCGCTTGTCGAAGATGGTCTTGACGATGTTGTAGGCGGTCTTGTCGTCCATGCTCTCGTGGGCGACCAGGATGTTCATCACCGTGGCCTGATGGTTGTCGGCGTCCATGCCGCGGTAGGTGCTCTTGGGAATCACGTCTTCGACGTACAGGTTGCCGTACTTCTTGTTCATCGCCGCCACCGCGTCGGCATGGTCGATCAACTTGATCTTGGTGCCCGGCGTGTTGGCGAGGTCGGTCACGCCGGCGGTGGGCAGGCCGCCGACCCAGAAGAAGGCGTCGATCTTGCCGTCCTTGATCGCGTTCACCGATTCGGCCACGCCCAAGCGCTCGCGCTTCATGTCCTTGTCCTTGTCGAGCCCCTCGGCCTCGATGAGGCGAAACGCCATCACCTCGGTGGCGCTGCCGGGCGAGCCGGTGGACACGTGCTTGCCCTTGAGGTCGCTCATCTTGTTGACACCGCGGCCCTCGATGCTGACCACGTGCATGCGGTTGGGGTACAGGATCATCAGCGTCCTCAGCGGCACCTTGTTGCCCTTGAACTTGTCCTCGCCGCGCGCGGCGTCCTGTGCGGCGTCGGTCATCGTGAAGCCGACATACGGCTTGCCGCTTCCGATCAGCTTCAGGTTGTCGACCGAACCGCCGGTGACTTCGGCCGTGGCCTGCATGCCGGGCACGAACTTCGACAGCACTGCGGCGATGCCGCCACCCAGCGGGTAGTACACGCCGCCGGTGCCGCCGGTGGCGATCGAGATGTTCTGCGCCTGGGCGCCGAGGCACAGGGTCAGGCCGGCCACCAGCGTGGCGAGGGCGGACTTGATGGCATTCATCGTGTCTCCTGGGTTGCATGCGTGCCTGGTGTGCGATGCACCAGGCATTTGGCCAAAATCATTCTGGCACGCAGGGCGACGACAATCGCTCCACACTTTCCAGCAGGAACCCACACCGGGGAAGACGAACCATGGCCTTCGATTTCAACAACCGGCGCGTCGTCGTCGCCGGTGGCAGCCGCGGCATCGGCCGTTCGATCGCGCTGGAATTTGCCGCCGCAGGCGCCAGCGTGTCGATCTGCGCGCGCGGGCGCGACGCGCTGGAGGCCACACGCGCCGAGATTGCGCGGCATGGCCGCAAGAGCCATGCGGCGCCCTGCGACCTGGCCGACGGCGCAGCCGTTTCACGCTACGTGGCCGAGGCGGGGGCGGCGCTCGGCGGCATCGACATTCTGGTGAACAACGCCTCGGGTTTCGGCATGGGCGACGACGAAGCCGGCTGGGCGGCGGGCCTCTCCGTCGACGTGATGGCGATGGTGCGTGCGTCGCACGCCGCGCTGCCGCTGCTCGAGCAGGCGAGCGCGGCGTCGGTGATCCACATCTCGTCGATCTCGGGCTTTCGCGCGTCGACGCGCTCGCCGGCCTACGCGGCGGTGAAGGCGGCGATGATCAGCTACACCGCGAGCCAGGCCGCGATGCTGGCGCCCAAGCGCATCCGCGTGAACTGCATCGCGCCGGGCTCGATCGAGTTTCCAGGCGGCGTGTGGGACCAGCGCAAGGTCGCCGGCGATCCACTGTACGAGCGGGTGTTGAAGACGATCCCGTTCGGGCGCATGGGCACACCGCAGGAGATCGCCGAGGTTGCGCTGTTTCTCGCCTCACCGCATGCGCGCTGGGTCACCGGGCAGACCCTCGCGGTCGACGGCGGGCAGCTGTTGGCCGGCTGATGCGCCGCGGTGCCGGCCCATTCACTGGACGGCGGTCCCGATGTCGGACGTGGACCCATCGGTGATCGCCATCCCCTCGAGCGCAGCACCGCCTGGCGTCGACAACCCCGTCGCGGCGGTGAAGCTCGATGGCTTGACCCGCCGCTTCGGGGCGCACACCGTCGTGGATCACGTGAGCCTCACGGTCAACGACCGCGAGGTGTTCGGCCTGCTCGGACGCAACGGTGCGGGCAAGACCACGCTGATCAAGATGCTCACAACGCTGCTGCCGCCGACATCCGGCAGCGCCGTCGTCGAGGGCTTCGACATCGTGCGGCAGCCGGCCCGGGTGCGGGCGCTGATCGGCTATGTCCCGCAAGCGCTGTCGGCCGATGGCGAGCTCACCGGCTACGAGAACCTGCTGGTCTTTGCACAGCTGTACGGCATCGCGCGCGCCGAGCGCAAGCGGCGCATCGGCGAGACCCTGGCTTTCATGGGGCTGGAGGCCGCTTCCGAGCAACTGGTGGCCACCTACTCGGGCGGCATGATTCGGCGCCTGGAAATCGCGCAGTCGATGCTGCACCGTCCCAAGCTGCTGTTTCTCGATGAGCCCACGGTCGGGCTCGATCCGGTGGCCCGCGAGACCGTGTGGGATCACATTCGCCGGCTGCGCCGGGACTTCCAGACCACGATCGTGATGACGACGCACTACATGGACGAGGCGAGTTCGTTGTGTTCGAGGCTGGGCATCCTGCGCGAAGGCCAGCTCGTGGCCTGCGGCAGCCTTGATGAACTTCGCGCCGCCTCCGGCGAGCGCGAGGCATCGCTCGACACGCTGTTCGCTCGCTACACCGGCGCTTCCGCCGAGGCCTCCGAGGCGTATGGGGACACCGCGCACGAGCGGCAGACCGCGAAGCGGGTCGGGTGATCAAGACCAGAAGAGGCGCTGACGTGCGAATCCTGCGTTCGGTCTGGCACTACGCAACCCAGGTGGCTGCGATCGCCGGCATGGACATGCGCAAGCTGCGCCACGACCCGATGGAGCTGCTGACCCGCGCCATCCAGCCGACGCTGTGGCTGCTGGTGTTCGGCCAGGTGTTCGAGCGTGCCCACACGATTCCAACGGAGGGCATCGACTACCTGGCCTTTCTCACGCCGGGCATCCTGGCGCAGAGCGTGCTGTTCATCGCCATCTTCAACGGCATCTCGGTGATCTGGGAGCGCGATCTCGGCATCGTGCACAAGTTTCTGGTCAGCCCGGCACCGCGCACGGCGCTGGTGCTCGGCAAGGCGCTGGCCGCCGGCGTGCGCGCGCTCACGCAGGCAGTGATCGTCTACGCGCTGGCGATCGCGATGGGGGTCCAGCTCGGATCCAACCCGCTCGCATTGGCTGGCGTCGTGGCGCTGATCCTGCTCGGTGCGGCGCTCTTCTCGACGTTCTCACTGATCATCGCGTGCATCGTGAAGACCCGCGAGCGCTTCATGGGCATCGGACAGGTGCTGACGATGCCGCTGTTCTTCGCCAGCAACGCCATCTATCCCACCAGCATCATGCCCGAGTGGTTGAAGGCGATCGCGCACGTCAACCCGTTGACCTATCTCGTCGACGGTCTGCGCGCGCTGATGCTTTCGGGCGCGGGCAGCCCGCTCGGCCTGGGTTGGGATTTCGCCGTTCTGGCCGTCGGGCTGGTTGCCCTGGTCGCGGTCGGCGGGCGCATGTACCCGCGCTTGATCGTCTGACGGCAAGAAAAGCCGAACGCCGCGCCTGAAAGCTGAGCCAGCGCAATATCGGCGTTGGCTGGTGGCGGAATGCTCGTCGCCTGGGTTGGACAGGCTGAACAGGTCAATGGAACTCACCATCCGGTTCACTTTGAACCACCGCCCCGTGACGCTGCGCACCGACGGCGAGCGCACCCTGCTGTCGGTGCTGCGTTCCGATTTCGATCTGACGGGCGCCAAGTACGGCTGCGGTGTGGGCCTGTGCGGCGCGTGCACGGTCAATGTGAGCGGGCGGGCGGTGCGCGCATGCACGCTGCCGCTGACGGCCGTGGCCGGCCATGAGGTGCTCACGGTCGAAGGCCTTGCCCGCGACGATGCATTGCACCCGTTGCAGCAAGCCTTCGTCGACCATGGCGCGGTGCAATGTGGCTACTGCACGCCGGGCATGCTGATGTCGGCGCAGGCGCTGCTGACTGCCGGCGGCGTGCCGTCGCGGCCAGCCATCGTCGCGCGCATGGAACACAACCTGTGCCGCTGCGGCGCGCATCAGCGCATCGTGCAGGCGATCGAAGCAGCCGCGCGCGCGCTGGAGAAGCGGTCGTGAACGCCGCCACCGGCCTGACCCGGCGCAGCTTCCTCAAGCGCGTGGGCGGCGGCATCGTCGTGTTCGTTGCGCTCGGGCCCGTGGTCGTGCGCGCGCAGGACCCCAGGCGCCTGTACCCGGAGGACTTCAACGCTTACCTGCTGATCGGCGAGAACGGCCGCGTCACCGTGTTCTCGGGGAAGATCGAAATGGGCCAAGGCGCCATGACGTCGCAGGCCCAGATGGTGGCCGAGGAACTGGGCGTCGATCTCGCGTCGATCGAGATGGTGCTGGGTGACACCGATCGTTGTCCTTGGGACATGGGGACTTTCGGCTCGCTGACCACGCGCATGTTCGGCCCGGCCTTGCGTGCGGCCGCGGCGCAGGCCCGCCTGGTGCTGACGACATTGGCGGCCAAGCAATGGGGTGTGGCACCTGACCGGCTGTTTGCCGAACACGGCCGCGTCGCCGTCATCGGGGATCCGACGCGTGTCGTCGAGTTCGGTGCCCTGTCAAAGGGGGCGCGCATCGTCGAGGTGATCGGCGAGAAGGCCGTGCTGCGCGCAGCGTCGAAGTTCCGGGTGATGGGTGCATCGCCGCCACGGCTGGACGCGCGCGACAAGGTGACCGGTGCCGCCAAGTTCGCGGCTGATCTGCGGCTGCCGGGAATGCTGTGTGCGCGCGTGCTGCGCCCGCCGGTGCATGGCGCGACCCTGCTGCGGCTGGACACGTCTGCCGCCGAGCGAATGCCGGGCGTGACCGTGGTGCGCAAGGACGACATGGTGGCCGTGCTGCACGCCGACGCCGAAGCCGCGGCCGCGGCCTTGGAGCGGCTCGATGCGACCTGGCGCCGCCCCGATGCCGGACCCGACTCAGACAGCATCTTCGAGCACATCGCCGCGCGTTCGACGAGCCGGCGAGAAGTCGTGAACCGGGGTGACCTGACTGCGGCGAAGGCGCGCTCGGCGCAGCTCTTCACCTCGACCTATCACAAGGGCTACGTCGCGCACGCGGCGATCGAGCCGCATGCGGCGCTGGCAGCGCTCAACGACGGGCGCGTCACCGTGTGGGCCTCGACGCAGACGCCGTTCCCCACGCGCGATCGCGTGGCCAAGACGCTGGGCCTCAAGCCGTCGCAGGTGCGCGTGATCACGCCCTACGTCGGCGGCGGATTCGGCGGCAAGAGCGCCGACCTGCAGGCGGTCGAGGCGGCTTTGCTCGCCCGCATCACGGGCCGGCCCGTGCAGGTGGCGTGGACACGCGCCGAGGAGTTCTTCAACGACACCTTCGATCCCGCCGGCGTGGTGGAGATCACCTCGGGCATCGACCGCGACAGCAGGATCTCGCTGTGGGACCACACCGTCCTGGCGGTTGGCGAGCGCGGCGCCACGCCTTGCTACGTGATGGCCGATGCGCGCATCCGCATGGCGGGTCGCCCGGCCTATGAATCCGAAGGCGAAGGCCAGAGCGTTCATCCGCTGGCCGTGGGACCCTGGCGGGCGCCGGGCGCCAACACCAACGTGTTCGCGATCGAATCGCAGATCGACATCATGGCGTCTGCAGCCCGCGTCGACCCGTTGGAGTTCCGGCTCAACAACCTCACGGACGCAAGGATGCGCCGGGTCCTGCAGGCCGCGGCGGCGGCTTTCGGCTGGAAGGCGGCCGCCGCGCCCAGCGGTCGCGGGTTCGGTGTGGCATGCAACATCGACGCCGGGACCTATGTCGCCACGATCGCCGAGGTCAGGGTCGATGCGGCCACTGCGAAGGTGCAGGTGCTGCGCATCGTGTGCGCGCAAGACATGGGCATCGTCGTCAACCCCGAAGGCGCCAAGATGCAGATCGAGGGCGCGGTGACGATGGGACTCGGCTACACGCTGGCCGAGGAGCTGCGGTTTCGAGGCGGCGACGTTCTGGACCGCAACTTCGACACCTACGCGATCCCGCGCTTCAGCTGGGTGCCACGCATCGACGCCGTGCTGGTCAAGAACGACGAACTGGCGCCGCAGGGCGGTGGCGAGCCACCGATCACCTGCGTCGGCGCGGTGGTCGCCAACGCGGTCCACGATGCCACGGGCGCGCGCGCGTGGCGCCTGCCGCTCACGGCCGATCGTGTGCGCTCGGCGATCGACCGTCGGACGTCCAAGCCTGCTTCGAGCTGATCGACGCGCGCGCCTGCGGTCGCGCGCCGCACTAGAAGGTGTATTGCACGCGCGCCGAGAACATCACGCCGTGACGGCCGTAGATCGACCCGAACAGATACGACGCCTGATAGAGGACCGATTGGCCATCGGCCACCGGCAGCGTGCCGAACAGCGCGGGGCCGGCGCGGTGCGATTGCTGGTCGCGCGGCGCCCAGTGATCCCAGGGCCCCAGCTCGCCGAACCCTTGCAGCCCGAAGTGCAGCGGCGCTCGCCAGCGATACCGCAGCTGCCACTGGTACTTCATCTGCGTCGGCAGCGGCTGCGCGCCGCCAAGGCCGCGTTCGAAGAACAGATTGCCGTTGAGCTGCGTGCGCCCGACGTCGGTCTGCAGCACCGGACCGAATTCCACCGCGGTGCCGCGATCACCATCGGCCTCGCGGATCAGGGTGGCGTGCAGCGCCAGGTCGACCGGCCATTCGCCTTGCGTGAGCAGCACGTCGTTCTGCCAGTTCCAGGTGTTCAAACGCGTGGCCATCTGCGACGAGCCGATGAAGCTGGCAAACAGCTCGGTGGTCCAGCGCGTGTTCACGCCGTAGCCGAAGCCGATCTCGGGCCAGATCACTTCGGGTGAGCCGGGATGCTTGACCGTCCAATAGCGCAGGTCGATGTTGCGCTGGCCGCTGTTGTCGTAGGCCGTGACCACGTAGTAGCCCGGGTCGGCCTTGACGGCGGCGCAGCAGCCGCACATCAACAACAGCATCGCGAGTCGCCGCCAACTGGCGGGCGCGTCGAGCGCGCCAGTCATCGACATCAACGCCGGAACTGCGTGGCGCCGTGGCATTGGCTCGGGCTTCAGTCCAGCCCTGCCAGCAGCGACGCCGGTGCGTCTTGCTCCATGGCGTCGGGCAATTGCCATTGCGCGAGCCAGGCCATGAATTGGCCTTCGGGCATCGGCTGGCTGATGTAGTAGCCCTGGCCCTCGTCGCAGCCCAGCGCAGCCAGCAGCTTCCAGGTGCGCGCGGTCTCGATGCCTTCGGCCACCACGGTGAGCCCCAGGTTGTGCGCCAATTCGATGGTCGAGCGCACGATCTTGGCGTCGTCGAGGTCGCGCTCCATCGCCATCACGAAACTCTTGTCGACCTTCAGCTCGTCGACCGCGAGCCGCTTGAGATAGGCGAGGGACGAGTAGCCGGTGCCGAAATCGTCGATCGACAGCCAGAAGCCGAGCTTGCGCAGCTGCTCCAGCGTGAGCATCGCGCGCTGCGGATCGTCCATGATCGCGCTCTCGGTGATTTCCAGGCACAGCGACTGCGGCCGTGTGCCGTACTGCTGCAGCACGCCCATCACCTTGGCCGGCAGGTCCTGATCCATCAGGTCGCGCGCCGACAGGTTGACACTGATGCGCAGGTCGACTCTCCGCGCGCGGGCATTCTGCGCCGCCCGCGCGGCGGCGTCGACGACCCACGCAGTCAGCTGGCGGATGAAGCCGGTCTGTTCGGCGAACGGAATGAATTCGCCTGGCAACACGAGGCCGCGTTGCGGGTGTTGCCAGCGCAGCAATGCTTCGGCAGCCACCACCTGGCCGGTTTGCAGGTCGATCTTTGGTTGCAGGTACAGGCGCAACTCGCGCGCGCTGGTGGCGTGACGAAGTTCGCTCAACAGCGACAACGACTCCTGGCTGCCCACGTCGAGCCGCGGTTCGTAGAGCTGGCTGCCGCTGCGCTGTCGCTTGGCCACGTACATCGCCAGCTCGGCACGGCTCAGCAACAGGCCGGCGTCGCGCCCATGCACCGGATGCAGTGCGATGCCGATGCTGGTGCCCAGGTCGATGGTCTGGTCGTCGATCTCGATCGGTTGTTCGAAGGAACGCAGGATGCGGCGTGCCGCCTCGGCAGCGCGTGGCCCGTCGGTGTGCGTCAGCAGCAACGCGAACTCGTCGCCGCCCAGCCGTGCCAGTGAGTGGATGGGTTGGCCCAGCTGCTGCAATCGTTGCGCGACGCGGCACAGCACACGGTCGCCAAAGCGATGGCCCAGCACATCGTTGACCAGCTTGAAGCGGTCGAGGTCCAGCATCAGGACCGCGCACTGCCGGTCCGGGCTGCGCAACTGCTCGTGCAAGGTCTGGCTGAATTGCTCGCGATTGGGTAGATTGGTGAGCGGGTCCCAGAACGCCAGGCGATGCACCTGGGCCTCGCGGGCCCGGATGCCTTGGCGCATCGCTTCGAACGCCTGCGCCAGATCGCCGATCTCGTCGTCGGAGGTGCGCGCCACGGCGGTGCTGTAGTCGCCATCGCCAAGGCGGCGCGCCGATTCCGACAGCGCTCTGATCGGCTCGCTGATGCGCTTGGCGGTCAGCACGCTGCCCAGGGCGAAGATCGCCACGCCCAGCACGGTGAGCCCGAGCAGCGTGAGCTGCAGCCGCCGGTAAGGTGCCACGGCTTCGTCGAACGATCGCATCAGCACCACGCCAAGCTGTTGGCCGCCTTCGTCGAGCAGGCCCACATACAGCGCACGCATGTTCTCGTCGGCCAGCGTCAGCGCGAATTGGCGTGCATCGCGCGGCACCTGGTGCGCCACGCTGGCGCCGGCCTTGGCGTCGAGCACCGAGGCCACCTCACTCCAAGGGCGATTGGGTGCGTGCCACAGCATCACCGCCTGCAAGCCCGACAGGCGCTGCAGTTCCTGCAGCGGCGCGAGGTCGAGCGCGAAGGCCATCAGCACCGAGCCGCCGAGCCCGGCGGCACCCACCGGCACCACCACCACCTGGTAGGCCCGGCCCTCGACCAAGGCGAGATGGGCGCGCGCGCCAGTGGCCTTGCTGGCGGCGCGCAGGTGCGGCAGCAGATCGACGAAGGGTTGAGCACGGTCGGTGGTGGCGGTGACGAGGCGCGATTGAGCATCGGTGTAGGCCACCACGCTGGCCTTGACCCGCTCGCCGTGGCTGGTCAGCGCGTCCTTCAGCGTGTCGCGCATCTCGTCGCCACGCAGGCCTTCGGCCAGCACCGAGCGGAAGCCATGGTCCTTTTCGAGCAAGCGGGCCGCGTCTTCGCGCTGGCGGGCCTCTTGCACCAGCAGGCGCTGCAGGATGCGCTCGCCGGTCTCGAGCTCGTGGCTGATCGACGCGTCGGCGTTGCTCGCGATGCTGCGGTGGATCAGCGCGAAGCTGGACAGCTGCACCACCGACAGCAGCGCCAGAAAGAGCGCGACGATGCGCCCTTCGAGCCGTCTGAGATTGAGGAACCCGGGCAGGGCCATGGCGTCAGTCGGCGCCGACCAGCGTCAGCTCGGTGCGACCCGCGCCGTTGCCCACGTGTAGGGGCATGCTCTGCAGCGTCGTCGCGCCGAGCTTGGCGTGCCAGAACATCAGCACATGGTCGCCCGCGGGCAGGTCGAAGGTGGCCGTACCGGCGTCGTCGCTCTTGGCGAAGATGGGCGTGTCGACCACCACGATGTGCGCGCTCATGCGGTCGTGGATGTTGCAACCCAGTGCAGCGACGCCGGGCGTGTCGAACACCACCGGTTCGGCCGGTGTGCCGGCGTACAGCTTGATGTCGAAGGTCTTGGTGGCCGAGAACGAATAGACGTGATGTCGCACCGTGTCGAAGTTCGGGAAGCTCACCGCGGTGCCGGTTTGCACCACCAGCACATGGGGTTCGAACTGGCGAGTGCGCTGCGCCATCTGGGCGACGGTCTGCGAGCTCGCCTTGGTGGCCTGGCCGTTGATCTGCACCGCCACCACTGCGCCGGCCAGGGCGCCGCCGCCGGCGCTGCGCACCTGCACCGTCCACGGCGTGGCATGGGTGCCGGCCGAGGCGAGCAGCGCGCTGGCACCAACCAGCGCAGCGCGGAGACAGTGGCCGGCAAGCCTGGCCGAGTGTGGCGTTTGCACGATGTGTCGACTACTCAGTGCGGCCGAGCGCCAGGGGCCGCCACGACCGGAGACCAACGCATTGTGACCAATCAACCGGCGCGCCGAGTCTCCGAATAGCGGCATCTTTTTGCGCTGCACGCGGCCTTTGAGCGCTGGAAACAACCGTGCATGCCAAAGGCCAGCCCGGATGGGCTGGCCTTCGATTCTGGGTGTGTCGTACGACGGCTCGGCGAGGTCTGCCGCCCGCCCGGTGCAAGCTGCTGTTCAGCGCTCGCGTTGCGGCTGGAACGCCTGGTCGACTGTCCACTGACCGATCAGTTTGCCGCGGCGCAGCCCCTTCTCGACCGCATCGCGAAAGTGGAAGCCGATGTAGACGCGGGAGTCGCCGTTCTCGGCCGCGGCTTGCTCGAGGCTGCGGAACTTGCGCTGCACCGGCTTGTCGTCGCCGCAGCGGCTGCCCGCGGGCAGGCTCAGGCTGCACGCACTGAAGGCAACGGGGTGGTGGCCGAACACCTGCTGCATCACCTCGGCCGCGGCAGCGCCTTCCACCGCATGGGCCGACTCGTAGTCGGGCACCGGTGGCGTCGGGCGCAGCGACATCCACGCCGGGTCGACAGCTGTTGCGGGATTGCCGTCGTCGCCGGCGGCTCGGATCGCGGTGATCGGACGCCAGAAGCGATAGTGGAATTTGGTCGCCCAGCTGGCCACGTAGCCGTCGGCCTGCGCCGTGTTGAGCAGCGCAAACAAGCGCGCGTTCTGCCACAGGTCGAGCTGGCGATCGGCGGCCAGGCCGCGTGCGATGCGGTTCCACGCGCTGGGTGAGCTCTCCATCCAGAACAACGCGACCTCGGTCTGGTCGGCGCTGCGCTCGGTCGGTGAGCTGACGCCATCGCCGCCGAGGCGACGAATTTCCTCGACGTCGGCCGCGTAGCGGCGGCAGCCGTCGGTGGCGCTCGGGTGCTGGCTGGCGCACGCCACGGGCAACGGCGGTCCCGGCTGGAACTGCGTGCCGTCGCGCAGCACGAACGGCACCACGCGGCCCCAGCCGGGAGCGAATGCGATCGGTGGCGAGCCGGGCGTGAATCGCCACTGGCCCGGGGCCGTGCCCTGAGGGAAGTTGGGATCGACCAGCAGGGTGTTCGAACCATCGTTGGCTCGCACGGCGATCACCGCGGCCGCGGCCGCCTGCCCGACATTGACGCCTTGCGTCTTGGCCGTGCCGTCGGCGATCGTGGCCAGTGCCGCGGCATAGTCGGCGTCGACGCGCGCCTTGCCGGCGGTGACGCACTCGGGCGGCACGCCGGCGAGCGGGATCTGGCTCACCAGCACATCGTGTGCGGCGGCGGCCACCGCCGCGTCGGCCGAGGTCCCCGGCCGCGCCTTGGCGTTGTAGGCATAGGGCCGCGAGCGTCGCTGGATGGCATTGAGCGCGTCGTGCGTGGCGATGTGCACCATCGCGTACAGGCGCGACTCGTGCAGCGGGTTCTCTCCGGGCACGATGCAGGCGGCCACTGCGGCCGCGTTGGCGTTGCTGTTCCAGGTGGTGATGGCGTCGGCATGGGCCGCGCCGGTCCCCGCCAGCATGCTCAGCAAGCCGGCGGCGGTGGCGATCAGGGGTCTGACAAAGGACATGAACTTCCTCGATGAATTGGCAATGGAGTGCTCCCCGCGCACGCAGGATCCTGCGCGGCGGGGAGGCTGAAGTCTGCGCAGCGCGGGCTCGCGCGAGTTGCCCGGCGCTCCACGTTTCTTGACTCAGACTCCATCGACGCGGCCGCGGATCTGCAACGAGTTGTGCCGCGGGGCTGCAGCGGAGGTCGTTGGCGTGGCCAGGGCGCGTTATGCTGGCCGCGAGCTTCGCGCCGATGGCGTTTCTTTGGGAGTCCCGAATGACGTTCGCGCCCTTGCGTGTGACCTGTGTCGCGTTGCTGTGCACCGCGGCCGCAGCGCCTTGCCTCGCAGAGAGTTTTGCCTCGTCGGCCTCGAGCGCGGGCTCGGCGTCCTCGGGCAGTGTCTCGGACTCGTTGAACACGTCGAGCCGGAGTTCGACGCGCACCAACACCGCTGACGGCGACTACCGCGTGATCGACGTGGCCGAGCTGGGCGACCGCCCGGGCATGTTGCAGCTGACGCTGCAGGCCACCACAGACGAGCACCACGAATTCCAGCTCAAGCTGCCGCGCCAGGCGCTCGGCGCGCGCGGCATCGCGGCCGGCGACATCGTCAACGTGCGCAACCGCGACTACGGGCTGGAGTTCGCGCGCGCCAGCGGCGATCGGGCGCGCGAGCCGTTCTTCCTGGTGCTGAACGACGATTGGCAGCGCGAGCTCGCGCCGCGCGCGCTGTCGCTGTGACCTGAAAGCTTTGGGCTCCGCTCGCGCGTGGCTGCTGGCCGTGGCGCTCGGCACCGCGGTGGCCGCCGCGCAGGCGGGCGCCGCGTCGCAACGATTCTGTGATCGGCCGTCGCCGCTCAGCGCCGAGCAACAGGACCGCCTGCTGCGTTTTGCCGCGATCGCCCGGCGCGAACTCGAGGCCACCGGCGAGCAGGTGGCGCTGCTCGCTCGCTCGGGCTTGAACCTGAGCCGATTTCGAATTCGCTACTCACACGCCGGTGTCAGCTTGAAGGCGAGCGACAACACGCCGTGGTCGGTGCGGCAGCTGTACTACGCATGCGACGAGGGCCGCCCGCGGCTGTATGACCAGGGACTCGCCGGCTTCGTGCTGGGCACGGACGATCCGTCGATCGGCTACGTGTCGATCGTGTCGCTGCCGCACGAACCCGCGGCCGCGCTCGAACGCACCAGCCTCGACAAGGCGCGCGCGCTGCGCCTGCTGGCCGCGACCTACAGCGCCAACGCCTATCCGTTCAGCCTGCGCTACCAGAACTGCAACCAGTGGGTGATCGAGCTGCTCGCCGCGGCCTGGGCCGGGCTCGACGACGGCGACGATCTGCGCGCGCGCGCGCAGTCGTGGCTGCTCGAGCGCGGGTACACGCCGTACAACGTCGACGTCGGCTCGCACCTGCTGATGTTCGCGGGCGCCTTCGTGCCGTGGATCCGCTACGACGATCATCCCGAGGAAGACCGCCTCGCGCTGCGCTTTCGCACCAGCGTGCCGGCGTCGATCGAAACCTTCGTGCATGAACGGGTGCCCGCCGCGCAGCGCGTCGAGCTGTGCCACGACGAGCGGCACGTGGTGATCCACCGGGGGTGGGACGCCATCGCCGAGGGCTGCCGGCCCGGACCCGGCGACCAGGTGATCGCGCTCGATTGACTGGCCGCGCGGTTCGAGCGCCACATCGCCTGCCCCGCGTATGCTGTGCGGCCGAGGAGTCGCACCATGGCCGTTGCTGCAGTCCGCCCGTTCCAATTGCATGTGGCCGACGCGGCGATCGCCGACCTGCGCGAACGGCTGGCGCGTACGCGGTTGCCGGACCAGGCGCCCGGCGAGCCTTGGGCTTACGGCACGCCGGTCGAGTACCTGCGTGAGCTCGTTGCCTACTGGCGCGACCGCTTCGACTGGCGCGCGCAGGAGGCGCACCTCAATGCGTGGCCGCAATTCAAGGTGCCGCTGCACGGCATCGAGCTGCACTACCTGTGCGTGCCGGGAAAGGGTCCGCAGCCTTGCCCGCTGCTGCTGTCGCACGGCTGGCCCGGTTCGGTGTTCGAGTTCCTCGAGCTGATCCCGCGCTTGACCGATCCGGCGCGCTTCGGTGGCGATGCCGCCGATTCGTTCACCGTGGTCGCGCCGTCGCTGCCGGGTTATGGCCTGTCGTTCGCGCCCGGCCAGCCGCGCTTCGGCATCGAGGCGATCGCCGATTGTCTTGCCGAGCTGATGACCGGGGTGCTCGGCCACCGGCGCTTCGCCGCGCAGGGCGGCGACTGGGGCGCGTTCGTGACCTCACGGCTCGGCGCGGTGCATGCGGACAAGCTGATCGGCATCCACGTCAACCTGCTGACGGTGCGACGCGACCCCAAGATCGTGGCCAACCCCACGCCCGAGGAGCAGCAGTTCCTCGGCGAACTCGAACACTGGCTCAAGGAAGACACCGGCTACCAATGGATCCAGGGCACGCGGCCGCAGACGCTGTCGTTCGGTTTGACCGACTCGCCGGCTGGCCTGGCGGCGTGGATCATCGAGAAGTTCCGCGCCTGGTCGGACTGCGGCGGCGACGTCGAGAGCGTGTTCAGCAAGGACCAGCTGCTCGCCGACATCGCGCTGTACTGGTTTACCGGCGCGATCGGCTCGTCGTTCTGGCCGTACTACGCGCGTCTGCACGCGCCGTGGCCGATCCCGGACTCGGGCGTGCCGGTGCCGATGGGCTATGCGCAGTTTCCGCGCGAGATCCTGCGGCCGCCGCGCTCGGTGGCGCAGACGATGTACAAAGACATCCGCCGCTGGAGCGTGATGCCGCGCGGCGGCCACTTCGCGGCGATGGAGCAGCCCGAAGCGCTGGCGCGCGAGATCGTCGAGTTCTTCAGGCCATTGCGCGGCAGTTGAGTGCAACGCAGCCGCCGCCGCGGCTGCGCCGGGCCCACTGCCGCGGCCTGCAGGGGCCGCGCCGGCTCAGATGCCGAGAATCTTCTTGGCCTCGCCGAGCGTCTTCATCGAGTCGTCGTGCTTGCCGGCCTTGTGCATGGCCTCGCCATCGGCGCGCAGCTGCTTGACCTTGGCTGCATCGGCCGCGCTGAGCTGCGGGTTCGTCGCCAGCTTGGCGTCGATCGCCTTCATCTCGTTGGGGCAGTTGTGGGCCAACGCCAGACCCGCGCCGCTGGCAAGCGCAATCGCGATCAACAGTTTCTTCATCGGGCACTCCTGGTTGACGAGAACCGGCGGCCACTGTAGGTGGGCATCGCGGCCCTGACAAGACGAAAAAGCACCCGGTGTGTAAGGCCTGGTGTGGCCCGCGAGTCGCGCATGCGACGTGGCGGCGGCCCGGTGCAGGCCGCCTTCGTGCCGTGTGCGAGGATCACCGGCATCACCCAAGGCGACGATCCTCCATGAGCCACCTGTTCTCTCCTTACACGCTCGGGCCGCTCACACTGGCCAACCGCATCGTCATCGCGCCGATGTGCCAATACTCGGCCGACGACGGTTGCG